>Ga0126381_100000470_pt1 | contig 44585 bp, 67 predicted proteins | sample PanSoiMetPlot_28_FD_96465 | JGI IMG/M metagenome (GOLD analysis project Ga0126381, IMG submission 96465) | Tropical forest soil microbial communities from Panama - MetaG Plot_28 | ecosystem: Environmental > Terrestrial > Soil > Tropical forest > Bulk soil | place: Panama | collected 2016-02-17 | reverse complement strand
GGGTCGCTGGAAGCTGCGAACTGTCACGACGCGTCAAATTTGATGTTGTCTAATACACGCGTAACGTGGGATTGTGCGAGAGAAGCGATACGCAGCTACAAAGTCAGAGTTGGCTAAATTATTAGGCTGTAGTTACTGGACGCTCATCCGAAAGTATTGGAGCTATCCAGACAGGCCGAAGGATCACTCGCCCGGCAAGGCGAAGTACGACATTCTGGCGTATCGGCTATTCATCAATCGCCACAGGTCGGCGCACAACTTTGGAAGTCGAAACAGCGATGTGCCGCAAAACGGAGTCAGCCAGCGCGAGCTTGCGCTGATCGAAAAGAGTCAGGTCGCCACTGAGCGAGAGCGGTTCAAGTTAGGCATTGAGCGCCGGGAGTATATCAAACGCGACGAAGTGAACGAGCGTCTTACAACTGACTATGCGATCATCCGGCGCGAACTGTATAAGGCATTTGAGCATGATCTTCCGCCGCGCATCGAAGGCTTGAGCGCAATGGATATACGCAAGGCGAATCGCAAACGTCTGGATGAGATATTCAGGTCGATGCCAAGGATGTTCGATAATGGAAACGGCAGCGCAGCTAGTTGATCGCGTGATCGCGGCGGCACTGTGGCCGCAAGACGATCAGCCAATTTGCGACTGGCTGTACGAGAACGTCAAGCTAGACCTAACGAGTCCGATCCAAGGCCCATATGACATTGACAACAGTCCTCAGATGAAAGCGCCGCTAGAAGCTTTCCAAGACGAAGATGTGCGGATGATAACGATGCTTGGTCCGAATCAAGGCGGGCGCACTAAGGCAATGGAGTGCGCATCTCTATGGGCGATTGTGAATCGTCCCGGCCCGATGCAATGGAATACATACAAGGATGATAAGGCGCGGCAATTCGCCGAGCAGCGTTGGTGGCCCGCAGCGAAGGGTTGCGAGCAAGTGGTCAACAAACTTCCCGCTCGCGGCACTGGCCTAACGAATCAACGGTACAAGGAAAAGATACAAGAAGTGATCTTCACTGACGGTATGCCTTACGTGATGCAGGGCTGCGCTCAGAGTAACTTGGAAGAATCCAGTATAATGACGCAGTTCAATGATGAGTGCTGGCAATGGCCTGTAGGCAGGCTGGCGATAGCGCACATCAGATGCAATGTGGCGTATGCGTGGAACTACAAGGTCTGGAATGGATCAGTGGCCGGGATAGATGGCGACGACGTTGACTTGTTCTATCGCAGCGGTACGCAGAAGGAATGGCACTGGCGCTGCCCGGAATGCGGACAGCTACAGATTCCAAAGTGGGGAAAATACAAGGCGCGTGGCGGCGTTCATTGGGAAAAGGATGCCAAGACGCGGCCTAACAATCGTGAGTGGGATTACGAAGAAGTGGCGCGGACGGTGCGCTACGAGTGCGAGCATTGCCCGGCTGACTTCGTGGATAACGCGCGATCACGCAGGCGATTGAACGAAGGCGCTTGTTACAAGCAGCTAAACGAGCGAGCGCCGCATCAGTTTCAATCCTTCAGGTTCAACATCCTGAGTGTGAACTGGCCCGGCCTGACATGGGGCCAGTGGGCGAGTGAATTTCTCAAGGCTTGCGATCAGATCAAGATTGGCAGCTACGAACCGCTAAAGAAATTCTGGACGCGGCGAATGGTCGAGCCTTGGGATGAGTCGAAGCATATCGAGACAACGCAGCGCGTGGTCTTGAGCGATTACAAACTCAGCGATCAGGACTGGCGCATTTCAAAATGGGAGAATGAAAAGATCAGGTTCATGTCAGTGGACAAACAGGAATGGGGTTATCCGTTTGTCATCCGGGCGTGTAGCGCGAGCGGCGATAGCAGGTTGATCGGGCGTGGTGTGATTCCGCAGACTTGCCTAACGAGCTACGATGAAATCGAGATACGGGCCAAGGAGTACGGCGTCGATCCGCAATGTGTGTTGATCGACTGCAACTATGAGATGCGCGAAGTGTATGCGCAGGCGGCGCGGCGCGGCTGGACTTGTATGCGCGGCGTGGATCGCGACGAACAGTTCAAGCACTACAAAGAAGTCGTCGATCCGCGAACGAAGATCATCAAGAAGATCGCAATTGAGTTGCCCTATTCGGCTGTGCAATGGGCCGATCCGTTTACCGGGACGGACAGACAGTCCACTAATCGCAGGATTCCCGCGCTGCAATTGGCGCGTAGGTTCGATTGGATGAATCTGCACATCAAGAACCTGCTTTCGGCTTTCAAGCAAGGCAGAGCGGTTTATTGGGGTACGCCCGGAGATGTGGGAACCGATTACATCAAACAGATCAACTCCGAAGTCAGGCACAGCATAATCAACGCTCGTGGCCGCAGAACCGAATGGTGGAGCAACGGCAACATCAAAGGGACTGGACACAAGCGGGCGAATCACGCTTGGGACTGCGAATGCCAGATCGTAGTGGCGATGTGTCTTCAGAATCTGATTGACTTGTCACAGTGGCAACCGGAAAGTAACGAGCGAAGTGACGAAGTGAGTTAATAATGGAACGGGCGGCGGGACGTTTACGAAGCGGCGTCCCGCCGTTTTTATCGCCAGCGATAAAATTGGAAAACCGTGTCAAATAATTTTTCTCCGCTAGGAGAGTCGTCTCAAAACAGGCCATTTTAGCGCATTTGCTAAAAGTGCATGTGGTATATTACTACATGCAAAACAGAGAAGAATGGCCTATGCCGAGACACGGCGCTCGCTACTTAAAAGTAGGTGAGCGGATAATCGTCGGCGGTAAGCGATACCGCGTGGACATGGTAAATTCATGCCGCGCGAGATGTGTTCCGCTGGCTAAAGAAAATGTGAGTTACGTTGATACGCGCACTGGATGCACTGTGAGTTATCGCGCGACAGGCAAGGCGATCAACATAGCGCCAGTAACAGAGAAGGGAGAATAATATGAATGCGATACCTAAAGCATGGCAGGATCGAAACGATGATCGACGCGCACCGCGCGGTCATGTCTATCTGGCTCGCGGGCCTTACACATGGGCAGTCGGGATTACTCGCGCTGACGCATTGCGTAAGTGCCGAGGCTTCACAGAAGCGAAGCATCGAAGTCGATGTTACGCTCAATGTCTGCCAGATGACGTAACGGTTAGTAGCGTTGATGGATACGCGTGTTGGGATGAGAAGCATCCTAACGATTGCGCGGACTGCGAACGATCCAAGTAAGGGTTAGGCTGGACAACCAGAGTCGAATAGGCGTATGGTTGTCCAGCTAACTTTTGTACGCATGGCGTTCACTGACAATCCATTCATCGACCTTGACGCAGCTACGCTGGCGTCGATGCAGGCGCTATACACTCAGGCACTGACAGACGTTGTGACGGCTGGACAGAGCTACAGCTTTCCGGGCAGGTCGTTCACTCGTGTTCAACTCAAGGAAATTCGGATGACGCTGGCGCAGATAAACACGGCTATCAGGTTTCAAGCTGGCAACGGCGGCTTCCAGATCGCGTACTCGACAGTTGATACTCAATGCCCGTTTTCCGCGCCATGAAAAAATACGAGCGTTACGAACCTACGAAGTGGGAAGCAAGGATCGACAGCGCGATTCGTTTAATCTCGCCACGGACGCATTTGCGCCGGATTGTTGATCGCGAGAAGGCGAGTTACTTCAGGTATCTTGCGGCGTATTCCAATACCGGGCGCGAGAACACGAATCAGGCGATGGTCGGCGAGACGATGCGCGGCGCTCGCGAGAAGCGGCAGGTCATGCTCAACGCGATGAATCTGGTGGACAACTCAGGCTTATGCTCGTCGCTACTGAGAAAGATTCAGATGTATATCTGCGGGACTCTGCGCTTTCAGTCGCTGTGCGGCAATCGCACGATTGCCAACGAGTACGAAGATTACATGCGGATGAAGTCTGGAAAGTCTCTGGACTTCACTGGACGCTTTGGGTTGCGTCAGATGTGCATGATGGACATAAATGCGATTCTACTCAAGGGCGACGTAGGCACTAATGTCGTTAGGCAAGGCGATGACATAACGCTGCAAGGCATCGAAGCTGACAGGATCGGCAACATGTACAATTGGTCGATCAGCAACAGTTATGTCAGCGGGCTTAACTTGGATGAGAACGGAGTGCTGGTGTCAGCCGACATTTATTATCGTGACCGGGCCAGCGGGACGTATTCATTCGACCAGACGATTCCATTTCGCGACAAGCGTGGATTGCCACGGTTTCTATTTCTGATGAGTCCCATTGACTACGACAACTATCGCGGAGTCAGCGTGTTCAAGACTGCCATCGACAACGCGACGTATATCGAAAACATGCGCCAGTACGAGTTGCAGGCGTTGATGTGGGCTGCGAGTCAAAGCGGCGTGTATCACACTAACTCAGGAACGCTGCCGGAAGCGTTGCCATTCGACAGGATCACTCCGCTTGTGGATGCGAGCGGCAATGTGCTGACGACCTATCAGGTGCGGCCTAACACAGTGACGGCCATCGGCGTCGGCGAAGATGTGGCGATGTTCCAGCATGATCGTCCGAGTCCGAATGTCGTAGCGATGGTGAAAGAAACAATCAGAGATATTTGCAATGGAGTGGGCGTCAGCTTCGAATTTGGATGGGATATGTCTGGTCTTAGCGGCCCGGCTGTGCGCGGAGTAAGCGCGATGGATGCTCGCGGATTTGAGATGTGGCAATGGATGTTACAGGAAAACAAACTCGATCCAGTCGCGGGATTGATCTTGGGCAATGGCATTGCGATTGGCGACATTCCATTTCATCCGCTTTGGAACAAGTGGCGCTGGCAGTTCCCGGCGAAAAGCACAATCGACGCGAGCCGGGATTCGCAGTCGAACATCGAAGAAATCGCCGCAGGCATTAATACCGGGGCGAGAGTGTGCGCGGATGATAACATGGACGTTGACGAAGTGCAGGATCAGTTAGGCCGCGAGCAGCAAACAAAGCTTGAACTGGCAATTCAGATCGCGCAGAAGCTGACGAAGCAAACAGGCGAGCCGATAGACTGGCGCGAAGTTTACAATTATATGTTTCCGCCACGGAAGGGTACGGCTGTGCCGGGACTCACAGCGCCGACTCCCGGCGCGATGGGCAGTGCTGTGCCGGGTACTCCGGGCGGCAAGTCTGGCAAGCCTACGACTGACGGCGTTGAGATTGACGCGCCGCAGAAGCAGTCAGGGAATGGCAAGTCTCAGAATGGAAAGCGCGGGCGTCCGGTGCGTCTGCGCTTTCAGGACAACGGCGAATTGGAGATTTGGTATTCACCAGATCAGGAGCGCGACGAGCGCGGACGCTTTGCCGATGAAGGGAAGGGCGGCGGCGCAGGTAAGGTCGGCGGCGCGGCGATAGACATTAGCAAGCCAGCGTTAGGACATGACGCTCCGGTTCCGGCGACAGGATCATCCTACAGCGACGCGGACGCTCTGGCGCGGCAAGAAGCCTATATGCCGGGCGACGTTCAGAAGTACAACGACCTAAAGAAGCAATGGGCGACGGTTAATAACTCGTTGCTGGATAACATCAAGAATCCAGACTCGCCGGAAGCCAAGGAGAAGCTTGGCAAGCTGATGGATATTGTTAAGCAGATGCACGAGCTACACGCTGATCCGGGCGGCATTTCCGACATAGGTCTGCCGGGCGGCCCGCGCGACGTTATCGTGATCGGAGCGGGGCCGGGCGGCATGGCAGCGGCGACGATGGCAGCTACGGACGGTCTGGATGTTAAGATCGTGGACAAAGCGGGAGCGCCGGGCGGACAGTCTCGATTCTCGTCTCGCATTGAAAATTATCCGGGATTCCCGGTAGGGATTGCTGGCGAAGACTTGGCGCGGAATATGTGGACTCAGGCGATGCGCACTGGCGCTGAAGGCGAGCTAGGTGTTGGCGTGAACAAACTGAGCTACGATCCAACGACCGGGTTCAAGACGGTTTCGTACGACAACGGAAAGTCAGAGAGAGCGCGGTCGGTAATCATCGCTGGCGGTGTGCAGTTTCGTCGGCTTCCGCCGTTTCCGGGATCGGAGAGTAAGAGCGTGATTTATGGCGACTCGTTTTTGCAGCAAGTCCCGCAGATGAAGGGCAAGTCAGTGGTTGTGATTGGCGGATCAAATGGATCGGCACAGGCCGCGTTGGGTGCGGCAAAGGCGGCGGATCACGTTTATGTCTTGGCCCGAAAGCCGATAGGGACTGGAATGAGTGATTATCAGGTGAGCGCGTTACGATCCAATCCGAAGATCACGATTGATGAGAATGATGAGATAGCCAAAGTTTTTCAGGATGAACATGGCGAGGCAACGCACATCGTGACAAAGAGCGGCAAAGAATTTCCTGCGAAGTATGTCGGCGTCTTTGTCGGCAGCGCGGCCAATACAGATTATGTTCCGGCTGAAGTTAAAAAGGTCACTGAGCGAGGGCCTAACACGAACAAGATAATCACGAACGACGATCTTGAGACTGCGGTTCCGGGTGTGTTCGCGGTCGGCGACGTTCGCGCTGGCGGCATCCAGCGGATCGGCGGCGCGGTAGGTGAAGGTCAACACGCCGAGCGCAACGCCTTTAATTACTTCGCCAAGCGGTTAGGCGTTAATGTCGGTAAAGCGGCTGACATAAGCATGGAGCGGGCGAAGAAGCACGAGATAGAGGCAGAGACATAGCATGGACACATTTGACGACATTCTGGATCAGGCCCATGCGGTTGACTTGGAAAGTCCGTGGTTAAGCCAGACGGTTGAACCATCGGATAGCGAAGAAAAGTTTTCAGAGCGTAAAAAAAAACGACTGGAAACGTGGTACAATCCGGGCCAACTGAGAGACGAAGCTGGCCGTTTTGAAGACGAAGGCAAAGCGTCCGAGTCGCCGCACTACGAGCGGCCAGATGTGGCGCGTCTGACGGGCATAGACAAACGAATTGTCGATGTGGTGACGCATCGACCGCTCACGCGCGAGAGTCCAGACGTTGTGAGCATCGGTCAGTTTGTGCCACAGATGCACTACGTGTCTTATTCAAAGACGCCTTTTTTCGATACGCTGAATAAAATGCAGGGCACTCCCGATCCAGAGATTGACGTAGTGGATTTTCTCAAGGCGCGTAAGCATCTATTTCAACGGCAACCGGAAAAGAAGCTTCCGATTAATTCACTGATCGCGACTCAGCCAGTCGTCAATTCCGACAAGGTGGAGCGCAACATCGACGAGAAGAAAATCAAAAACGCTTTCGTTGTGCAGTATGGCGGCAGGAATTTTGTAATGGACGGTCATCACGCGGTTGCCGCAGCCGCAGCGTTGGGCAAGAAGAACATCAAGGCGAACGTGTTGCACATCACTACAGGTCTGCACAAGTTTCGGATCGAAATGTGGTACAGCCCGGATCAGGCGCGTGACGAGCGCGGGCGGTTCGCTGACGAAGGCGGCGGCGCGAAGGCATACTCGTTAGGCGTTCACAAGGCGCATGAGTTTTATTCGCCCAACACTGGCGAGATGGATTTTACGCAGGCGGCAGAGGCGATGAACGGTACTCGTCAGGTCGCGGCGCACGAAATCAGTCATCACATCGACCAGCAGATGTTCGGCAGCAGCGACATTGGCAACTACCGATACCATGATGCCATAGGAGATTGGCAGGACGGCGCTGAGAACAGCATTGTCGCTGAGTTGGGCAATATCAAAGACATGGATGAGCTACGCTATAACGCGGCGCTCAAGGGCAATGCCATGCGACAAAAGGCTGTGCTGGCGTTCGAAGAAGACAAGCAGGGCAAGGATGCGATCTATAACATCAAGCTTCACAATAACAACATCGACCAGATCAGAAGCGACTTGGACAAGGCTGGCATCAAGTATCGAACCATAGCGCCGGAAGGCGATGCAGTTAATGTCATGGTCTTCAGTAAGGGCAATGGCGATGATGACTTGAAAAACGTAACAAAGTTTGGTAGGTTACAGGAGAAAAATTTAGCGCCAGATGGAATCACAATCACAAATGGGAACGGGGAATTTGTCGGAGAAGCCGAAGGCAGAACCGAAGCAGGAAAAAACTACGACCAAATCATCCGGGACTACGAAGCCAAATATCCAGATCGTAAACATTACACGCCCACGGAAGGGCCGGGGGTTCGTGATAACGGGAGTCAGGTAGCGCCAGCTACGCAGCCGCCAGAAGATTCAGGACTGACAACATCAGGCGTAACGATCAAGGGCGCGAACGTTGGGCATTCGAGCGACGTTTACAAGGTGCAGTTAGCGAACGGTCGCAATGCTATATGGAAACCAGAGAGCGGCGAGCCGCCGACCGCTGGCGACGAGTCCCGCGAAATTGACGGATTCATGCGCAGCGCGATTCGGGACAATATCAGCGGGCCGCTGTATAAACGAGAAGTGTCGGTATATCGAGTCGCCAAGGAATTGAATGTGGCCGATCTTTTTCCTGAGACGGTTGAGCGTGAAGTCGAAGGCGACAAGGGATCAATGTCGGAGTTTGTTTATGGGGTCGATGCGCTTCAGGCCGGATTGCAGGACAGATTTGACGGAGCAAGGGATTTGGCGCGGGCTGCAGCGTTCGATTACCTAACGGGACAAACAGATCGCAATCTAGGTAACTGGATGCTTGAACCGAATGGAAAAATGAAGCTTGTGGACAACAATCTGTCGTTTCCTGACGAGCGCAAGGGATGGTCTGGCAATCGACGGCTGATAGATCAGGCTTCGCGGCAGGGGCTGAAGATTCCAGATGAAGCTACGCAATGGGCGGATCACATGCCGCAGGTGCGCAAGATCATGGAAGAAGAAGGATTGCCCGAAGAATCAATCAAGGGCGTGGAGCGACGGGCCGATACACTCAGACACAAGTCATCATTCAGTGGGTTAGGTGTCGGATTTAACTCAAGGGGGCGCGGAGAATGAACGTGAAGATAATGCAGTTCATTGGCGACAAGGATGTTCCGCAGCTTGTGGGCCAGATCACGCTTGAAGGAAACAAGTTGTCAGCCGACACAGACGCGGCCAAGGAAATACTCAACGAGCCAGTTTACGACGCACAGCTAGGTCGCACAATCACGGCGCAAGACGATCCACAACGGTTCGTAAAGGCGCTTCACTACAACTACAATGGCGCATATCTTTGGGCCACGGTTCCGCATTGATTTTTATCGCTGGCGATAAAATTAAGAAAAAAAGATTGCCAATCGAAAATAAAAGTTGCAGACTTTTTAGTTGTGAATCCAGACACGATGTTTGTTTCGCGAATCAGTTTGCAGGATTCGCGTGTTGACCGAGAGAACAATATCATCCACGGCGTATCGCTTGTCTCGTTAGGCGAAGCGCGTGGGCATAACAAGATCGCGGATAAAACAACGCTTGAACAAGTGCGCGACTGCGCGAAGCAATACAAGTCTGGTCTTCGCGTTCGATTCAATCCGGCGACATTTAATCACGGCGACGCGGGACTGGCAGGGTTCATTCCGGGCGACACATTGCAATTGCGCGACAAGAAAGTCACTGGCGATCTTCACGTTTACAAGTCGTATCCTGACAAGGATTATCTGTACGAAATCGCCGAGCGAGCGCCGGATAATTTCGGACTGTCAATCGAGTTTAGCGGGCCGCATGAAGACATTGACGGTGTGATTTATGCGCGTTGTCAGGAAATTTTTGCAGCCACGATTGTCGATCTGCCAGCGGCCAATCCGACCGGGATGTTTGCGGCCAAGGAGCCGTACGGCGACGTTGAGTACGCCGATCCGGGTTATCAATCGGACAAAAAGAAACGTTATCCAATCGACACGGAAGCACACGCTCGCTCCGCATGGAGTTACATTAATCAGAGCGGTAATGCGAGCCAGTATTCGGCTGCGGATTTGACAAAAGTAAAGAACAGAATCAAATCAGCTTGCAAGAAATTCGGAATCGAAATCAGTGAGGAAACCAAACAAAGTATGGATAAAGAAACACTTGAAACACTAGGCAAAACCATCGTGGACGGTATTCTCGGCGGACTAAAGCCAGTCTTGCTTCGAATGCAGAGCAGCGGTAGTGACGATGGCACCGCACCCACGGAAGAAGAAATGGAAGCTGCGGGCTGCACTGACGAGATGACGGCAGAGCAAAAGCAGCAAACGGTTTCCGACTGGCGCAAACGCGACGATGCTCCGGTGACGCGCAAAACTCTGCGGAAGGAACTAATGTCGGTATTCCGATTCAGTGGTGGGCCGCCAGCGCGAGTGTCAGGCGGTATCACTGACTCCGATAAAACGTCCAAGAACGGCGGCAATTTTGAGTCGCTTGTGTTGAATTTTCGCCAGCGCAATCCTGATGTAGCGGAAGGCGAGTCGGTGTTGGCGGTTCGCAAGCAGAACGGCGAAGCTTACAACGATTATTGTCGGCGCGGGCGTCCGCAGATCAAGTAACAAAGCACAGGTGAAATAAAACTATGTCTGAACTATCAACATACATCGGTATTGCTCCGCGAACGGGCAATAACCAAAGCGGCAACTTAATCGCTCGCGGTCTGCGCGTTATTCTCAATTCCAGTGGGCAGCTTGCATTAGCGGGCGCAAACGTTCGCGGCGACTACATCACGATGGTTGATATTCCCAACGGGGAAGTCGGCTTGATCGCTTCGTTGCAGCCGGGCGGGAAAATTGCGGCCAACTGCGTACAGGCTGCGTCCAACACGGCTGATTTGGCGTACTCCGCTGCGTCAGGCCAAGTGACGAACGTATCGACGGGCGCTGTGCTGGTCGGGCGGTTCACGCAGCCAGTGGCGGCAGCTAACACCCTTTGCGAAGTCGAACTATTCAATCCGGCCTAACGGATTCCAACTAACGAGAAAATAAAACTATGCCAGTATTCGATATTACAAGTGCAAGGCCGCGTCAGGAATTGGCGGTCGCCATCGTTGAAGGTGAAGGTCAAATTCCGGGCCTGATCTATCCACAGGTGTTGCCCGATTTTCCGATCAATCGACGGACGGCGCACATTATCAAGGCCACGCTGCAAAACTCAATGGGTCTGCGGCATATCGCGTCAGACAAGTATCTGCGAGCGCCGGGTGCGTTGTTTGAGCGGGTCGTTGCGAAGTTTGACGACGACACGCTGACGGTCGCGTTGCGTGGAATCGAGATTCTCGTGCCTAACGAGACTGAGTTGGACTATGACGGATTCTTGGACGTAGAGCAGTTCTACGCCGGGCGCTTCGGGCGCGAAGTCTCTGGTCTGACGAAGGAATATCTTTGTCAGAAATTCTTGTTCAACACCGCCGCTCGCGGGCCGGGCGGCGGGTTTGGTGCGGCCACGAACAGCATCGCTGCGTACACGGCAGCGAATCTTACTTCCGGTACGATCGACTTTATCGGCGATGTGATCGCGTCCACGCGGCGCATCAAGGCGATGGGCGAGCCGCCGCCGTACGTCTGTGTCGTTGCTGGCCCTGTGTGGGAGCGTGTGCGTCAATCATCCAAGATGATTAGCTTCGTTGCTGGCTCGTTGCAGCCGGGATTCCAAGTGTCCATTGACAAGGCTAGGAACGCACTGAGCGAATTTGGAATCTCCGATATTCTGATCGGCGACAGCTACTTCAACTCTGCCGCTGACGGAGTTGCGCCTGTACTGACGGCTACTTGGCCTGTGACTTACGTGTGGATCGGGCGTCCGGGACTTGCTCAAAAGACAGGCAAGGATGGCATCTCTGTTCCGCAGCTTGGCGGCGTTGGCGTCACGGCGTACTGGGAAGGCTTCACTCCGGGCGGTGTGCCGAGCGTGGACAAGGATTCAATGCCGTTCGAAGGCGGCAACTACGTTGAGTCGTATCCGGTGCTGGATCGCGATTCAATGGCGCTTCGGCTCAAAATGTCGTCTCTGCCATACATCGCGAATGGCAGGGCTGGCGATCTGATTGCAACGCAGTACTCCTAAACCGCGACAAAAGAAAGTTCCTATGGCAAAGCATAAAGACAAAGAAGGCGACGAGACGGAAACAGAGTCGTTTCCGTTGGTTCCGTCCGAGCATGATCCGTCTCTTAAACGGCCAGAGAAGGTGCCACGGCTTGACAGTCGCGGTTATCCGGTCGGCGAGTTTGATACGACTCCGACCGACCTTCACGAGTACGAAGGCAAATATCGTCTGAAGGGTCATACTGAACCGTTTGGACTCAAGGTCGTTGACGATCCGCATGGGCATACGCATCGGGCGAAGAACAAAGAATTTTCATGGTCTGGAAGCGCGGAGCAATTCAAGCAGGAATTTGAAAAACTGTAGTTAAGATACGTCCATCGGCAAAGGCGCGAGTTGACTTTGGTTAGCTCGCGCTTTTTCTTTAAGCATGATAGATCAGGGCGCACTAACTCGCGACGCGCAGGCTGACATAGCTGACTGGCCGATACAGCTTCGTCATTACTACAGTCCGACTCAGTTCGATCAGGTAACGTGTGGCTTTAACGCGACGGATGACAGCAGCTTTTTGATGCCAGCGGGACTATTGGAAAAGATGGACGGCGATATAATCGCCATCCAGAGCGACTTCGTGCATGGCTTTCCAAGAAACAGGGATCGCGTCGATATTCTTCAGAGTGACGGTCTAACGTGGTTAAGGTTCGAAGTGAAGCACACGCCGGATGTGATTGATCCGTTAGGCGTAACATTCCAATTCAGGATCGGAAGTCCTAACGAATGAGCATACTTGATCCATGTTCTACGCTGGCGACGGCGATGAAAACGATTCTCGCCAACGATTCGATCATTGCTGCCTACAACTGGCAGGAATGGGAAAGCGACGCGGCGGTTGTGCAGCCACGAGCGTACGTGAATGTGACCATGCAGACCGACACGATAATGAATCGGGCAGATTTTCCGATCCGGTTCAATTTTGAAATTGTGTTCGAAGGAAAGCCGAAGGCTGGCAGTCCATCGGATGCGGTTGCTGAAGTGTTGGGCCAAGTCCGGCGACTGAATCTAACAACGGCGCTGGTGGCTGGAATCCCTGACGGATCAATTACGCTGTACAATATGGCAGAGCAGATTGTTTATCGTCAGGAAATTGTCGGCGACCTACGCAAGCGCACAATATCGTTTTATTTGTACGGAAACTGGAATGTCTCCTACACTCCTTGAATCATGGCTCTCACGATCACGAGTTCACTTCCAGCGGCGGGCGGCATTCCGGGGCGTGGCGTCGGCAGTAATGAGCTAGGAGTGAACGTCAGGCGGTTTGAGACGCGTTATTTTCTTGAAGTGGATGTGCGCACAAAGGATAACGTAGGCCAGACGTTTGAGCGGTCGGTCAGTTCGCAGTTTTCGCGTGAGATACGGATGGAAGGTGAAGTGTTGGGCGGCATCCAGAATATCGGTACTCTGGCGTGGTACTGGTTTCTGGTCGGATTCGCTCTGACAATGTTCAATGCGCCGCCGTTTTCAATTCCCGGCTACGTGACGATCCAAGGCGCGATATTGGTGGACAACGTGGTGGTTACACTAGATCGCAGCGGATGGGGAAGTATGGTGGTTCAAGCATCGAGTAATCCGTATTTGTATTGACAATTCACGCGACGGTTAATAATGTAATTTCATGGCACTCACAGTAACTCCATCAGGCGCTGCGGCGCGTGGCATCCCTCTGGCGGAAGCAGGAATGATTGCTAGGCGTGTTACGACGCGGTACTTTCCTGAAGTGAACGACAAGCTTCCGGGTATCACTGGCGAAACTGCGGTGCGCGGAGTGAGTAGTGTGTATTCGCGCGAGATTGCCTTGGAAGGTGAAGTCGGTGCTGGCAGCGGCGGACTGTTTGGAGTGGCGATAGGCGCTTCGTTTGCTGCAAACTCAAACACCGTAGCAAACGATATAACGTGGGCTGGCGGCACTGATCCAGCGGTAACAAACAAGATATTTCTGGATGAAGTGACGGACACAATAGATCGGAGTGGCTGGCATTCGATCAGCAGCCGCATGTCGTCCAATCCGCTTCTGTAATGGTTGAAGAAGAACCGATAACGAAAGTTTGGGGGCCGGGCGATCAACCGTTTGTCACGACCGACAACATCATTGCCTACGCATTGTATCTGGCTTTTCAGAATTTCGCCGATGACGCGTGGCCTTGCTTTAACGAGTACACGTTCGAACAGTTAGTCTCGTTAGGCTACCGTGGTATGAAGCCGCAAGAAGCGGCGATTCAGGCAGCGAAGGATGGCAACAAAGGCAAGGTGACGTATGTGTTTCGGAATATCGACAGTCGAATAATGAAAGCCTTTGCAGACGAGATGCAGGTGATGAAAAACGCGGAAGGGCAGGCGCGTGACCGCATCCGACAGGTGATCGACATGTACTCGACAAAGGTGATCGACTATCAGGAAATGATTGCGCGAGTTGTGGCGACTTTTTGTTATATGCGCGGGGAGTTTTTAACCATGTGGCAGCGATTTGAACCGTTGATTCGTCTGGACACTCCGCAGCGCCGAAGTGAGCGAACGCTTCCCAATGGTGAGGTTCTTGTCGAAACAAACGGCTTCCGGTACGTGGGCGCTCACGCGAGCGAAGCGACGGTCAGAAGGATTCAAAATGGATAGCGAGAAACTTGAGGAATTGGAATCGACTCGGCAGCAAAAAGTGATTAACAGCACTTTTCTTGACGGACAGTTAATGGTCGGCGAAGTGAAGCTTGCGCCTTATTCAGCTTCTCGTGAAGCTGCGGCTGACAGCATGGGGATCAAATACGGGCGCATTGGCGAAGGCGGACGCGGGCTGTATGTGCGCAATGGCATGTATCCGGGGATCAAGCGCGACATAGCGATTATTATCTGGCTGTGCGCCAAGGCGACGGAAGAAGAAATTGATAACGCTGGAATGGACGGCGTTATATCGACTCGTGCTGCCGTGGCGTGGGCTGATAAACTTGGCTTGTTCGATGTACGGAGCGATACGTTCGATCAGGCATACAAGGCGTTTCACGAGATACTTCGGGCGAAGTGGGCGAATCGAATTAAGGCCGAAAAAAAAACAGATTCGACTTTGGCCGAGTAGAGAGCAACGACGCTTTACTTTTTCCTTCTTATTGGGCTGAATATCTTGCTAAAGTCTGCGAGATAACAAAGATGCCAGCGTTCCCGGACGTATGGCACAGAATGTCGTATGCTCGTGGCTTGCAATTCGTTATGATTTGGTATTATCGTAACGGGTTCGATTGTCTTCCAATTACAATGCAACAAGGCTTAGATCAACCGCTTTAGGAGAAACAAAAATGCCAACGGTTTCGGTAGAACTGGATACGACAAAGTTTGCTGCCGCTGTTACTTACGTGTTCGAAAATTCCCGTAAGCTTGTACCGGAAATAATGAATCGCGGACTGTTAGTGGCGATCATTGGCGGCAGCGGTGTGGACGGAGCGATGCAACGGACGCCGAAAGCGGCAAAAGAGTCAATTTTATCGCTGGCGATAAAACTCATTGCCGGGTACGTGATGAACAAGCACAAGGGCGAGAAGATGACACGGCAACAGATGTACGCCTTGATCGACAAAGAAGTTAAGCGTCGAATCTCTGCCATCGCTTACACGGCGCGAGTAGGATGGAACAATGCGGCTATAGCGTTCGGCGGTCACGGAATCGGAAAGCGGGCAAGCGGGATTGGTTATGCGAAAGAAGGTTATGGCATTCCGGTGAGCGAAGTCCAGTGGCCCTTCTTTACTGCGGAGATGGTAAATGCGGCTCCCGCAGCGGTTTTGATTGGCGAGCAGCCTTTGCAAGACGCTCTGGATGACGCAGCGGAAGACATGGTGCATTTCATGGAGATGAGATTGCAAGAAGTGTTTAACACAGTGTAAGGAAAATGGCCGCTGAATTACGCGCTGTAGCAAAGTTTGACACGAGTGACTTAGATCACGGTGTAGAGAAGATTCGCAATGTCGAGCATATATTTGAAACCGCGTTCCGCCGACCGCGCGGCGGTTTCCGCGCGGAAGTTGCTCTGGAAGCATTCATCCAAGACTTGACGCGCGGAGATGTAACGACCGCTATAGAATCGGTTGTGACGAAGCTGGCTGGCATTGGGTTGATAGGCGGCGTGGCAGTCACGAGTCTGGTAAAGGGCGTTGAAGAACTGCGCAAGGTATCAACGGCGACAGCGGATGCGTTGTCGGAATTGATAAAGCAGGGCAGCAGACCGCTTGATCCAAACGCCGGGCCGGAACAACTAAAGAAGCAACTTGACGACATAAACAAGGCAATTGACGAAGCCGAGAAAAGAAGGCTGGCGATGGGCGCTAAGATGCCGATGCCGTCCATGTTCGGAATGAATCAGGCCGGGGGTGGTTCGGGCGAAAATGCGTTGGAAGTTCAAAACGCATTAAATTCGGCGCTGGATAAGCGCGGGCAGTTATTGTCAATGCAGGTCACATCTACGGACAAGATTTTACAGACCGAGCATGAGATAGCAAAAGTCCATGAAGACACTCGCGAGACTATAACGGACATTACTCAGAAGCAGGAAAAGGGATTGTTAGCAGCGACGGTCGCAGCGCGAGAGATTGCTCAGAGCCAGCAGCATGAGTTGGCGATGATAGCTGAGATAACGAAACAATCGGACACGAAGAAAAAGAGAGCAGACGAAGAACAGGCTTTATCGACCATTAAGACGCTGGTGGAGCGGGCGCAATTGTCATCCAAGGAAATACTCGCAGCGGGCGGCACTGGATTTGCAGGGCTGGCGATTGCCAGACTGGATTTACTGCGGGCTGCGCACGAAGAAGATGTGGGCGAACGGGAACGAAGGATGGGGCATGTACGAGATGCTGTGATGCACTTTAACCGGGCTGAACAAATAAAGGCTAACATCGGCCAGTTGCGAGAGAGTGAGAAACTGCCCGAGTACCAGTTCAAAAATGCAATCGAAACGGCGTCGGTGTTTGCCAGTATGTTGACGGAGTTGCGTAACATCGTCGGCGGATTTTCAAAGATCAGTTTTCAAAATCAATAATGGCTACGATTCCTATCTTCGTTGATTTGCTCACGCGACGGGCGATCCGGTCGGCGACGAGCGCCGCGCCAATATCACGGCCTGATTTTCGCGATCCGGCGAGTCATACAGTGCAGTTGTTTTTCATGCAGCGGCAGGACAACGTGACGGAGAATTACAACTACGTCCGGTTCTCAAGCGGTGTGCCGATAGTGAAGCTGCGTAGAAACAAAGCGCCTGATTACTGCACGTTTGTATTATCATTCAACGGTTATGATTCCATACCGATTGATTCGCGCCTAACGAACGATCAAATCGCTGCGATCATTGGCGCTATGCCGAGTGTCGGCCAAGGCAACGTCAGCGTGACGGGTGATGTTTACTCAGGATGGAGCGTGGAGTTTACGGGCGCTCAGGCTGGTTACGCTCAGCCGATGATAACTGGCAGGGTTGTATCGCCGAGCAACGGCGAAGTTGTCATCAGCGAAACGCAGATCGGCGGTGCTGGCACGAATGAGATTCAATTGATCCGTGTGCGTGAAGCTGCGCTGGCGACGGCTACTGCGTGGACGGAACTGACGGCATCATCTCAATGGGGCTGGCAGGGTACGCTTGACACGACCGCTGTGCTGGCGTCCGCATGGGACAATGGCGACATGATCGCGGAAGTCACGATGGCGAATCAGGGTGTGCGCAGCGGAAGCGACGGAGCGACTTCGCCTGAAGGCACTGGCCGCACCGGAACGGACGGAGTGATAACGACACTTGTCGCCGAGACGGGCCAAGTAGCACTGGCTTCGCGTGATGCAAATGGCAGTTGTTATCTGATCGCTAGGAGCGGATCGAATGTTTACGGCAGACTATTCAGGCAGAGCGACGTTGGAAGGTCGCTGACGAACAACACATTATTCATGCCAAGCACTGTCATCGCGTCGGTCGTAAGCACTCCAACATTCAACGCTGCGAAGTTGGACAGGGTGTTTAACAAGATGGTTGTCGTCGATCCAGTAAACACGGTAACATACGACTTGGGCGCTGTGCCATCGTACGTGTACAAGTCGGCGACGGCGGCTTTCGCGGCGACTGACATTGGGCATTTGTTGACGGGCGACAATCTTGGCAGCGGGATTGTGATTCAGTCGGTACTGGCTGCGGACACGGTGATACTAACGTCCGCTCCGACCGGAAGCGGATCGTCATTGCACTGGACACTAACGACACTTCCGAGCAATCTGTTTTCATCCGCGAGCGCCGCGTTTACTTCGGCTGACGTTGGCGCTCAATTAATTTCGCAAGGCGTATCGGCTGGCACGTTCATTGTTGCTGTCATCAGCGGGACTCAAGTGCAGTTGTCTCAGGTTGCGACGGCGGTCGGCAGTTCGTTAAGCTGGACGCTAAGACGCAAAACCAATTTCGCGGTACCAACTGTAAACTCAATCATAGCTGGCACGATGACTAGCTCAGAGACGCAGCAGTTGGCGCTCGTGCAGTCGCCAGTGTCAGGCTATATCACGTTGCGCGACGGTGCGGATGTGTCGCTTCCGGTCGTAAAGGTTGCAGCGCCAATCAGTGCTGGCGCAATCGCGCAGGCGCTTAACATCGGCTATCCGAATTATGGCGGCGTGGCAGTAACCGAAGTGATACCGGGCGGCACGTACAACATCAAATGGGCGATCAGCGGCAAGCAATGGGTAATGGTCGTTGATGACACTAACGCGGTGTATGCGACGCTTGCGGTGTCGATTGGAGTTGGCCCGTTGCCGCCGACACCGGATCAGCAACTGTCACAGGTCAATCAACCACAACCGTCCGTGTTAGCAGTTCTAAACCGTTTCAATCTGAAGATGATGGGAGTAAACGCGCTTAACTGGCTGCGCGAGATACGTCAGCCAGTTGTTACGCCAGTGACGGACGGGACGGGAGCGTATCAATTGCGGCGGTATTTTATTATTGTGATGGATCAGTACGTACAGCCGCCAATTGGACAGGTGAGTAATTGGGCCGGAGTAAATTACTACTTGGATGCAATTGAAAACATCCGGGATGCTGGCGGTCTTCGAAATTACGAATGGGTTGGATATAGCATTCCGCCCGGTCGCAGTGAGAGCATATATCAGAACAAGACGGTTTACATTCCGTCAGGGAGTGTTGTAAACGGTGTGCTGGTTGATTTGCAGTTGTCAACCGTGTCGCAGTTGCTCCCGGCTACAATTTTTTATTCGTATGCGATTCAGAGCAATGGATTCGGAGCGCCCGCGATTGGATTCTACCTAACGATTATTCACTATTCGACGGTCGGCGGATTCAGCGGTGACTATCAGGAAATTTTGGCGGATGCCAATGGCGCTCACTACGGGCCGCTGGCCTCAGGGCATTCGCCGAGCAATATCATTAATCCGCCGCCAACATCGAATGTTGCAATCGCGCGGCGTCGCTGGCGGTCGAACATTTGGGAGCAGGCGGTGCATGTCCAATGAACATACCGACTCGTGGCGGAGATGTGCGGGCGCTGCATCGGTATGTCACGGAGTTGGTTGCAGAAACTAACGCGCTTCTGAATCTCCGGGCCGACATGAAGGGTCGGGCGAGCGGTGTTGGTCAGTTAAACGTGTTAGGCGGTTACTCTGAGCTACGGATCAGAGTTGGCGCGAAGCTTCCGATTGGAACGGGAAGTAAGAAAAATCCAGCGATATTTGTCGTATCGTCGGATAATCCGAGTCCATTCGGAGAAAGTATTAACTTTATCTGTACGTTGCCATCTGACGCCAGAAATACAGTGACGTTTCTAGTTGATGGTGCGGTAATCAGCGTTAATGCGGTCTTTAACGGTGTTGCCATGAGCGCCATCGTGTCGGATTTGGCGGCTGGCCCGCATGTGGTGACTGCTGCGTATAGCGGCGATCTTCAGTACAATCCAGCGACGGCGACGATGACGCAGATCGTTAATGGCCTGAGTCCGCCGACAGTCGCTTTGACTTTTGTCCCGGCGAGTCCGGTTAATTACGGAGTAACGGTGTCCTTCGTGGCGGATGTGCGGGGCAGTAATCCAATTCCGCCAGCGCCGAATATCACCGGGGAAGTTAATTTTACGATGGATGGTACAGATTACGGCAATTTTCCGCTAACATTTCATCCGGGGCCGCCACAGCCCTATTGGGAAGCGTCAACCGCATTAACTAACATTCCGCTTGGCAGTCACACGGTTGTAGCGACCTACCTAAGCGATAATAACTACGGGCGGGCATCGGATACACAGACGTTAATCATTCAGCCGCCAGTGACGTGTCAGTTGGCTATAGTGCCGAATCCGGGCAATGACTCTGAGCAGGTCACGTGTTATGGCAGTGTGCGAGGCCCGTCAGGTCAACCGCCAGCGACAGGGAATTGTCTGATCGTCAAGGATGGTGGTGGTATAGTGACGGTGCCGCTGGATAGCTCCGGTAATTTTGTTGCTGGAATCGGGCCGTTCCCTGATGGGAATTACGACATTTCGTTTGATTACTTGGGCGGCAACTACCATAGCGCCGTGAGCAACCATATCACACTACAGATTATCCCCTCGATCCCTGACGGAAATCTTACTTGTCCTGCGGCGGTTTATAACGTGTATCTTGACGCCACGGTTACGATACAACTATTCCTTGATACAGGCGAAAGTGGTAATTTTAAGATGCAAATTTTTTCTTCTGGCATAGGGCCGCCGCCGCTATTTGGGCCGAATCCCATCGAGTTGTCGCTTTTTGGCGTGTACTTGAGTGAGGGTTTCATTTTTCTTAATGGTCAGTCTTTGCCAATTAACACGAATTTTAATGGTTTTATTGAATTTGAATGTACGTTTGTGAACGGCGTGGCGACTTTGGCGTTTAGTGTGGCTCCGTTAGCGATACCGCCGCAAGGATATGGAAACTCGCAGCTTGGGGCAATTGGCCCAATGTTTGTTTACCGTGACGACGGATCGACTTTTGAGACGTTGAACGGTTTTCCAAACCAATCCGAGCTTCCAATAGCGATATATATTATAGATCCAATCCCATGATAACTCCACCAACAGGCGGCGAAGATTGTCGGACTTTGTGGCGCAAGGTTGCCGAGTGCGCAGCGGCGATTAATGCACTGAAGAACATGCGGTGTATAGTTGAGGGCGAGCAGATCAAAATGATTGGCAATCTTGAATCGGGAACTGGCGGAAGCGTACTTGTTATCAGAGATAACAAAGAAACAACGAACTAAGATGACGCGCACAGAAAAAGCTTTGTCGATGGATTGGGCCACGGTGCCGGGCTGGTTTGTCCATTCGGTCACTCCGGGGAAGCCGACAGCGCCACCGTTCGGAATACTTGGCACTGAAGACTCGCAGCGTTATCAGCTTTGGACTGTGCAGCGCGAGAACGGTCACATTTCAAGCGACTTGAAGGCGAATGCGTCCGCTGCACTTCTTGCTGCGATGGCGAGTTTTGAATCGTATCTTAGCACGACTCAATATCAGGCGTGGTCAAATGCGGATTTGTCATCACGGCTGATGCAGTATCGGCTTTATCTGGTGGACACTTGCGAAGCCCTCAACGCGGCGGGAACGATTCCGCCGTCAGCGGATTCGGCTGGCGTCGGTACTCCAGCGCCCGGAGTAAACGACATAACGCAGGCCGGGCAAGCGCCTATTTCTACGACTCCGGTGTATGTCACAACAGGCGACACGAGTGCGCCAGAACTTGTCTTTGGCGATGACGGCGATATAGTCACAGTGAGTTAAAAATGTCGATCATCTCGCCACAGTATTCGTTGCTTGAAGTCATCGTGGACTGGACTTCAAAACGGCTATTGCAGAGCATCACGGCTGCATCGCCGCGCACAACTCCGCTGACGTTTACAAAGGGTGATAATCTTGTCGGCAATCTGTACGTGGTGTACCAGAGTGGCGATCCGGTTACGCCGATCTATCGCATCACATCTAATCCGGGTTTCCTGAAGCTCACTGACGGCAAATCAATCGTGTATGCTCAAGCAATAGGGATGTTTAATAACACATCCGATCCAAACAATCCGAGAATTTCGTTTCGAATAAACATTGGCGGCAAAGCAATAGACGACGCGTTATCTGGTAATCTTTCGTTTAATGCGTTCATTGAAGTACAGGTGTCGATTCCGTCTATTACTGGCGACGGGCCGGGCGGTTTACTCCCGCCGATAAGCGGAGTGTCGCTGCCGCAAACGGCGGCGTTTGTCCGGGATCAATGCACGATATACGCAAGCGCGGTTCAAGCTGTCATGGCATAGGAGATAACAAATGGCTAACGAGCTACAGATAACAATCACTCAGTTTTCATTTCAGAAGGGAAACGTTGGAGTAGGAACGGTTCCGGGTTCGCGTCAAATCACGGTGTCTGGCAACAACGCGCAAGAAGGTCAGCTTCCGGCGGTGACCACGGACGTTGTTTTGGCGAAGGGCAACGTGGCGTCTATCGGCTGGCTATGGATTGAAAATCTCAATCAGGCCGGGACGGATGCTTTGCTGATTGGCCCGGATGGAGTTAGTTACCCTATTCAGTTTCTTCCGGGTGAAGGCGGCCTGTTTCGATGGAATCAGACTAACGTTCATGTCAAATCAGGCGGTGCTTCAATCACGGCTTACTACATTATGGTGGATGCCTAACGATTATGCGTCATCAAGACCTACAAAATAATCACGTACTTGAGAGTTGGGTTTACGCCAATGCGTCGGCGCGATTGGCTGCAACTGGATTCGTCTCGACGGACATTGGACGCGTCGCATATCAGGCCGATACCGGGCAGTACTGGCGGCTGGCGACAACGACGCCAACATGGAATCCAGTCGATCACAGCGAAGTATCGTCTTCTGCGACGCCAGCGAATCCGACAGGCACAACCAGTACGACGGCTGTGATGATGGGACTGGCCGGATCAATCACGCCTATCGAGAGCGGCAAGATTGTTATCATCATCAACGGCACAATATCCAATAACACAGCGAGCGACGGTGCCAAGGCAAGGATTCACTACGGTACTGGTACTGCTCCAACTAACGGCGGATCGCTTGTTGGCATTGCGGTAGGCAATCAGCCTAACGTGGTAAACAACGCAAACATGGCTGGCGCGAGAGTAGGGTTCTCGTGCATCGCGGTTGTGTCGGGTCTGACGTTGGGCGTGGCAATCTGGCTTGACCTTGAGTTGGCGGCGATTACTGGCGGGACGGCGAATGTCTATGATGTTGGAGTGACAGCTATCGAAGTATGAGAAGGCTACTTTTATCGCTGGCGATAAAAATGGGCCTTTGCCTAACGATGTTGGCTGACACGGTTCCGGGCGGACTCAACGCGCCTGTTACACGATGGTCGTTCCCGGATGCGACGACCATGAATAACTCCACTGGATACTTCGCGACGGACACAGGCAAAGTTGCAGTTGTTCAGACTGGCTATTCAAGTCCGGTCTATTTCATCCTGACTTCGGTTAATCCACTGACTACGGCTGGAACGTGGGCGTATTTCGGCGCTCCGTTTACGCTGAGTGGATCGCAATACATTTGGAGCGACAATCAGGGCAGCGAAATGGTTGTTGGCGAGAGTAATTCCAACAGCGGCAGCACGACAGGATTCAGGGTGATTAATAATGCAGGATCGCTGGCGCTTTTGGAAAAAACAGGAACAACTTATTCGGCGAGCGGCGGCCTGACGGCAGGCGACACGTTTTTCACTGACAATGGCGGCAACATCTGGATCGGAAACGGTACTGGCAAGGCGACAAAGATTGGAACGGCTGACTTCAGCACTACTTACGCAACGGTCAATTCAAGCGGCGTAAACATTCCGACTGGCGCGAATTACATGGTCAACGGTACGCCGATTGGCGGCGGCGGCGGCGGTGCGCCGACAACCGCGACATACATCTTGGAAACGGCGAACGGTACGCTGACCAATTCATTCGCGTTGGGATCGCTGGCGACGGGCATCTTGCGTAACACAGCAACGACAGGTGTCCCGGTGATCGCGGTCGCTGCGGATTTTCCGTTGCTTAATCAGAGTACGACTGGCAGCGCGGCAAAGTGGACAACGGCCCGTAACCTTGCTGGCAATGGCGTTGACGGATCGGCCAACGTCGCTTTCGCAAATTCGTTTATCGTTGAAGGAACGGCTGACAGTGGATTAAGCGGCGCGTTTTTCATGGGATCGCTTGGCACTGGCATTGTCAAAAACACAACAAGTACCGGAGTGCCTTCGATTGCTGTGGCTGGCGATTTTCCCACGCTTAATCAGACTACCACTGGATTCTCTGGCGGCGTTACGGTCGGCGCTGGTGGAGTTTTATTCAGCGGCGTGACCGCTAACCGCACAAAAACGGTTCGCGATGCTAACGACACGATTTTGGAATTGGCTGGCAGCTACACTCCAACAGGCACATGGAATTTCACAACGCAATCGGCAGGCGATAACTCAACAAAGGTTGCTACGACTGCGTATGTGGATCGCGGCGGATTTGCTGGTCATCCAGTGTATGCAGCGGGCAGTCCGCCAACGACGGACGTTGGCGTGTTTGTTATTCGGCTGACTGGATATGACGCAAAGACGGGCGCAACAACAACGATATTCACTGTGCCGACTGGACGGGCGTTCATAGTCCAGAAGGCTTACGTTCGTATTACGGGGGTCACTGGCGGCGCTGCCGTGGCGTTCGCTTACAAGATTCAGGAAAGTGGTGCATCTAAGACGATGACGGCAGCAACTGCATCAACATCGGCTGCGCCAGTCGTCGGCGCATATTATCCGCAAGACGCCGTTTCGAACAACGCGCCGTACACTGAATGCGCGGCTGGCAACAACGTTCAGATTGTCGTAGGAACACCGTTTAGCACTTCGACTACCGTGACCGCTGATGTTATTTTAATTGGATTTTACAGTCAGTGAACCTAACATCATTAACGACGATTAGCGGCGTAACCATCTGGTCAGGATGGAATGGTAAATACATCTGGTTTGTCAGTGATTTGGATATTTGTAATGACGGCAGCGGGCCTAGCCACGGCGATCCGTCCTATCAGACGCAAACAGCTTACTACAATGGCGGCAAATATCTGAATGCCGATGAAGATCAATACATTGTTGTTCCGCCGCAAGTGCGTCGAATGATTGTGCCAGTCGTCATGGGTTGCCAAGCGCGTTTGACCAACATGAAGACGGCGTTGTGGTATCCTGCGATGACGGGCGACATTGGGCCGCCAGACAAGACAGGTGAAGCGGCTTACTGTCTGGCGAAGAAGGTGAACGAGAATGTGACATATAATAGTGGCGACCGAAACCAGATTTACCTATACGAGTTATGGCCGGATATTCCAGCTAAAGTGAACGATAAGAGCTACAAATTAGAGCCAGCATAAAATGGGGATGTTATCGAACAGGAACACGGTCGATGTGGTAGTGATACTACTAGCAGCGACAGTTGGTTCTACGGTCGTTATCGCAACCATCGGGACTATTGTTGCCAAGATGATAAATCCGAGTCTGGATACGTCGCGGTCAGGCGAGTTGATCGGCAGCGTCATCACTACGATTGTTGGTGCATTGGTGGGATTCATCGGCGGACGGGCGACGGGCAGGTTAGAAGGCGCTAATGGGAAATGATCCGATGCGGCGGTGTAAGAGCATTAAGAATGTTCACGGTGTGATCCATTACTGTGAAGGTGTTGAAGGTCACGCAAGCTGGCATTTCAGCGGCGAGCATATTTGGCCTAACGAGAATAAGAAGGTGTGGTTGGAATACGCTTTCTGGATTACGTTGTCGCTTGTCGTGGTAATGATTGTCTATTGCGTAGTTAGATTAAGACATGGCTAACTGGAAGGGCAGACGCACAAGGCAATGGGAGAAGATACGCCGGGCGCTCAAGATCAGGTTTGAGCGCGTAGGTATAACACGGTGCGAGTTTAACATGGATGGTTGCTGGCGCGACAATGGTCTGTCATTCGCTCACGCTGATAAGCGACGGTTCCTTAGCGATGATGACTTATGGGTCGCGGCGTTAGCTTGTGCGTCATGCCACGACAAGCTTGAGCGCCGACCGCGAGCTACCATGCGCGAGTTAGTCGAAGCGGCTATCAAGCGACGGCTGATACAACCATAACAACAAACAACTTGCCAGCAGGCTTGTTATGGGTATGTTACTGGCGGGTTGGGGAGTCGGCATTTCCTAACTCTTTCTTCTTCTGCTTAACACACGGCGGCGGGTAGTATAGCTCCTATCCGCCGTCTTGTTTTTGTAACTTGACAAGCTACCGTGTTATGCTAACATCTTAAATTCCAGATGAAGAAAGAGACACAACATGGAAAGCCGACCGTGGTACAAGCGATGGTTCGTTCCTGAGAAAAACGTTCAGGCGCAAAAGCCTAACGAGCCAAGCGTCAGGGAGTATCCGGTGCCGCCGCCGACCGATCAGCCGTTGAGCGGCCATCGCGCGTCAGGTGGAGCGACAAAGGGCGCTTTTGGCAATCACAAGCGCCGCATACCAAAGCCGCATCCAGTCAACGATCCAGCATTCAACCATGCGCTTCGTCGCATCAACAAAAGAACCTGATGGCTGACGATACGTCTCAATTAATTCTACGAGACTTCGGCAATGCGAAGATCGAAGTCACGCAACACGCGTATCGGCTCAGATCGAACGCGTTGCAAATCGCCAGTCAGATTCGCGAAGTCAAAACATCCAAACAGCAGGAATTTGCGGTCAATGCGTTGCGTGAGTTGCGGGCGCTGATAACAGGAATAGAGAATACGCGCAAGGCTGTGAAACGCCCGGTGATCGACTTAGGCAAGCAGATCGACGCAGCGGCGCAGGCGTTTATCGAAGATGTTGAAAAACAGAACGGGCGCATTCAGGGCATGGTCAACCATTATCAGCGAAAGCAGCTTGAAGGTCGGCGCGAAGAACAGAAGGCGGTTGAGCGGCAGGAAACATCCGCAGGATATTTGCGGCAGAAGGCGCTTGAGTGGCGCAAGGTAGGCCGGGAAGACAAGGCTGCGGAATGTGAAGCGCAGGCGTTCGATTTGGAGATGCGCACTGAGTTAGCGGTTGTTTCTGAAGCGGACAAGCCGAAGGGATTGGTCGTACGCAACCGGATCAATTTTCAAGTGACGGACGCGATTCTGTTTGTCCAAGGCTATCCGAAGTTCTGGAAATGGAATGATGAGACTGAGACGCTTAAGCTGGATCGCATGGGCATACTGGATGAGTTGAACCGCGACGGCGGCGGACTGTTTCATAAGACAAAATTCCCGGAAGAACTATCGGCGGGCGACGATCTTAGACTTGTTAGGCCACCGGGTTTGCGTGTGTACGAAGAAATCAAAGCGCACATCAGATAATATGCCGAGAGAATTAGCAACAACGCAATTACCGCCGACCGCTTCGATCATCGAGAAGGTGATGATGGAAGGCGATCTGTCTGGACTGACGAGCGATCAGCGGCTGACGTACTACAAGTCGGTCTGCGACGCGCTGCGGCTGAATCCGCTGACGAAGCCGTTTGATTACATCATACTTGACGGCAAGCTAACGCTGTACGCGACGAAGGATTGCGCGGCCCAACTGCGGAAGCGGAATCGCATTTCGATCAAAATCCTGTCACGCGAGCGTCAGGATGACGTGTACGTGGTCGTAGCGGAAGCCACCATGCTTTCTACATCCGGCGCGGCTTCGCGAACAGACGAGTCTATTGGCGCGGTTCCGTTGACGGTTGTACGCGACGGCAACGTGTATCCGCTGGTCGCCAAGGAAATAGCCAACGCCATAATGAAGGCTGAGACAAAGGCAAAGCGGCGCGTCACGCTTTCGGTTTGCGGGTTAGGTGTGCTGGATGAGAGCGAGATAGACGATCTGGATCAGCGACGGAGCGTGGAGCGAACGAATGAAATAGCAGAGCGCAACGTCAAGACGGCGACGGCGAACGCGACGGGTGAACCAATCTTATCGCCAGCGATAAAATTAGACGGCGGCGAAGTGACCAGAGAGAACTACAAGAACGTTGTTGTCCACGTTGGCAAAGATGACGGAATGAAATGGAAGAAGGTCGGCGAGTTGGACGCCAAGGTGGTTAAGTGGATGCACGAGAACTGGCGCAACAATCTTCGACCGAATGCCAGTCCAGAAGATTTGCGTCTCAAGAAGGCGATAGAATTTGCGTATGAAGAACTTTCCACGGCGGTCGGCGCGGAACAAAAGGCGGATGCTGTGTCTAAAACAGCGCCGACCGCCGCGCAGCCGTCAGCAAAAGACGCGGCAATCGAAGACTTGTTAGGCCGGATACAGGATTTGGTTCTGACGGAAGAACAGGCTGTAGGGTTCTGTATTGAGCAGGGCATCGCCAACACAGGATGGGTTCGCTTCGATCAGATGGATGAAAGAATCCTTCTGCATCTATGCACTCCGATAGGATGGTCAACTTTCAAGGGAATAGTGGAGCAGTCGGTTAAGCCGAAACCGAAAGAAAAAGGCAGAAAAAAAACATGAAGGAAACCTTAACCTATGAAGCAATGCGGGAGTTGCGACATAATCATCAACATGACAGGATGCTACGTTAAGACCGGGCGCTGTGAATACGGGCCTTACGGATCGCGACGCGCAGCGGAGTTTCGCGCGTTGGACTTAGGCTTTACGAGTTGGGCGGTGTGGGAATTTGAGCATCACATCGCGGATGTAATAATCGACAAACAAACACTGGCAAAGGCGAGCTATGGCTATGGCTGAATTGACGGATGACGAGAAGCAGCGGCTGAGTGTAGCGTTAGGCGGTCGCCGACAGGTAGCAATGGAGCTACAGCTTCCATCAGAAGTGATTGAAGCCGAGAAAGCGATAGCTGACAAGATCGGCAAGCGGTTTGGAGCGGCGCACGATGTAATGGAGCGGTCGCGCGATTGCCTGAAGCGATGGGCGGCGCGTTACGCCGACAGTGAACATTCACGGCTGCACGTAAAAGAAACGAAACTACTAATGCAGGAGATTGACGAATGGCTACTGAACGACTGAGATACTATTACTTCCCGATCATCGACAATGGCATAGGCTTATGTCGCTCCGCGTGGGCGATGAGTTGGATCGTGTCGGTTGTTGGCGGCGCACTCAACGACACACACGTAAACATCGAGAACATTTCGTATCCGTATCCAGACGGAGCGATGAACATTGCAACCGCGCATTTTCTAAAGTCAGAGGCTGAAGCGATGGTCATCATCGACACGGACGTAATGTTTCAACCGAAAGACTTCAAGCTGTTACTGGATCACATCGACAAAAAGACAATCGTGGCTGGCATCGTGCCGTTGAAAAAGACTGGCTTATTCTTTCCGATTCGCACTCTGGACGGCGAAGGGATTCCGGAAGGCGTCGATCTATACAAGGTCGCGGGAGTCAGTCGCGGATTCATGCTGATACATCGCAGGGTATTTGAAGACATGGCTGAGTTACTGGATTTGGAAGATTACGTCGATCCGTTCACTCAAGAAGTTCATCTGCTTTACTGGAAACCGTTGCCGGGCGGTCACAGCGAAGATTTTTATTTCTGTAATCAGTGGCGCGATTGCGACGGCGATGTGCTGGTGGACACTCGGATCAAGCTGCGTCATGTCGGCAGCGCGATCTATCCGATTGAAGGAACGTTCGACATAGCAACCAAATGAGCGAACCCGAAACTCTTGAACATTATCTGAACAACGAGGAGCGAAACAAGGCGTTTAAGCGTCAAATGAGCGAACTAAGCAAAGAAGCCATTGAGGCGGCGCATGAGTGGTATAACGTTGAGATTCCTAATCAGGATACTCTTTCCGACTGCATCCAGTCAGCCATCGACAAAGCGACGGAGCGCGAGTTGCTTCGCTGGCAGGAGTTAATTCGTGATGAGTTAGTTAACCTATCAGGAACGGATAAGATCGACGGTGCTGGTTGCGATAGTGGCGATCCTTTGGACTTCACGATAGCTGAAATCCGACAGGCGTTCGACAAAGCGACGGAGCGTGTTATTGGCGTAGTGAAACGGGAGATCGACAACTGTGATAATCCTAGCTGCGAAGCTGACAGGGCCGACCTAGGCTTTTCGAATTGTGCCGGAGGGCATATAGCTCGCAGAGTTGTCAAAGCTATAGAGGCAATGAAATGAGCGACGACAAATGAACCAAAGGATAATCAACGAAGGACTGTCGCAGTTATGCTCAGTTACGTGGGATGGAAACCTGATCTCTAAGCAGGTTCGAGACTGGCTGGTCGAACGAGGACTAGCTCAACGCTTTTGTGGCTGGAATTGGCTGACAGTTAAAGGCGTCGAATATTGCGAGACACTTCACATCCTATGGCAGCAACAACAAATGAACGAATCAAAACATGAGTCCATTCAGTGAGACAAAGAAACATTTTGAGCAGGGCCGCGACACGGAGATTGTGAAGCTTGAGTCTTGGCTTCCGTTCGGCAAACGGCGCAAGGATATTTGGGGTGCTGACATGCTCGTGCGCATAGGCTCAATGGGCATGGCGATTCAATGCACTGACGAGACGAGTCACGGCAAGCACATAACAAAGGCTCTGGACAATCCGCTTGTTAAGAACTGGCTGCGGCTAGGGCTGGCCTTCGCGATCATTTCGTTCGGCTGGCGTGGCCCGCGCGGACAAGAGAAGGTTCGGACAATGCGCGAGACGCATCTGGTATTCAATGCGGACGGATCGCTGCAAGCGTTGGAGAAGGGCGATTGAAAAAGTATCCGACAACACGCGAGAAGGATCACTCGACGAACGTGATGGAGAAGGCTAACAAGATCGCTACGCTGAAGTCGTTGATTGACGTATGGGAACCGATGCTTGGCGAAAATGATCCATACGTTCGGAAGTTGAAGCGGAAGCTGCGCGAAGCTGAAGTGCAATTCGAACACATGCGGCCATGAGAAGCATTGATCCGCGCGTGTTACTGGCAGACGGCGAATACGCTTTATTGAAAGCGCCGCATGGCCGATCGTACGGACGCCTGACGATACGGATCATTGAGCGTCGGTTCAATCTGCGGCCTAACCAATTAAGCCACTACCGGGCCAATTACTATTCAAGGAAAGCGCGATGAGAGCGCGACAAAAAAGAAGCAACAACAGGATCGCGACGGACGCTTTCTCGGATCGTCTCAGGGAATTTGAAATTCCAATGAGCGACATTGATTACGTGATATACGTTACGGCTAGTGACGACAGAAAATCTTTCCGAATGGTTTTGGAAACCACAGCGCCGGATGATGGTCATATCGTGGCTAGTCCGCGAGCGTATCTGAGCGCGATTGACGAGCGCAGATCATTAGGTGGAGATGAGATAGCACTGGCGATTGCTCACAAGCTGGAATGTCCCGCAGTCTTGACCGTGTGTGATTACAGGCTGCGAGATAGCTTGTCGGCTCCGGTGTGGTGTCGTTCCATCAGGAACAGAAAATGGGAGTGCATACCAGCACAGGAATTTTTTGACAGGCTAAAGAAATACATCGCATGAGATTCATCCCTTTCGACATAGGCACTTTTCGTGTCGCGAGTCGATCCAGACCGGGCGAGACGCACATTGTGGACTTGCTAGGATGCGTTTGCACATGCGAGGCGTATCTTTTCACGGAACTGACTTGCTGGCACTTACAGCAGGCGTACAGGCGGCGGCGAGACGGGCGCTTGCCGATGATTGTAGCAATGCGCGGAGTAGCACGATGAGCAGTAAACCAAAGAGCGGAATATCGAACGAACACAGCGTCACGTTGCCGGAAGGTGCGACGGTGAGCGTGTATAAGATCAGCCGTAAAGCGAGTGTCAGCACATGGTTAAGCGCCGGGATGGGCGATAAGAGCGTGGTGATGCGCGTTGACGATGTGTCGGCGCACAGTCTGGCGGCGTATCTGTCGCTTGTCATCAAGGTAATAAACTCAGAGCGGATCAAGCTGATAATGAAGCCGCTGGATTATCACGGTCATCCAGCGACGATCAAGGAATTTGTAAACGACATGGCGTACTGCGGCATGTTCATCTTGCAGCCGTGGAGCGCCAATTTACCTAACGAGAAGAATGGAGCGGGAGAACAACCACAACAACAACCATCAACCGATAAGCGTCGCGGATGTAAGAAGCTGGCGAAAGCTGGCGGAAGCGCATCCAAGTAACGTTTCGTCCGAGATCATTCTGCGCTTACTGGATGAGCGCCGGGAGTGGCGCGAAGAAATATCCAAGCTGCGCCTTGCGGTGTCGGACAAGCATGGCCCGCTGGATGATTCCAGTCCGTGTCCATTCGGAAAAGAGTACAAAGGCGAACCATTAGGCGAAGTCCCGGATGACTGGCTTAAATGGTGGTTCGATCTTCAAGACCGGGACGTAATTCTGACAGAGATGGACTTTGATCCATCGTGGGCGAAGCGCCGATCAGCGCAAAAGAAACTTCGACTGTACGACTATCTGAAAGAACGATTCCATGCCAACTCCAACACGAACCAAAACGATAGGTCAAGGTAACAAACCGAAGCACTTGTTAGGCGTTTACAATCTGCCGCACGAAGCAGAAGAATTGTTATTCGACATTTGGCTACTCAACCAGATGCGTCACTTGTTAGGCCAGATCACGACGCTGGACAGACACCGGGACACACGCGACACAGTGCGGCGCTTGGGCTGGATCATAGACGCGGCGCACAACGTTGCGGTTGATCGGCTGCGATCCTACATCCCTGAATGGAGCAATCGTGTGCGACCGCAGACGATGTGGGACTTCTACAATTTGTTAGGCCAAGTCATCGCTAACGACGCGGTGATCCAGAGCAGGGAAGAAATATACCGCAACCAGAAGCGTCCCGGCAATCGTAGGCAATAGCCAAACGACAGTCCGCAAGGTAGGCAGCACTCCGGGCGAAAGCTGGCGCGGGATCTTGCGGAGTTCCAAAGGCGACCTGTGTACCGATCGGGTACAGGGATTACACGATTGTAATGCTGGTGAGATCCAGTACAGGGATTACACGATTGTAACGATTGTAACATTCGCGATCACAGAAGTCTTTATGAGTGGGAAGCTTTTATCGCTGGCGATAACCTTGCGTAAGTCGTTCACGTTCAGGAGTATCCACGCCAGAGAATTAAGTTGACACGCTCTGTGGATGTGCTAATATAGGATATGACAATTACGCAGGAACAAGAAATCAAGCAGCAGTTGGACAAGCATCGTCGCTCGCAGGGCGGCGAGTTACCGTGTCCGCTGTGCGGCAAGTTGAAGCATCGACGCTTACTACTGCCGGGCGGACGCGAAGTCGATTACTGCGATCCAAGATTACAATGAACTATACAGAGCTAGACAAACAACTACAGGGCCGCAATCGCGAGCGGCGGAAACTCGCTAACAACACCTACGCTGAACGGCGCGGTGATAGCGTGATCGCGATCCGGCTGCACAACACGGACATACTTACTTACGACCGGGAAACTGGCGACGTAACGGTGACGAGCGGCGGCTGGAAAACGACGACGACGAAAAATCGTCTGAACGAGTATCTTCCAAACGGATACCGGATTTATCAGGCGCGTGGCGTCTGGTACTGGGGTGACAACGCTTACAATCGAATCGCAGTCTATGCGGACGGCGACAAGATCGACTGCCACGGCAATCTGTGGCCGTGGGCGAAACCTGACGCGGAAAAAGCAGAGCGCAAACTACGGGCTGAGATCAGCCGATACGCAAAACTGTGCGCTGATGCTGTTCCGCTTCCGGTTCCAAACGGCGGCGAGTGTTGGGGCTGTTATCTGCGCGATAGCAACGGCAACGAGGCGATGGGAACAGACCATCTTCTTTCGCACATGAAAGAAAAGTATGTCGTTCCATCGCTGGTACTGGCGGCGCTTCGCGAGCGCGGATGCAGTAATTTCATCATCAGCGAAGCGTTCAACAAGCCATCGCCAGAAGCTGCGGTCGGCGATGGGTTTGTCGCCATGACGCGCGAGCATGTCAGGCGCGGAGTGGCGAAGTACATGCGGCGTCGCTTAGGACTTCCCTAAGAACGGTGATCGGAGCGGCAACGCTTCCGGTCACAATCTTATGGAAAACAAAGAACGAGAATACGCTGAATTTTCACGCAAGGTTTATGCCATGCTAAACATGGGCGGTAAATGGGGTGTTCCGCGATCCGGCCTGACGTTTACAAAAACGAAAGACGGATTGGAGTTAAGCGACGTACTTCCGTACACGCCCGGAATGTCGAAGGGGTTTGAAATCGGTATGGATGTTCCGGCGTCGCCATCTCAGCTTCTCGATTTTCAGATCACGGACTTCAGAATAATTCAACGATACAACGAACTGGCTGGACTTAAGGTTACCGATCCAAACGGACTTTTATCGCCAGCGATAAAAATATATGGAAACAGTAGCAGATTTTAAGCAGCGCATCGCGCGGATCATGCGTGAACGGGAAACTGGCAAGCACTTCAGCGTTGTCGGCGCTCCGCGAGCGGATGATTGCGTAGTGCGCGGGCGGGCGCAAGAGCGCCCAAAGAACAAACGGCTGCGAATACATCGCGGCGCGAATTAACAGGGAAGGAAAATATGACGAAGGAATTAGAGTTTGAAACTCTCAGGGATGCCACGAACGACGATTGGGGGGTATGGGCGCATGGCTCGTTATTGGCGCGGATTAAGCATGGCGACGATGTGTTGGAGTTAAACACTGACGGCAAGGTTTACGTGTTGCGGAACGAAGGCATCACTCACTCGCAGCTTATTCAGGTCGTTGATAAGCCGACCGATGAGGAATTGTCGGTCTTCAAGAAGACGGATAAACAGACCGGAGAAACGGTCTGGATCAAGTAAAGTCTCGCCAGAGAATTAACTTGACGAGATACTCGGATGTGCTAAATTCATAGAAGGATGATAACCAAAGAACAAGCAGTAAAGTTGGGCGATGGTACGCTACGCGGTGAGATTCATTGCGTGGCCGTCCGTTGCTGTACAAACGTTTTTGGTTCGCGCGGCGGTGTCAAAACCAATCGCGTGATAGCGCGTCCAAACGGTCGTTGTCAAACGTGGAAAACTAGGCCGAATGATTTTCGCCTTCCGGTGAAACACGGCATGTATGAGTACGGAGAAATCACGCAAGATAACGCCGACTGTTTTCACTTGGCAAGCGATTGCCCGGCTGAAGCAGAGTTGGAAGCGTATCATCGCCAAAACGAAATCGACCGCCAGATAGCCAGTGGACTTCAGGCGGCGATCACAAAAATAACTCCACTGTAAGCAGAAGGAAAAATATGGTAACAGAAGAAAAAATACTCAGCAGAGACGAGCTAATGACGCTCGTTCCAGCGGCGTTCGCTTCCAGTCCATCGGACAAGGTTAGCGAGCGTTACGCGTTCATCAATACCGCCGACATTATCGACGGACTTGAAGATCGCGGCTGGAAACCAGTACGCGCCACGCAGAATCGGCGCGGCGACTTACTCCACGGTACGCATCGGATCACATTCCGAAAAGCGGACTTGGACTTGGGCAGCTTCAACGTGGGTGACGTTCGACCAGAATTGAACCTTGTGAATAATCACATGGCGATCAAGACGGCGGCGCTGTTCGCGGGACTGTGGCGCAAGATTTGCAAAAACGGAATGGTTGTGGCAATGGGCGATGTGGTTGCGGCGGTCGTTGTCCATCGTGGCGACGAAGCGGTGATGCAGATCGACGAGGCGTTGAATACTGCGGTTCCGCAGCTTGGACGCGCGGCTGAAGGCATCGCGCAATGGCGGCAGATCACACTTGGCCCACTGGCGCAAGGCGAGTTTGCCCGGCAAGCTGGACTGATTCGCGGATTCGAAGATGGTCACTTCAACCCACGCGCTTTACTGACCAGTCGTCGGAGCGAAGATGTGGCAAATGACCTGTGGACGGTGTTTAACCGTGTGCAGGAAAACGTGATTCGTGGCGGCGTTCGCGCTGTGTCGAATCGTCGGCGTCTGCGCGGGATTACGAACGTCGCTGAAGATCAGCGGATCAACACGGCGCTCTGGACGCTCGCGGAAAACTTCGCCAAGAAGATTCGCGACGGTCAGAACGATTCGTCAGTGATCGAAGGCGAGTTTACAAGGCTGTAAGACACTCTGCCGGGTGTGAAAACTTCCCGGCAGTAGTCTTATGCAAACAGAGAAGAAGAAAACAATGAACCTGACGGAAGAAGAAAAAGAACGCATCGCGGACATGGCGCGAGGAATGGCTGTGATTCTGAAGATCGCGGACTTGTTAGGCGTGGATGATCCAGATGGACTGCACAAGCACAAATGCAAGAAGTGCGGATACATCTGGCAGCACGAGAACAGTTGCGGTGGCCCGGACACGGACAAACGCGCAGTCAAGGCGCACACATGCGTCAAGTGCGGCGAGGAACAATGGTGGAAGTACGACGGCAAGGAAAAAGCCGAAACGCATTCGTGTATGGCGCAACCAATCGTATGAAAACAACTCGAACGCCAGAATGTAAATGTCCGCATTGCGGACACGTAATAGACTCGGCTAGTTACCCAAAGGGCAACGAAGCGCCTAGTCCGCTTGATTATTCAGTGTGCATAGAGTGCGGCGGTCTGTGTAGATTCGATACCGACTTGACATTGGTCAAGGCGAACATGGCAGATGCGCCAGCTTACGTTCAGGTGCTGGCGATGGAGTATCGGATCGCGCTGGCGGGATTGAAGCGATGAATCTCATAACATTCAACGAACACTTCGCGGCGGTCACGGCTGCGGAAGGCCGCACTCGGTTTGAGAAGGCGTGTGTTGCTCCGCTGTTTGATTATCCGGTGAACCGTATGCACGTTCAGGCGGCGATCAGCGACTTGGCAAAAAACAGCGGCATGGACAAAGAAGGTTACGCTGTCTGGCATCTGCCATTCGCGATCTTCAGAGCAGAGTTTACTCTGTACAACAGGCCCGGCGAAGATCCTGTGGTTCGCTATCAGGCGATGATTATGGCAGACAGTGCGCGGATATATTTTCGCATACTCAACCGCGATATGAAGCGCCATTTGTTTTGCTTGGAGCTATTGTCAGACGGTCACTCGTTCAGCGTGTATCAGTGGGTTGAGCGCGACAAAAAATGGAGTCTTAGAGTCGGCAACATCAGCCCGCACAATTTGTCGGATGATGATGCGTATTTCGAATTGTATCGGACGTTGATCGGAGCGGTTGTCGCGTTCGGAACTGATGCGATGAGTCCGACTTTGCACATGGCGAGTGTCGAGCCTAACGAGCCGGGCCGAAGCGTCCAGTGGGTCAAGGCGCGGACACATTACACTTTCATCAGTCACGGTCATCCAGCTAACAGCACACTCGTTGGACATGGCGCTCGCGTATCGGATGATCGCCACGGCGAACTGACTCGCATGGCGCACAGTCGCAGGGCGCACTACAAAACACTCAAGCACGAGCGGTTCAGGTTCAAGCGCGGCCAGCAGATATTCGTTAGGGCGACATGGTGTGGCCCGAAGGAATGGAAAGACGCTGGCGGCAAACAAATCTATCGCATACTCGATCCGAGCGACTGGAAGCCGGGACAACCGATTATCAAAAATGGACGCGAACTATAGCGGCGACGACTGGCAGGCTTTGCCAATGAAAACACGCGAAGAAGCAATCTCATTCATTTACAAGGTGATAAAGAATCCGATGGGTTTGCTGAGTATTCCAATGCGCCGTGAAGCTGACGCGCTGGCGCTCAAGTTTGAGATTACAGCGCACGAAGTACTCGAGTACGCGTTGAGTTACACGAGAAAGTTATGAGTAAAAGAAAATTCAATAATCAGGTACTTCTCACGAAAGAACAGAGAGACTTTGTTCACAGCTATTGCGACGAGATACGCGAAAAGCTGGATAAGTCGTTGGGTACTATTTCAAAAATGGGCAATCCAAACGTGCGTGTTGCTTTGGCGACTGGTTTTTCGTTGGAGTTAGTCAGGCAGTCTGTGATCGCTATGGTGGCGACATACGGACAAGGCGATGGTCTGGAAGCGATTAGTCACATGGTCAACGAATCTCTGAGTCACGTGAAAAAGTTTCTCTAAAGTTTTATCGCCAGCGATAAATTTGATGCCAGAGACAATCTTCGAACTCGACGAACGTCACGATATAGCGATTAATGCTGACGCGCGGCGCGTGTTGCAGCGATTCAAACAAGGTAAGCTTGAAGGATTCACGGAACGGGATTGCGTTTTGATTCAACGAATGGGACTGATTGGTCGGTGTATGCGCTGCGGCGGTCGCGCATATCGCCACGGCTGGTGCTTCGGGTGCGGAAAGCCAGCATAAATTTGACACTAGCAAGGCTTCGGCGGAAAGTGTCGGCATGGATGAAAAAGACTATCAATCTGGCGGTACACAAGACTCCAAAAATACTCGCGCGACTCCGGTAATTAAAAAGCCGTACGGCGTGATGGAGATTCAGCGCGGATGGGACAACGCAGCGCCGATGGGTTGCGTGTTTCAAACCAATCCTGCTCAGGGTTTTCCGGGATGGCATGACATTGAAGCCACGGAAGGAACGTACGATTGGACGAAGATCGCGGATCAACTCAAGCTGCGACCGCGAGGAAAATTCATGGGCCTTACGATTGGCATGTTGCCAAGTCCGCCAGCGTGGTTAGCGAGCAAGGGCGTTAAGATTTACTCAGTGCAACACGGCGGCGTTGCTGGCCGGATGGTTCCGTGGTTCAATCCTTGGGACGCGATTGCTCAACCATATCTTCTGCGGTTCATCCAAGCACTGTGCCAAAGGATTGACGGCCAAGTCGATTACCTTGTAATGGATGGAGTAGGCGTTGTGACCGAGAGCTACATCGCTGATCTGAACGTAATAGGCGAGACAGCGGATCAGGCGCTTATGAATTGGTCTGGCAGCACAAACAGAATCATCGACCAGTACGGATCGTATTTAAGATCGACTCCGTTTATCATGGCGATTGCGCCGCCGATTCCGGGATACAAACCATCGCTTGACTCGTTAGGCACGATTATCAGGTCGAAACTGGATCAATGGCCGCTGTTCGGCGTGAGTAACTACGGACTCAACGGATCGACGAATTATCAGGGCGGATTCCTGCCAAACGTTTTGATCCACGAAGGATCGACGGCTGGTCACTTCTGCGGATTCCAATTCTCAACGCAATACGCGTTGCATGGTACGTTTGCGGATGCGTTGAACGCGGCGCTAGGCTGCGGTGCGCGGTATGTCGAAGCGTGGGGTGGTGACGCCGAGAATCAGGCGAATGCGGCAGCGATTGCGGACTTCAATGCGAAATGCCAGACGGCCTAACGGATGGCGCTGAGTGACAATCCTTTTACTGGGATCGACGGTGCTACACTGGCGGCGTTAAAGTCGCAGTACACGCAGGCGTTAAAGGATGTAGTCGCAGCAGGACAAAGCTATTCGTTTCCCGGTCGGACGTTTACTCGCGCCGACATATCTGAGTTACGCGACACGTTGTATCAAATCAACATCGCGACGCGTATTCTCACAGGCAAGGGTGGTTACGCTGTGGCACACGGCGTGTTCAGGACAAGTGAGCCGGGACAGGTCGGCAGCGCGAGCGGCGCGGTTGTTCCATCAGGATGTTTTTGCAACGTTGTTGTTCATCAGCCGATTCTTGAGGCGCCACAGGTTGATGGTGCTGTGGTGTTCGCGTCATGGAAGGATTGTGAGCCGACGCAGGGCGTTCAGAATTACACAAGCGGCAGCGGAGTCGGCAACGTCAACGTACCGATTGACACTCAAATGTCTTCGGTCGCAACCGTCAATGCTGTTCGCGCAGGAGCCGGGCTGCATCCACTGGCGTTGCGTCTGGACTTGGGAATCGGCGCAACGTTCGACGCGGCTGGCGGTCACAAACCGGGATGGCTGCAAACCCTGATCCAAAACAGCACTGATCCACGAGACAGGTTTTTCCAGTACAATCCGGGCGCGGTCAAGGTGATCGTGCCGTGGAGTCCGATATTCTTAAGTCTCGCGGCAAACTTTGCGAAGAACATTTACAACCATCTCGGCAACAACGTTGTCTTCACATGCAATTCGCCGTGGCTGGCGTTAGGGCCAACAAACGACTGGAATCTAGGCGCGTTCAACAACGTGGTTGACGACGCTGGCGGGACACTGGATTTGTATCCGGGCGGGCCGGGCGGCAATCCAGCAACAACTCCACAAGGCCGCTGGCTCAACACACTTGTCGGCACAGGATACGCGACGTGGGCTGATGGCGCGATTGCGGCTGGAAACTATCTGGTGGACGCAATAATGAAAGCGTGTCCGGGATGGATTGTGCAGACGCACGTTAATAGGGCGCTCAGTGCCGTGTTGAATCCATATGACACAACCTTTGGTAAGAACGTCGCTCAAACAGTGGCGCGTAATATGTACGCTTTGTATCCTAACAGATTTGGAATTACAAAGTGGAACGTCAATGGCGGGCCGACCGGGATGGGATTCGCGCCACAGTCACCATCGAGTCAATGGCACGATTACTGGGAGTTACAGGGATTCAAGTTTGGACAAAGCACTTGGACGGCTTTTGGCGATACAAATTGTTCTTCGTTTTTCACGGATCGAATGAATGCGGGCGCTGGCAGCGGTTGTTTGGGATCGACGCGAATGCTGGCTGCGGCGATTCAACACGCGTACAGTTTCGGATTACAGTTTTACGAAATTTATCAGGCCGATCTTGAAAATGGTGGGCCAACAAATGCCGATCCTGATCCGGGGCCGATTGTCAATTGTCTTCAGTTTGCGCACGACACGTTGTTTCAACGAGCGTGGACTGGCCCGCCGTGGTTTTGATTTTTATCGCCAGCGATAAAAGTTTGTAAAAAGTATTTGCACATCTGCTGATGCTCTGTTAATATGCTCACATGGCAGACGCAGTAAATGAGTTACTGGATGACATACTCGACATTCTGAAGCGCCGGAAGGCTTCAATAGCTTTTTTGGCTCGCGAGTTAGGCAGAAGCTACAATCAGGTTTACGATTGGGTTAAGCTTCGCAAGGTTGAGCCGAGAGCAGAAGTGATCTTGGAACTTCAAGCGTGGCGAGATAAACAATATCGGACGGTGCGAAAGAAGAACGTGGCGACGCCGACCGAAACCTAACAAGTCCACGTTTCAAAAAAAGAAAGCAGAAAGAAGATTATGGCTAAAAAGAAAGACAAGAAAGCAGACAACGACGCTCTGGCAAAGGGCGCTGCGGACATAAAAAACGCCGAAGCACAGAAACCAATCGTGATCCCTGAAGCGAAGCGCAGTATTCAAGAAGTGCTGAAAGATCGCGTCACGGTGTTGCCGGGGTCACTCGGCATCAAAATGGCCGAAGACACGCCAATCGAGGAAACGTTCCAAGTTCTCGATTACACCAATCAGATGAAGGAACACGTTGGATTCATGCTTGGCGATATTATCAACTTCGGCAACACGAAATTCGGCGAGACGTACAAGATCGCGCTGAATCAAACTGGCCGGGCATACAGCACACTCGCTGGATACGCTGAGACTGCACGACGCATACCGTTCGAAAAACGGATCGCTGCGCTGCCGTTCAGTCATCACAGAGAGTTGATCCGGTTGCCGGATGAGAAGATGGCGGAAGCGTTGAAAGAAGTCGGCGAACAGGTCGCCAAGGGCAAGGAGATTACGAAGAACGAAATTCGTACCAAAGTCCAAAAGCTGACGCCGCGTAAAAGAGCAAAACGCGTAACGAGCGGCAAGGGCAAAAAGAAGAGCAAGGAAAAAGAATTGCCGCCGTACGTTCCGACCGATGAGGAACAATCAAAGCTTGACGGCGCTGAGTCGCTGATCGGCGAAGCTTCCGACACAATCAAAAAAGACAAACTCTTTTCGATTCTTGGAAAGCTGGACAACAAGGAAAAGCGTCGCTGGCTGACGTTGATGGAACCAATCGTCACGCTTTACAATAGCGTGGATCGCGTCACCGGATACTAATCTCCCGTAAAATCCATGTCTCAACATGGTAAATTGCAGGGCGCACGAAGTGATGACTCGTGCGCTCTGTCTTCTTTATCGCCAATGGACATTTACGTCTGGATTCCGCGTGAAGATTTGGAAGTAGAGTTGGGACTCCCGGTGAAATCAGTGTGTGACAGGCGGTGTCGTGTGATGTTTTATTATGCAGAAGGAATTGGTGAAGTGGGGCATCTCAAAGTCGATACGGTTGAAAACGAGACATGGGGGAAATTTAATCAACGTGAGATAGAACTAATGGGAGAAATCAAATGCCGCTTAAAGAAGGATCAAGCAAAAAAACAATAGCAGCGAACATGCACGAACTGCGTCATGGTCAACAGTACGCAGAGACGCGCAGAGAACACGGCAAAGCGGTCGCCGACAAACAGATGATCGCGATTGCACTGGAAAATGCGCGTAAGAGCGGCGCTGATATACCGCAAAAAAGAAAATGAAAAACGTATTTTTATTCGGTGGATTTATCGGACTATGTTTCGCATTCGTGGCACTTTGTTACGCTGGCGATGCAAGCTGGCCGATGGGAACGGCAGACGGAAGCTGGCCGATGCAGTCATCCGCTCAGCAGCGACAAATTGTCGGCGAAACGCCGGAGCAGATAATTCAGTTGTTAGGCAAACCAGACAGGATCGTGACGAACGTTAGTGACAACGGTGTCGATGAAACGTGGTTTTACGGAACAACGATCATCATTTGGTTTGTCAACGGACACGTAAAAAGCTGTACGTTCTAAATATGAAAAGAGCAATCAAATACTTGGTTTACATATTGTGCCCTTACTGCGGTCATCAACACGATCACGACGCATCGTGCCCGCGCCCATGAAACACGAAAAACACTTCTATGGAAGACTGGCAATCCAGAGTAATTGAGGAACGCGCAGAGTTGTTTCGGCGCATCGGTCGGTTGGACGATTTTATGAAAGACGCAAAATTCGACACACTGGACTCGTTAGACCGATTCCTGCTCAAGGATCAGTTAATGACGATGCGTCGGCTTTTGACGATTTTGGATAAACGGATTAAAAGATTTACAGCAAACGAAGAAAGGGGGTGAGAAAGCATGAAAAGAAAAATCGGAATAGCAGTGGCAGTCATGGCGTTGGCAGGAGTAGTCGCGTTTTTCGCGGTGTCAACGTCGCAGGTTCAGCCGGGCAGGAGCTACGATCAGGTGGTGACGGTCGGCCACTACAATTATCCGCTTATCGCAGCACAACGCAAGGAACAACCACCGTCGGTTAATCCGCAGCGCGTGGGCAGCGATGATCCGGCAGCGATCAAGGCTGGCGTAGCTGCGTTCAACGCCGAGCAGGTAAAAGTGGCGGCGCAACGCAAGGAGCGGCCTTGTGCGCCAAACTGCGATCAGTTCGCATATGCGGCTAATCGACTGGACCAGCATTTCATCAGTACGGTGAACGGCCCTTGGTAAAAAACTTCACGGACTCAATTAAAGACGCACAGTGATGCGCTATTGAGTTCAGTGGATTGAAAAACATGAGACTTGGATATTACATACTGAATAAAGATGGTAAGCCTGTTCCCGCTGCCGATGTTTTTGCATGGGCAAGGTTCTTCGAAAATTCAGATCAGCGAATCGTCAAACAGGAAAAGATCGGCGATGTGGTTGTCTCAACTGTTTTTCTTGGAATCGACCGTAACTTCGGCGGAAGCGGGACGCCGATCTTATGGGAAACGATGGTCTTTGGCGGACGGCTTCACCATGAGATGAATCGTTGCAGCGGCAATCGCGAACAGGCCGAAGCGATGCACACTGACATGATGGAGCGCGTAGCTGCCGTTGAGTTGTTGCAATGCCAGTCATAACCGATTACCGGATGGTCGTGCCATCAGACATTCCAGAAATGAAAATGCGAATCATACTGACGTTTCCATCGCGCGTGGTGACGATGGTAGTATGCGTTGACGAACTAGAAAAAACGGTGCGCTGGTTGTTAGGCAACTACGGCATTCACTGTAATCTGAAGATCGAAAGACAAGGCGATGAATTTATCGCCAGCGATAAAAATGAGTGAGTATAAAGAAATTCAGCCGCCAATGATCGGTCTTAGGACAGCTTACAGCAAGGCGTACGAAAAAGATGATTTGCGCGTGTGGATCACTCGCGACGTTCAAGGCAGTGTTGTACGATGGCATATGTCAATCAGTGCAACGTCCCGCTATCCAGTATGGGATGAGATTAGGGAAGCGTGGTATGCGTTAAAGCCGAGTGAGTGCGCTAATGTGACAATGGCAATGATGCTGCCGCCCGAATCCGAATATGTGAATATACATCCAAACTGTTTTCATCTACACGAAGTCATAGAATGAAATTTGAATTAAACAATATTGAAGTAGAATACGATTGGAGCTACACAACGCATCTCATAGACGATGCTTCAATTCCAAGGATCGGAAGTTACTTCGCAATGACAGGTGGGGAAAAAAGAAATGGCATCGTTGTAGCGACTACAGTTCACAGGATTGAAGGCTGCATTGAAGCCATCTTCTACATCAAGACCATGAGCGAGTCTGAAGTGGACAAATCAAAAGATAAGATGGTCGCATGGGGTTAGACAGACTTCTACCATCCATCAGTGCCGAGCAGGGTCGCTGGAAGC
>Ga0126381_100000469_pt1 | contig 44608 bp, 34 predicted proteins | sample PanSoiMetPlot_28_FD_96465 | JGI IMG/M metagenome (GOLD analysis project Ga0126381, IMG submission 96465) | Tropical forest soil microbial communities from Panama - MetaG Plot_28 | ecosystem: Environmental > Terrestrial > Soil > Tropical forest > Bulk soil | place: Panama | collected 2016-02-17 | reverse complement strand
CTTCCGAAGTGCCTGTACTAATCCGGCAGCCGAAAACCCACAGGCTGAAGCCTGTGCCACCATCGTCTGGCTCGACCACCTTCCTGCCAATAGGTAAAGAGATTTCAGAAACATCACACTAGACCCGACCACGGCCATAAGGGTTCCTGCATTCCCTGCATTTTCGAGCAGCGAGGCGACCTCACGGCGAACTTCTTCATGGGCAATGGCTGCCAGGCCAGCGGCCTGTTTATCGGCAGTCAACTCGCGCAGGGCGTCGAGGCGAGACGGAGGCGCAAACATGATAAAGTCTTACAAAAATACATCCGGGCTGCAGCCCAACGGATGAAAACAGCAGCGAGCAGGCTGACGAGGAATTGACCGATTCGGAAGTCGAAGCCGTGGTGGGTGGCGGATTGAAGTTGAAGCATAATCGCCGGAGCCGACGGCGACATTAGCTGAAGCCAATAGGAACTTGATGCCTCTGAGGCCGAGGCAGTTCAGCGGCGGCCTGAATCTCTACGATAACGACAACGCCAACGGCGGGATTAAGCAGGAGCCGCCCCCGGCCCCTAGAATCAATTGCGCCTCAGATTCCTGATTTTGCGGCGCCCTTCGCAGGCGGTCGCTTGACCGGACCCGCCGCCCTCGCCGGAACCTGGCTTTGATAAACCACAAAAGCGCCGAGCAATCCCGACAAGGCGATGAAGGTTCCCAACCATAGTGCGTCGAGCGCGAACCGAACAGTCGTAATCGAACCTTCCGTCCAAAGCCGATCCGCTTCATACCCCGCCCCGGCGAGATCGTCGATATCGAGATCGGGGCACTTCGCCTTGTACACAATACGAGCGTTCGCGGTGCAGACATAGCCCTTAACGAAGCGATCCTTTGTCGTCGGCACTTCGAATGTGTACATCGAATTTACGATCAGATACGTCGAGCCTGCGATCGCCAGCGCCGCGGCGGCCACCCCCAGAACTCGGTTGATGGTCCTTTGATTCGACTCTCTCAGAAACTGATACACGAAGACGAGCGTCACCAACTCAACCGTGGACGTGATCGCCACGATGCCCTTCGGCCACGGCGGGGAGAGTGAAACCAACTGAGCGGCGAAAGGCACGGCGGCGCCGCCCGCTCCCCACAGGGCGAGACGGCGGAACTCTTTCAACAGATCCCGGAATCCCGGAAGGCCTTTCTTCATTCAGAAACCTATGGCTTTCGAATCACGACGGCGGTGTCGGCGTTTTTCAACGTAACGCTGATCGTACCTTTTCGCGTGGCGCCGTCAGGCCATCTCGCGAGATAGCGATAGTATCCGGCAAGATAAGTTAGTTGCCCGTCGAGGGCCTCGTGCCATCTATCGCATCGATCCGGGTTATCCGGGTCGAGTTGCTGCATCTGGCAGAGTTGGTAAAAGAAAACGGGGATGAAAAAGACCCTGCCGTTCCGGGGTTCCAATGAAACCCGCACCGAAATCTCCCCCGCGCCGCAACCGCCCCTGGCTACGACCTCCTTCAATGACGGCCTGGACTGGCGCCGGTAACCGTTCAATGCCGCCACGAGGTCCTTTTGCCAGCGGACACTGATGACCACGTTGTCATCGCTTCCGGACGAACCCTGCACAATCGCGTTAAGCTGCCGCCCCTCATACTCGATCAGCCGCGGGCGCCAGACCTCTTCGGGATATCCCAATGCTTTCAGATCGCTGCGCCAGATCACGATTTCAAGGGCCAGGTATGTGAGATCCCCGGTCAGGCTGTTGGCTTTTTCAAAAGGCCCCAGGTAATTGACGACTTCCAGGCAAAGCACCAGATCGTACTTATCGTCCGCAGGGAGTATGTGACTCCGGATCTCGCCGCGATCATACATCGCCTGCAGAGATCGCTTGATAACGTAGTATTGTTCTTTTGGATTCGAATCGACCAGCCCGGAAGAAGTTTGCGCGTATCCGATGACTGGGAGACACGTCAAAACCGAGAGCGCGAGGAACGTTCGAAACATGAAGAGGGCCATGTCACCTCTCCTTTCCCTCTGTCATATTTAACTCTAATCAGAGGCTGGATTAAGCGCTTTGTTTCGGGGCTCAGGATTCCGGGAAATAGAGGACGCTGGACTTCAGGCTGGGTTCAGGCTGTAGAGTGATCACCGGACAAGGCGCGTTCCAGATGATCTCGAAAGCTGTGACTATGCGGGTGCCCCGCCGGCTGGCCCAGTCGGCTCCGACCCGCGCTGTCGGCCGCGCGGACGTCTGGGTTACGATGCCACAATCTCGGTGACAGTTTCCGTAGAAGCCCCGCTACTCACGTTGAAACGGTGATCGGAGTAGCCTGCGAAATGTCGGAAAAACACAAAGTCCGCGCGCTTCTATTAAGTGGGTGCCTGATCCCGACACTGGGGGCTCAGACTCGCCATGTGGTTGCGATCTCCCACCGCGGCGAACATCTTCAGCGCCCGGAGAATACGATTCCCGCGTTCCGGGAGGCCATCCGGGTAGGCGCCGATTTCATCGAGGCGGATGTGCGGACGACCTCGGACGGCAAGATGGTGCTCAGCCACGACGCCACCGTCGATCGGTGCACCAGCGGAACGGGCAAGGTCAGCGAGATGACCTTCGATCAGATCGAGTCGCTCGACGCCGGAATTAAGAAGGGTCCGGAATTCGCCGGGACCAAAGTCCCCAGTTTCGACCAAGTCCTGGATTTGGCGCGCGGGAAGATCGGAATCTACGTGGACGTTAAGAACGCGAGCGCGTCAGATCTGGTGACGCATATCGACGGGCACGGCATGACCGACCATGTGGTGATCTACTGCGGGCCTTCTCTTTGCAAACAGATCGAAGAACTGAATCCGAAACTCAAGGTCATGCCGGAATCAAACTCGGTTGAGCATTCGCGGATGGTGGTCGATCTGCTTCATCCCAAAGTCATCGCCTTCGGCGCGGAAGACTGGAAGCCCGAGATCATAGCCGTGGCGAAGCAGGCTAAGGCGGACATCTATGTCGACCGGATGGGCGACACGGATGCGCCGGAGGGCTGGCAGTCGGCCATCGATGCGGGGGCAGACGGCATTCAAACGGATCGCCCGGCCGCTCTGGTCGCGTATCTCCGAGAGAAGGGATATAAGTAGCGGGGCGCCGCTGAGCCGCTATCGATCACCCCAAACCGAGTGACTTGATCGCCTCACCCGCGCCTGCCAGATTCGCGAGCTTCATCTCCGAATACTTCCGCGAAAGTATCACGCCGTCGGCTCCTCCGTGGAATGCTGCAAGCACCGCGTCCCGCGTTCCCGCGGGCGTGCATTTGCTGTTCGCGGCGCCTGTGGGGATGTCGATATCGATGCCTGGCCAGAGTAAGGTTTTAGCGCCTGCCAGTCCGGCGTGCGCGCGCTGTGTTTCGCGCAGCACGTAGTCGGAGGAGAATCCGTTTTTTGCGATCTGCTCCAGGCTGCCTTCGTCCTTGTAGCCCAGAACGTCGTAATCAAACCGCAGCAGTTCTTCCTTCGGCACGTCGCCATAGGCGCTCCGACCCACGTTCCCGATATATTGAGCCATCCGCTCGCCGGCGACGTTATGGTAAATCACGATTTTCAGAAAATCGGAATAAGGACCGAGAATCTTCAGATCCTGCTCGGCGCGATAGATCGGACTGAAGCTGTTGTTGTGCCAGATATGCCACCCGACGCCCATGTTCGGCTTGATGGATTTGACTTTCGTGTAGATGGCCTGGTAGGTCTCCCGCAGGCTGTCATGCCACAGGTTTTCCCAGGCCAGCAGTTCGGGATAGCGCAGCATGAGGCGCCAGAGTTCCACGTAGTAGCCGTCGGTGGGCTTCGTGCCCTTTTGACCTGCGCGTACGAAGTCCGCAAGTTGCTCGAAACCCGCGTGCGCGCGTTCGAAGCTTATGCCTCGCGCTGCCGCTTTCTTCTGGCAATACTCGCAGAAACACGTTATGCGGGCGGGATCCCAGTTTCCGCCGCCATGCCTTGAGCCAAGCGCGTTCGAGAACGCGCCCTGCCGTTCCGAACCCCACATGATGCCGTCGAGATCCCACGTCCGGCTGTAGTCCTCTACAAGATCGATCAGGAAGTTGCGGTAACCGGGGTTGTTGAAACAAAGCGTGGTCGCGTTACGGCCCTCGAGATCGCGCTCTTCGAGTTCGCGGACGCCGGGCGTGTCTGCGCGGAAGACGTCCTCGAACCACGCGATGGTCTTCAGCCCACGTTTCTTCGCCGCCGGCAGCACGGCCTCGAAAACATCGAAGCTGCCCAGATCGGGCGCGCGCACATCGCGCAGCGACGTATTCGAGAAGTATTGGGGATGCACGGCGGTGTAGCTGCCGCCGTGAAACGTGTCGGTGTCGTATTGCTGCTTGCCGTGATCCGGCAGAGGCTGACCGGGAATCTGGCGTCCCGCGATGCCGCGTCCGTACGTAAAGGCCGCGACAAACAGCGTGTTCACGCGGCCTTTGCTTTGCAGGATGTCGAGCACCGGTTCGACGCCTTCGTCAACGAACGAGACCGCTCCGATCTGGATCCCAATCGTTGGCTTCCGAGACGGCGTCTGCGCGGCGAGCGGGGCGAGCCGTGACAAACCCAGTCCCGCGGCGGATGCGGTGAGCAGACTTCTTCGCGTAATTCCGGACATGGCTTTTTAGAAAATCAATTTCAGCGCGAGCTGCAACTGCCGCGAGTCGTTCGTCTTTCCGGTAATCGTGCCGAACGAGCCACTGGTTGGATTCGAATTCGCCGACCCCCAGTTCGGGTGGTTGAGGAAATCGAAGACGTCGAAACGGAACTGCATCGTAAGCCTCTCGATAATCGCGAAATTCTTGCGCAGGCTTGCGTCTGTCGTCCAATAGGACGGGTTGCGCAGGCTGTTACGCGGTTGAACGCCGAACGTGCCTGCAGCCGGCTGCGTGAACGCGGCCTTATTGAACCACACGACGCCCGCGGGAGTGAAGCTGCCGACGGATGTGGAGGAATCGCCGGACTCGTTCCAGAACTGATTGCCGCTACCGGTGCCTACGCCCGCAATATCCTGGCTGGTCCGGACAGAAAAGGGCGTGCCGCTCTGATACTGATAGATCCCCGAGAACTCCCATCCCCCCAGAACGTAACCGGCGATATTGCGCTGGTTCTTAAAGAAAGGGAACTTATAGATGTAATTCGACACCAGCACATCCGTGCGATCAAAGTCCGAGGGACCGAAGTAAGTATGGGCGTTGTAGGCGTCGGGCAGCACGTCAGTCAGACTCGAGCCGTTATCTGTAGAACGCGAATGCGTATAGGCGATGCCGAACTGCAGATTATTCGTGAAGCGGTGTTGAACGTTTATCTGCAGCCCGTCGTAACGCGACAGGCCGGCGTTTTCCGAGATCGTAATCACGCCCATCCCAAGGTAAGGACGCAAAGCATTAGTGTTGATTCCGGGGTTAGCCTGTAGGGTGCCCGTCGGGAGTTGGTTGATATTCCGTTTGATCTGGTTGTGGATTCCACGACGCCCGACGTACCCCACCTGAACCGTGGTTGACCAGCCAACCTCGCGTTGGAATGTCCCATTCCATTCCCAGGCGGTGGGGATCTTGAACACCGGGTCCTGAATCGTCATGTTGAACGGGAACTGCTGCGGCGTGGCGCCGCCCGGGTTGTCGACCACGCCGTTGACTACCGATTCCTGCGGTTGCAGGGGAGCATTTCCACCCAGCGCGGTATCGCGGTTGATCGCGACGCGGTTCGCAAAAGAACCCACGCCCGCTCGCACAACCATGCGCGAGGTGATCGCATAGGCTACCCCTATGCGCGGCTGGAACACTTTATACTGCGTCTGAGCCAAACCCTCGGGCAGTCCGTGATAGAGCGGCTTGAATTGCGGGTCGGTCAGGGCCGGTATGCGCGCTGCGCCCTCCGATGGCGCTGAATCGCCTGGAAACACGATGCCATCATAGGCATTGCCGCTGACAATGTAGCCGCCCTTCGGGCTGACCACCGGCGCATTCTTCGGGTCGTAATACTGCGGCAGGAACTCCGCCAGATTGCCCCACCTGCTGTGCCACGGCGGCCAGAGAGACCACCGTAGTCCGTATTCGAAGCTCAGCTTCGATGTCACTTTCCAGCTATCCTGCGCGAACAGGTCCATCGCGGTGGCCACCCACGGCGTATAGGCTTTGGCGCCGAACTCTTCGTAGGCATCAAAGTTTCCCAGCGCCGCGTTGGCGATCGCAAGTCCGGTCGTGAGCGGCGTGCCGCCCGAGTCGTTGAACGAAAAGTCTCCGTTTTGGTTCACGGTGGTTCCGGTGCTTGCAGTGGTTCCCTGGATCGCGTCGTTCTGCCCGGAATGCTCGATGTAGACTCCCCACTTGATCGTGTGGTTGCCAAGCACCTTCGTGGTCGTATTCGTCCAGGCGTAGACGAAGCCGGCCCACGAGCCGGGATAGGGACCCGCATCGAGCGTTGTCAGACCCTGTATCCGGATGCTCGGCACTTTCTCGGGGGCGATCTTGGTACCCGGGTAGATGTAGGGGTAATTCAGGCCGTAAGTACTCCGCAGACAGGCTGTGCAGTAATCTCCGAAACCGATTGTGCCCTTGCCGTCGGAATTGGCGGAGAAATTGAACTCGTTAATAAAAGTCGGCGAGAAAGTGCTCGTGAGGCTAGCGGCGCCGACGCGGTTGGGCCGCGACCATACTTCTTCCATCCTCCCGAATGTGTCTTCAAAGGGGGCGTTGAAGTTCCACGGATCGTAGCCCAAACGGACCGAGACGTGGTGCTTCTCATTGATGATGTAGTCGAACTTGTAAGTGTCCTTGCGGAAGTCGGAATGCGTGGGCTTCGTGCCGATCCAGTTGCTGGTGCCCTGCTGGAAGCCGGGTACAGGCGTAGGGAAGATGTTCAGCAACGCTTCGCCGTTGGGGCTGAGCCGTGAGGGCGGAATGATATTGCCGGCGAAGGGCGCGTTACCGTTCAGCGGATCGTCTATGATGCGCACCTTTCCGAAGAAGGGGTTCGATGCGGAGAGTAGTTCACTGAAATTGCCGCCGCGCATGGCAAGGCTCGGAACCGTGCCGGTATTGGTGGTGGTGTAGCGCCGCTTAATCCACTCTTCTCCCCAAAAGAAAAAGAACTTGTTGCGGTCCGCATTGAAATGTTTGGGTATAAACACCGGGCCGCCTATCGTGAAGCCGTATTGATTGAAGCGGTAAGGAGCAGGTCCCGAAGAAGTGGCCGACTGCGGACTCTGATTGCGCGTCCAAGTGTTGGCGTCGAGCGCGGAGTTGCGAAAATTTTCCACCAGCGAGCCGTGGAAGTCTCGCGTGCCGCTCTTCGTCACAAAGCGGATCTCACCGCCTGAGGAGCGCCCGTACTCGGCGGAGTAGTTGCCGGTCAACACCTGGGCTTCCTGGACGGTGTCAACGTCCAGCGTACCCACCATCGATCCCGAGGAACGCGTTCGCGTGGCCACGGCGCCGTCAATCATCACCACATATTCGTCGTTGCGCCCACCATTTATGTTGAAGCTGCCGTTGCTCACGCTGTCGGGATCGAACGTCCCGATGGTGCCGCCGACCACGCCGGGACTCAGGGCGGCCAGGTAAATAGGGTTGCGGCCGTTCAGCGTCAGATCTTCCATCTGTTTGGTTTCGATGGTGGTCGCGACCTGCGCGCTGTCGGTCTGGATCGCGGCCGTCGAAGCCGTAACCTCTACAGACTCCGTGGCCGCGCCGACAGTCAGTTCGACATCGACGCTGACTTTCGCTTCGGCATCGAGCGCGATGCCGCTCGCCACGTACCGTTTGAACCCCTGCGCTTCCACCGTGATCGAGTACGAACCGACTGCGAGTTGCGGGAAGACGTAATAGCCGTCTCCGTTCGTCGTGGCGCGTCGCGCTTCTTTCGTACCTTCGTTGGTAGCGGTTACGGTCGCGCCGGGAACCACAGCGGACGACTGATCTCGAACAAATCCTGCGATTTGTCCGGAATCGAACTGCGCAAACAGATATCCGGCGCAGAAAAATAAGGCTACGGCCGGCGTAAGCAGTCGCGAAATCAGGGACATATCGGCCCCCTTTCTGATCTGTGGGCGAAGTCTATCACGAGACGCCTGCGAATTTGTGATATTTTGTGAGCCGATTCCGATGATGACGAGGCGCGATTTTGTTGCGGCGACGGCGGCCTTCGCGGCATTTCCGGGAGCCGCTTCGGCGGCTGAACCGTGGTACCGGCGGACTTACCGATGGGGCCAGACCAATATCACGGAAAAAGATCCGGTCCGCTACGACATCCCCTGGTGGCGCGATTTCTGGAAACGTACGCGTGTCCAGGGAGTAATCGTCAATGCAGGCGGAATTGTCGCTTATTATCCGAGTAAATATCCGCTCCAGCACCGCGCCGAATTTCTTGGAGATCGCGATTTATACGGCGAACTGGCGAAAGCGGCGCACGACGACGGTCTGGTCGTGGTGGCTCGCATGGATTCCAACCGGACAGCCGAGGACTTCTTTAAAGCTCACCCCGACTGGTTCGCGCGGGACGCTTCCGGCAATCCTTACCGCGCCGCGGATAAGTATGTCACGTGCGTGAACAGCCCTTACTATGACGAGTATCTTCCTTCCGTATTGACGGAAATCATTCAGCGGAGTCATCCGGAAGGATTCGCCGATAACAGTTGGAGCGGGCTTAACCGCGACAGCATCTGTTACTGCGATAACTGCGCGCGTAAGTTCCGGGATAAAGCGTCCGCAGCGATACCGCGCAAACGCGACTGGAACGATCCCATCTACCGCCGCTGGATTGACTGGAATTACGAACGGCGCGTTGAGATCTGGGATTTGAACAACCGCGCGACGAAAGCCGCCGGAGGGCCTGAGTGCCTGTGGTTCGGCATGAACAGCGGTTCGGTCTCCGCGCAGAGCCGTTCTTTCCGCGACTGCAAAGCGATCTTCGAGCGAGCGGAAATGGCCTTCCTTGATCATCAAGCGCGGGGCGCCGACGGGTTCGAGGAAAACGCTGACACGGGCAAACTGGTGCATGGGCTGCTGGGCTGGGACAAGCTTGCGCCCGAAAGCATGGCGATGTATCAGGCGGGGCGCGGCACCTTCCGCGTTTCAAGCAAACCCGCCGCGGAGGCCCGGTTCTGGATGTATGAAGGTTTCGCCGGCGGTATTCAGCCGTGGTGGCATCACATCGGCGCCTATCACGAAGACCGCAGGATGTATGAGACCGCGGAGCCGGTCATGAAGTGGTACGAAGCCAATCAGCAGTACATGGCCAATCGTCGGCCGCTGGCTTCGGTGGGCATCGTCTGGTCGCAGCGCAATACCGACTTCTATGGACAGGATCGCGCCGCGGAACTCGTGGATGCGCCGTACCGGGGGTTCACGTCAAGCCTGGTGCGGGCGCGCATTCCTTATGCGCCGATCCATATTGATCACATCGATCGCGATGGCGCCGGGGTGCAGGCGTTGATTCTGCCGAATCTCGCCGCCATGTCCGACGCGCAGTGCGAGGCGGTGCGGAAGTTCGCAGCGAGCGGTAAGGCGGTGATTGCGACCGGCGTCACCAGCCTCTACAACGAATACGGCGACGCGCGCGCGGATTTCGGTCTGGCCGATCTGTTCGGCGCGCACTTCACGGGAAAACCGGGGGCGGAGAAGGAATCTACGGGCCAGACGCTGCACACCTATCTCCGGCTTAGCCCCGAGCTCCGCGCGAACGTACCTGGCCCGCATACCAAGGATGAGCCTCGCGTCACGGGAAAACGTCATGCGGCTCTGCGCGGCTTCGACGAGACGGACATTCTGCCGTTCGGCGGAACGCTGACGCCGCTGAGAGTGGACCCCGGGGTTACCGTGCTGCTTACATTCGTGCCGCCGTTCCCGATTCTTCCGCCGGAGACTTCGTGGATGCGCCAGCCGGTAACGGACATCCCGGGGCTTGTGGTGAAGGGTAAGGTCGCATTCCTGCCAGCGGATATCGACCGGCAGCATGCGCACAATAATCTGCCGGATCATGCCGCTTTGCTGTCAAACCTGGTGCGCTGGGCGAGCCCGGATATTCCGCTGCAGGCCGAAGGGCACGGTGTGTTCGACTGCAATCTTTATACGCAGCCCGGCCGCGTGATCGCCCATGTGGTGAACCTGACTGCGACGGGGAGAATGCCCATCACGGACGAAGATCTGGTTCCGGTCGGACCGTTGAAGTTTGCGGTGCGGCTGCCCGCCGGAGTACGCGCGCGTGGAGTACGGTTGCTAGTTTCGAACCGGACCGTTCCAGCCGCGGTCGCCGACGGCTGGGCGCGCGTGACGATTCCCTCTGTAGTTGACCACGAGGTGCTGGTCATCGAGTGATGGCCGCATCTCCCGTTGAACCAGGCGCAGGGATAAGCAATCTTGCAGCGCGGTTATGTCGCCTGTTGCGCGACCTGTTTTAGCTCCCGATCGTCAAGCTGGAACGAATGCGTCACCTTCGGAGCATTTTAAGCCGAAAGAGCCGAACCTGCTCCACGCAACTGCCCAGTAGCCTAAGCAGCGCTTTTGATGCTTCGCCGCGATATCGATGCTCAGAGGTGGACGGCCCACACCTCGAGTATGCACCGAAACAATTCTACCTAAAGAATGGCTTTTACCAACTATCTAAACGGTCCAAGACCTAGGTTATTTCGCACGCGAGCGAGTTTAGCATTCGACTTGTCCCGATTCTGCCGCATGGGATCGGCGCGCATCTCTATCCGATGAGCATTGCGGGCCACTCGGAACGCGGATCCCGTCGGCCAGTGTGTGATTGCCGATCTGATCGGGAGGGGGGTATCGGTTTGTGCTACGATCTTCAGGCTATATGAAGCTGGCGCGAATCAACTGGATGTTAATTACTGTATGTTTCCTCCAAGCACAATCGCCGCTGGCAGTAAAGCTGCGGCCTGCTTTTGAGGTGGCCTCGGTAAAGGCTGCTCCGCCGGGCGCGGTCAGATCGGGGAGACCGGGAGGTCCGGGCACAGAGGATCCAGGACATTTGTTTTGGCAGGCTCCGCTACGTCTTCTTATCTCTTATGCGTATCAAATCGGGTCGGATGAGATAATCGCGCCTCAATGGGTGGGTACGGCTATGTATTCAGTCGCTGCTGATATCCCGCCCGGTACGACAAAGGGCGAGTTTCACCTAATGCTCCAGAATCTTCTTATTGAACGATTCCAGATGGCTGTTCGGCGCGAGACAAAAATTGTTGACGGTTATGTCCTGGTGTTAGCCAAGAGCGGCTCTAAACTCAAAGAGTCCGCCCCGACGGCTGCTTCTGGAACGGGAGGTGAGAATTCTATTTCGGCATCGTTTCATGAAGATGAAGTCATAATCAAATACGAAAAGGTGAGCATCGCTAGCTTCGCAGGCGATTTGGGTCGCAGGGTGCAACAGGTGAATCGGGCTACTGGCGCCTCGGTTCATCTGAAGGATGAGACCGGGCTCAAAGGACCTTATAGCTTTATGCTTCGCTATTCGCTAGCCGCGTCTGATTCGATGGCGCCAGATCTCTTCGGAGCTGTGGAAAGTCAACTGGGCTTGCGTCTATCGCCAAGGAAAGTGTCAATTGAAGCGATCATAGTCGACCACATTCAGAAACAACCGTTAGAAAACTGACTAAGTCGATCGGCTCATTATGCCGGCGGCGCTGATGCAGCTACGCCCGCATAAAGATTCAAGAACGGGTACGTCTCATTACTTTTCACCCAGAAAGAACGGCCGCTCCCGCACTACTCGCAATTAACGACAAACCCCACGCGGGGCCGGGCAGTTATGTCGCTTGCCGCGCGACCTGTTTTAACTCCTGATCGTCAAGCTGCACAGCTCCGCCAATCTCGAATGCATCGCCTTCCGAGCTTGCGGCGACATTTTCCTTGTTCAGTTCGGAGAAGAGATCGGCCAGGCGCGCGACCAGCCCGGTCCAACCGGTCTGGTGGCTGGCTCCTATACCCGCGCCGTTGTCGCCGTGAAAATACTCGTAGAACAGGAGGTGGTCCCGCCAGTACGGCGATTCCTGGAATTTCCGCGTGCCGCCGAATACCGGCCGCCAGCCACGTTCGTCTTTTCGGAAGATCGAAACCAGCCTCGACGACAACTCGCCAGCGATTTCAAACAGCGTCATCATGCGGCCCGAGCCGGTGGGGCACTCGATGCGGAAGTCGTCTCCGAAGAACCGATAGTAGTCGAGCAGCGCACGCACAATCAGGATGTTCAGCGGGAACCATACTGGTCCCCGCCAGTTCGAATTACCGCCAAACATTCCGGAGGTCGATTCCGCGGGCTCGTAGGCTACTTTATATTCGGCGCCATTTACGCTGAACACGAAAGGATGGTCTTTGTGCCATTTTGAGAGCGCCCGGATGCCATGAGGGCCCAGAAACCGTTCTTCATCCAGCATGCGGGTGAGGACTCGCCGCAGATTGCCTTCATTGAGGATCGAGAGCATCCTGCACCCGCCAACGCCTTCCTTATCGATGGGATGGACGTTGGCGACCAACTCCGGGCGGCGACTGAGAAACCGCCTTACCCTCTGCATCAACTCCGGATGTTTCCCGGTGTACGAGGGCGGGATGATGCTGACGGCGCAGATGGGCAACAGCCCGACCAGGGACCGAAGTTTGATGCGCGTCGCCGTCCCGTCCGGAAGGCGAAGAACGTCGTAGAAAAAGCCGTCCTCCTCATCCCATAGTTCGTCCTTGTTGTCTCCCACGCGATTCATGGCGCCGGCGATCCAGAAGAAGTGCTCGATGAACTTGTCAGCCAGGTCTTCCAGGGCGGAATCTCGCGTCGCGAGTTCCAGCGCGATTGAGAGCATAGACTGGCAGTAAAATGCCATCCAGGCGGTACCGTCCGCTTGCTCCAGGTAGCCTCCGTTCGGCAGAGACGCGCTGCGGTCGAAGACTCCGATGTTATCCAGTCCGAGGAAGCCGCCCTCGAAGATGTTTTTCCCGTCGCGATCTTTCCGATTTACCCACCACCCGAAATTGAGGAGTAATTTCGAAAAGCAGTCGCGAAGGAATTCGAAATCGCCTTCGCCGCGCAATTCCTTTTCCACCATGTAGACGTAGTGGACGGCCCACGCATGCACCGGCGGGTTGACATCGCTGAAGTTCCACTCGTACGCCGGGATCTGACCGTTGGGATGAAGGTACAGATCTTCCAGCATCAGGCGCAACTGATCCTTCGCGAAATCGACATCCACCATGGCCAGCGGAACCGTGTGAAAGGCGAGGTCCCATGCCGCGTACCACGGATATTCCCATTTATCCGGCATCGAGATGACGTCGTCGTTCAGCATGTGAAACCATTGCGCGTTCCTCATGCCTTTCAACTTCTCGGGGCCGCGCGGCTCGTGGAGCCATTCATCGAGATCGAAGTGATAATACTGCTTGGACCAAAGCATGGCGCTAAGCGCCTGGCGTATGATCAGCCGGTCGTCTTCGGACGCGGACTTGCTGGTAACGGTGGCGTAGAACTCGTCGGCTTCGCGTTGACGCAGGGCCAGAACGCCGCCGAGGGCTTCGTCTCCCGCTGACGCGCCCGCCCTGGCCAATCGCAAATCGATCGCGACGGTTGAATTCGCCGGAACGGTAATGCGGTAAAGGGCGGACGCCTTGGTGCCTGTCTGAGCCGGATTCACGGCGTCGTGGACACCGTGAACGAGATAGTTGTTGATCCCGTCCTTTACATAAGGCGAAGCGCTGGGCGTGTGAAAGATCCGTTCCGAATTGGTTTCATTCTCGGTAAAAAGCAGCTCGGACGCGCCGTCGCAATACAGTTGGTAAGTACCGATCTCCGGATGGGTCGCGGATATTACGCTCATCGATCCGGTTCGGCTGCCGCGCAGTTCGGGCTTGCTTACCTGCTTGTCCCAGGACCAGGCGTTACGAAACCATAGGGTCGGGAGGACGTAAAGCGTCGCCGGCTCCGGTCCTCGATTCGCCACTGAGATCCGGATAACCGTGTCCTCCGGGGCGGCCTTCGCATATTCGATGAAGACATCGAAGTAACGGTCCTCGTCGAACACCCCGGTATCGAGCAGCTCATACTCCGGTTCGAATCTGCTCCGCCGCCGATTGGTCCCGACGAGGCCGTCATAGGGGTAAGCGGCCTGCGGATACCGGTACAGATACTTCATGTACGAGTGAGTTGGGGTGCTGTCCAGGTAATAGTAATATTCCTTGACGTCCTCTCCGTGATTGCCTTCGGAGTTGGTGAGACCGAAGAGCCGCTCTTTAAGGATGGGATCCCTGCCATTCCACAGCGCGAGAGCGAAGCAAAGACGCTGCTTGTTATCGGAATAACCAGCGATGCCGTCCTCGCCCCAGCGATAGGCGCGCGAGCGCGCCTGATCGTGAGTGAAATAATCCCATGCCGAGCCGGTCGGACTGCAGTCTTCCCGAACCGTACCCCACTGCCGTTCGCTCAGGTACGGACCCCAAAACTTCCAGTCCGCTCCGGATTTGGGCGCGTCCAGCCGACGATGTTCTTCAGTCACGGCGCTCATATGCGCTTCCCCTCACGTGGACATCAACAAGCGTGTCCGCCGCGAGCCGAAATCAGCGACGCCAGCTCACCGGCGAGCACGCACACATCGCTCGGCGAGCGCGGCGTTCGCGCAGGTTCGGGTGAGGCGAACTTGTCCGTCGGATGGATGCGTGGATAAACGCGGGGCTTCAGTCTTTTTTGGGATTAGCCCGGTCGCAATGAGATGAGTCGGTTGGCGAAAGACAGCAGCCGTTGCGTCTCCGCGGCGCGCTTCAAACGTTCAGCGAAAAACGGATGGTGATGCCGGCGAGTTCTGGCTCTCCCGAATGGCCCCCGGGAGAGCCAGAATCTTTCACGGCGTCCGGCGTCCGCTGTTACGATTTCTTCTGGCTCGCGCCAGCCGCTTGCGTCCGCTCCACTTCGACCTGTTGACGGCGAACCGTGTCCTTCACGGTTTCAACGTGGTCGGTGCCTCTCTTGCCGACGACCACTTCCTCGACCACTCGAGCGGATTTACTGACGACGGCCTGCTCGGCTGTTTCGGTGACCTCGATCGTCCGATCCGACCAGTCGATGTCCATCAGCGATGAGGGATTGGCAACGGCCCGGCGGACCACTTCAGCATGCTCTTCATGCAGACTTATTTGCTCTTCGACCGGCCTCTCGGTAACGAAGCGCCGGATTCGAGTGGTGCCTTCCTCTACCAAACGCTTGCCGACATTCAGTTGTTCCTCGGCAAGACGCAGTACCTCTTCCCTGGTGGCGCCACCTGTTGAGGTTACCGCGGCGGCAGCGCTGGCGGCGGCGACTTTGGGGACTGACGCCTTCGCGTCTTCGGGAGCGAGCAGCCCGTGCTCCAGCGCCCGATCCTGCACATCCACGACGTTATGCACGTCTAAAATGCCCATCGCTTTCGGAACGTCCAATTCGGGCACGCGAACCGTCATCACCACTCCACCGGACTCGACCGTGCGGCCGTAAACCGTCGCTTCGTGCTGCTCGATGTCGCCGCCGAACAGCCTGTGCCACAGCCCTGGCTCCCGGAGTGTTTGTCCAGCCGAGGCCAAAGTCTTGTTGCTGACGACGCTGATTTCACTACCCGAGAAACCCGCCAACTCCAGATTGCGCCTGGCAGTTTCCGCATGCTCCTGCGTGTCGTACACGGTCACGATTTTTTCGTATTTCATTACGTCTCCCTAAGGATTCCGTCACTTCACTTTCCGTTGCCCCGATGGGGCCGAATCCTCTACCGGCACTCGCGTGATTGTCGCCTCCTGGGCGCGAAGAGTCACGCGTTCCTGATGCAATTCGGTTTCGTGTATCCTGCGAATCCGCACCTCCTCTTTGAGCACAAGCCTACGTTCCACAACCACCACTTCTTCGACAACAGGGATGATGATTGTGTCTCCCTCCTCACGCACCGGCGGTATCGCGTCAATTGGCTTACCGATCGTCGTGCGTTCAATTTCGACGCGCTCGCGAGCTAAAAGCAACTCGACAAGTTCATCGCGCTGATGAGTAGTCCTTGAGACCTGGACGCGGCTCTGAGGCGCCACGCGCTTAGATACCGAAAGCTCTTCGGCCGCGAGAGGGACAACCGTTTTTCGGATATCAGTCGCGCTCAAATCATCTAAGTACTCATCGGGCATCTGATTGTTAGTTACTGGCTGTTATCAGCGGTATTACGCAAGCCGTGGCGCAAGATCACTTCCGAAAAAACTAAGTGGCGCACAGTCTGTCATTAATCGAATTCGCGATTTATATGCAGAAATCGATAACCGCCTTTCGTCTTACCCGCCGATCTCCATGCATGCTAGTGGGACTATAAGAGTCTTGTAACCTTTTTGTATTGCCACCTAAAAGGCGGCCGCAAAACAATCGCCGAGTTATGTCGAACAACACGCGGCCGATCGCATCAAGTTGTCCGATCGCCATCCGGAAGCCAAGTGAAGACAACAGTCGCTCACGACCCGATCCGCCGGGGCGCTACACATTATTCCGCCCATTTCGGGCCAGTAACTAAGTGAAAAATCCCGGCATTAGATGCGCTATCGCGGATAATACCCATTCACGAGAAAGCTCACTCTAACATGAAAAGCGCTTAATTCCGTTATTGCGCATGAGTGGGTCTGGTAGATTCGACACCCCGTCGCGCATCACCACCTATCGGGCCCTGAATGCGACACCGTCACAGTTAAGCTCTAACGATGCCGATCTTCGGCGATGTTGAAAATGAACGTAAGAGTCGCGCTGCAGTGCGCTCATTTCCGCCGTTCATCGATGCGTAGCGCACGATCCTTACAGAAGGGTTACTTTCCCGCGCTCGTGGGCGGCTGGCGTCGCGATGCCGCGGGCGAAGTTCGCTGTTGTCCCGAAGGCCGGCCGCGTCTTGCATATCCAGGCCTCGGAAATCTTCGATCGTGAACTGCTCGCCTTCCTGCTCTCGGCCAATCAGCACGCGAACAGCGTAAGGTTTTTTCGCAGAGTTACCAAAAAAAAATAGCCCGGCCCTGGAAAATCGCCATCGCGGCACGACATGCATGGTGAGGATCCGAGGCGGAGAAAGGCCACGGGCATCCAGCGGCTTTGTTGGAGGAAATTCAGTGAAAGACAGACACACCGAACCGAAGAGAAGGCATTCCTGGTTTACGTGCTCGGCCGCATTGCCGCATCGAAGCATTGAGGATGTCCGGCAGACAGTGTTTCTCATGCCTGCGATGCACCTGGTCATCCCTCTGCCTACAACCGCGCCGGAGAACGACCCAGCAGCCCACATGAGTGGGTGTACGGAAGGTCCGGAGCTTTCATCAGTCCCGATGTGCGATTGGGCGGCGTCCGAGGCGGCAGACAATCTGATGCTCTGGCGCGAAGGGAGCGCAAATCCCCCGTTGATGCGCTGCCGGTTCATAAGCCCGGATTCCGAGACTCTATAGTCTGCTGCGGCGTAAAAAGACGCACATGACTCCAACAACGAGACAACTGTTCCCAACGAGGCCGAAGTTCGGGGCGGCGTGGCCCACATTCCAGCGGGCGACGGCGGAGCTGCGCCCGGCTCGGCCCCATCCCCTGCTGTATCAGGTCAATGCTCGCGTCGTGCTGGCATCGCGGTCGCGCGAACTGGGGCGGCAGGCGACGGTGGACGACATTTCGGACGCTGTAATCGACCAAATCGCGGCGAACGGTTTCGACTGGATCTGGCTTCTGGGCGTTTGGCAAACGGGAGCCGCGGGCCGGCAGTTTGCGTTGGGCAATCCCGCGTGGCGGCGCGAATATCGCGAGTTGCTGCCTGACTTTTCGGACCTGGACATATCGGGATCGAGCTTCGCCATCCGCTCATATTCGGTTGACGCGGACTTCGGCGGGAATGCCGCGCTCCGGCGTCTCCGGCGCCGCATGCGCGATCGCGGGCTGCGGCTGATGCTGGACTTCGTGCCCAATCATGTGGCCCGGGATCATACCTGGGCTCGATACCACCCGGAATATTTTGTGCGCGGGACTGAGGCCCAGATCGAAAGCGAACCGCAGAACTATATGCGAGTCGACACGCTGGAGGGCATTTGGGTAATGGCGCATGGCCGATATGCCTCTTACCCCGGATGCCGGGATACCCTGCAGCTGAATTACGCCAACCCGGACGTGCGGGAGGCGATGGCGGCCGAACTCGTAAATATCGCGGCGTTGTGCGATGGCGTTCGCTGCGACAAGGCCACGCTGATACTGCCCGAGGTTTTCGAGCGGACGTGGGGATTGCGCCCGGAACCGTTTTGGCCCGAGGCGATCTCTCGAACGCGCGCGCGGTATCCCGGCTTTCTTTTCGTGGGCGAGGCAGGCGTGGACGTGGGATCAGCCCTGGAGGAGCAAGGGTTCGAGTATGCCGCTGACCAGCAGTTATACGATCGCCTGCGCGAAGGACGCGCCCGGCCCGTTCGTGATCAAATTCGCACCGAAATGGATTCCCAACGCCGATCAGTCCGCTTTCTTGAGAATCACGAAGGACCTCGCGCAGCCGCCGAGTTTCTACCGGAGCCTCACCAGGCAGCCGCCATCGTGACATTTCTCTGCGCGGGCCTGCGGTTCATTCACCAGGGTCAGCTGGAGGGCCTGAGCAAGAGGATCCCGATACACCTGAATCGAGCGCCAGACGAGACGGGCAACGAGGCATTGAGCAAGTTCTATGAGCGGCTCCTTCGTTGTCTGCGCCACCCTTGCGCTCAGGGAGACTGGCGGATGCTGGAGTGCCGGGAAGGCTCGGACGGAAACTCGACATGGGATTCCTACATCGGTTTTGCGTGGAGCGCGGCGGATCAACCTTCTCTGATCGTCGCGGTGAACTATGCCCCGCATCCGAACCAGTGTTATCTGCAGATTCCGCCGGAACTGATTGAGGGAGAGAATCTGCGCTTCCGGGATCTTATGGATTTCGGAGCCTATCCCAGAGACAGCGACGCCATTCGGTCGCAGGGGCTCTATCTGGATCTGCCTGCATGGGGATATCGCGTGTTCGAAATGATCTCGGAATAGGCGCCGTCTGGCGCATTGCGCGGCCTGCGTTACGATTGCAATCCTGAGCGTGTTCTCCGGCGGTGGCGATTAATCGTGTCAAGCCGCGAAGGGCAAGATGACGGGAGCAGATCGACGCAAAATGGGTTTAGCGCCCGCTTCTATGATTGGGGCGTTCGCCATGTTCTGCGCCCCGGCCTGCGCCGCCGACGCCGTGGTGACGCTGCCCACCATCGACCAACAGGACATCCGCTTCACTACGCTCTCCATAAACGGGGAGCGCTTTAAGGAAACGGTCTATTCGATCGCGCAGGACAAGCACGGCTTCATTTGGTTGGGCACCAGCGGCGGGCTGGCCCGGTACGACGGGTACAGCCTCAAACGCTACCGACATGATCCCGACGATCCTGACAGCCTGAGCGACGACACTGTCAGATCCGTTCTTGTGGACCGAAGAGGAAATGTCTGGGCGGGTACCAACTTTGGCGGATTGGACCGACTGGAAGAGGCGCGGGATGTCTTCATCCATTACAGGCACGATCCTGCGGACGTCCGCAGCCTGAGCGCCAACTCCGTGTCTCTCATCTATGAGGATCGCAGCGGGGCGTTGTGGCTTGCGAGCAATGGGCTCAATCGTCTGGATCCGGGAAGCAGCGTCTTTATCCATTATCGGCACGATCCGAGGGACCCGAATTCCCTCAGCAGCGATCAGATAAACAGCATTTACCAGGATCGCAAGGGTAATTTGTGGGTCGGCACTTTCCATGGCCTGAATAAACTGGACCAGGCTACCAGCCACGTCACCCGTTACGAGCACAACCCCCGAGACCCACACAGCCTTGGCCCGGGCTTAGTCAGCTTTGTTTGGGAAGATCACGAAGGCACGTTATGGGTGGGCGCGGGAAACCTGCTGGATGCTTTGGATCCAGGGAGCGGTAAATTCACCCATTACTCCTTTTTGGCCGAACAGCCGAGCGCCGAGGCAGCGGCCGGCTTTATCACGTTCCTTGAAGCCCGTGGCGGTACGCTCTGGATGGGCACCGTCAGCGGCGGATTACTCCGTTTCGAACCCGACAAGAGAAGATTCATTCGGTACAAGAGTGACCCGCGGGATGCGACCCGTTTGAGCGACAACGATGTCTGGTCGCTCTTCCAAGATTCGGAAGGAATCATCTGGGCGGGGACCAAGGCAGGAGTCAGCCGGTTTACGGAGAAGCCGCGCGGGTTTGTCCGATATCAGCGGGAGCGGGACCAGCCGAATGGACTACGCGACAACGTGGTCTGGTCCGCGCATGAGGACAGCCGAGGCTATCTCTGGATTGGCACGCGCGACGGACTCCAGAGGCTGGATCGGAAGACCGGCCAATTCACGGCATACCTGCACGATCCAAGGAATCCGTCGAGTATTGCCTACGACACAACTGCCGCCGTGCGAGAGGATCGCTCGGGCATGCTGTGGGTAGGCACTTACGGAGGCGGGCTGAACCGTCTGGATCCCGCCACCGGGCGGTTCTTCGCGTTTCGGCACGAAGCGAACAACCCGAACAGCCTGAGTCATGACCGAGTACTGACATTGCTGATTGACCGGCAAGACGTGTTGTGGGTCGGCACCGGCGGCGGCGGGTTGAACCGCTTCGATGCGCGAACCGGACATTTTCGCGTCTACCGCAACAGGCCGGGAGATCCCCACAGTCTCTCCGAGGACGACGTGAAGGTCATTACCGAGGACCGGCAGGGAATGTTGTGGCTCGGCACCAATTCCGGCCTGAACCGCTTCGACCCGGCGACGCAACAGTTCACCGTTTACCGTCACACCGATGATCCTGGCAGTCTGAGCAATGACGCCGTGAATGCCATCCATGAGGATCACGCCGCGGACCTGTGGATTGGCACCCGGAAGGGCATTCAACGGATGGACCGTACCAAGGGGACTTTCGCCGGCTTCACGATAAAGGATGGCTTACCGGATGATGCGGTCGAATCTATTCTGGAGGACGGCCACGGAGATCTTTGGCTCGGCACTCATGGCGGCCTCTCCCATTTCAACCCGCGTAATCGAACGTTTCGCAACTACACCGAATCGGACGGTCTGGCCGGAGACGATCTAAACCCATTCGGCGCCGAGGGCAGTTGCGTGACGCGCGACGGCGAATTTGTGTTCGGATCGAAGGACGGTCTGACGGTGTTTCACCCGGACAAGCTTTCGTCAAATCCTTATACGCCTCCGGTTGTACTAACCGAGTTCCTTCTGTCCAATAAGGCTGTTCGGGCGGGATCCGGCTCGCCGCTTCCGAAACCGATTTGGGCGGTTGATGACCTCACGCTGAACCATTCGCAGAATATATTCGAGATCGAGTTCGCTTCGCTGAGTTACGCGGATCCAGTGAAGAACCGATACCGGTACCGGCTGGAAGGGCTGGGGACCGAATGGTACGAAGCGGATAGCCAACACCGCAGCGCAACCTATACCAACCTTCCGGCTCGGACGTACACGTTCCGAGTACAGGGATCGAACAACGACGGCGTCTGGAACACGAAGGGCGTCACTCTGACCGTCACGGTTCTGCCGCCGTGGTGGGAGACATGGTGGTTTCGAACCGTTCTGATCCTGACGGCGGCGGCGCTGGCTTTTGCGGCCTATCGGGCGCGCATTCGTCAGCTTAATCTTCGTTTCGAAGATCGCTTTGCGGAGCGGACCCGTATCGCGCAGGAACTGCACGATACGTTGATCCAGGATATGGTGGCCGTCGGCCTGCAACTCGATATCATTGAAGATCAGATAAGAGAGGAGCCAGACGCGGTTCCGGCTACTCTGAATGTGGCCCAGAACCGGGTCGGAGAGGCGGTCTCGCGGGGAAGACACACCTTAACGGATCTGCGATCTTCCTCAGCCAGTACGAAGGATCTGATCGAGTCGTTGTCCCGCACGGGGATGGAACTGCGCAGGGGAGATGCGCCGCGCTTTCAGGCTTTCGTTCAGGGCGATGAACTGCAACTCCATTCCCTGATCTGGCACGAACTCGATCGCATTGGCCACGAAGCAATCACGAACGCTTTCCGCCATGCCCGTGCGAAATCCATTGAGGTCGGCTTATATGGGTCCGATCAGACGATTCAGCTTGTGGTGCGCGATGACGGCTGCGGCATGCCGACCAGTCTGATCTCGGCAGGGCGCTCCGGCCATTTTGGGCTGCGGGGAATGCGCGAGCGAGCCGAACGAGCGGGAGGGCGGCTGAGCGTGCGGAGCCGGCGGGGTGGCGGCACTGAGGTGAGCGTTACGGTCCCTCTACGCGGTCCGGGCGGGACAAAAGGCCTGTTCACCAGAATCGCTTCATTGCGGCCATTCGACCGCTCGATCCGAAGCGTAACCAGGAGATGACGATTGGACTCGCAGACGATCATTCGCGTACTCTGCATTGACGATCATCCGATGGTCCGCGAAGGACTGGGCGGGATCATCAACCGGCAGCGAGACATGTCGCTCGTGGCGGAGGCAGGGACGGCTCAGGAAGGAATCGAGCAACATGCAATCCATCGGCCTGACGTGACGCTGATGGATTTACGACTGCCGGACATGAGCGGCATCGATGCGATGCGGACTATCCTGAGCGAGGCCCCGAATGCCTGCATCGTGATGCTTACTTCGTACGAAGGCGACATGGATATCAAGCGTGCATTGTCCGCCGGGGCTCAGGGTTATCTCCTAAAGGGCATGAAGGGCAGCGAGATCATGGAAGAAATCCGTCTCGTTCACCGCGGAAAGCGGCGCGTCGCTCCCGCGGTCGCAACCCGGCTCGCCGAGTACATCACTGAGGACGTTCTTACGGCACGCGAAACAGAGGTACTGCAACTTGTGGCGGCAGGGAACCGGAACAAGGAAATCGCGCACAGCCTCTCCATCAGCGAAGACACTGTTCACGGCCATTTGAAAAACATTTTCTCGAAGCTGGACGCCAGCGATCGAACGCACGCCGTGATGATCGGGTTGCGCCGCGGCATCCTACATCTCTGAAGTCTCCCGCCGATTCTGGTTGCCGCCGACCCACCCGAAATGGGGGTCCGCCAGACACGGAAAATGGGGTTCTGCCTGGGAGCCTGGGCGCTCTATCTTAAACGCATCAGGACGAAATCCTGATCAAGAGATCGAAGAGAAAGCAATCATGCCGAGGCTTTATTCCGAGTTCCCAGGCGGCTACGCCGGGTTGGGGCTGCTTCTGCTGCGACTGATGACGTGCGGCATGTTGCTGGCATTTGAATGGCGAGGCGTTGCAGTGATCAAGGCGGCGGAAAGTCAGGAGATTGTGACGACTTCGCTGACAGTTCTGCTGATTGCCGGAGGCGCCTTATTGTCGCTGGGCCTTTTGACGGCAATCGCGGGTTCCGTAATGGCCTCCATAGAAGGCGCGTGGGCGGTCTTTTCGGCAATCACTTCAACTGACGGGCTCAAGGGCAACTGGCTTTATCCGTTTCTGATCGCCGGAACCCTGGCGACGGTCATTCTGGTTGGCCCTGGCGGATTTTCTCTGGACGCCTATTTCTTCGGACCCAAGCGCGTCGAGATACCGACCCAGAAGCAATTCTCCTGACGGGAGCACATGGGCGCGTCCCAAGGGCGACCGTTCGCAAAAAGCACTGAAAGCTGAGCGCAGACCAAAGGGCGCTGGCTGGGAGCACACGTAATGAACGTTGAGAAGTCCGGGGCAGCCAACGTACAACAACACGCCAGAATTTGGGCTTCAGCGCATCCCGCGTTCGACGCCAGCGCATCCGCGCGAGCGAGATGGCCGCACGTCTTCGACGCTAGAACCGAGGAGCTTAAGAGGCGGGTCAGCGTTCTGTATGAGACCTCCTGCGGCAGGATTTACCGATTCCTCATAAGCAGAGGGCTGAATCCTCCCGTAGCGCAGGAAGTTGCGCACGACGTGTTTGTGGACTTTTTCCACGCCCTCGAGAACGGAACACCAATCGAGTGCGAGCAGAGATGGCTGTTCGCCGTAGCCGGCCGAACGGTGGTCGACCATTGGCGGCGTAAACGCGATCAGATGCAAGTCGATTTCGACTCGGAGCGAAGCGCGGTGGCCAATGTTCGGTCGTCTGAGCCGACCCCGGAAGCCCAGGCCGAACGCAAAGAACGGCTGGCCCGTTTGGCCTCCGGGTTACGAACTCTGCCCGACGAGCAACGTTTGTGTATTCGGCTTCGGGCGGAGGGGCTGCGTTATCGCGAGATCGGGAAGGCGCTATGCGTCCCGACATCCACGGCTGCACAGTGGATCGTCTCCGCCATATGCAGTTTGCGGGCACAGGTTGACGGCGATTCTCCTCTCGCTAAGAAGCGGGCCACCGCTCGGTATGACGAGCGGCAGAGATTCAGGCGCAACACGAATGCGGGAGGGGTTCCACGCAAGACGAATAACGCGTATCGGTGACGGGCCCACGACCTCTGACACGAACGTGTCCTGCGTCGGCTTGGCGACCGTTATGCCGCGAATTCTCGTTCCAGCGCCATGGCTGCGGTCTGAAACTGTTCGATCGCGGCCCATACGCCGAGACCAATGCCTTTCGACATTTGCCCCAGATCGACCATGTTGTGCGCCAGGAAAATGAATATGGATTTCTCCTGGGGATCCGCCTGCCACCAGCCTCCAAACGCGCCAGGCCAACTGACCGTTCCGGCACTACCGCGGCGCATCATATCCGCGCTCTCCTTGACATTCTACATGAGTTGGCGGATGCTGTTCCTGTAGAGCGTCAAGGAGAGAGAGCGTGTATGGAAAACGAAATCGATCTGCTGCAGGGCACGCTGGACATGTTGATACTCAAGTCGCTGGCCCTGGGTCAAATGCATGGCTTCGGCATATCTTCGCGGATCCAGCAGCTTTCAGACGATGCGCTGCAGGTTCAGCAGGGCTCGCTCTATCCGGCGCTCCGCCGGCTCGAGTACAAAGGATGGATATCGGCTCACTGGGGTACGAGTGAAAACAACCGCCGCGCCCGCTTCTATTCGCTGACCGCCACAGGCCGCAGGCAACTCGAGAAAGAGACGGCCAACTGGAGCCGCATCTCGAAAGCTATCGGCGCCGTTCTCCGCGCAAAGGAGGCCTGACATGCTCCAGGATTGGTTCAGAGGACTGTTCGCCCGCCTACGCGCATTGAAGCACAACGAGTCGGAACTGGAAACCGAACTGCGCTTTCATCTGGAAGGTCTCACTGCTCAATTCGAGAGCCGGGGGCTTTCTCATAGAGAGGCGGTGAGACGCGCTCGCATCGAACTCGGCGGGATGAGTCAAATTCGGGAAAATTGCCGAGACCAAAGCGGCGCGAACCGGGTAAGCGATTTTTTCCGGGATACCGTCTTCGCAATCCGAAAGTTCCGCAAGGAACCGGGCTTTGCCGTTGTCGCGATCCTCATGCTCGCAATGGGCATCGGCCTGAACCTGGCGCTTTTCACTCTGCTCTACGCGGTCATCTTCCGGCCACTTCCCGTGAAGAATGCCGGTACGCTGCGCAATGTCTACATGCATCTCGACTTTTCGTCCCATGAAGGCCGGTCAGCTTACGGAAGCCGGTATTTCGAGTCTTTCGCCGAATTCCAATACATGCAGCTTCGCGCAAAAACAGCGGAACTCGCGGGGATCGCGGAAGCTCAGTTGAGCTTAAGAGGCCCGAACCCGACTCCGCTTCATGCGCAACTGGTTTCGTCCAATCTTCTGCACATGATGGGCGGTGTCCCGACTGTCGGACGCTTTTTCCTCCCGGAAGAAACCGCACATCCGGGAGGAGCCGCCGTCGTAGTTCTGAGCGACGCAGCCTGGCGCCGGTACTTTAACGGCGATCCCGGCATAGTGGGTCGCACAATAACCATGAACCGGATCGCGTTCACTGTGATCGGCGTCGCCAACCCGGATTTTCGTGGACCACTGGTGATCGTGCCCGATGTCTGGATTCCCCTCACAATGCAGGCGATCACGCGCCCCGGCGAGTCACTGGTGGACAATCCGAACGCTGGCTTTGTCCAGATATTCGCGCAGCCGCGCGAGGGGATCGATAGCCGGCAGATGCTTGCGGAACTGTCTGTCCTGGCCCAGCAAGCTGTTGCCGCGCGCGGTTCGTCGGCGCAGGCGCGGATACAGATCGTGCGCGCTGCGTTTCTAAATTATCCGGACGTGATGGAACTTGTCGGACCGGGCTTATTGGTTGTGGCGCTGGCGGGCGGCATGATTCTCCTGGTGGCCTGCGCGAATATCGCCAACCTGCTACTCGCGCGCGGTCTCAGCAGGCGCCGGGAGATCGCAATTCGCCTCGCGATCGGCGCGGGCCGCTTCCGATTATTGCGTCAGATGGTGACCGAAAGCCTGTTGCTGGGGCTGATCGGAGGGGCGGGAGGTCTGATCGCGGCCTGGCAGGGCGGCGCCGCCGCGCTAAAGCTTCTTCCGGCACCCGGCCCGCTGCAACTAGATGTCAGGCCTGATCCCCGAGTGCTGTTCTTCGCCCTCGCCTTATCGATCGGCGCCGCGCTGGCGTGCGGGCTTCTACCCGCATTCCATGCGCTTCGCGTTGATCTCACGCCGGCGCTGAAATCCGAAGGTCTGCTCGACTCACGGGGCGGCAGGAATCGGCTGCAGTCCGGGCTCGTTGGCATACAGGTAGCGGTGAGTGTCATCCTGCTGGTCAACGCAGGAATGATCCTCAGGGGTTTCAATCGCGCGGAGCAACTCGATACCGGCAAGGATATGCACGGTTTGCTGATCGCTTCATTCGATCTGCGGCAGCAGCAATATACGCCCGAGAGCGCTCAGCGTTTCCACGAGCGGCTGAGCGAAGCGCTTTCGAAGTTGCCAGACGTAACGGCGGTCAGCGCGAGTTCGATCGATCCCGAACTTTCCTCCAACGGCTCGACTGTCCGGGAAACCGGAACTTCGCAAGGACCGGAGGTTCGTGTCAGCTTCGACGAGGTCGGTCCGGATTACTTCCGCACTGCGGGCATACCTTTGCACCGGGGCCGCACATTCACCGCCGCTGAAGTAAAAAGCCACGCGAGAGTCGGCCTGATCGATGAAGAACTGGCGCAGAGGTTGTTTGCGGGGAACGGAATTGGCAGGTGGATCACACTTCCAGGCGACGCGGTTTCGGCAGAGAAGTTTGAGGTAATCGGGATTGTGGGACGTACGAGAACTGTCGCTCCGGGCAGGATCGCGCTGCCTGCATACTACGTTCCCATGCAGGGACTGCGTTTCATGGAGGCAAAACTCTGGATCCGTTACCGCGGCGCTCCCGCGGGCGTAGTTCGGGCCTTGAAGGCTGCGGTCCAGAGCAACGATCGGGAGGTGACGGTAGAGGTTCACACCATTGAGCAGAATGTGAAAACAGCGCTTACGCCCGTCCTGATCGCATCCTGGGCAGGTTCAATTATTGCTGCGTTGGCGCTGACTGTTGCGGCAATCGGACTGTACGGGCTCGTGTCGTTTACGGCGAACCGTCGTCTGCGCGAAATGGGCGTTCGTATGGCCCTAGGGGCGCGGAGCATCGACGTGACGCGCGCGGTCTTTGCTCAATTGCCCAGGTCTGTTGGCATCGGGTTGGCTGCGGGCATGGTAGGCGCGATGGGCCTGGCGACTCTCATTCGGGCGGTGCTCTATGACATTACTCCCTTCGACCCGGCAGCGCTCCTGGTCGTTGCGTGTCTGCTGATGCTGGTCGGAGTCGTGGCTTCATGGGTTCCGGTGAGACGCGCGCTACGGGTCGATCCGGCGAGTGTGCTGCGCAGCGATTAGGAGTACAGATAACAAGTTGAAGGAGACGCCTCCTGAAAACGCGCTGGCGTAAACGGACGACGCGGCCCTGGATCGGCTCGCTCAAGAGAACCCCGTGATACTGCATGGGCGGCCCATTCGATCAGCAGGCTAGTGGATTTGCGCAGCGCCTTCCAAAAAACTAAAATGCGAGCTTTCCGGTCACTACAATCGCCCGCCCAGCGGGTCCGCCGTAGGAGCCATAAGGGCCACTCGGGCTGGGGATCGTGAACTGGATCAGGCCCAGCCCACCTCGGGCGACGTCCGCATTCGGATCGGCGAAATTCGGGTGGTTCAAGAGATTGTAGGCGCTGGCACCGAGCACGAAACGGGTGCGCTCCCGGATGGCGATCGTCCTGTAGAATGATGCATCCACGTTGAGGAAACCCGGCCCACGGAACGAGTTGCGCGGGAGGTTTCCGAAGTCGGTCTGCGTCGCCGCGGTGGCGAATTGCTGCGCTGTAAAACATGGCGTGTCCACGCTGGATTGGCCGCAATGGGTGCTGACAGCGGGATCTACTACGTCGGCCAGGACCGTACCGAGGCCAGTTGTGGACACCTGGCCGGGGATGCGGCTGTTGTACACGCTGAAAGGCATGCCTGTATGAGCGCTCCATCTTGTTCCCAGCGACCAACCGCAGGCCGCCTTTATCAAACCGTGGCGGCCGCATTTCACCGGTAGTTGCCAGATGGCATCCCCGGCAAGATTGTGCCGTACATCGTAATCGGCGTTCGAATAGTTCAGGGAGCGACTCATAGGATCGACTTGGGTGAAAAGAGAATCGTAGCTGAAGTTCCCGAAGCCGCTGTTCGAGATCGTATCGAGGGCGTGACTCCACGTATAGCTCGCCTGCGCTTCCAAACCGTGCCCCCAGGTGTGGCGGAACTGCGCCGTCATCCCTGCGAAACGGGAGAAACCGTTGTTGGTGATCCGAGTGATCTGGGCGAATCGCGGATCGGGAACCGCTGCGGGGAGGCCGCCGAAGCCATTTGGATAAGAGGCGGGATTCGCATTGGCGTTCGAACTGAAATCCACCAGGAACAGATCGTAGCCGTAGTTGCCCGCGTAACGCAGGGTTAGGGCGTTTTGGGTGCCCAACCGGTGCTCCATTTCCAGGCTCCACTCCAGATATCTCGGGGTGTGAACGGTCGAGGACAGCGACAAGTACGGCGGCGGGCTAAAGGCCGCCGGGGCAACGGCCTGCTGTAGTTGGGCCAGCGTCGCTCCGTTCGCGAAGCCCGTCATGAAAGCATTCGCGGAGGCGGTGGCTATTCCGGGAGCGGAGGCGGCGCCTTCCTCCAGCACGAGGCCGGTTCGGATCGTCGGCGTATATACGTTCGGCGCGTTGCCCGCCACTGTTGCCGCAAAGGCCGCGGCATACAGGTCCGAGAAGACGCCAATCCCGCCCCGAAATACGGTTGCTTTGGACCATGCCGGACTGTACACGGCGCTGAGACGCGGTTGCGGAACGATGGCGTCCGTTCCGTAGAGCGCGTGCGCCTGCCCCGTCAGGATCGACTGATTATACGGAATCTCCGCTCCTTTGGCGAGATCTTCGAATGGGACCGATAGACGCGCGAAACAATGCTCCTGGCAATAGGGATTGCCAGTGCGATCCAGCCGGATTGTCGCGGTGATCGTCAATTGGGTGGTGGGCGCCCACCGATCCTGGACGTATGCGCCCAGGTTGTACAGGCGCAGATGCAGGACCGGGGTAGCGGCAAAGCTCTGCGTGTAATTGGTGCCGCTCGCGGCATTGATTGCGCCATTGGCCAACTCGTCCAGGCCGTCGAACTGGAAGCGGCCTTCGTATGTTAGAGACGAGTATTCCAGGTCGGTCTCCCGGTTGTAGCGGAGGTTCACGCCGGTCTTAATCGAGTGCCGGCCGGCGTTATATGCGAGATCGTCGATGATTTGAATCTGCCCGGTGCGCTGTCCCGTCGGAAATCCCGCTGGGGCTCCGATGGAGGCGATGGAGGCGCCGTTCGCGCCGCCATCGAAAAAGTTGAATCGAAAGGGAAAGAGCTTCAGAGCCGTCGAAAGATCGGTGGCCGCGAAAACGTAGTCGTTGTAAGTGGCGGCGCCAATGAAATTGTTGACCAGTCGCGGGCTCACTACGAACGTGTGATTGAGCTGTCCCTCGTAATCCGGTTGCGTGCTGGTTCCACCGAAGGCGGGATTGATCGGATTGGGTTTGAACGCCAGATGGCCCTGGTCGGTCTTAAATCGGAAGAACATCCGTTGCCGGGCGCTCAGATTGTAATCCACGCGTGTGGAAAGCAGCCACTCCGATGTCTGGCTCGGCACATAGTCTCCCCAGGCCTCCGCACAAGAAACATCTTTTCCAAACACGCCGCCGGTACCGGTCGGAGTGCCCGCCAGCCTTCCGCAGCCCAGCGCGCCACTGGAATCCTCAAGCGGCCCGTCGCCGTTGCCGACAGGCACCGCACGATCGTGGCCAGGAGCGTTGTTATAGAGAGCGAACATCTTTTGATAGAGCGGGACCTGTGAGGGCTGGATCGTTCGCAGGGAATAACTCTCGAATTCCGGGGAAGGGACCGCCACTACTCCACTGGTTCCGGACGTTGCCAACCGGAGTCCTTCGGTATCCGCAAAGAAGAACAACCTGTCCCGTACGATGCGCCCGCCCAGACCCGCGGCGTACTGGTTCGAGACCCCGTGCGGCCTGGGGGCGCCGCTCGCATTGCCGAAGAAGTCGTTCGCGTTCAATCGGGAGCCGTTGTAGGTGTAGGCCAGATTTCCATGGAGGGAATTGGAACCCGATCGGCTGACGTAATTCACCTGCATCCCGGCCTGCCGCCCGTATTGGCCGTCATACGCGTTCTGCACCACCGACGCCTCGCGGATTTCGTTGGCGCCGAGCAGTAAGCCAGTCGTTCCGGAGTTGTTTACGTTTGAATACGGGATCATGTCGTCGACCCCGTTTACAGTGAAGAGATTGGAGACGCTCCCGATCCCGTTCCCCGCAATATTTCCCGCGCCGGATCGGTAGTTGATCACGACTCCGGGGACGGAGTATGCCACCCCCACCAAGTCACCGCCGGGGAGCGGCAGCAGTTCCAGTTGCCGTTCGGAAACCGTGAATGTGATGTTCGCATTATCCGTCTGAATCAGGGGCGCCGAGTCCGCAACCATGATCTCGGCTTTCATTTCCTCGATTTTCAAAACCAAGTCCACCACTGCCACATCCCCGACGACTGCGGCCACACGCTCCGTGTCCGATTTCAACCCCGCCGCAGCGCCGGAAATCTCGTATATGCCCGGTGTGACCAGAGTGAACCGGTATGTCCCGCTCGAGTTGGCCTCCGCCGTTCGGGATTCGCCGGTGTCCACACTTTTCAGCAGTACCGAGGCGTGTAGAACCAAGGCGCCCGTGGAGTCGGTAACCCGGCCGATCAACTCTCCCGTTGTGATCGTCTGAGCGTTCGCTCCCGCCGCCAGCAGCGCTGCCAGTAAGCTTACTCGCGCTTTCATGCCACTCATCACCTCACAGAAATTTCTCGAGAACCCAGATTTCGCTCTTATAAATCCGCGAATGGAAGGCGATCGTCTTTCCGTCCGGATTCAGGCGCAGGCACATCACTCCCATCCCGGGAAATTCGATCTTGCGGGGGGCGCTCCCGTCTACCGGCGCCAACCAAAGCTCTGACGCTCGTTCCTCGCCCCGTGGATTTCCCACTATCCTGCTGCTGGAAACGAGGACCGATTGCGAGTCTGGCGTCCACGTGAACGAGCCGTAGAGGAATTTCTGTGGGTCGTGAATCGTGAACAGAGGTCTTGCGGCACCGCCCTCCGCGGGGATCAGCATTAATGAGCTCGTCCCGACCGTTTGGTTGCTGATCTGGAAAGCCAGCGTGCGGCCATCTGGAGATAGTGCGAGATTTTCGAGCCCCATATTGAAGCCGGGCGGTGGAACATAGAGGATGCGCCGTTCACCGCTTGCAATATCCAGACTGAAGAGTCCACGTCGCCAATCCGCGAAGCGGTTGTAGTGGAATTTGCCGTCTCGAGACCAGACGCCTTCGAACGTCGTCTCGAGATCGCGCCCGCTGCGAAAGAGCCGCGTGTCACCTGTCAAAGCATCGACGCGGTACAGACCCGGCGGTCCATTGCGGGCGTGCCCCGTGACCATAATCGCTGCCCCATGTTCCACCCACTGCGGCTTGCCGACGCCCAACAAGTCCGGCTTCAGATAGCGGATCTTCTGAGTAGACGCGTCGTAAATCGCCAGAGCCTCCGGAAGTTCCCGCTTGGAATTGAACACAAGTTGCCGGCCATCCTCCGACCAGTTCGGGGCGGAGTAAGACCCGATGAACCGTTCCGTCATACGCCGTGGCGGCGATGCTGTTTTTCCTGCCGCCAGATCCAGCGCCGCCGTGTAGACGTCGATTGTCAAAGAGTCCTGGCGATAGAACAGCGACCCGCCTCGGCTGATCCCGAGCGGTTCCCAGCCTTTCGAATTGGCAACCAACTCGAGCGGTTCACCCTCTGCGCCACGATCGGAAACCGGAACCGCCCAGATTCCCGGTTGTCCGCGCCGGTCACTCGAAAAGATCAGCCGCCGGCGGTCCGGCGACCAGGCAATTACCCGGTTGCTTCCCGGAAGCCCGATCAGCGTTGATTCCGTACCACTCGGCGGTTGCTGGCGAATCTCCGATACGGCAGTGCGCGGGTTCTCAGCATCGAACAACAAGCCGCGTCCATCGGCCGCGAATATGCTCCGGGCCTGACGCGCGGACCCCTGCACCGGCTGTACCGAGCCGTCCGCCACCGCGAGTATGGCGAGGCCGCCCGAACCTTCGTCCGTATCGCGATTGAAGAGAATGCGCTCTCCATCGGGGGAACAGTCCATCAGGATCGGCCATTCGCCCGGCGGGGCGCGATACAGGGTGCGCTCGCCCTTGCCATCCACGCCGATCATGTGGATCTCGTTCTCGTCGCTGTCCTTTGCCCACATGAAAATGACGTGTCGTCCGTCGGGCGAGAACAGTGCGCTGAATGCGCCGCCGAACTGCGAGTCACTCCTCGTCGTTTTGTGCGTTAGCCGGCGCACCTTCCCGTTGCTCACGTCCCGCAGGATCAGGTCTCCCGTGTCCCACGACGTTCCCGCCAGATACTTTCCATCGGGCGAGGGCCGCTCCATCTCTTCCGACGGGCTTTGGGTCAGTATCAGACCGTTCGCCGTGCTCCGCAGGATGGTGTCGATGCGCCTGGCGGCCAGCAATAGTGTCAGGGCCGAAGCCGCCGCAACCAGCGCAATCCGCCGTAACCTTGACCTACGTTCCAGAGCAGAGCGAAGCGCCTGCGCCAGATCCGCCGGCCGAGAGTAGCGTCGCGCCGGATCGCTGGACAGGCAGCGCCGCAAGATATTCACCCACGCGGCCGGCATATGCTCCCCAGTCGGCGCGAGCCGTTGCGCGCGGGGAACTCCAAGAATCTCCCCGATCAAGAGCGCAAACGCGTAAACGTCCGTCGCCGCAGTTGCCCCCACGCGTTTGGTCTGTTCCGGAGCCAGATAATCCGGCGTGCCCCCTACGAGTCCCTGTCCGGCAAAACCGAGGGTCACCGTACTCTCACCGGCATCGGGTGAATCGCGAAATGCAATCGCTTCACGATCTGAGATTTCCGCGGCTTCGCCGCTCTGCGCGGCTGAGAACGCCATGCCGAAATCCATGACCCGGGCGTGTGAAGCAGTCTCCCCGGGGCGTACGACCAGCATTACGTTCCCCGGTTTCAGATCGCCGTGGATAATGCCGGCGTCGTGCACCGCCTGCAGCCCCGCTGCGATCTCTTCAATCAGGGGCAGCGCGCTCGCATGCGTGAGAGGTCCATTGCGCTTCAAATAGTCGGTGAGGGTTTGGCCCTCGATCAGTTCCATCGAGAGCAGAAGAACCGGCTCCTCGGTTGTTTCGGTTTCGTGTTGCGCGAGATCAAAAATCCGGCAGACATTGGGGTGCGTGACGCGCCGGGCGAGCTGGATCTCCCGCTTGAAGAGCGAGCGCAGATCGGCAGCGGGACCGGCCCGCTGCCGGATCGCCTTCAGCGCGACTCGATCGCCTAACTCCTCATCTTCGGCCTCGTACACCTCACCCATGCCCCCGCGCGCGATGAAACGAATAATCCGGAAGCGGCGAGCCAATACGGCTGACGGCCCGAAGAGCGGCGTTTCCTCCCGCGTAACCGCGCGGGCATTAGCCAGCACCGGCCGCGAGAGCAAGTCCGATTCCCGTTCGCTCTCTTTTACCAGGCGAAGCAGTTCGTCCAGCAGTCCCGGATCGTCGTGCGCCGCCTGGCGGACGAACGCCTCGCGCTCAGACGGCGTGCGTTCGAGGGCGTCCCCGAAGATTTCCTTTACCCGGGACCATTGCTCGCGGGTCATGCAATCGCCCGCTTCCTTCCCCTGAGTTCAGCGCGGAGCCACGTCTTCGCGGTTTTCCATTCCCGGTTCACCGTGCGGACCGAGGCGTCGATTACCTCGGCGATCTCTTCGATCGTGAGGCCTACGAAGTAGCGGAGTTCCACGATTCGGCTGGCGCGCGGATCCACCTCCGACAGCCGCTTTAGCGCATCGTTGAGGGCCAGCAGGTCTTCCGGGCTGATCTCAGTCAGGCCCGCGCTGGCATCGAGTTGTACCGCGATATCGCCCCCACGCTTCGACGTCATGGCTCTTCGGGCATGGTCCACCAGGAGATTTCGCATGATCTGGGCCGCCACCCCGAAGAAATGGGCTCGGTTTTCCCAACTGCGCTCTCGCTCGCCCGTGAGCCGCAGGTACGCCTCATGGACGAGCGCGGTCGTCTGCAGAGTGTGGCCTTCGTTCTCCGAACGCATGTATCGGGCGGCGATCCGTCGGAGGTCGGCGTACACGATGGGAATCAGCTTCTCGAAGGCGTCCTGATCTCCTTCGCGCCACGCCGAAAGCAGCGCCGTCACCTCGCCCGGTCCGGACATTCGAGCTATTCTACGCCTAACAGGAGCGGTTTCCGTAAGCGCTATTCACGTCTTGTCGCTAGGGGAGCAAGGAAATCGTGAACAGGAACGGCATGCTAAATTCGCCGGCGTTGACTGTTTGTCCTTTGCTGCTGACGAACAACGTGCCCACCTGTGTAATCGGTAGCCCCGTCGTCTGGCTGGCGCCGCTGGCCGTAGGATTCGGGTCCGGATAGGCAAACCAAGTTTCCTGGACAGGGTTGGGACAGGTACTGGTGTTAGCGCCTGCCGGGCAGTGGTGTACCACGATCAGCGACTCGGGATATGGGCTGTTGCCTCCGCCCGCTCCGCCTTGCGGCGCTTGTGGCGCTGGACCTCTCATCTTGAACCCCGTTGGCGTACCCCCCGTTCCGAACCACGTCGTGAATGTGTACTCCATGCTGCGATCTTTTCCGGCCGGGACGAACAAAAGGTTCCGGACGTTCAGGAAGGTGGTGTCCGTTTCCATGCTGCCGCTGAGCGCCCACGACGGCGTTTGCGGTGTCGGGTAGAGGAGGTTATAGAAGCTGAGGCTTAGCGTCCGCGGACTGCTGATCTGCAGCGTCGCATCATTGGTCCCGCTGCAAACCTGAATCACCGCAGCGACTCCCGATTGTCCGTTGATGTACGGAACTCCATCGCCGAGAATCCGGTTCGGAGTCGTCCCGTCCACGTATGTGGGGTTGATAATCCACTCGATTGGCTGATCCGGGGGGCACTTACCCTTTTGAGCGCTTGCCGCTTGAATACCAACCGACAAAATAATCAGCGTCAGCATCGTTTTCATGGTCTTTCTCCTCGATTTCGCTATTGCCGCCGGTTGGAGCCGAATGCGTCCAGCAGTGCGGTTCTGCCTGTGAAGCGCGATTTCCGGCAGGAGTGTGCCAAAAAGTTTGCTGGCTCATCGGCCCACATTGGCCAGTGCAAATTTTCGTGTCCGAAGCAATCCGGGCACACGATCCCAACGAAGACGCTTAAACGCGTCACCTTGCCTTAATAGGCGACAGGCCTGCGGCCTATGAAGCGTAGGATCGTGTGGATGCCGGTATCGTGTGGCCGGCTTAACTGGTGCGCCCGGAGAGATTCGAACTCCCGACCTGCTGGTTCGAAGCCAGACGCTCTATCCGACTGAGCTACGGGCGCACGGTGTGAACGACAGCATGAGTTTACCACCCCCTGCGCACTGAAGTGAGGCCCGATCCCGGTCGCGATCAGGTGAAGGAGAATACGAGTTCTGACGCGATCGGAGTCGTCGCGCAGCTTTGACGGGCTATCCTGATCGCGTGAAAGCGCCTGAAGAGATTGAAGTCAAGATTGCGGCGGAAAGCGCGGCGATCCTCAGGGCGCGGCTGCGCGGGAACGGATTTCGTATCACGCGGCCGCGGGTCTTCGAACGCAATATCACGCTCGACGATGAAGAGCGCTCGCTGAAAGGGAGTAGTGTTCTTCTGCGAGTTCGCGTTGCGGGGAAACTCATCACCTGTACGTGGAAAGGCAAGGAAATCCACGGCGGCGCGCACAAACGTCGCGAGGAGCGCGAGTTTCACGTGGACAATCTCGAGGAGTGCCTCGCGTTGTTTCGCGGCCTCGGATATGCGCCCTCGTTTCGATACGAAAAGTACCGCACGGAATACGCGCGACAGGGAGAACCGGGCCACGCGACGCTTGATGAGACGCCTATCGGAGTTTTCATGGAACTGGAAGGGCCGGTGCGCTGGATCGACCGGACGGCAAAGCAACTCGGGTTCTCACGCGACGATTACATCCTGCTGAGCTACGGACGGCTGTACGAGCACTGGTGCGAATCACACGGCGTCGAATCGCGCAATATGAGCTTTGGGGCGGTTCCTAGTCCTCGGATTGGCTAAGCACGCGAGCGGCTTCGGCGAGGTCTTCGGGACGGCCGACGTCGCGCCATGCGCCATCGATTTCGAACATGCGGACCGGGCGGCCGCGCGTGATGAGCTGGCGGATCGCGGTGGTGATCTCGTATTCGCCGCGCTCGGAGCGCGGTGCGAGATCAATCTCGCTGAAGATCTCCGGCGTGAAGGCGTAGAGACCAGCGCTATTCCAGTGGGTGGCCGACGCGCCGCGCGGGGGCTTTTCGATCATTTCGGACACGACTCCCTCGGCATCGGCGTAGACCGCCGCGCCCTGCCAGGGATCATCGACGTACTTCACGCCCAAAACACCGGATGCGGAGTTGCGGGTCAGCGAATCCCCGATGCCGGTATAGTTGCGCGCGCCGCAGAGAATGTCGCCGAAGGTCAGGAGGAATGGATCGGCGCTGATGAAGTCGCGGCCCAGGCGAACGGCGGATGCGGTTCCTTCGACGACTTCCTGGGTGACAAAAGACACCTCGGGGAAACCCGTGGCGAAATGCGCTTCGATCAGTTCGCGCCGATACCCGACCACGATCAGGATGCGATCGACGCCCGCTTCGCGCAGGCGCAGGACGATGTGCTCGAGCATGGGGCGACCTTCGATGGGCAGCATCGGCTTGGGGAGTTCCTCGGTGAGAGCGCCCATGCGGGTTCCCCGCCCCGCGGCGAGCACGATGGCTTTATTGATCATTCAGAGTCAGGGCTCCGTCGCCCGGTTCCGCGCGCATAAGGTAGTCCGGAAACGCCGCGCGCTCCGGAAGCGCCGAATAGTGGTCGCGATCGAGACGCGCAATCGTTTCTTCGATATTGCGGGCGCGGCACAGACCGACGACGTAGCCTCCGAATCCCCCGCCCATGATGCGCGCGCCCGCCGCGCCCGCGGCGAGGCAGCTTTCCACCAGGTGGTCGGCGGCCTCACAACTGACTTTGAGGTCGTCGCGAAGGCTTCGGTGCGAGGCGTTGAGCAGTTCGCCGAATTGGTCGAAGCAAGCGCCGCGCAGAGCGAGGGCTGCGTCTTCCACGCGCTCGCGCTCAGCGAGGGCGTGCCGCAAAGCCAAGGGATCACCCGCTTCGGCAAGCGCCCGGCGGCGGTTGTATTCCTCGCGCTGCGCGCCTGACTTTTCGGAGCGGCGCAGGCTGTGCGCGACGAAAAAGGCCCAGTCGCACGGTACCGGCACGGGCTCGACGGCCAACGGACTGAACCCGATCTTCAACGCGCATCCCTCGCGCGCGGCGAGGCAAACGGCGTGGTCCATTCCGCCGCCGCGCGTTCCGACATATCGTTCGCCTTCGGGAAGAACTTCCATCAGTTCCGCGAAATCCCAAGCATCGCCACGCGCCTGCAGCAGCGCGAGCGCCGCAGCGATCACAAGGGCCGAGGAGGAACTCAGGCCAGCGGCTTCAGGTATCGTACTCGCGATCTCGCAGTCGATACCAAACCCAACGCCCCATCGTTGGCCGACCGTCTGAGCGGCGGCCTTCACGTAGTTCGCGAAATCGCCCTGCGGACTCGGCGCGATCTCCTCGGTCCATTCGAACTCGCGCGCACCGTGGGCCTCGCTCACGACGCGGATGACGCGGTCGTCGCGGGGAGACCACCGCAGCGTCAGACGGCGGCGGATCGCCATCGGGAGCACAGGGAAGCCAAGGTAATCGATATGCTCGCCAATCAGGTTGACGCGCCCGGGAACTTCTATGGCGAATGACATCTAATAGGTCTTCAGGAACTCGATGAGTTTCCGCCGCGCAGGTTCGTCGAGCCACTCTTTCAGAGGCGGGGCTCCGCCATGCGCGTCTTCGACGATGCCGGGCCATTCGGCCTGGTAGCGGCCATGAAGGTCCGGCGCGGTGGCGGTCTTCAGGCTCGGATCGTGACAGCGCGCGCAGTAGGCGCGGAAGTATCCGGCCCCTTCGGAAGTGGTTTGCGCGGGCTTGCCGGTGAGCGTATGAAGATACGCCATCAGATCCTCGATCTCCGCAGGACGAAAGGAATAGCGGAACGGCGGCATGCCGTTATATCCATCGAGTACGATGGCGCGAACATTCGCATCGTCGGCGCGGTTTCCGTTGCGTAAGGTGACTTTTCCAAAAAGCGTGCGGAGTGAGGGTCCCATTTTTCGCTCGTCGTTCGCGATGTTGTGACAGCCAGCGCAAGTGCGGAAGAGTTCCTTGCCTTTCGCGGCATCGCCGTCGGCGAACGCGGCGGAGGCGCACAGAGCGATCCAGAGCGGAAGAAACGGCTTCACTGCGCCAGTCGCGCGGTTTTGATGTAGTCGAGATTGGGAAAAGCCTTCGTCAGATAGGCGTTGCCTTCTTCGCGAATCTGCCCCTGGTCCGGATTCTCTCCATCGCCGGAGTAGATCTGGTCAACGTTATCCATCCCGCTGACCACTTTGCCGATAGGCGCGAAACCCATCGCATCGAGGCGCGCGTTATCGACGAAGTTGATGAACATGTGGGTGGTACGGCTGTTCGGCTGGCTGGACGCAGCGAACGTGATCGTTCCGCGCTCGTTGCTGGCCTTGACCGGGTCATCGGGTATGGGCACGTCCCATTTCTTGCTATCGGCGGGGTCCGCTGCGCCGCCCCACTGCACCATGAATTTGGGCACGACGCGATAAAAGCGTGCGCCGTCGAAATAGTGGGCTTTGACGAGGTTGTAGAAGCGGTCGGCCCCGTTGGGCGCCTGTTCGCGGGTGACTTCGACGACGAAAGGCCCGCGCGAGGTGTCGAAATTGACGCGGAAAGTGTCAGGCGCCTTCTCGTTTGCGGGCGCCTGAGCGCTCGCCGGCTTCGATCCTGAGCATGCCACGAGCGTCAGCGCGATCCATGCGATCGCCGAAAATCTTTTCATTTGGGAGTCCGATTCCATGATAGCGGCTCACCCGGCGATGAAATGCCTCGCGGGCTACACTGGCGTGAAGATGAAGCAGACCGCGTACGACCCTGGCCTGACACGGCTGTTCGGCGCCAGACTTCGCCGCGCGATCAATAAGGACGGGACCTTTAACGTCCGGCGCACGGGCGTAACCTGGCGCTCCATCCACCCCTGGCTGTACGTGGTGAACATGAGCTGGCGCAATTTCGCACTGCTGGTGTTCAGCGCGTACGTCGGGCTGAATACGCTCTTCGGGTTCGTCTATTTCATGCTGCCGCCGGGATCGGTGATGGGATCTGAAGCGCCGACGGAGGCGGGCCGGCTGTTGAACGACTTTTTCTTCAGCGGACACACCCTGACCACCGTGGGCTACGGAACTCTTTCGCCCCACGGCGTGGCGGCGAACGCCACCGCGACCATCGAAGCGCTGGTGGGGCTGCTGTCGTTCGCGATCATCACTGGCCTTCTGGTAGCGCGGGCGGCGCGGCCCACGGCGCGAATCGGATACAGCCGAAATGCGCTGGTAGCGCCCTACAACGGCGGAAAGGGCGTGATGTTTCGAATCGCGAACGAGCGGTCGAGCGGCCTCATGGAACTGAATGTTCAGTTAACGCTGATGACGGTAGTGGGCATCGACGGCGCTACGCCCGAGCGGAAATTCGAGTTGCTGCCGCTCGAACGCGACAGTGTGGTCCTGTTCCCTCTGACGTGGACTATCGTCCATCCTGTGATCGAATCGAGTCCGTTTTTTGGCAAGTCCGCGACGGATCTGGGGAAATTGCAGGCGGAACTGCTGATCGTCGTCAAGGCGTTCGATGAGACGTCCGGCCAGGCGGTCTACAGCCGATATTCCTACCGGAATGACGAAATCATTTGGGGCGCTAAGTTCCTGCCGTCGTTCCGGATCGATGAGAACGGCGATCTACTGCTGGAAGTAAACAAGCTGGGCGAGTACACATCGGCGATTCTGCCAGCTTAATCGAGGAATGTACCGCAGACACGCGTAAACAGGCGCGGGGCGGCGCCGGCGATCGGTGACACTTTCACCTTTCTCCGAGATCCGTGTTCGTCACAGAACCTCGGCGACCGATCTCCGGCGCGCGCCCGCGAAGCTACTCGTATGTAACGTCGGTACTGCGTCCAGCCCCACGCACGCGTTCTCTGGTGATCCGCTCACGTTCAACGCCGTGCGTGCTTGCCGCCTTCTCGCCCACGGAGGAGATGTCCTCAGCGCCTGCTTGTTTCAATAACTCCTCGGCGCGATCAGTCCACTCGGAGTTGTCGCAGTGGACCGAAACGAGAATACCGCCGTTCTTAACGCGGCCTGCGTAGCGCTTGGCTTCGTACTCGGGGATTCCGAGACCGACGAGCATGCCAATAATGCCGCCAGCCGTCGCGCCAGCCCCAATGCCCGCCAGAGCGCCCATAATCGGACCTGCCGCGATGAAAGGTCCAGCCCCCGGAATTGCAAGCGCGCCGATACCTGCAAGCAATCCCAGAGTGCCGCCGATCACGCCGCCGGTTGTGGCTCCGGTCGTTGCGCCTTCGGGAGCCTTCGTGTTCTTCTCTGTGGCGAGTTCCCTGGTAACCGCCTGATCAGGCGCGAGAATCGAGATATCGTCAGAACGATAACCGTTGGCGAGGAGAAGATCCACGCAACGTTCCGCGCCCGCGCGCGACTCAAATATTCCAAATACCGCCGTATTTTTGTCTGCCATATTGCCTCCCTGCTCTACTTGGATTTCTCTTCCTTAACCGTCATCTGGTTCGTTACGTTCCCCGCGCCGGCGACTTCGGTCGCTTTGGATTCGATGGATTTGCGTTCCTCTTCGGAATGCGCCGGACCTTTCAGCGTGACCTGACCGCTCTGCGCGATGACTTTGACGTTGTGGCCGTAGCTGGAGAGCGATTTGTCCTCCTGGATCGATTTACGAATCTCCTTCATGATTTCGCGATCCGATTTGTTGTTCTTCGCCTGATCCGCGGTCGGAGCCCCGGCCGATCTATCGCCCTTGTTGACTTTGGTGTTATCTGGGGCGGGCGAGTTCTGCGCTACCGCGGGGATGCCCGAGAGCATTCCGCATAGCGCGAGAATCGCCGCGCCGCCGGTTATTCGAATGGTCATATCCGGATGCTGTGGAGAGCAAGATGCCGTCCAGTGTGAGGATGTGGCGAACAGATCGCGCGCCGATGCTTTATCAGTGACAAAAATTGCGCAAGTCGATTTCGCGAAGATTCAGAGGTTTGCAGGGACCCACGGAGAAAACAGCGCCGGAAAGGGCTACTCTCGCGATCGAGGATTACTAATGACCATCAATTGCTTGGGCCGCGTGAATGTTCCGACTCCCGGTACTCCCGTGCCCCTCACAACGAATACTTCGGTTGTCGCTTCGAAGATCTTCTTTCAGGTGATTCCGGGGTTGACAGGCAAGACTTACGTCGGAAACCCAACCATGGTTCAGGGGACACTCGCCGGAGTGGCGCGCATCCTTTGGCCGAATTCGACGGGCGGCTTTTCCGAATCCTTTTATATCGAAGCTCAGGACGGCGAGAATTCGATTCGCCTTGCCGACTATGCGGTGGACGCGCAGGTGGCCGGCGAAGGACTCCTCGTTACCTACTGGACTGAGTAGGGCTGGACCGAATAGAAGGACGGTATGTGGCGGACTGAATGTCTGTCTCCCAGACCTTCACCTCCGCCACCTCAACCGGATTGTCGACGCAAAGGCCTTCGGTCATCTTTTCCCAGATGTAACGGGCGATATTTTCGGCTGAAGGATTCACTTCGCGAAACGGTTCGATGTCGTTCAGGAAGATATGATCGAGCGGTTCGGATATGGCGCGCAGAAGACGCTTGAGTTCGACGAAATCCGCCAGCATTCCGGTCTGATCGAGTTCTTCCCCGCGCACGATCACCTGAACGCGATAGTTATGGCCATGCACGTTCTCGCACTTGCCGCGATAATTGCGGAGCGCGTGACCAGCGGCGAAAGTGTGTTCCACGGAAACTTCAAACATTGAAAAACTTCTCCACGTCGGCGAAACGCATCGTGAATGCGTAGTCCGGCAGGCTGTCGAAAAAAACCTGGCCGTATCGCTGCCTGACGATCCTGTTGTCGAGCAGGGCGAGCACCCCGCGATCGTATGCGGTGCGAATCAGCCGCCCGAACCCCTGCTTGAGCGCAATGGCGGCCTGAGGAATCTGGTAATCGTAAAACGGATTTCCACCCGCTTCCTTCACATTCCGCATCCGCGCCTCGACGACCGGATCGCTCGGCACCGCGAAGGGCAACTTATCAATGATAACGCAGCTTAGACTCTCGCCTGGAACGTCGACGCCTTGCCAAAAGGAACTGGTTGCGAACAGAACGGAGTGGGGCGTCTCCCGGAATTCTTCGAGAAGTGCGGTGCGGGGGCCGGTTCCCTGGAGCAGAACGGGGTATTCGATCTGCAGGGAGACGCGATCATAAATCTGGCGCATCTGCTGGTAGCTGGTGAACAGAACGAATGCGCGTCCGCGACTGGCGGCGAGGATGTTCAGGATTTCCAGACTTGCGGCGGCCACGTAAGCCGGGCTCGATGGGTTCGGGAGGTGGTTCGGTATATAAAGGAGGGCCTGGCTCGCGTAATCGAAGTGGCTCGGGACGACGAGAGTGCGAGCGTCCTCGAGGCCGAGGCGGGATTTGACGTAATCGAATCCGCCTGCGACCGCGAGAGTGGCGGAGGTCAGGACCGCAGAGTCCACCTTGTCCCAAAGGTGCTGGCGCAGGAGATCGGCGACTTCGATCGGCGTCGCCTGGAGGAAGACGCCGGCGCGTCCGCGTCGTTCGATCCAGTGGACGAAACCGGGATCGGCGCCTTCCATCAGAAATTCCAGCGCCTGGCGGAGTTCGTGGGCTCGACGGAAGAGCGGAATGACCTCCTGCGGCGCCTCCGGGATCAGCTTGAGGTGACTCATCAGCAGATCGAAGGCGGCGAGAAGGTCGGCGTAGAGTTCAGCGTTCTCGGCGAGGAACGCCGCGCGCTCGCTGAAACTGGCGCGCCCTTCTGCGCCGGGCAGCGCACCGAAAAACGCGAGCGTGATTTCCTCGAGCCGGATCAGAATGCGGTCGAGTTCTTCCGAACCAAAGCGCCGCGCGCGTGACAGCACGGAAATGTCGCGGCGGAGGTCCTGCACGCGGTAGGTGCTGACGGAAAAGCCGAAGTACTGGCCGGCGATGTCTTCGATCTCGTGCGCCTCGTCGAAGATGACGGCATTGTAATCGGGAAGAATAGCAGCCATTTCTTCCCGGCGGACGGCCAGGTCGGCGAAGAAGAGGTGATGGTTAACGATGATGATGTCCGCTTCCGACGCCCGCTGATGCATCAGAGTGATGAAGCAGCGTTCATACTGGGCGCATTTCGATCCCGCGCATAGTTCGGAGCGCGCGTCGAATTTCGACCAGGCCGTGCTCTCTTCGGGCAGCGCGCGGATTTCGGCGCGGTCGCCCGTTTCAGTGGTCTTCTCCCACTCCTGGATGATCTGGAAGTCCGCGACTTCTTCAAGTCCGCTAAGCACTGGAGAAGCCGCTGCTTCGTGGATTTTTTGGCGGCAGGCGTAATTGCTGCGGCCTTTCATGTAGCAGACGCGGAGGGGGCGGCCTATGGCCTTTTCCAGAAAGGGAACGTCGCGGAAGTAGAGCTGTTCCTGGAGGGCCTTGGTTCCCGTTGAAATGACGACGCGTTTCTCGGAGAGCAGTGCGGGAACCAGGTACGCGAGCGTCTTGCCGGTACCGGTTCCGGCTTCAACGATCACTTTACGCCGTTCGGCGAGCGCCTCTTCCACGGCAGCCGCCATCGCGAACTGGCCGGGGCGGGATTCATAGGCCGCATGCGCCGCGGCGAGCGCTCCGCCCGGCTTGAAAAATCTTTTGAGAGATCGGCTGGGTTGGACGGGAGAGCTGACGCTCACGGTATCTATGATGACAGGCGCTGCTATGATGGCAATTCCATGCCGAATGAATATCCGGCGATTGTGATCGTCGGGCGTCCGAATGTCGGCAAATCGACCTTATTTAACCGGATCACGGGGCAGCGTCGGGCGATTGTGGGCGAT
>Ga0126381_100000468_pt1 | contig 44614 bp, 36 predicted proteins | sample PanSoiMetPlot_28_FD_96465 | JGI IMG/M metagenome (GOLD analysis project Ga0126381, IMG submission 96465) | Tropical forest soil microbial communities from Panama - MetaG Plot_28 | ecosystem: Environmental > Terrestrial > Soil > Tropical forest > Bulk soil | place: Panama | collected 2016-02-17 | reverse complement strand
TTGCAGCGCTTGCCAACCTCGAAATCAACTGGATCAAGGCACAATTTAGTCACACCCAGGCTCAGTTGGTCACAAGTGCGATGTGCCGGCCCGTTCAGAGTTGATTGTGCCCGTGCGTGGAAGACGTTACCTCAAAAGGTGTATATAGGCGGCCGTTCTTGTCAGCTCGGTCCTGACGCGCACAGCGATTCCACCCTCGAATCGCTTCTGTCGCAAACATCGCGCATGACCTTCTGTATGTTGAGCGCCGCGCCCCGATTTATCGGCAACCCTTAACAGTTTCTCTATCATCGCCTGCGCTTCCCCGCTCTTCTTCAAGCGGGGAACCCGATTCGTCGGGAAGTCCCGTACTGCGGTGGACTGACCAAAGTCCGCACGGGCTGTGCGTGGGATCCATGGAATTAATGCCTCGGCTTGAGCCGCCTTTGCAAGCCGGATCCCTTGTCGTCAGGCGGCACGTTCCGCCTCGTATTCCTTGCGCGGCGTTCATCGATCTTTAAGCCTGCGTTCAGGCAGGGAACTCTACCATGTCTCGATGCAAGCTCTGTCTCCTCGCATTGCATCTCATGGTGAATAGCGGATCTATGGTTCGACTTACGTTTTTTGCGCTCGCCTTGGCCATCGCCTGGCCTTTGCATGCCGACTCGACGTTGGCGCCGGAGAAAATCTACGCCCAGGAATTGGTAAACGAGACCATCGCGGCGCATCCGGATCTCCTGGTCGTGGCCATGCATGTGACCCCTCCCGGCGCCAACGAGAATGTGATTATCGCGTCCAACATCGGGCGCATCGGCAAAAAGGCTGACGCAGAAGATCGCAAGGTGATCGATACCGGCGAAACGCTGGCGAAAGTCAACCGAAACGGGGATCGCTTCGAAGTCGAGCTGGTGCTGCATGATGCGTCACGCAGGCCGATCGGGGCTCTCGCCATCGTTTTCCCACACAGGCCAGGCGACGACCCGCAACGGTTCAAGAAAGCGGCGGAAGCGATCCGAGATGATCTGGCCACACGCATTCCGGACGTCGCGAGCCTTGTCCAGCGTTATCCGGTCTCGTCTGCAAGATGAGACCCCGACGGTCACGGCGATTCTGTGGACGATTTACGACATGGATTCTCATTGTTGCTGCCACCGCGCTCTCGGCCGCGTCGCAGAATGTACTGGCGCAAGGTGGGCCGCCGCTGGTGACGGACGATCCGGAAACGCCCGGCGATGGTCACTGGGAGATAAATCTCGCGGCCACCGGCGACCACACCTCCGCGCGATGGGAGATCGCGGCGCCTGACGCAGACATCAACTACGGCTGGGGCGAGCACGTCCAGCTCAAGCTGGACATACCATGGAACTTCGTTCAGGAATCGGGTCAGCCGTGGAAATCAGGCTTGGGGGGCTCTCAGGTCGGAATTAAATGGCGCTTTGTCGATATCGAGGATGCCGGATTCTCGATGTCGATTTACCCCCAGTACACCTGGAATTGGGTGTCCTCTTCGGCGAGCCAGGGAATAACACCGCCCGGAACGCAGTTCTTCTTGCCCGTCGAGGTCGCGACCGTAGCGGGTGACTTCGGAGTCGCTGTCGAGGCAGGCCCCAACTTTGTTCAGGATGGACCGAATCAGTTTGTCGCTGGGACTGCCGTGAGTCACGCGTGCGGGGAGAAGGTTGAATGCGTGGGCGAAGTGCATGTGACCGCGGCTCCCCATGACGCGCAGACCCTGCTTAACCTTGGTTTCCACTGGCAGTTGAACGAGTCGCTCTTCCTGCTAGGCGCAGCAGGGCGCGAATTCGGCCCGTCTAGCCCGGATCAGAGCCGCTTTCACTTCTATCTCGGATTTCAGATTCTGCGTTGACGCAATGCTCACAAAGGTGACCTGAGCTCTTCCAGCCGCCGCGTAAGCTTCATGTTCTCCGAGTAGTCGACGGGGCAATCGACGATCGCGACGACGTCATCAGCGAGCGCGCGCCCGAGGGTCGGAATCAACTCCTTGGCGTGCGAGACACGATATCCCTTCGCGCCGAAGCTCTCGGCGTACTTGACGAAGTCTGGATTTTTGAACGCGATGTGACTCGAGCGGCCAAAGTGCCGGAGCTGGTGCCATGTGATCAGCCCGTATTCAGAATCATTCCAGATAAGAATCACGATCGGCGTGCGTAGCCGTATCGCGGTCTCGATCTCCTGCGAATTCATCATGAAGCCGGCGTCTCCCGTAACGGCGACGACCTTGCGGTCGGGATAAGCGAGCTTGGCAGCGATCGCGCCGGGTACCGCGATGCCCATCGACGCGAAGCCATTCGAGATGATGCAGGTGTTGGGTTTCTCGGCTCGATACATGCGCGCCATCCACATTTTGTGCGCACCCACGTCGGAGATGGCGATGTCGTCAGAACCCAGCACCTCGCGGAGGTCCCAAACGATCTTCTGCGGCTTGACCGGGAATCCGTCGTCATTTGCGAAGGCCTTACGATCCTCGATGATCGCGTCCCGGATTTCCTTGAACGGCATCGTTCTTTGTGGCCGGGCCTTCAGCGCTAGGCTGCGCAGCGACGAGGCGATGTCGCCCAGCACGCCGACAGCGAGGATGTAGTGCGCGTCGACCTCGGCCGGCAACGCATCAATATGGATGACGGTCTTGTCCCCGTTGGCGTTCCACATCTCCGGACGGTACTCGACCATGTCGTAGCCGATGCAGATCACCACGTCGGCTCGCTCGAACGCGTACCAGGGCCAGTCGCGCGCTTTCAGCCCGATCGTGCCGAGCGACCAATCGCTGGAGAAGGGAATTACGCCCTTGGCCATGAAGGTGTTCGCAACCGGGATGCGTAACGCTTCCGCAAAGCGAGCCAACTCGTCGGTCGCGCCCTGGCGAATGACGCCGTTGCCCGCGAGAATGATCGGTGCAATCGCCTCGGAGATGACCGTCGCGGCCTGCTCGATCTTGAAATCGGGCGCTGCTGAGGTGTACGCCCTTTGCACCTTGATCGGACTGCCCTTCGCTTTCGAGGCTGCGATATTTTCGGGGAAATCGATGAACGCGCCCCCAGGTTTCTCGGTCTGCGCTACTTTGAAGGCCTTGCGCACGACCTCCGGAACGATCTCGGGTTCGAGGATCTGCGTCGCGTACTTCGAGATGGGCCGGAACATTTCCACGAGATTCAGGATCTGATGACTTTCTTTGTGCAGGCGTGTTGTCGCGCCCTGCCCCGCGATGGCCACGATCGGCGCGCGATCCATGTTCGCGTCGGCAAAGCCAGTGATCAAATTCGTTGCGCCCGGACCAAGCGTGGCCACGCAGACGCCGGCGCGACCGGTTAGCCGGCCGTACACGTCCGCCATGAACGCCGCGCCCTGCTCGTGGCGTGTCGTGACAAACTTGATCCGGCGGTCGAGTAACGCATCCAAGATGTCGATGTTCTCTTCGCCTGGGATGCCGAAGATGTACTCGACGCCTTCGTTTTCGAGGCACTCAACCAGCAATGCTGCGGCCGTCGCGCCGGAGTCTCGATTCATCGCCCTATCCCTCTCCGGAAGATCGGTCTCAAAAGGGAAGCTCGGGAACGAGACCCATGCGCTCAGCTACCTTGCGCAAATCCGCGAGTGTGTCCTTGGGCAGTTCCAGTCCGCGCCTGCGATTTTGTTTCTCGTTGCGCGCTTCCGGCTCTCCAGGGTAGAGAACTTCGTCGAAACCGTTTGCCGGCAGGACTGCTTTCGTTTGCTCGATGAGCTCCTCCATCCGTGCGTTGAAGAGCCCGAGCGGCTGGAACGCTTCGATGTTCAAGGCGATCATCAAGTGGCCGCAGCCGCTTCGCCGGTCGAACTGATAAGGCCCGTTCACCGCGCTGCCGAAACTGCTGCCGGTCAATACGCCGGAGAAGACGTCCATCAACATCGCGATCGCGTATCCCTTGTGCTCGGCCAGCGGCAAAATGGTACCGTCGATGGCTTCCTGAGGATCGGTCGTCGGCTCGCCGGCGGCATTGATGGCCCACCCCAGAGGAATCGGCAAACTCCTTCTGCTTGGCGAGATAGACCTTCCCGCGCGCCACGGCTGTGTTCGCAACGTCGAGAACCATTGGCGCGTATTTTCCTGCCGGGGCTGCGAGCGACCACGGATTGGTGCCGATCGCCTTTTTGCGTCCGCCCCAAGGCGCCATAGCGGGACTGGCATTGGTCGACAAGAATGCTACGCAGCCATCGCGCGCTGCCATAAGCGTGTAGTACATGGCCGTGCCGAAATGGTTGGAATTGCAAAGACCGACCACGCCTACGCCGTGCTTCTTCGCGCGGGCGATGGCCTCTCGCGCTGCCGTTGCGGCCAGCACCTGACCCACCCCATCGTGACCATCGATCAAGGTCAGAGCACCGGCGTCCACCAGGTATTCGGCCCGAGTCTTGGCATGCATCACGCCCGCTTCGATTCGTGCGGCGTACCATGAGAGCCGCATGACGCCGTGCGACTGGTGGCCCCATAGATCGGCCTGCACGAGAGTGTCGGCGAGAAGCTGGGCGTCTTGCTCGGGTGCGCCGAGTTTCTCGTAGACCCGTCTGGCAAAGGACGCAAGCCGATCGGGTGCCACCGACGGTGAGTTGCGCATGCTGTCGGGCAGTCTGAATGGAGCCGGGAAGGTATTACAGCCTTTCCACAGTTTCCAAGCGAAGGATCGCGCCGAACCGGCGAATGGTCAACGTCGCCGCAAACGCTAGCGGAGCTTGCCAAGCTCTTCGCGCGCTTCGGCTGCGGTGAGCGGGAAATATCCGGAATACAGGATTGGCTCTTGCGCCGCGCGGCTCAATACATACCGCAGAAACTCGCGCACCTGCGGGCGCAGCGGGTACCCCGGAGCACGCGGAATGCGTATGTACAGATAGCGCGTGAGCGGATAGCGCCCGCTGGACACGGACTCTGAGGTGCCCTCGATATACGGACCGCCGTCCTGGGCAGCGACCGCGAGCGTTTTGAGACCAGGACCGCCCTCCTCGTATCCGCCGAACCCGATGGCATTCGGATCTTGCGCGATGGCCGCCGCCGTCGCGGCAATCGAGCCCTCGCGTGCCGCCGGATTCCACTCGCGATCCCCGAGCAACGTTGTCTGCATCGACCTCGTGTTCGGCGCGGCCTTCGGCGGTATGTAAAGCACGATCGCGCGCTGCGCCCACTCGCCGGTCAGCCCGAGGTCACCCCAGCGCGTGATCGTGGGCGATCGATCGAGGATTGCCGCGAGCTGCGGCACCGAGATGCGCGTGATCGGGTTACTTTCGTGCACGAAAATCGCTTGTGCTGTCGTGCGCTGCGGCGTATTGAAGCCGCCGCGAGCCACGCGTATTTCCAGCAGCGTCTGCCTCGGATGGGCCTTGGCGTACGCAGCCGCCTCCTCGGGCCACAGTTCGCGCCCCATTGGCGCGATGTCGGTCTCCCCGACCATCAAGGCATGAAAACCGTTGAGCGTGCCAAGGTGCTCCCATCGATCGCCATGCACGACGCCAGGTTGCAGCTTGTGGAAATCGCGCATCCACCGCTCTATAAGGGATTTCATTCCGTCGCTGCCGATGCTGAGGATCGGACCGCGCACCGGCTCGCCCGCGCGGTAGACAGGCAATGCAGGATCCAGCTTCGCGACGAAACCGTCGAGCTTGCGCCGTTCGACGGCCAGATCTGCGGGGCTCAATCGTGGGAAATGACCGTCCCGGACGACGATCGTTTGTCCTTCCTCACTAAGCGCGAAGGCGATGAAGGTGCTGACGTTCGTCCGGAGTGGTGCACCGGGGCGGCGGTTCACCGCGATATTCGCTGGATGATCTTCGGTGCCGGCGACGCGTACAAGCCACGGCGACTTCATCATGTCACCGGCGAATTGGTGCGCATACGGAGCGAGCTCCGTAGGCAGCGGCTCGCGCGCGAGTGGCGCCATGTCGGCCACTTCGAACATCAAGGCGCCAAAGACGACGCCGTCGCTTGGATACGTCCAAGGCGACCCCTTATGCAGGATGGGCTCTCGCGACCGTAGCGCGGACAGCCACGCGTCCATCAGCGGCGCCATCGATGGATCGCCCATGCTCGTGATGTCTTCGCGCAAGTCCGACCGCGTGCCATGCGTCGCGCTTTCCGCGGCAGACGCTGTGATGGCGGGGTCCAATGTTGCAAGGCTGAACAGTGCCACTGCGCAGGCTGCCAAGCGGAAGGACCACCATATGGGTGACGATGTCAGGACGCGTTCCTTGCCTACGCTGGGCACGGCTTCGGCTGGCACGGCTCGTCCTTTAAACGCTGCGAGGAAAAAGGGACCCGACACATCATGCAACGAATCGCACGTCCGATTGCGGCGTTCGCGTGTCCATGTTCTTGCCCCGGTTCAGGTGATCGTCGATTTCCGCCGCGCATCCCAGCATGCGTCCGTAGAGGAACACAGTGAACGCGGCGGTTTCAAGGGTGCGCTCCGTGACCTCGCCGGTGCGATAGCGCTGCCACAGCATTTTGAGAAGCAGCGCCGCGATAACCGCATCGACATTCACGCAGAACACGTTGCGCGTCACGTTTTCGTCGTAGAGCACTTGCACCAGCGTGCGGTAGTAGTCGTGGAACACGTTGTACTCGCCCCGCTCCTTGAACAGATTGCGGACGAATTCTTCGCGCGGATCGATGTTGACCGGCTTGCCCTTGAATACCGGGTGATTAATGCAGGGCAGTGCCTGCGCCGCTTCCGCGCCGACTTCCTTGCGCTTGACGCGCTCATCGCCGTACGCGCGTGCGAACTCCGTCGCCATCGCCTTCAGGTCCAGTCCGTGCCTGGGATCGGCGGCGTCTGCGAGCTTCACGTCCTTGAATCGCTCGAGCAGAAACGCGACACCTTCGTAACCGTTGCCCCCGTGCGCGTAGCCGGAGTGAGTGAGGAATCCGACCAGGGCCTTGTTGAACTGCACGCGTCCGGGCGCCTCGGGTCCGTCGGCGGAAGTCGCGCCTTTGGCGCCTTGAGCCGAGATGGCGCCGGGACCGTTGGTGAGGAGCAGACCCACCAAGGTCTGGAATGCGAAGAGATCGGCAGGCGTCGGCTCCCGCCCGACCAGCGCGACACAGGCGATCTCGGTCAGGGAACGCTTGCCCACAAGATTCGCCATGGATATCCCGCAGAAGCCGTCCGCCGTGTGCTTGCTCGCGTCGACCGAGGCTCCGATCATGGTTCCGAACAGGCGCATCCACCACGGCAGCGTCTCCGCCGTCTGCTTGGAGATTCGCTTGCGTGTGAGCGGTCCCCAGGCCAGTGTCGCCGCGATGGCCGCTAGAACCGCGTCTGCGGTCGGGTGACTGCCCAGGCTCTCCAGATACTTGACGAACACGGATTTGGCACCGCGCGTTTTGAGTCCGGCGAGCATCGCGCGCGCCTTGGCATCCGCCTTTTCGCCGACAAAAAGCGCGGAGGAGCCGGTCTTCACATTGGAGAGGTCGAAGGATTCGTCTCTTGCATCCTGCAATCCGCCTTCGGCGAAGCGCTCGATCAATTCGCGCAAGGCGTTGCGCGCCGCTTCCTGCTTGCGTGGCCCGACGATGCTCACCGCCGCCGCGAGCACACTGTTGGGTGCGTTGCCCGCCTCGCGGGAGGCTTGTGCGGCCGCGAGTGTGGCATCGCCGGTCAGATTGATCTCCGCGCCGATCGCCACGTTGATGAGCTTGCAATCGTTCTCGCCGCCGTGCTCGTGCAACAACGCGAGGCAGACGTTGGACTCCATCGGGTGCAGCGCAGCCTCGAGCATCGGCACGCCGTGCAAGCTCGTCACCTGTGTCTTGGGGTCCATCTGCGAGGCACCCGAGGTGTCCTTCATCGATTGGCGCGGAAAAACGGCACCGATCTGGCGGTTGAGCGAGCGTATCTGATCGTTGTAGGGAGGCGCCGCTTCGACCACCGGAATCGTCAGCGCCTCCGGCAACTCGAGCCCACGATCGGAACCGAACCAGGCTTTGAGCGCGAGGCTCCCCTCCGGTGGGAAGTCGGGACGCGTCGCGTTCTCGCGCATGACGGCGGACAGCGCCTCAGGAATGTGCGCGATGTTGGTGACCACCGCGCCCTTGGCCGAGAAGACAGGTTTTTCGGGCGTGAAGAGGGCATTCACGCCGAACTTGTCCATGAACCACCGTTCCTTGCCGGCGGCATCGTCTGAACCGCCTGCCATCGCCCCGGCGTGGCCCACGGCGCGCGTCAACTTGCTCTTCCACCGCCCGACCACGCAGGCGACGATCGGCTTGGTGAACTCGGCGTCGAGCTCGTAGTAGCCGCCCGGCTCGACATACATCACGGCGGCCTTGCTGCGGGCGTCGTTGGCGAGTGCGAAGGCAAACTCCGGCGCAGCGAAATGGATGTACACGTCCTTGCCGCTGGAGATCAGCGTGGTCGTGCCCCAACCGGCCATGCGCAAATAGGTGGCGATGGTGGTGGTGAAGTTTCCCGAGTTGGAAAAAATGGCGATCGAGCCCTTGCGCAGCGCCTCCGCCGGATTGTCTCCGCCGAGTGCGCCGCCGATGCGCACGCGGTTCCACGCGTCGGCCACGCCGAGGCTGTTGCCGCCGAAGATATCGACGCCGTTCTGCTGTCCCATCGCGCGGATCTCGCGCGAGTCGTGCACGGCCAGCTTCTCGGTGACGATGTAGATCTTCTTGAGCCCCGGGTTGACGCGGATCAGCTCGGCCACGCCGTCGCGCGCGCCAGACGGTGGGAGATAGATGACGCCACAATTGAACTGATGCCCGTCCTGCAGGCCCTCGAGCACGCTGTTGTAGACGGGGACACTGCCGATCGGCGTCTCCAGAAACTGGCCGCGACGTCCGGGAGAGGTGCCGAATACGACGTTGCCGCCGGAATAGGCGTGGCCGACCGGAGTGACGTCGCTGGATTCACCTCCGAGAATGTTGAGCACGCATACGCGATCGTCGCGGGTCGCGACCTGCGCCAGCGAGCTGATGCCTACGAAATACTTGAAATCACCTACGCCCTGTCTGTACATGCTGATCTCGGGGAATCGATAGCTCGAGCGATGGATGCACTCGGCCCGCGCGGCCTTAGCGTAGTGCCACTTCCACCTGCGACGCCTTCGGCACCGAGATGCCGAGCTTCTCGGCGACGCGTTCGCGCCCGCCGCTCTTCATCCAGGCGTCCACGGTCTTGGCGTAGTTGATGACCTCGCTCATGTCGGAATCGAAGCCGAAGATCCGGTAGGGCAGCCCGAGCGCGTCGAAGGTGTCGCGCATGGCGCCCATCCCGCGGACCAGGTTGGGGCCTCCTCGGCCGATCACGACGTAGAGCGGCGTTGCGCCGTGCTGGCTGAAATGCTCGCGCAGCGCGTCCGCCATAGCGCGGAAGGTTTCATAGATGTCGGTGTTGTTGGACTTGCCGCCGATGATGAAAAGCACGTTGGCCTGCTTGAGCCAGTGCTTGAAGCAGATGCGCGCGACTTCCTTCATCTTCTCATACGGCGGGTTGCCTCCGAAGTCCGATGAGATGATGGCGTCGTCGCCGAGCAACTCAGTCACCAGCGAATTGGCGCCACCGCCGAAGGTCGGCGCAAGGATGGTGCCCTTGGCGTTGATCACGTAGACGTCGCTCTGACCCTGGTAGGTGCGCAGCTGGTTGATCTCCTGCTCGAAATCGGAGAAATCGACAGCGAACAAGTGCGCGGGAAGGTTGAGTCGCTGCCAGCGTGGGTCGTCCCGGTCGAACCCGCACTTGAAATCGCACGCCACCGGTGAGAGCCGTCCCTGCTTCTCGGGACGCATGCGAATGGGATTGAGCTCGAGGGTAGTCATGCCGAAATCATGGTAGAGCTCCCACAGCTTGGGAAGCTGCTGCACGAGCGGCGAGATGAGCTGCTTGGGTGCGTTGAGCCTGGACAGCGCATTGGCGACCACGAATGCCTTCATGCCGGTGAGCGGGTCGAACGGGACTTGCGCCACCATGCTCTTGTCGAGCTCCTCGATGTCCATCCCGCCATGGTGCGTGAGCGTCATCGTCGGCGCGCGGAAGTGGGTCGAGTCGGAGATGGAAAAATAGACCTCGTGCTCCGCCGGCACCGCGCCTTCGTAGGTAACACCGTTGGCTTTGGCAGTCTGATTTCCATGCCTGTGCTCGACGAAATACAGACGTTCCTTTTCCTTGAGGGCCGTTTTGAGATCCTTAGCACGTCCAAGCAGCCCGGCCTTTCCCTTCTTGCCGACGCCGCCCTTGAACACCGGCTTGATGAAGATCATTCCATGTTTGTCGATCAAAGCCTTGATCTCTTCTTCGCTGGCGTCCGGTCCCAAAACGTCCGCTGTCGGGAATCCGACGAAGTGCAGCATCTTCGATCCGTACAGCATGCCTGTGACTTGCATCACTTCTCCTTACGATTGCGCGCGGCCCCGTCGAAACACTATTTCGTTGCGCTGGCGCCCGGGGTCGTGGCGGCATCACGCGCGCCGGTTGATTCTCATGCTCGATTCTGCCCAGGTCCGACAGATCCTTTCGTCTAATCGGATGGTACGGCCGCCTGCTCAACTTTCCCTCCGCTTTCCGCGAGTGACTGTTCAGCTTTGTCCACTTCGGGTAAGCGATCCGCGGGAGTTGCGTCAGGAAAAATCCAAAGATCGCCCGCCGGAAGCTCGAGGTAGCAGGCGCCGTCCGGGACGTCACCATAGCAACGCAGGCGCAGCTTGCCCAACTCGAAGAGGTTTTCCCGGCGGTCGCCGAGGAACATTCCGGTGACGAGCGCGGTGTGCAGGCGGTTCTCTCCCGGGTCTGCAGCGATGCGCGTCCGCTCGAGGCGGATCACTGCGGTTGCGCTGGCGCCCAGCTTCAGCCCTTCGTACGCCATGCCCCACAGCCGCCAGCCTTCCCCTTCGAGCAGCGCGCGGCCGTCGGCGAGCTGAGCGACTGTTCCCGGGATGTGATTGTTGCTGCCCATGAATTCCGCGGTGAATTGCGTGCGCGGTCGGTTATACATTTCCTCCGGCGTTCCCTGCTGCTCGATGCGGCCGGCGTTGAGAAGGAGGATCTTATCTGCCATCGCCATCGCTTCAGTCTGATCGTGCGTCACCACCAGCGCTGAGAGATGCAGGCGAACGATGAGCTCGCGCAGCCATGCGCGAGCCTCCTCGCGCAGCTTCGCGTCGAGATTCGAGAGCGGCTCGTCCATCAGCACGACCGGTGGGTTATAGACAAGCGCGCGGGCGATTGCCACACGCTGCTGCTGACCACCGGAGAGCTGGTGCGGGAGCCGTTCCGCGAGATGGGCAAGGCCAAGGTTCCCGAGGGCCTCGCGTACACGCTTCTCTGCTTCGGTAGCATTCGTGCGCCGCAGGCGTAGCCCGTAGGCCACGTTCTCGAACACCGTCTTGTGCGGCCAGAGCGCATAGGACTGGAACACGAGACCGAGATTGCGCCTTTCGACCGGCAGGTCGACGCCCGCCGCCCCGTCGTAGAGCACTGTGCTGCCGATCACAATGCGCCCCCGGTTCGGGTGCTCGAGCCCGGCGACGGATCGCAGCAGCGTCGTCTTGCCGCTCCCGGATGCACCGAGCAGCGCGACCACTTCGCCGGGGTGAAGCGTCATCGAAACACCTTGCAGGATCGGGTTCGAGCCATACGCGAGGTGCAGGTCCTCGACGACGAGCTGTTGTCCGGATGGTTTATTCATGAAGACGCACTCCGAAGCGCAGCGCCACGGCCAGGCCGACGGCGACCAGCGCAATGTTGATGAGCGAAAGCGCCGCCACCTGGTCGATCGCGCCGGCTCCCCAGAGCGAGACGAGCATCGAACCGATCACCTCGGTGCCTTGCGTGAGCAGGTACACGCCCGTCGAATATTCGCGCTCGAAGATCATGAACACGAGCAGCCAGCTCGCGAGCAGTCCGAAACGAATCAGAGGCACTGTGACGTCCTTGAGCACACGCGCGCCGCTGGCGCCTACCGTGCGCGCAGACTCCTCGAGCTCCGGGCCGATCTGCAGCAACGCGCTCGAGATCAATCGCATCCCGTAGGCGAGCCACACGACCGTGTACGCGAGCCACACCGAGAAGATCGAGTTGCGCAGCTCTTTCAATCCCGGAACGAACAAGAAGATCCAGAGAAAGGCGAGACCGGCGAGCAGTCCCGGAATCGCGCGCGGGATGAGCACGATGTAATCGAGGATTCTTGCCACGCCTCCGCGCTGGCGATGGCCAGCAAGGCCGATCGCCATGTAGCAGGCGACGGCAAGCGCGCCGCCGACCACGCCAATCAGCAGCGTGTTAATGATCGCCCGCACCTGCTCGCTGGATTCGAACACGCCCCGGAAGTTGTCGAGCGTTAGGACCTCGCTCAGCTTTATACCTTCGCCCCATTGCTCGACAAAGGCGCGGAGCGCGATCCCCGAGATCGGCACCACGATGGTAAAGATGAGCCAGAGCGCGACCAGGCCCAGAGCGACCCACTTCCAACCGCCGAGCGGCAAGAGCTTCTGCCGAGTGGCCTTGCCCTTCACTGAGACGTACTTGCCCGCGGTGCGCATCAGCCAGCGTTGCAGCAGAACGAGCGGGAAGGTGACAGCAACGATGCACACCGCCACCGCGGCCATCAGATGATACGAGGGCGTGCCGAGCTTATTGGTCAACTTGAACAGATATGTGGAAAGGACGAGGTGACCCTCGGGGTCGCCCAAGACCAGCGGCAAGCCGAATAGCTCGAACCCGAGAAAGAAGACGAGCACCGCCGCATAGAGCAATGCCGGCATGGTCATCGGCAGACTCACGTCGATCGCAACGCGGATTGGGTTGGCGCCAGCCACGCGCGCGGCTTCTTCCACGTCCGATCCGAGGCTCTTCAGCGCGGCGGAGGAGTAGAGGTAGACATGCGGCACGTGTGTGAGGCCCGCGATGACGGCGATGCTCGGCAGCGAATAGATGTTCCAAGGCACGTCCTCGAAGAGGGAGCGCGCCCACACCGAATAGAAACCGACCGGCCCCATCGCGACGACGTAGCCGAACGCGAGCACCATCGGCGAGACGAACACGGGAATGAGCACCATCACCTCGATCCAGCGCTGCGCCGGGAGGTCGGTGCGCGTCAGCAGAAAAGCGAGCGCGGCACCGAGTGGGAGCGCAATCAGCACCATGCCCGTGGCGATCAGGATCGAGTTGCCGAACGCCGACCAGAAATCCGGATCCTCGAAGATGAACGCGTAGGCGCTGAGCCCGTAGCGGTGAGCGGGATTGAAGAACGGCGCGTTGAGCAGGCTCTGCCAGAAGATCAAGCCCAGCGGAAGGAAAATCACGAGCGCCGTGATCGCCACGACGCTCGTCCGAGGAAGGCTGAAGGCGCCGGTCTTCATTCCTGCCCCGTCATTTCCTTCCGAGCGCCACCTGCCACTGCTTGAGGAAGTCCAGGCGCTTTGCTTCATTCAGCCCGGAGAGCAAATCGGCGGAGACCGGGATCGGTTTCACGGCGTTCCCGAGCTCCTTGCTGAAACCGACGCCGGAATCCTTGCCCGTGATGTCGGTGCGCACCGAGAAGAGCTCGGCCTGCTCCGCGGTAATCGTCTGGCCGCGCTTGGACAGCAGGTAGTCGAGCCACAGCCTGCCGGCATTGGGATTCTTCGCATTCTTCGACACGAAGGCGAGCCGCGAAAGCACGAGATTGTAGTCCGTGGTGAACACGACGCCGATCCCGGAATCCTTCTTGGCGCGTGTGAGCGCGTAGGACCCCAGGATGTTGTAGCCGATCAAGTTTTCGCCCGAGGATACACGCTCGATCATCGTTGCGGTCGAGCTTTGCTGGTTGACGCCGCGAGCTCCCATAGCTTTCACCAGATCCCAGAATGCCGGGTCGAGCTTGGCGTCCTGATTGGCGAGCATGAAGCCCACGCCGGATTTTTCCGCATCGTAGGTCGTCACCTTCTTCTGGTACTTGTCCGCCTTGGTCGTGAGGAGCTTGGTGAAATCGGCGTGCGTTTTCGGCACGTCTTCCGCAGGGACCAGCCGCTTGTTGTAGATGATGGCGATTGGCTCGAAAGTGGTCGCGTAGACCATGTCCTTCCAGCGCGCCCATTCGGGCAGAGCCGCCGATTCGGGCGACTTGTACACCGCGGCGAGCCCGTCGCTCGCGAGCTTGATCTGCAGATCCATGGCCGAGCTCCAAACAGCGTCCGCGGAGGCAGCGTTGGCAGCATTCTCGCTCGTGAAGCGCGAGTACAGCTCGGTCGAATTCATGTCCGCGTACTCGACCTTCACGCCGGGAAACGCCGCCTCGAAATCCTTGATCAGCGGCTGCACCAGCTTGGCGTCGGTAGTCGAATACACGACCACCTTGCCTTCCTTTTTGGCACCCTCGACGATCTTGGCGTAGTCCGCGGGATAGCCCGAAGGGACTTGGGCCTGTACTGCGAAAGAAAAAACCGCGCAAGCGAGCAGCGCAAAGCGAAGCGATAAAAGGCGCATCGTGTAACCCTCCTTCATGTTTGCAATAAGCATTCGGTGACCTGACGATCCTTCTGATGCTGGTGGTGCCATGTTCTGCGCGCTACTTCGGTGCGTACGTCAGCACGGTGAACGTGTCCGGGAAATACTTGTTCGGATAGAACGTGGCAACCCCCTTGTTGATCTTCGCCGCCGGATCCGCGGTGCCCTCCGCTGTCACAAGGTAGACCTTCTTGGTCTTCGGGTCGAGCGCCATGGTGCGCGCGTAGGGACGTGTTGTCGTCGCCTCGATCAGCTTATACGTATTTGGATCGACCTGCTCGTAAATCACCAGGTTGGCATCGACTCCATTCGAGGCATAGATCCGGTGCGTGGAGGCGTCGTAGATGACACCGTCGTTGCCGCGTCCGATGTCGACCGTGGTGATGACCTGGCCAGAATCGGCGTCCATGACCGCGAGCACGGACTTCGATCCGCGACAGCCAACGAAGATCCGCTTATGTTCCTTGTCGTAAGCAAGGCCCGTCGGCTGCTCGCACCCTGTTGTCGGCCATTGCGCAGCGATCTTGCGCTGAGCGACGTCAATCTTCACGACGAGATTCTTGTCGCGCAGCGCCATGAGCAGATTGCCGTCGCCATCGGGCGCGGTACCGTCGAGCTTCTTGCTGTCCACCTTCATGGTGTCCAGAACCTTGCCGGTCTTGGCGTCGATGAAGGCGACCGCACCGCTGTCGCCCATCGTGAAAGCGATCTGCTTGGTGACCGGATCGTAGAAGCCCGAATCGGAATCCGCGCCGAACTTCATGCGGTCGATTGTCTTGAGCGTCGAAAGCTGGAAAATCGTTGTCGTGCCATCTTCGTTCGCGGTGTAGCCCCGGTCGAACTCGGGCACGAGCACGATGGCGCCTGCATCATCCGACTTGTCGATCGTCCGCAGGACCTTGCGCGAGTTGACGTCGTATACGATGGCTCCCTCGCCGCGCCGTCCGATGAAAAGATGGCCTCGTGCAACGTCGAGCGTTACATAGTCCCAGTCGGGCTTCTCGCTCTTGAGCGTGACAGCGGATTCGAGACGGTAAAAAGCGCCCGCCGGCGTAGCACTGGCGGCAGCGGCAATGCCCAATGCCGCGCAGACGATCATCGTCTTCATGTGGTTTTCCTCCTTGCCTAGTGTGTGGTCGAGTCGACATCGAATCGAAGGATCGCTGCTCCGGTCTTTCCCTCGCCGGGCGACACGGCGACATACAGGCGCTTTAGCTCGGGCACCAGAATGCCCGTCTTGGCGCCGGGCGCGGACAGCACGCGTGGCAGCTCTTCGTAGTGGTCGGGGTCTCTCTGTTGAAACACGCCGATGTAGCCTTCGCCCCCGAGGACGTAGATGCGGCGGTTGGCGGCGTCCCAGATCACCTGGTCGCAGCGCTCCGGTGCCTTGAAGGTCGCAAGACTCGCCCCGGTGTCGGCGTTGAGGACGATCAACTTCCCAGGCTTGCGGGTAACCACGAACAGACGCTTGCTTGGCTCATCGAAAGCGATAGGTGCGTTCTGCTCCGCTTCCGTGATAGGCCAGGTCGCGAGAACAGTGAGCTTCTCCTTGTCGACGACGGCCAATTGGTTCTTGCCGGTAACATTTATGTAGAGCCTCGGCCCGTTCTGTTCGATCGCCATGGCCTCGACCTTGTCGGTGTCGAACTTGAGATCGCCGTGACGCTCCAGCGTCACTGGATCGACGACCGACAGATACGTCTCCTGCATTTTCGCGTCGCGCCCGCCGTTGACGATGTAGAGGCGCTGCCGCGATGCGTCGTAGCCCATGGCATCCGCGGTGGAGGCCGCCAGCTTGATCGCCCCGGTCGACTTGTTGCTTCCGACGTCGACAATCCGTGTCGACGTTTTGCCGCCGCTGTCGCTGACGATCAGTCGCTGCTTCGAAGGAACATAAAGGATGCCGTGCGGAGTATCGACGACACCCTTCACGCTGTTGAGCCGCTTCGCGGTTTTCAGGTCGAACACGTCGAGCGTGCCGTGGTCCTCCGCAGCAAGCCACAGCCGGTTACCCTTGAGATCGTATTCGAAATGATCGAAGTCGCCGGTGTACCCCGGCAGCTCGGTGCGCCCGGCCAGGCGCAGCGACTGTGCCTCGACCGGCGGCAACGACCCAGCCAGAAAAGCGGCCGCAAATGCACAGAGAGACATCATCCTGACGTTCATCTTTGTGGGGTAGCGTGTGTTTTGTAGGTTCATGGATCGAGCTCAATTAGGTTTTCGACTGATGGGATGTTCTTCTGCAACTCGTCGCGCACTTTTTCGGCCTGCGCGAGCAACGCCTTTTCGTCCTCGCTAGTCTTGTAGCGAAAGCCGACGCTCAGCTCGCCGACCGTCTTGCCGGAAACGTCGCGAAGCGGCAGCGCGACTGCATAACGCTTGCCGCCACCAGCGACCCCGGCTGTCGGCAGACCCGAATCGATGACCTTCATGTCATCGGCGTCCGCTTTCTTGCCGATGCGTCCGAAGTTGGAGGCAACGATGATGTTGTCCTTGCTATCGGGGAGGGTCACGTGCATGGCGAGGACGATCAGATCGGGATGCTTTGCGAGCGTCGCGTCGACGAGCTTCTGCGCATGCGTCTTCGTCGTCGCGAGCGGATCGTATGGATGCGGTTCAGTCAGGCTCGCCGCATTCATGATGCGCTTCGCGAGTGCATCGCGAATCTCGATAGCCTTCTTCGCGAGCGCGTCCTTGCTATCGCCCGCTTTGTAACGAAATACCAGTCCCAGCGCCCCGATATTGCTGCCAGTAAGATCGCGCAACACCAGCTCCACCTCGAAACGCGTCCCTCCGTGGGCAACCTCGAGATTCGTCTTTTCGGTGTTGATCACCCTCATGTCGTCCTCGTCGGCAGGCTTGCCGTATCGACCGATGTTCGACGCGACAATGGGATAGCCGGGCATGTCCCGCGCCGATGCGTGCATGGCTACAACGAGCAGGTCAGGGGTCTTGGCGACGAGCTGATCGACGAGCTCCTGTCCGTAGCTCTTCACGGGAAGCTGGGCGTAGCCAGGCAGCGCCAGGGCGCAGGTGAGCATCAGGCAGACCACTCGTAGCATGAGAAAGCTCTTCCTCTCGGTTGCGTAACAGTTGTGTAGCGTAGATTCGTGTTCTAAAACCAAGCTGAAGAGTTCCTGAAAGTTCGTTCAGAGTAAGGCGAGACAGGTGGCCATCACTCGAGCGCCCCGGGATCGAGGGCGGCAGGCCCGCGTCCAGTGTGCTAAGCTTTCTCCAGCGAGATTGGGGGCAAGGGTCGGAAAGGAAACGCATGATCCGCTGGCATCCTCTCCTCCTCGGCATCCTGTCGGCCATGGCTTTGGGCGCTACGCCGGTGGAAGCCAAGGTCACAGTTGTGTTCGTTGACCCTGCGCGGTTTACCGACATCGGGGGTCTCGAGAGCGACCCATCCCGGAACCTGTCTGACATTGAGGCGTACCTCCGATTGCTCGCCGATCGTTACCTGCCGCCGCAAATCGCGCTGCGAATCGAGGTTTTGGATATCTCGCTTGCGGGCCGGTCGCGCCAGCCTCCGCGAGCAACTTGGCCCGTGCGCAGCATGACCGGCGAGGCCGACTGGCCGCGCTTCGAGCTGCGCTATACCCTCGAATCCGGTGACAGGACCTCGGCGCCGGTCGAAGAGACAGTGGTCGACAGGAACTACCTGCGGCGACTCGAGTGGCGTTACCAGTCGCTTGCGCTGCCCTACGAGATGAGGGCGCTTGAAGAGTGGTTCAAAGTACGCTTCGCCGAGCGCTCGGCCCAAGGGCGACCGTCTCTGGGATAGACGCGGCTCCTGAAACCTCTACTCGAGCTTACCTAGCTCCGCCGCTGCATCGCTTGCCGACAGCGGCAGGTAGCGTTGTGGCGACGTGGCAACGGCTTGCTGGCCCTCGCGCGAGAGCGCAAAGCGCACGAACTCGCGCGCCACAGGCGGGATCGGTCGTGCCAAGTAGATCAGCAGGTACCGATCGAGCAGATAGCGGCCAGCGATGATGCTCTCGCAGGTGGGCAGCACGGGTTTAGCGCCATCGCGTGAGGCGATGGCGACCGCACGCACCTCCGGTTTAACGCGCATGGCGGCCGCGAAGCCGATGGCCGAAGGATCGGCGGCCACCTTGTCGGCCACCTCGGCGGACTGCGGCACGCCAACAACGCGTACTCCGAAAGACCGATTCGGCATCACTGCCTGCTGCAGCTCGAAGGCGAGCGCGGTGCCCGGCTGCAAGCCGTACGCGTTGATGCTGCGGTCGCCCCACTCGCCGCTTAGCCCGAGCTCACGCCAGTGAGAGACTTCGCCGGTAAACACCTTCGCGACTTGTGCTAGCGTAAGCGATTGAATTGGGTTATCGCGATGCACGAACACGGCTAGGGGCCCGCTCAACGCACGCGGATCGAGCGAAGCGTGGGCGATGCGAACGGCCAGCGGTTCGCTGCCGGTAATGCTTCGGTACTCCTCGAGCTGCGACGGGGTGAACAGGGCCCCCATCGGTGCGAAGGCGGACAGCCCCTTTGCGAGCGCTTCTGGCGCAAAGCGTGTCCCCGGAAGATCGAATCGGAAGCGCACGGTCTGATGCGCGGCACCAAAGGTCGAAGCCATGGCGTGCAGCATCTCACGCATGTCGTTGTAGCCGACCACGACGACCGCGCCGTCGGATGCGATATAGCCGGCCTCGCGCGGCAGCGCGAAGGGCTGCGGCGCGTATGCGGGCAGCGCGGGATCGACCCCGTTGACGCCCGCCCCGGCGCATGTCAAAGGCTGCTCGGCTTGCGCAGGGCAGACTATGAGCGCCCCCACAAGCACAACAGCGATGAAGTGCACCAGCGTTTGTTTTGCGCTATTCACCACGGGACGGGTCAGAAGTGCCGCGCCACATCGGACGAACCCAAAAAGTGGGCCTCATGAAGAGGCCCCGGAGGGAGACTCCTTCTGCTCTACTCAGAGCTTGCGCAGCTCCTCTTGCACGACCTGGGGCATGAGCGGGATGAAGACGTGCTCGTCGGCAACGACCTGCTGCCCTTCTTTGCTCAAGACGAGCTTCAAGAACTCCTTCACCTTGGGATCCAGTGGCTTGCCCGGTGCCTTGTTGACGTAGATGTACACGTAGCGGCTGAACGGGTACTTGTGCGCGTAGACGTTCTCGACCGTCGGTGCGTAGCACGTGTCGCCATCCTTCCACGACAGCTTGAGCACCTTCACGTTGGGTGTCACGTTCGCGGTCATCGCGTATGTGAGCCCGCCCGGCTTCGTCGCCATGTCCTGCGCAGCGACGGTGAACGGGTGCGTTAAGCCCTTGCCCTTGGCGAACTCGATGCCGTCCTTGTACTCTCCGCCGTTCATCGCCACCATCTTGAAGTACTGCTCGATCCCGTTCACGGGCTTCAAGCCGTAGAGATGGATCGGGCGGCTCGCCCACTCGCCAGTCGCTCCCAGGTCGCCCCAGGTCTTCACCTCCTTGTAGCCGAGCTTGCGCGTCTTGGAGTAGATCGCGTCGAGTTGCGGCAAGCTCAGGCAGTCGATCGGGTTGTCTTTGTCGACCAGGATTACACTCGCGGCCGTCTTGCCAAGTGATCCGACGCTGCCGGTGGCGACCCGGATCGGGGTGGGTTCGTAGCCGAACTTATCCCTGAACGCCTTGATCTCTGCCGGGAACATCTCACGCGCGACCGGCGCAAGATCACCGTTGCCTGAAACGAGCCCCGGCGAGCCCGCACCCGATGCGCGCAGATCCTCCGTAACGCTGATCTCCGGATACTGCTTGCGAAACAGCTTGGCCCACCCGATGACTAGCTCGTCCATGGTGTCCGAGCCCACGATGTTGAGCTCGACCTCCTTGGCGTCGGGGGGGATATCCACTTTCCCCGGCTGCCATGCCGGCGTGGCCGGATCGACGTTCAGGTTATGCTCGGGAGCGGCGTACTTAAGCGCCAGGGCAGCGGGTGAAACCAGCACCGCCGCCAGCAGGGCGAGGCAGGCGCTGCGAAATTTGCCGTTCATGCGTGTCTCCTATGCGGGTGCGGTCAGTCAATTCTTGGCCGGCTCGAACAATGCTTTGTAGCTCGGGATCTTTGTCGCGAGGTCGTCGCGCAGGGCTATCGATTTAGCCAAGTAATCCTTCTCGGCCGCGCTCGTGTTGGGATTCGTCGTTGGCTCCTTGAACGCGTAGACGACCAGCCCGATGTTCTCGCCGGCCTTGTCGCGCATCGGCATCAGAACGACGAACTTCTTCGGGTTGTCGTTGGTTCGATGCCAGCGCGGATCGATGATCGTGATGCCCTTCTTGCTCACGTCGATGTCGTCGGGGTCGTCCGGATTGCCGATGCGATCGGGATACGAACCGGCGAACATGGTGTACACGTCGTTCATGCCCGGCGGCACGCCGTGCAGCGTCACACTCAGAAGCTCTGGGTGCTTCGCCATGGTCTCGTCGGACAGCTTCTGTGCGTAGATCTTCTGCGCCGGGGCGGTCCAGTTCTTCTGCGGCGGATCGGCGCACCAGCTCGTCGTATGAACAAGCGCCAGCGAAACACCGATTGCCGCCGCTGCAAGGCTATTGGCAAAAACGTTCATGTCTTCCTCCATTCCAGTGATGGTGAATGCTGCGGTATGGGAAGTTAGCGCCACCGACTGAACTGTTCCTGAAGTCCGCCTGAAAAATCGTTTAGCAGACGTTCTCGGATCTGCAAGTGGCGCTCGAGCTCAAAGATCGAGAACCGGGGTCGGACTATGGGCGCGCGAGCAGCACGGAGTGGACGGATCGTTGCGTGTCCGCTCGGCATCGCTAAGGTAGACGTCACGGCGCTCGGGCTCTCCTCGATGGCCCGGGTCAGGCGCGCCCCGCAGGTACCTTGCGCGCAGGAGGTCGGGGTCTCGACGCCGTGCTGCGGGAGCGCTCTATCGGCTCAGGAGCTTGCGCGCTTCCTCTACCTGGCTCGCTCGCAGCGGGATATAGCGCGCGTGATCGAGCACGACCTGCTGCCCTTCGCGGCTCAGCACGAAGCGCATAAATTCCTCGAGCGCTGGCGGCAGCGGCTTACCTGGCGCTTTGTTGACGTTGAAGAAGGTGAGGCGGCTGAGCGGATATGTCGCCAGCGCCACGTTCTCGTAGGTCGGCGCCTGTGGCGACTCGCCGGTTTTCGCGACAAGCGGAATCACTTTCACGCCAGCGTCTAGGTAGGCAACGCCTGAATAGGCGACGCCGTAGCGGTCCGCCGCGATGTCCTTGGCCATTGGGAAGACCACCTTCTCGAATTTGATGCCGTCGCGCCACTCGCCGCGTTTTTCGGTAACGCTCAACACGCGTTGACGCACGAACTCCTCGAAGCCGTTCCAAGGCTGGATGCCGTAGAGCGCGATCGGTTTGTCGGCCCACTCTCCAGTGAGGCCGAGATCGCCCCACTTCGTGATCGCTTTCCCGCCCCGGTGGTGCGTGCTCGAATACATCGCGTCGAGCTGGTCGAAGGTCAACTGCTCGATCGGGTTATCCTTGTTAACGAAGAAAGCGACGGCATCGAGAGCGCCGTAATGACGGTACGAGCCACCGGAGATCGGAATGCTGGTGGGGTCGTAGCCGAACTTGCTCTTGAATGCTTTGATGTCGTCGGGCCGCAGCTCGCGCGAGACGAAAACGAAATCGAGGTCGCCCTTGACGAGCTCGACCGCGCCCAGGCTGCCTGCATACGGCGGCGCGATGGTCAGCGTTACGCCGGGATAGTAGCTCCTGAACTTGTCGAGCCACTTCTGCGCGATCACGACCATAACGTCTGACGCCGCACCCTTGAAGCTGCCTGTGATCTGCACATCGGTGCGCGGCTGGTAGCTCGGGAGCGCGGGGTCGAGCATCGGTTGCAGCACTTCCGGAGGCGGCAGTTCGCGCCCTCGCTGGCGTCCGGCCTCCGCCTCCTCCGGAGTCTGCGGTTTGTTCGTCTTGAGCGCCGGAACGATCCATTCGACCATGGGCGAGGACTGGGGGGTTTGCGCTCCGGCACCAGTCGTCATGGCCAGCGCTCCCACCCCTAGCGCGAGTCGTGTTGCAAAGCGAATGAAGCTCATCGGTGTGCTCCTCGATTCATTAGGATCTATCGATGACAAGCCGGGTCAATCGGCACGGCATCGCCTCGTTCAACGTGGTCTGCTAATAATCCATCCTCGCGCTGAACTTGACGCCGGTGGCCATCCCGATGCCATACGTGCCGGTCTGCACCGAGTTCCAGTAGCGCTTATTGCTCAGGTTGTCGACCGATAACTGCAAGGTCACGCGGCGCCCCCCTATCAGGGTCCCGTAGTTCGCGCTCGCGTCCCAGATCGTGTAGCCAGGTATATTGCCCTGATCCTGAGGATTGATCGGCCGCTGCGATATCGACCTTAAGCCGCCTTTGACCGTAAGCCCCGGGACTTGGGGGATGCGATAGCTGAGGCTCACGTTGCCGTTCCACTTCGGCGTGTTCTCAGGCACTTTGCCATTGATGAGTGGCTGGTTCGGCGCGTTCTGGATGGCGTCAAGCCACAGGACAGCGGCATTGAGCGTCCAGTCCCGAAGGAAGGTGTAGGCCAGCACCGCCTCGACGCCCTTATAGTCGGTGTTGCCGTTGTAGTCGAAGATATTAGTAACCGGGTCGGTGACCGCGTTGGCGCGCGTGATGTCGAAGTACGATAAGCTGACGGAGAGGCCCTTGAAATACGAATCGCGCAAGCCGATCTCCTTCTGGCGCGAGATGGTGGGGGCCAGGATGACGTTGGCGTTGGCCGCATTCGCCGGCGCCGTAGCGCCCGCTTCGAGGCCTTGGAGATAGCTTGCGAAGAGCGTCGTCGTTGGCAGGATGTCGTAGAGCACGCCATAGCCCGGCGAGGCCACCCAGCTCGTGCTTATCCTGGGGCCGTTGACCTCCTCGTCCTTGACCCAGCGCACTCCTGCGAGCCCCTTCAACTGCGGCAGGATGGTGATCGTGTCGTAGAAGTAATAGTCCCAGTCCTTACTGTTTTGCGGTGGGTTCGCGGTGCCAGGTTTTGTATAGACAGGCGGCGCCAGCACGATGGGATCGAAGATGTTTTGCTTCTGCGGCAAGGTTACGTTCTGGATCTCGTAGGCGCTCGATTTCCGAGACGTGTACGAGGTCCCTACGGTGAGGTCGTTGATGAGGAACCAGGTTGGAACATGGCCGAGCAGCTCGCTGCGGTAGAAAGTGTTCTGGTAGTCGTTTTGGATCGGCTGTACGGTGACTGTACCGTTCGCCCCCGTGTTGATGTCGTAGCCGCTGATCCGAACCGTACCGCGCTGGCGGCGCGACACCGACTGGCCTGCCTGGACGAGCACTCTCCAGTCGTCGGACAGGAGATAGTCGGCGCGACCCTGGTAGGTATTGGTCCACGCGGAATATTGATTCCAACCGTCGATCAGGTTATTTCTCGGGTTGGGCACCGGCGTCAACGGAACCACGCAATTTTGCGCTGCTGGGTTGGTGCACGGCGCGCCTGAAGGTTGGACAGCCGGAAGCAGGCTGATTCCAGCCTGTTCGGGGACGTATCTGTCGTAGTACTCGTAGTCGCCCTGCACCGTGAGGCGCGAACTCGCCCGCCAGTCGACGCCAGCGCTCGCGAACTGTCCGTGTCCGCTCAAGTCGTGGACACCATTCTCCAGGTGCGTAGCGGAGTAGTTGACGCGCACACCCAACTCCTGCTCCAGACCGTAGCGCCTGCCGACGTCGAGCAGCCCGCCGTACTGGCCGAACGAATTGCCCGCAACCCCGAACGTGGTGATGTCACGCGGCCCAGCGCGCTTGGTAACGAAGTTGATAATGCCTGCCGGACTGGCCACGCCAAACATCAGTGCGTTGGCGCCCTTCAGCGTCTCCACGCGCTGCTTATCCTCCGTCGGCATGGTGATGACGCCGGCGATCGGGACGCCACCGTCGATGCGATAGTTTGAAAAGAGATTGAGCTTGATGCCGCGAATCGCGAAGGCATCGTTGGTGCTGCCGGTCGAGTTCGTTGGCTGCAGGCCGGCCTGGTTCTTCACTGCGTCCGAGTAACCGTCCTGCGTGGTTTGCGCGATCTGCTGGCCAGACGCGACCTCCTTGGTCATCGGCAGTTCCTGCTTGTTGCCGAGCTCTTGCTGGTTGTATTGCTGGATCGTTCTCTGCGCAAGCTCCGCCGGCTGGACCGTTGGATAGAGCCCGTCCAAGGCTGCCGCGCTGGCGATCCGCGGACGCAGCTCCGCCGCTATCTGCTCCGCTCGGGCCTCCAGCGCTACTGCATTGCTGAGCGGCCTCAACGGAAAGATTATGGCCACCACGCCCAGGGTCGTGCCCGACGCATCCTGCAACAGCACCTTGGACTCGAAGCGCCGCCCGGCCCGGTCGGCAGCACTGTGAGGTTTACCGGTCCGGATAACTTCGAGGTCGGTTTCGTCCGCCGGCTTGCCGATGCGGCCGATATTCGAGGCAATGATCAGATACTCGCCGCCAGTCGACGGTGTCCGCGCGTGCAGGGCCATGACCTCGATCTCGGGATACTTGGCAAGGGTATCGTCGACCAGGAACTGCGAATACCGGTGCACCGGAATGCGCGGGTCGAGCTGGACTGGTTCGAAGAGGCTCGCCTGCTCCAAGATCCTGCGGCTGAACTGGTCTCGGTATTGTGCGGCTACGGCAACCATCGCTTGCGGATCAGTTCCCGTTACGTACGGGAACGTCAATTCCACGGCACCGATCGTCTGGTTGTAGATGTCGAACAGCGGCAGTTCGACCTCCACGTCCTGGTTGCCGCGCGGATTGATCTCAATACGCGGCTCGCCCGATTTCATCACCGCGATGTCGTCGGGATCGGAAGCCTTGCCCACGCGAGACTCTGTCTTCGCAGCCACGATCATGCTCTGCGTGCTTCCCGGCGGGGTGGCGTGCAGGTCGACCTCGCGCAACTCCGGATGCCGCGCGAGGATGCTATCGACGAGATACTGCGCATATTTTTCGCCTGCGGAAGGCTCCGGACTCGCCACGGCGGGTGCGACCGGCGCCTGTGCGCGGACCGGTAGCGCAACTGCGAGCGCCAGCAAAAGGACGGACAAACGCGTCATTTCTCCCTCCTCCTAGGTGGAATCCGACCATCGACGTCAGGCTGGCCAGGAGCTAGGTTGCGACCATTGGCCTATCGTCGAATTCGTTTGCTAGGCTAGCCACCGGTCCTAAAATAATCCTGTCACTTTCCTGAATTTCCGTTAAGCCAGTCCCGGCGCATTTTGGGCTACGATTGACTGGCGATGAACTTCCCAATTGGGTAGCCATGAAAGTGCTTGTCGTCGAAGACCAGCAGCGCCTGGGCCAATTTCTCGAGCGAGGCCTCCGGGAGGCCGCGTACACGGTCCGCTGGGTGCGCAGCTGCAAGGACGCGCTCGACGCGCTCGCCGAGTCACCCTACGACGTGATCGTCCTCGATCTCGGACTTCCCGATGGCGACGGGATCGACATGCTCCGGCAGTGGCGGGAAAGCGGCTTCAACGAGCCGGTTCTCATCCTGAGTGCGAGGGATTCGCTCGAGGACCGCATCAAAGGGCTCAATATCGGTGCGGACGATTACCTGCCGAAGCCCTTCAGCTTCGAGGAGCTGTTGGCACGAGTGCGCTCGCTCGTGCGCCGCCAATCCACCTCAAAACAGATGGTTCTGGAGCATCGCGGAATCCGAGTTGATCTGCTGAGCCATACCGTTCAGGTCGACGGCCGACCTGTCGATCTGACAAGCCGTGAATACGCGCTGCTCCAGATCTTCATGCAGAACGCAGGTCGCATTCTCACTCGCACGCTCATCTCCGAGAAGATCTGGGAGTCGCACTACGATGTAGACACCAACCTACTGGACGTTTACATGAGTCGCCTCCGGGCCAAACTCGAGACCGCGCCGGGCAAGCCGCTGTTCAAGACCGTCCGCGGCGTCGGCTATCAGCTGCTATGAAGACCATCGGACGACGTATCGCAGTGTGGTACGCCGTTGCTGCGACGCTAAGCCTTGCCTGTCTGTTCGCCGTTGGGCACTACCTCCTCGAAACCTATCTCGTACGCCAACTCGATTCGCTCAACGAGACCGAGTTCATACACCTCAAGGACACCCTTGGCCCCAACTACGAAACCTTGGCTGCGGCCAGCGTGGCCGATCGCATACGCGAGGTGACCGAGTCCGCGTCGTCGCTCTTTTACATCGACATGCACGGGCCCATGACCAATCGCTTCTTCCGGTCGACCAACCTGCGGGGCCAGACAATACCCGACCTGCCCGGCGCGCACCGGTATACCGTCGACATGGATGGCATCGGCGAGCTCAGGGTGCGCGAATTTCTGCTCCCGCCCTTCGAGGTGACAGTGGCCACTCCGCTGGAACCAGTACGAAAACTCATGAACGGCTACCGTCAGGTGTTCCTCGCCCTGCTTATGCTCATGCTTATCGTTAGCCTTGTCGTCGGGTTCGGCCTGAGCGAGTTGATCCTGCGACCCGTGCGGCTGATCCAGGCAACTGCCAACAGAATTCGCTCCGACAATCTCAAAGAGAGAATCCCAGTAGGGAACGTGAAGGACGAACTCTCGCAGCTTGCGCGGTTCCTCAACCAGATGTTCGACCGGCTTGAGACCTCGTTTTCTGAGATACGCCGGTTTACCGCCGAGACATCTCACGAGCTGAAGACGCCGCTCGCACTCGTACGCTTGCACGCCGAGCGTTTGCTGGTCAACGGGAACCTCGATCCTGCGCAAAAGGAGTCGATCCAGGAGCAGCTCGAAGAGCTCGATCGCGTCAACCGCATCATCGACGAGTTGCTTTTCTTGTCTCGCGCCGATGCACAGGCGATCTCCGTGGATTTGAAAGAACAAGGGCCGGCGGCATTCCTGCGGGCGTTCGCTCAGGACGCGAGTGTCCTGGCAGAGCACCATGGAAACCGGTTCGCATACACGCACGAAGGCCAAGGTACCGTGGCATTTGAGGAGAAGCGCATACGGCAGGTGCTGCTCAATCTCCTTATTAATGCGCTCCACGTGTCGCCCTCCGGTGGTCGCATCACGCTGCATTCGAAGCTCGTAGACGGCACCTGGTATGTGAGCGTTGAAGACGAAGGGCCGGGTCTTCCCGCGGAGCAACGCGAGCGGATCTTCGAACGCTTCGTCAGATTCCCCTCGCCCGGAGCCGAGGACAGGGGTAGCGGTCTTGGCCTGGCCATATGCCGCAGCATCGTGCAGCTGCACCGCGGACGGATCTTTGCCGCCGAAGGCAACAACGGACGTGGCCTCAAGGTGGCGTTCGAAATCCCGGCCGCCGCTGCGGCGTAGTGCGGCGGCGGCCCGCGTATTGCTACTTCAACGCGACGCCTCCACCGCTGGCAGGACACGACCCGCGGTGATCGGCCCTTTGCCCGCATAGCGGTCGAGGTAGAGATAGATCACCGGCGTGATGTAAAGCGTTACGACCTGCGAGAAGAGCAGTCCGCCGACCACCGCGAGGCCGAGTGGCTGTCGCAACTCAGCACTCGCGCCCCAGCCTGACGCGATCGGTATCGCGCCCATCAGCGCGGCAAGGGTCGTCATCATGATCGGCCGATAGCGCAGCAAGCACGCTTGCCGGATCGCCTGCGCAGGTGACAGACCTTGCTCGCGCTGTGCTTGCAACGCGAAGTCGATCATCATGATCGCGTTCTTCTTGACGATGCCGATCAACATCAGTATCCCGATCACTGCGACGATCGAGAGATCCAGGCCGAAAATCCACAGTGTCAGCAGCGCACCGACCGCAGCCGACGGAAGACCTGCAAGAATCGTGATCGGGTGAATATAGCTCTCATAGAGAGCACCGAGCAGCACGTAGATCACCAGCAGCGCGGCGACGAGCAACCAGACCTGGCTCGACTTCGAAGACTGGAACGCGGCCGCGTCGCCGCCCCATCCGACCAGGATCGACGGCGGCATCGCGATCTGCTGGCGGTACTGCTCGAGCTTCGCGGCGGTGTCTCCAAGCGCTGCGCCCGGCGCGAGATTGAAGGAGATCGTGACCGCTCGCAGCTGCCCTGCGTGATTGATGGCAATCGGAGCGACCCTGCGTTGCGCGCTGGCGAGACTCGACAACGGCACAAGGTTGCCGCCTCTGCCCCGCACGTGGATCCTGTCGAATGCGGACTCGTCCCGGCGCTCTGCATCGGCGCCCTGCAGTATCACCTGGAACGAATCGCTGGAGGTATAGATCGTGGAGACCTGGCGCTCGCCAAAGGTGAGGTACAGTGCGTTACGGATGTCCTGCATCTGTACGCCCTGTGCGTTGGCCTTATCCCGGTCGATGTCCAGTTGCGCTTGCAGGCCCTTCATCTGAGCGTCGCTCGTGACGTCCCGAAACAAGGGGTCGCGGTTCATCAGCAGGATCAGCCGATCGGCGCTGGCCTGCAGCTCACTGTCGTCGACGGCGCGCATGACATACTGGAACCGGCTCTTGCTGATGCGCCCGCCGATGCGGAGGTTTTGAAGCGGGTTGAAGTAGACGTCGACGTCTGGAATCGTCCGTACATCGCGCCGCAGTTCCTCGAGTACCTTGTCCATGGGCGGACGCTCGCCCAACGGCTTGAGATTGATAAACGCGCGCGCCTGGTTGGTATCGTTCGCGCCATAGAGTACCGTCGCGACCGCGGGATGCGCGCGCAGCCGGTCCGCGACGCGCTGCACAGTCTCCACCATGGCGGGAAACGAGACGTCCTGCGCGGCGTCTATCGCGACCTGAATCTGACCGAGGTCTTCCTGAGGAAAAAATCCCTTCGGGATCAGCACGAACAACCCCACTGTTGCAGCGAGCGTCGCAAACGCCACAACCAGGACTGTGCGAGCGTGCGCGAGGCACCAGTCCAGTGACCGCTGGTAGCCTGCCAGCGTCCAGCGAAAAGCGCTCTCGAACCCTGCGGTCCACTTGAGCGCACGGTCATCCTCGGACTCGTGCTTGATGTAGCGCGCGGCGAGCATCGGCACGAGTGTCAGCGACACGAACGCCGACACCAGGATGGCTAGCGATACCACGATCGCGAACTCGTGAAAGAGTCCGCCAATCACCCCCGGCATGAAGAAGATGGGGATGAATACCGCGACCAAGGAGACCGAGATCGAGATGATCGTGAAGGTCATCTCACCGGCGCCGGCTATCGCGGCTCGAAACGGTTCCACGCCGGCCTCGACGTGGCGCACGATGTTCTCCAGCATCACGATCGCATCGTCGACCACCAGCCCAACAGCAAGCGTAATGCCCAGCAGCGACACGTTGTCGAGGCTCAAGTCGAACGCTTTCATCAATGCAAGCGTCCCGATCAGGGAAATCGGTAGCGATAACACCGGAATGATCGTCGCGCTGGCGCGGCGGAGGAAGAGGTAGATCACCAGGACCACCAGCACAACCGTGATGGCCAGCGTAATCTTCACGTCGTGGATCGCATCGCGGATCGGCACGGATCGGTCGTTGCGTACGAGGAGCTGCACGGAGCCCGGCAACTGCGCCGCAAGACCGGGTACTGCAGCCTTGACGGCGTCGACTGTGGCGACCGTATTCGCGCCGGGCTGCCGCATGATCTGCAGAGTGATGCTGCGTTCGCCGTTTATCCAGCTCCCTGTTCGTACGGATTCGACGCTATCCACGACGTCGGCCACATCCTCGAGGCGAATGCTCGTTTCGCCGGGCAAGGACGCGACGATGATCTTGGCGAACTCGGCCGCGCGCGTCATCTGTCGGTTCGCCTGGATGGTAAGCGTTTGGCGAGCGCCTTCGAGGATCCCTACGGGAGAATTCGAGTTCGCCGATCGGATCGCAGACGCGATGTCATCGACGGTCAGGTTGTGAGCGGCCAGCGCGTCGGCCCGCACGCGCACGCGCACGGCGAAGCGCTTCTGGCCGGTCACGATCACCTGGCCGACACCTGGCAGGGTCGAGATGGTCGGTGAGATCAAATTCTCGGCGTAGCTATCGAGCTCCGAGAGCGGCATCGAAGGCGACGTCAGAGTGATGAAGATAATCGGCGTATCGGAGGGATTCACCTTCTGGTAGGAGGGCGGCGTGGTCATTTCTGGTGGCAACGACTGCTGGGCCCGGAACAGCGCCGCCTGCACGTCGACCGCCGCCTTGTCGATGTCACGGTCTTGGTCGAATTCGATGGTGACCTGGGTGCTGCCGGTTGTGGATGACGAGCTGATCGTGTTGACGCTTGCGATGGTCGCGAACTGCTTCTCGAGAGGAGTCGCCACTGAGGAGGCCATGATCTCCGGACTCGCGCCGGGCAAGGTTGCGGTGACCTGGATGGTCGGCGTGTCGAAATTCGGAAGCGCTGCGATCGGGATGCTGGCATACGCGATGAGGCCCGCGATCACGCACGATGCCGACGCGAGCACCGTCATCACCGGTCGGCGAACGAAGGTCTCGGAAAAGTTCACGAGTCTCGAGCCTCTTTACCCGAGCGATCCACGGCGCTGCGCGTCGGAACCGGTTTTTTTTCACTGGCGTCGACTGGATCCGTGGGTTGCCTGGGACGATCTGTACGAGCACGGTCGGTCTGCTGGGCCTCGATGACGGCGCTTCCGGGGCGGAGGTTCTGCGCACCCTCGACGACCACGCGCTCCCCCGCCACCACACCGTCGACGACCGCGGTGCCCTCTGCGACGTATACGAGCTTGACGGGCTCCATGACGACCTTGCCGTCCTGGCCGACGAGATACACGAAACGGTTGTCGGGTCCCGATTGGACGGCCTGCGCGGGGACGACGGTGGCATCGCGAAGCGTGCGAGACACCAGCGATACGTTAACGAACATGCCGGGCCACAGGCGTGCGGCCGGATTTGCGAACTCTGCCTTGACGCGGATGGTTCCGGTCGCCGGGTCGACAGTGTTGTCGACGAAACTGATGCGTCCCGACATGGGATCGGTAGCGCCCTCGAGCCTGGTTTCTACAAGCACCGGATTTCTTGCAAGCGCATGCTGCAGCGACGGAAGTTCCCGCTCGGGAACGTTGAACGCCACCGCAATCGGATCGATCTGGATCACCGTCAACAGCGGCGCCCCTCCTGGCTGCACGACGCTCCCGGCGCGAACGCCGATCGCGCCGGTGCGTCCGGCGAAGGTCGCACGAACTTCGGTGTACCCTCGGGCGACATGCGCCGCGTCCAGCGCCGCCCGATCGACTTCCAGCTGGCCATTCAGGGCGTCCACGCGACTCTGTACCAGGTCCAGCGCGGCCTGCGAGATGAATTTCTGACTGAAGAGCTCTTGCTGGCGGTCGAGGTTGCGTTTTGCGCTGGCGAGATCGGAGAGGTCCTTGTCGACCTGCGCGCGGGCCTTCTGCACATTCGCGTCTTGCGCCCGCGAATCGATCGAGACGAGCAGCTCGTTCGTCTTGACGAACTGCCCTTCCTTGATGTGGACTTCGCGCACCGTGCCAGTGATCTGGGCGCGAAGCTCTACCGACTGGAGCGCGACCACGCTGCCGTTGGCTTGCAAGCGCACCGGCACGTCGCGGCGATCGACCTTCGCGATGACGACCGGCACGGCCACGGACGCGCTCGTCTTGCCGCCATCGGTGGATTTGGTGTGCGTCAGCCAGCCCCACCAGCCGAGCCCGACGACCAACGCGACGGCGACCAATGCCATCGCGCCGCGGCGCCCCCATCGCTCGATGCTCATGGCGAAGCGCCGTCGAGCTTTTTCAGTTGCTCGCGCACCGCCTCTGCGGTGAGCGGCAGATACTTGCCATCGCGCTGCACGGCCTCCTGCCCCTCACGCGAGAGGACGTAGCGCAGGAACTCCTTCGCCTTCGGGTCGATGGGCTTGCCCTTCTCGTGCTTGAGGTAGTAGTAAACGTCGCGCGTAAGCGGATAGGTGCGGTTCTGCACGTTGTCCAGCGTCAGGTCGACGTAGGGCCCGTCGGCCTTGGCCGCGAGCGCTAGCGGCTTCGTGCCCGCGTTCAGAAACGGGATGCCGGTGTACGCGATGCCGTACTTGTCCTTCGCGAGGTCATTCATCATGAGCTCGCCGGCGCCCGTGAGCGAGCCATCCGCCTTCTGCCCGGCGACGTTGGAATACATGCGCAGCTTCTCGTTCCACTTGCCCGAGCCTTTCAGCACCTTCTTGTCGATCTCATCGACGAAGTGGTACTTGAAGTTGTAGCCGTACACGTGAATGGGCTTGTCGGCCCATTCACCGGTGAGCCCGAGCTGGCCCCAGGTGCGGATGTTCTTTTCCGGGCCACGCGCAAGATCGGTACGCCAGGTGAGGCCATCCCAGCCGCCATCGCGCTCGGCGCCGAAGATGCCGTCAAGCTGCTCGAGCGCAAGTCTAGAGATGGGGTTTTCCTTGTTGACGAATACCCCAAGAGCGAAGGTCCAGCCGCGCACATCGAAGGAGCCGGTGGCCATCACGATCTCGATCACGTCGACGTTTGAACTGCCCTCCTCGCCGCCAGCAGCTCCTTCGCGCTCGAAGCCCTTGAGCTCATCCCAGAGCGCCTGCCGGCCCATCGGCCCCAGGTCCGCGACCCCGGCGATCAGGCCGGGAAACGCGATCGCGGAACTCGAGAGGTTGTCCACGAAGTTCACGTCCGGGTGGTATTTCCTGAATCCCGCCTCCCACACCTCGACCAGCGGGCTGTCCTTGATGTAGTTGTTACCCCACTGGCGGATGGTGCCCGAGACGCGCTGCTGCGGCTTGTACTCCGGCAGGCCGCCCAAGTCGAATTGCTTGGTGTAGTACTTCTTCTGGGCGCGGCTCTTGGTGCCCACGGCGCGCGCCTTGGAAAGCGTGTTGGCGTCGGTGGTGGTCGGGACATCAGCGGCCGTTACCGAGCGGCAAGCGAGTGCGCAGGCCATTGCTATGATCGCCAGGGTCGTCGCGGCGCTTCGACGCAACGCGCACGATGGATGCACGAACACCTCCTCATCCGGCACTTGACTCTCGACGCAGGCGATGCACGTGCCGGAGGTGCGTCCCGCCTTCGTGGGGTAATCCCAACTTAAATCTGGAAGCTCAATTCAACCTGAAGTCATGCTGAATCGACGTTAAGGCGTGCTGGCGCCGTACAAGTGTCACCTTGTGGCGCTGGATAACCCTATGGCTTGACCTCCACTGTCTCGGTCTCTTGATCGAGCTTCGCGAGTTGCTCCTGCACGACCTCGGTCGAGGGCAGGTACTTGCCGTCGCGCATTACTTCCGGCTGGCTTCTTGCGTCAGTCCGCGCGCGCCAATCGGCACGAAAAATACTTTACTCGACGGCCTTGCTTGCTTTTCCAATCTCGTCGAGCTTGCGGAGCTGTTCGCGCGCGGCCTCAGCGGTCAGCGGTAGATACTTTCCGTCGCGCTGGACCGCTTCCTGTCCCTCCCGGCTCAGCACGAAGCGTAGGTACTCCTTGATAAGCGGATCTATCGTCTTGCCCGGCGCGCGATTGGTGTAGTAGTACACCTCGCGCGTCAGCGGATACGTTCGAGCCTGCACGGTTTCGAGCGTCGGCTCGACGTAGGGGCTACTGACGTCCTTTGCCACGGCAACCGGCTTCACGTCAGGCTTGCGATAGAGAATGCCGGTATACGTGATGCCGTAAGGATCCTTCGCGACCTCGGCGATCATCTGCTCACCTGCGCCGAGCAGCGTCCCGAAGTCCTTGTCGTCGGCAGCGACTCCTGTGCGCGTCTTGTTGCTGAACTCGCGCATGGTCTCGTTCCACTTGTTACTGCCCTTCATCACCTTCTCCGCGAAGTCGCGCGGGAAGTGATAGTTCAAATTGTAGGCGTACACGTGGATGGGTTTATCCGCCCATTCTCCAGTGAGGCCGAGCTGGCCCCAAGTTCGGATGTTCTTTTCCGGACCGCGCGCAGCGCCGGGGTCCCATTCGTTGCCAATCCAGCCGCCGTCACGTTGAGCTCCGAAGATGCCGTCGAGCTGCTCGAGCGTGAGCTTAGAGATCGGATTGTCCTTGTGCACGAACGGCACGAGCGCAAAGGTCCAGCCAGCGACGTCGTAGGACCCGGTCGCCATCATGATCTCGACGGGCAATGTGTTGAAGACGCGCTGGTAGCCTTGCAGCTCATCCCAGGTCGCCTTGCGGCCCATCGGCGCGAGATCGGCCCGCTTCGCATAAAGCCCGGCGATGCCGATGAAGGTGCTCGAGAGATTGTTCTCGAACTTCACGTCCGGCTGGTACTTGCGAAAGCCTTCCTCGAAATATTGCTCGAGCATACTGTCGGCGAGGTAGTTCGAGCCCCATTGCCGGATCGTGCCGGACAGCTTTGCCGCAGGCTTGTACTCGGGCAGGTCGCTCAAGTCGAACTTCTTCGTGTAGAAGACGCGAGCGGCACGCTTCTTCAGACCTTCGGCGCGCGCTTTCTGCAGCTCCAGTGGATCGAGCGTCTTGTCCTGCGCCCACGTCGCTTCGCCGCCGACGAGCAGTGCCAGCGCCGCAACGGCCGCAAGGCTTCGAGCGGCGTGCTTCATGGTGGCATCCCTCTCATCGCGGCTTCTGCAAGTTTTGCTGAAGGTTCTTGGTAGTGAACAGTGCTGCTCGCTTAACGCTGATCAGCCCGCACGACGCGTGCCTCATTTCGCGGCGGATTCCAGCTTGGCGAGCTGTGCACGCGCGACTTCCGCATTGAGCGGCAGATACTTGCCGTCCTTTTGCACGAGCTCCTGGCCTTCACGCGAGAGGACGAAACGGACGAACTCCACCACGGCGGCATTCATCGCCTGCCCGGTCTCGCGATCGGTGTAGACGAATATCCGGTCGTAGAGCGGGTACGTGCGATCCTGCAAGGTCTCGAGCGAGTACGGCACGTAGGGGCCGGCCTCCTTCGCAGCGACGGGCAACACTTTCAGTGTCGGTTGCGCTGCGCCACCGGTGAGATTGGTGGTCGGCGCGGCGATGATGCCGATGCCATAGCGATCAGCGGCCAGGTCCTCGTTCATGCCGCGCTCGAGGGCACCCTTCTTCGACACGTAATTGGCGTAGATTTTGAGATGCTCGTTCCACTTGTCACTAGCCTTGATCACGCGGTCGGAGATCTCGGTAGCCTGGTGGTAGCGCAGCGTCAGCCCGTATACGTTGATGGGCTGATCCTTCCATTCGCCGGTAAGTCCGAGCTGACCCCACGTGCGGATGTTTTTCTCCGGGCCACGCGCCCACTGCGGACGCCAGCTCGTGCCTTCCCACCCGCCCGTGCGTTCGGCGCCGAAGATGCCATCGAGCTGTTCCATCGTGATCTTGGTGAGTGGATTGTCCTTGTGTACGACGACGCCATAGCCCGGCTGCCATCCCGGCACGTCATACGATCCGGTGGCGATCTCGATCTCGATCGGGGACCGGTCCTTGTAACGCTCGAACAGCTCCTGCTCGGCAAACGTGATCTTCCGACCGATGCCCATGTCGCTCACGCCGTAGACGAGCGACGGCACCGCCGCGAGCGTCGTCTTCATCTGCCAGTCAAATTTGACGTCGGGGTGATATCTCTTGAACGCGTCTTCCCAGTAACCGCCGAGAAAGCCGTCGGTGATGTAGTTGCTGCCCCAGATGCGGATGGTCCCGCTCACCTTCTGCTTCGGTTGATATCGTGGGAGACCCGAAAGATCGAACTTCTTGGTGTACGCGATCTTCGCACCGCGGGCGCTCATCATCTTGGCCCGTGCCGCCTGCATGTCGAGGCCTTCGGTGGATTCTTTACCTTCCTGTGCGAGCGCCGTCCCGACTGAGAGCGCCGCGACGGATGCTGCGATCACGATAGTCCTGCGCATCATTGCCGTGATCCTCATTTCACTCGTGCCAGCTCTTCTCGCGCGACTTCGGCGGTGAGCGGTAGATATTTGCCGTCCTTCTGCACGAGCTCCTGGCCTTCACGCGAGAGCACAAAACGAACGAATTCGCGTACTTTCGGATCCATCCTGCCGCCGGGCTTGACGTCGACCCAGAACGACTGGTCACCCCACAGCGGATACTCGCGTTTCTGTAGCGTATCAATGTTGTAGGGCACGGGCGGGCTCGCATCGTCTTTCGCCACTGCGAGGATCTTTATGTCTTTGGGAAAGCCTTCGTGATAGCGCGCATAACCGATCGCGCCCGGATCCTTGCGTACGGCATCGAAGATCTGGTCGGCTTCGAGATAGGTCGTGCCGTCCGGACGCTTATAGTTGGCGTATGTATGCAGGTCGCCGTTCCACTTGTCGCTCGCCTGGAGGACCTTGTTCGAGAACTCGATCGCTGTCGCGTAGCGAAGCGCGTAACCGTGGGGCGTAATGCGCCGGCTCGCCCATTCGCCGGAAAGCCCCATCTGACCCCAGGTGCGGACGTCCTGGTCGGCGCCGCGCTTCATCTCCGGGTGCCAGTTGCTGCCAACCCAGCCTCCGTCGCGCACCGAACCGAACATGCCGTCGAGCTGCTTCATCGTGACCTTGGTGATGGGGTTGTCCTTGTTGACGATGATCACCAGGTTGTTCTGCCAGCCGACGTAGTTATACGAGCCGGTGAGCACCGAGAACCCGGTCGGCTCGTAGCCCTTGAGGCGCAGGAACCCGAGGTAGTCGTAGAAACTCGGCTCGTGATTGATGCCGATGTCGGCGAGGCCAAAATACATGCAGGGGACTGCGATGGCAGCAGACGGCAGGTTGTATTCGATCTTGATACCGGGCTGTAACTTCTCGAAGGCTTCCTTCAACCATCCGCCGAGCGGTGAATCTCCAACGTAGTTGTTGCCGCAGACGCGCAACGTGCCCGTCGGCTTATCCTCCGGCACATAACTCGGCAGACCAGAGAGATCGAACTTCTTCGTGTACGCCGGTTGGTTCGCGCGCGCCTTCATCCGCTCCTTGCGCTCGGCGGCGGAGCCGGTCGGCAGCTTCTTCGACTCCTCGGTCGGCTGCGACTGTGACGATGTCTGCCCGAGTGCGAGCACTGGTATCACCAACGCGACAGCGAGCGCCGCAAGCTTCCACTTGGCCATTGCCGATTCTCCGATAGCTAATTCAGTCCAGCTTCTTGAGCTGCTCGCGGACGTAACTTGCGGGAATCGCGGTATACGGGCCGTTCTTCTGGATGATCTCCTGCCCCTCGCGCGAGAGCACAAAGCGCATGAACTCCTTTACCTTGGGATCGAGCGGACGACCGGGGCCCTTGTCCACGTAGATGTATGCGTCGCGGATCAACGGGTAGCTGCGATTCGCCACGTTGTCCGCCGTGAGCGTCACAAAGGGACCGCCCGGCTTTGCCGAGATCGCAAGCACCTTGAGATTCGGGTAGCCCGGACATTTGGTGTTGTCCGGGTTTACGCACGTGCCCTGGATGTGCATCAGCGCTCCCCAGCCAATCGCGTAGCGGTCGGCCGACACCCGTTCATACATCCGCTGGCTACGAACCGCCTCACCTGCAGGATCGTTCGTGGCCTCTTTCCATTCCACGTACTCCTGATAATTGGGATTCCACTTGTCCGACCAGTGCATCACCATGCGCTGAAAGCTGACTGCAAACCCCGGCGCGATGTAGCCGTACGTCTTGATGTCCTTGCTTGCCCATTCGCCAGTGAGCCCGAGCTGGCCCCACGTGCGGATGTTCTTGTCAGCGCTGCGGGCGTACTTGGACGTGAAGAGCAGATTATTTTCCGCATTCGCGCCGATTTCCCACCCGCCCGAGCGCTCCGCACCGAAGATGCCGTCGAGCTGGTCCGCCGACAATTGCGTCAGCGGATTGTCCTTGTTGACGAAGATCGCCCATGCGAAGAGTGTCCCGCGCATGTTGTAGCCGCCGGTGGCGATTGAGATCTCGGTGGGGACGTAGCCCCGCGCGTTGTAGAACGGCATCTGGTCAGTGATCTTCGCGTCGTCGCCCATCGGCGCCACGTCCGAGGCGCCGGCATACATCATCCCCAGCGCTCCTTCGCTGCTAGTCATGTAGTTGGTCGAGACCTTCGCGTTGGGTTGGAACTTCTGGAAGCCCTCCACCAGCTTGTCCATCACTCCCTTGAGCTCGCTGCCGGCGACGCGCAAGCCACCGTTGACGTCGAATTCCTTCTTGTACGGTGGGATCTGGCTAAGATCGGGGGCCTGAGCGAACGCGTTCGCGGCCCAGAGCGCGATAACCGCGCAAGTGACTTTCATTCGTTTCATTAGTCGAGCCTCTTCAGTTGTTCGTTGACGATGGTGGCAGTGAGCGGCAGATAGCTGCCATTCTTGTCCACGATCTCCTGGCCCTCACGGGAGAGCACGTAACGAAGGAACTCCTTTAGCTTAGAGTCGAGCGGCATCCCCGGCTTACGATTGAGATAGATGTAAATGTTCCGCACCAGAGGATACGTACGGTCGCGGAACGACTCTCTGCTCGGCGTCACGTACGCCCCGTCTTCACGCGGCGCCACCGCGATGAGCTTGATGCCCTCGACCCCCTTGGCTTGTGGCATCACCGTCCACGCGATGCCGTAACGGTCGTGCGCAAGCTCGTTCTTGAGCATCGATTGAATGCCCAGACGCTGGGTCGCACGGTCCTCGTCCGCGATCATCTTGCTGCCGCTCTCCACGTACTCACGATAATTCGGGTTCCACTTGTCGCCGTTGCCAAGGGCTTTCCATTGGAAGAACCGCGTCGTGCCGGACGGCGCGTGTCCGTATGTCTGGATCGGTTTTTCCGCCCATTCGCCGCTGAGGCCGAGCTGACCCCAGGTACGAATGTTCTTCTCTGGACCACGCCCGTCGGCCGGTGTCCACTGAAAGCCGCGCATGCCTGCGGTGCGCTCCGCGCCGAAAATGCCGTCGAGCTGCTCCATCGTGAGTCTGGCGATCGGGTTATCCTTGTGCACGAAGATCACTGGACCGTTGGATTTGCCTTCGACATCGAAGGCGCCGGACGCGACTATGATCTCCGTCGGTGGGTAGCCGTACACCTCGAAGAACGACAGGTTCTCGGTGAGCGTCGCTTCGCCGCCGTCGGGCGCAAGATCGGCTACGCCGGTGACGAGCGCGGGGATGGCGGCATCGCTGGTCGGCAGATTGTCTTGGAAGCGGATGCCGGGATGGAATTTCTGGAAACCCTCCTCCCAGAGCTTCAGCACACCGCCCAGGCCAAAGCCGAAGTTCCGAATCGAGCCGGAGACCTGCTGCTCAGGCTTGTAGGCAGCGAGCGCGCTGAGGTCGAAACCCGCCGCGCCGGCCGTCGTGGCAGCGAGGAGAAGGCAGGCGAGCAGCGGTATACGCCAACACGCTCGCATATTAGTTGCGCCGAAATCCAGACTGCGGAGGATCGCCACGATGCTCTTTACGCCGGAAACGAATGGCTTAACCACTCTATGCGCGGTAGCGCAATCCAAACTGACGCCAGCCTGAATTTTTCTTCAGGTATCCGTCCATGATGGGAGGTCCGCATGCTGCGGGAGCCGACCCGGCGCATTCGCTTTCTCACTCGCGAAGAAGCGCCTGTTGTCCGAGTTGCCTGAGCATCTGGCGGACATGGCTGCGTTCGCACTCGCGACCGATTTGCGCGCGGCGAATGTAACCGGTCTGCAAGGGAAGTACGTGGACCTAATGCGACAGCTGGCGCGGGTGCATCCTGCCCAGGTCAAGGCGCGAAGCGCTATCGTCCTGCCGCTTAACGGCGGCGAGGCATGTAGCAATTGGTGCCGGCAGAGAGATTTGAACTCCCGACCTTCGGTTTACAAAACCGCTGCTCTACCAACTGAGCTATGCCGGCCCCGAGAAATCAATTACGCGACCGCGACGCCGCGATCGGGCGTTTGACGCCGGCCGCTATTTTACAACCTGGAGATGTTTGGGCCGCTTGCGCGGCTTCTTGTCGGAGGACGACGCCTCCGTTGCCTGGGATTGCGCGAGCGGCGCAGTAGCGGTGTTCAGCGAAGCGACCGGATCTGTCGGCACATTGAAGGCAAACCCGTATCCGGATTCCTTGGCGAAGACTCCGGACACCGCGGCCATCGGCACGGCAACCTCGGAAGATGCGCCGTTGAAGCGGGCCGAGAAGTGCACCCAGTCATTGTCGATGGTCAGCTTATGCGTTGCAGCGCGGCTGATATTGAGAACGATCTCGCCGTTCTTTACGTAAGCAGTCGGCACGCGCGTTTGCGAGTTTACCTTGACGGCGAGATACGGCGTCAAGCCGTTGTCGCCGCACCATTCGCAGATGGCGCGGATGAGATAGGGCTTGGCGGAGTGTTCGGACATGGGCAGAGGATACTACAAGGTGGCGAGGGGAGAATCAAACGACTGCGCGGCCTCCTACTCGCCGTCCCTTGAAGAGCTGCCTCTCGTGTCGGCCGCTGCGGTCACTCACCGGCGCTCGCACCCCACTCGCTTCGCGAGTGGGACCTGGCTCGCTGCTCGGGCCGCTACTTCCTCATCCCCCGCTCGGCGCTGGTCAGGGCTTCGATGAATGCCTGACGCGAGAACAAGCGCTCTGCGTATTTCATGAGAGGCGCCGCGGGCTTGGGGAGCTGGATACCGTAGTAGTCGAGGCGCCACAAGAGCGGCGTAATCGCGACATCGAGCATCGAGAATTCGTCGCCGAGCATGAACTTGTGCTTGGTGAACACCGGAGCAATTTGCAACAAGCTGTCGCGTACGAGTCCGCGTGCCTTGTCGAGTTGCTTCTGGTTGTTTCCTTCCAGCGTGTCGATGTGAGAGAAAAGCTCCTTCTCGAACCGATGCAGGAACAGCCGCGCTCGCGCGCGCATCACCGGATCGGCGGGCATTAGCTGCGGATGCGGAAAGCGCTCATCGATGTACTCGTTGATGATGTTGGATTCGTGCAGTACCAGGTCGCGCTCGACCAGCACGGGCACCTGGTTGTAGGGGTTCATCACCGCCAGGTCTTCGGGCTTGTGATCCAGGTCGACGTCGATGATCTGGAAATCCATACCCTTTTCGTGCAGCACGATGCGGCAGCGCTGGCTGAACGGGTCGGTGGTCCCGGAATAAAGGGTCATCATGATGGTTTTCTCCAGAGCCGGGACAGATGGGGATGCCCCGCTTGAATTGCAAGGGTCGGCAGGCTCTCTACCGCCCCCGCTTCTCCTTGTAGCGGCGTTTAGTGAACGTCGTTCCAGTAATTGCGCTTGAGCGCGTACGCGAATACGAACAGCACACCGAGATAGATCAGCACGATGATGCCAATATTGATGCGCTCGTTTCGCACCGGCTCGGCCATGTAATCCAAATAGTTCACGAGATCGGCCACGAAAGCCTTGTACTCGACCGGCGACAACGACCCCGGCACGTCAGCCGCGACCGTTTTCACCACCCACTTGCCCTCCTTCGCAGGTTCGACAACAGCGAGTCCTTTAACGGCGATCCACGCTCCCTGCGCCTTCTCATGATCCTCGTATTCAGTCTCGACCAGCTTCTGCGATCCCTGCAGGTTCCACAGCACGTGCGGCATCGCGACGCTGGGAAACACGAGATTGTTCCAACCGGTGGTCGATTTCTCGTCGCGGTAGAAACCGAGAAAGTAGCTATAGATCCAATCCTTGCCGCGAATGCGCGACTCAACTGTAAGATCCGGTGGAGGAGCGCCGAACCACGCCGTCCCGTCGACCTTGGACATGGGTGCGTTCATCGTCGAGCCGATCTTGTCGGTGGCGAACATCAAGTTGTCCTGGACCTGCGTCTCGGTGAGGCCCAGGTTGGTGAGCCGGTTGTAGCGCATGTACTGCGCTCCGTGGCAGCCAAGACAGTAATTGACAAAGTTGCGCGCCCCGCGCTGCAACGACTCGACGTCGAGCCGATTCACCAGCGCCGGTTCGAGGCGCAGCCCGGCCTCGGCTGCGAATGCGTTGGCTGCTGCGAGGAGAAGTATGGCGGCGAGCAGCCGCGCGAGCGTTCTCACCAGACCACCTGTTCGGGGACCGGCTTCACCTTATCGCGAGCGGTGTACCACGGCATGAGCATGAAGAACAGGAAGTACACGACGGTAAGCACCCGCGCTAGCACGGTCGCTCGGTCGGCAGTTCCCAGCAGCGGCACTTTGTCGCTGAACTGTCCCCATACCGTGACTGGCACGACCCCGAGGTAGCCAAGAATCAGAAAGCTCACCACAAAAGCAGCGAGCCATGCCTTGTACAGCCCTCCGCGGTAGCGGATCGATTTGACCGGGCTGCGATCAAGCCACGGCAGGAAGAACAGGATCACCACCGCCGCCCCCATCACCAGCACGCCCCAGAATTGCGAGTTGAGGAACGACGGCACGGCACGCAGGATCGCGTAATACGGCGTGAAATACCACACGGGCGCGATGTGCTCGGGCGTTTGCAACGGATTGGCGGGTATGAAGTTGTTCGACTCGAGGAAGTAGCCGCCGACATCTGGCCAGAAGAACACGACGATCGAGAAAACGATCAGGAAGAAGACCACGCCGACGATGTCCTTGACGGTGTAGTACGGGTGGAAGGGAATGCCGTCCACCGGATGACCGGTCTTGGGATCCTTGCGTTCCTTGATCTCGATGCCATCCGGGTTGTTCGATCCCACCTCGTGCAAAGCCATCAGGTGAACGACAACGAGGATGATGAGCAACAGAGGCACCGCAGCGACGTGGAAGGCGAAGAAACGATTCAGCGTGACATCGGAAATGGTGTAGTCGCCGCGAATCCAGATTCCGAGATCATCGCCGATGAGCGGCACTGTCGAGAAAAGATTGACGATGACCTGCGCACCCCAGTACGACATCTGTCCCCACGGCAGAAGGTAGCCGAAGAAGGCTTCCGCCATCAGGCTGAGATAGATGAAGCAACCCACGATCCACAGCAACTCCCGCGGGCGCCGGTAACTGCCATACAGCAGCGCCCGGAACATGTGCAGATACACCACGATGAAAAACGCCGAAGCACCCGTCGAATGCGCATAGCGGATGAACCAGCCGCCGGCGACGTCGCGCATAATGTATTCGACCGACTCGAAGGCCTTGGTCGCGTCCGGCTTGTAGTTCATGGTCAGAAAGATGCCGGTGACTATTTGCATCACCAGCACCAACAGCGCAAGCGACCCGAAGTAGTACCAGAAGTTGAAATTCTTCGGCGCGTAGTACTCGGAAACCTGCGACTTCCAGAGAACGGTCAGCGGAAAGCGGTCGTCGATCCAGTTCAGGAATTTTTCCATGCTGTGAAGCTCCGCTTATGCCGCGCCGGCGCCAACCTGGATCTTGGTATCGGAAAGGTACTTGTACGGCGGGATCACCAGATTGGTCGGCGCCGGGACGCCGCGATAGACGCGCGCCGCAAGATCGAACTTCGACTGGTGGCAAGGACAGAAAAAGCCCCCCAGCCAATCGGGGCCCAAATCAGGCGGTGCAACTTCGGGGCGGTACGTCGGAGAGCAGCCTAGGTGCGTGCAGATGCCGACCGCGACAAAAATCTCCGGCTTGATCGAGCGATGCTCGTTCTTGCAGTCCGCTGGTTGTTGTGAATAGTTCGAATTCGGATCGGTGAGCACCGGATCGAGCTTGGGTAGTCCCTTGAGCATTTCCGGCGTGCGGTTGATCACCCACACGACCTTGCCGCGCCACTCGACATTGATCTTCTGACCGGGTTCGAGCTTGCTGATGTCGACCTCGACCGGTGCTCCGGCCGCCTTGGCCCGCTCGCTCGGCCAGAAGCTCATCAGGAAAGGAACCGCTGCAGCCACTGCGCCAGCACTTCCAACGGCAGTCGTCGCACCGATCAGAAACCGGCGTTTTCTCTGATCAATATTCGCGTCTTCTGCCATCTCCCCTGTCCCTCGCCCCGGTCCCGATTCTCAAACCGGCGGATTATAGGGGATTTGGGTCGCTCGCCGGAAGCCTGAGCAAAGATTGGCGCAAAAATCTCCTTTGTAACAAGGGACTAGTTGCCCTTCGGTGAGAATGGACTTTCACGGATCAACTCGGACGAATCGTCGGCGTTATAATTTTCAGTTCCTTCCGCCCTGTCACGGGCCGATTTTCCAATGTTGCGCCGCTTCTGGCTGCTTTTCGCTCAAGTCGCGACCGTCTGCGTGGCCGCGCTGTTCGTCGTCGCGACATTGCGTCCGGACCTGCTCGCTCGCTACACCGGCCGAAACAACGTCGTGCTGGTTGAGCAGCCGCAGGATCTCAGCGCGCCAAGAATCGAAAGTCTTGCCGACGCCGCCAAGAGAGCCACGCCCTCCGTGGTGAGCATCGTCACCAGCAAGGAAGTCGT
>Ga0126381_100000466_pt1 | contig 44638 bp, 38 predicted proteins | sample PanSoiMetPlot_28_FD_96465 | JGI IMG/M metagenome (GOLD analysis project Ga0126381, IMG submission 96465) | Tropical forest soil microbial communities from Panama - MetaG Plot_28 | ecosystem: Environmental > Terrestrial > Soil > Tropical forest > Bulk soil | place: Panama | collected 2016-02-17 | reverse complement strand
GCTGCCGACGTTCTGGGTGGGGCTCATGCTCATCATGGTGTTCGCGGTCATCCTTGGATGGCTTCCTTCGAATGGCAGGGGACCGACGACACTGCTCCTCGGAATCCCGGTGAGTTTTCTGTCCATTACGGGCTGGAAGCATCTGATTCTGCCGGCGATCAATCTGGCCTTGTTCAAGCTCGCGCTGCTGATACGGCTGACCCGCGCCGGGACGCGCGAGGCGCTGCTCCAGGACTATGTGAAGTTTGCCCGCGCCAAGGGTCTCAGCCACGCTCGCGTGATCGGCGTGCACGTTCTGCGCAATATCCTGATCCCCATCGTCACCGTGGCCGGCCTCGAGTTTGGCTCCGTTATTGCCTTCGCCATCGTCACCGAGACAGTGTTTGCCTGGCCGGGCATGGGGAAGCTCCTGATCGATTCGATCAACCTGCTCGATCGTCCCATCGTGGTGGCGTATCTGCTGGTCACGGTGTTCATGTTCGTCCTGATCAATCTCGCCGTCGACGTGCTCTATTCGGGACTCGACCCGCGCGTTCGACTGGCCGAAAGCAAGGGCTGATGGCGCAAGAGCAGACTCCTTTGCGACGCCTCGCCGGCGACTTCGCCTCAAATCGCTTGGCGATGTTTGGCCTTGGGCTGCTCGCTGTCATCGCGCTTATCGCTCTCCTGGCACCGGTGATTTCGTCGCAGAATCCGTACGACCTGGCGCAGCTCGATGTGATGGACGGCCGGCTTCCGCCCGGATCGCGCTCGCCGGCTGGCGCGATTTTCTGGCTGGGCACCGACGATCAGGGCCGCGACATGCTGTCCGCCATACTCTACGGGTTGCGCATCAGCCTTTTGGTGGGAGTCGTCAGCACCGTGGTCGCGCTGGCGATTGGATTGGTATTAGGGCTCACCGCAGCGTATTTCGGCCGGGCCACTGAAGCCGTCATCATGCGCATCGCCGACATCCAGCTCTCCTTTCCGGCGATTCTGATCGCCCTCATCCTGCTCGCGGTTCTGGGGCAGGGCATCCTCAAGATCATTGCCGCGCTGGTGACCGTGCAGTGGGCGTATTACGCACGCACAGTGAGGAGTGCGGCGCTGGTCGAGAAGCGCAAGGAATACATCGAGGCGGCACGCTGTCTCGCGCTTCCGACGCGTCGCATCGTCTTCAGGCACCTGCTCCCCAACTGCCTGCCGCCTCTCATCGTGGTGGCCACGGTACAGGTCGCCGCCGCTATCGCGCTGGAGGCCACGCTTTCCTTCCTGGGTCTGGGACTGCCGATCACCGAGCCCTCGCTCGGGCTCTTGATCGCCAACGGCTATCAGTACCTGCTCTCCGGCAAGTACTGGATCAGTTTTTTCCCAGGCGTCGCGCTGCTCGCCGTCATCGTCAGCCTCAACCTGGTCGGCGATCAGCTACGCGATGTGTTGAATCCACGTCTAGCAGGCTAAGCAGTGAGCGCCGCGCTTCTGTCCATCGACGGGCTGTGCACGCACTTCTTTACGCGAGCGGGTGTCGTCCACGCCGTTCAGGATGTAAGCCTTCGCGTCGGCGTCGGCGAAGTGCTCGGGCTGGTTGGCGAATCCGGCTCGGGCAAGTCGATGACCGCCTATTCGATCATGGGCCTGGTCGATCCGCCGGGAAAGGTCGTCGCGGGCCGCATCGCTTTCGAGGGGCGCGATCTTTGCGCGCTTTCGGCAGAGGACATGCGGCAGCTACGTGGCAACCGCATCGCCATGATCTTCCAGGACCCGATGCTGACGCTCAACCCGGTCATGCGCATCGACGCCCAGATGGTCGAAGCGATTCGCGCACACGATAAAGTCGCGCGTGCAACCGCGCGCGAACGCGCGCGCGAGGCGCTGATCAGAGTCGGCATCGCGGCTCCGGAGGAGCGGCTGCAGGCGTATCCGCATCAGTTTTCCGGCGGCATGCGCCAGCGCGTCGCGATTGCAATCGCGCTGCTCAACAATCCCGCGCTGATCATCGCTGACGAGCCGACGACCGCGCTTGACGTCACCATCCAGGGGCAGATCCTGTTCCACATGCAGAAGCTCTGTCGCGAAAACGGCGCAGCGCTGATCTGGATCACCCATGATCTGTCCGTGATTGCCGGGCTCGCCGATCGCATTTGCGTCATGTACGCCGGACGCATCATCGAGGAGGGCACGACCGAAGACGTTCTCGCGCGGCCACGGCATCCGTATACACGCGGGCTGTTCGATTCGGTGCCCGGCGAAGCGCCGCCGCGGCAGAGGCTGCGACAGATCCCCGGGATGACGCCGTCGCCATTGGACCTGCCGCCCGGTTGCGCTTTCCGGCTGCGTTGCCCGCGTGCGGATCACGTCTGCGAGCAGGATCCGCCGATGCGGGAGGGCGGCGGTCGCGGGCAGCGCGCGCGCTGCTTCCACCCGCTGCTGGCGCGGGCCGCGCGCGAGCTCCAGTGACTGCCGGCGTCGGTCCCGAAGCTGGCGGCGTCTCCGACGTCAGCCGCGTCCTCGCACAAGCAAGTGCGGAGCACTCCGCCGGGCGGCTTAAGCAGGCCGCCGCATTGTTCGAGGCCGCGCTCAAACTGGATCCGAATCATGCGGACGCGCTCTACGGTTTTGCCTTGCTGGCGCTGCAATCAGGGCAGCCGCACGCAGCGGCGAGTCTCGCTCAACGCGCCGTCACAGCGCGCCCGGACGGCGCTGAAGCGCATCAGATCCTCGGCGTCGCGCAACGGCAGTGCGGACGTCTCGCGGATGCCATCGCCAGCCTCGAACGATCGATTCTGCTCAAACCGGATTACTTCGAGGGGCGGCTGAACCTGGGCAGCGCCTTGCTCGATGCGGGGGAACTTGACCGCGCGCTCGCGCACTACCAGCAGGCGCTCGCGCTCAATCCCCGGTCCGCTTCCGCGCACAATAATCTAGGCAACCTGTATCGTGAGATGCGGCGTCCGACCGAAGCCATCGCTGCGTACCGATGCGCGCTGGAGCTTGACCCGAGTCATGCGCGCGCGCACGCCAATCTCGCCAACATGCTCAGGGACGCCGGCGACAATCAAGGCGCCATTGACGGGTTCCGGCGCTCGCTCGCGCTCTCGCCAAACCAGTCCGAAGTGTGGAGCAACATGCTGCTGACTCTCAGCGGATCGGATACGTTGTCGCGCGAGGCGATCTACGCCGAGCATGCAGCGTACGGTCAGCACTTCGCCAGACTCATTCCTTCGCGGCCGCGCTCCCGGCAGGCGCACGCCAAGGGACGTTTGCGCGTCGGCTACGTTTCATCGGATTTTCGCAAGCACGCAGTGGCGACATTTTTCCAACCGCTGCTGGCGGCGCACGATACCGCACGTTTCGAGATCTTCTGCTACTACAACTACCATCGGGGCGACGAGGTCACAGCGGCCATTCGTGAGCGCGCCGAACATTTCTTACCGGTGGCAGGCGTGCCCGATCGGGTGCTTGCGGAACGCATCACCAGGGACGGGATCGACATCCTGGTCGATTTGAATGGCCACAGCGCCGACAACCGCCTGCCGCTGTTCCTGCTTGCACCCGCGCCAGTGCAGGTGACGTGGCTGGGCTACCCCGGAACCACGGGACTGGGGACCATGGACTACCGGCTGACCGATATTCACGCCGATCCCCCGGGCCTGACCGACTCGCTGCACACGGAAACGTTGTGGCGATTGCCGGCGACGGCATGGTGCTACCAGCCCTACGCGATTGCGCCGCCGGCGGCTTCGTCGGCCGCGGCGCGCAGCGGAATTACCTTGACCTGCCTCAACAGTCCGGGCAAAGCCTCGCCCGCCGCGCTCGCATCGTGGGCCGACATCATGAACGCCATTCCCGGGTCGCGTTTGCGACTTCTCGCTTCACCCTACGAGCAGCGGATGTATGAGCTCAAGACGTTGTTCGCCACGCGTGGCATCGCTGCAGATCGCATCGAGCTGGTACCGCGAAAGCCACTGGCCGAGTATCTCGCGCTCTACGGCAATGCCGACATCGCGCTCGACAGCTATCCCTACACCGGCGCGACGACGACATGCGATGCCTTGTGGATGGGCGTGCCCGTGGTCACCCTCGCCGGCGACCGCCCGTTCACGCGCAGCGGCGCCAGCATCTTGGCCAACGTCGGCCTGACCGAGCTGATCGCGCGCCGCCCGGAAGACTATGTGCGGATCGCCCGCGAGCTGGCGGACGACGGCGAGCGTCTCGCCAGGCTTCGCGCGGGACTGCGCGAACGCATGCGCGCGTCGCGCCTGACCGATGCTCGAAGCTTTGCACACGACGTCGAGGAGGCCTTCATCGAGATGCGCGAACGCGCGGTCGGAGCGCAGGACCCGACATGATTCCGGAATCTCCCCGGATGGCGGCGCCGCTCCTCGAGCTCAAGCGCATGTCCAAGCGCTTCACGACAGCGCCCGATACAGCCGCGCGCATCACAAGCCTGCTGCGAGGAGGGACAGCAGGGCAGACCGTGCACGCGGTCGACCGTGTCGATCTGGTCATCCCGGAACACGAGGTGGTGGGCTTGGTCGGAGAGTCGGGATGCGGCAAATCCACCCTCGGCAGACTCGCGGTCGGTCTGCTTGCTCCGAGCGAGGGGATGCGCCTCTGGCGCGGCGTGCAGCTCTCCAACGGCGCAGTCACGCCCACACAGCAGCTCAAGATGCAGATGATCTTCCAGGATCCGCACGCTTCGCTCAATCCGCGGCTGCGGGTCGTCGACATTGTGGGCGAAGCGCCAGTCGTGCACGGGCTCATTCGCCGCCGCCAGCAGGTTGAGTACGTCTCCCTGCAACTCAATCGCGTCGGCCTCGATCCGTCGCTCATGCGGCGCTTTCCGCATCAGTTCTCTGGCGGACAGCGCGCCCGCATCGGTATTGCCCGAGCCCTCGCAGTAAAACCCGACTTTCTGGTATGCGACGAATCGGTCGCGGCGCTGGATGTGTCCATCCGCGCACAAGTGCTCAATCTGTTCATGGATCTCAAGTCCGCGCTCAGTCTCACCTACCTGTTCATCAGCCACGATTTGGGCGTGGTGCGCCATGTGAGCGACCGGGTGGTGGTCATGTACCTGGGGCGCATCGTCGAGTCGGGACCGGCAGATGCAATCTTCCCTGCTCCGAATCATCCCTACACCCAGGCGCTGCTTGCCGAGGTTGGCAAGGTCGAGCCGAAAAAGCGCAGGTTCGTGCCCATCCGCGGAGAAATCCCGTCGCCATTGTCGCCGCCGTCGGGCTGCCATTTCCATCCGCGTTGCCCGCATGCGATGGCTCGCTGTCGTGAGACCTCGCCCGAGCTGGTCGAAATCGCGCCGGGTCGCAGCTCCGCCTGCTATCTCAACGGATGACTGGATGGACACCGTCCGCTGCCACCGCCCCCGACGTGCTGCGATCCCGCTGGTGCTCGATTCGCCACACAGCGGAACGGAGTATCCGCGCGACTTCGAATTCGCAGCGCCGCTCGCTGTGGTGCGGCAGGCCGAGGATACCTACGTCGCGGAGCTGTATGCGGCGGCCCCGGATGTCGGCGCGACGCTGATCGAGGCGCTTTTCCCACGCGCCTATATCGATCCCAACCGGCACGTGCTCGACATGGACCCGCAGCTTCTCGCCGACGCATGGCCCGACCCGATCAAGCCCTCGCGCAAGTCCGAATTGGGTATCGGCCTCATCTGGCGGCTCGCGCACGGTGGCGTTCCCATGTATTCGCGCAAATTGTCGGTGACCGAGGTTCGGCGCCGCATCGTCGAATGCTACGACCCCTATCACGCGGCCGTGGCGAGCGCTCTGGACGAGGCCCATCGAGCCTTCGGTGCGGTCTGGCACTTGAACTGCCATTCGATGCCTGCCGTGGGCGACGTCATGTCCGACGACCCTGGCCGGCAGCGCGCGGACTTTGTCTTGGGCGACCGCGACGGTTCAACCTGCACACCGGAGTTCACCGCTTTTGTCGCCGCCAAGCTGCGCGACATGGGCTACGTCGTCGCGATCAACGATCCCTACAAGGGGGTCGAGATCGTGCGCAGGCACGGACGTCCCCTGGAACGCCGCCACAGCCTGCAAATCGAGGTGAACCGCAAGCACTACATGGACGAGCGGACATTGATCAAGAACGCTGGATTCGCCGCGTTGCAAGCGAATCTCGGGACGCTGCTGGGGACGCTAGCGGAGTTTATTAGCGAACAAGGTTGAGTTTTCATTGGCGGGCATCGGCGAAAGACGTACAAAGCTTGATCTGCGACAATCCCGCCGTCGCGCGTTGACCCCATTCGGCGCAAAAGAGTAAAATTCAAAGGTTTATGACAAACGCGGCCGAAGTATCCAGGACGCGGATCGGGTTGAGCGAAAGTCGATGCGCGGCAAGCTCGTCGTCGGTAACTGGAAGATGCACGGCGGGCTCAAGCAGAACGACGCCTTGCTCGCCGATTTGCGTGCCGGATGGACGGCGCCCGTCGGCCGCGGCTTGGCGGTCTGCGTACCCTTCCCGTACTTGTGGCAAGCGCAAGCCGCGCTTTCTGGCTCGGCGATTGCGTGGGGCGTGCAGAACATGAGCGAGCACGCGTCCGGGGCCTTTACCGGTGAAGTCTCGGCGGCGATGGCTGCCGAATTCGGCTGCACGTACGCGATTGTCGGACACTCCGAGCGGCGTGTGCTCTTCAAGGAGAGCGACGCCACCGTAGCCGCCAAGGCATCGGCGGCGATGCAGGCCGGCCTGACACCGATCGTTTGCGTGGGCGAGACGCTGGCGGAGCGGGAGGCGGGGTCGACCGGAGCTGTGGTGACGAGGCAGCTTGAGCCGGTGCTCGCGAGCCTCGGCGACCGCATCATCCGGGCCGTGCTCGCCTACGAGCCGGTGTGGGCCATCGGAACCGGGCGCAATGCCTCGCCAGAACAGGCGCAGGAGGTGCATCACTTGCTACGCCAGCGCCTCGGAGTGGAGAACTCGGCGGTGCCGCTGTTGTACGGCGGCAGCGTCAAGGCCCCAAATGCGCGGAGCTTGTTTCAGATGCCTGACATCGACGGTGGATTGATCGGCGGGGCATCGCTGAAGGCTGATGAATTTTTGGCGATCGCCAATGCCTAATGCGGCGGTGGTCGCTCAAGAAAGGACCAAATGATCTGGGAATCGGTATTGCTGGCAGTGCATGTTCTGGTCGCCGCCGCGCTGATCGGCTTTATACTGCTGCAGCATGGTAAGGGCGCGGACATGGGTGCTGCCTTCGGCAGCGGAGCATCGGGAAGCCTGTTCGGCGCCGCGGGTTCGGCGAATTTCCTGTCGCGCACGACGGCCATCCTGGCAACTATTTTTTTCCTGTCGAGCCTCGCGCTCACCTATTTTGCCAGCACCCGCGGTCCCTCCAAGGATTTGATGCAACAAGGCGTGATGCAGAAGTTGCCGGAGACACCCTCGAAATCGGCCGAAGTTCCCAAGACGGAGAGCGCACCGGCGCAGCCGACGCCGGCACCGGCCCAGGACGCAGGCTCCAAGGCAGGCGAGATACCCAAGTAGCGCCGACGTGGTGAAATTGGTAGACACGCTGTCTTGAGGGGGCAGTGGCGTAAGCCGTGTGAGTTCGAGTCTCACCGTCGGCACCAACCATGCGGCTGCGGGCGGAGCCGTTTAGGGCAGGGCAGTCTTGATCGCAGGCGAGACTTTAGGATTGGAGTGATCGATGCTTGAACAATACTTCCCGGTCCTGCTCTTCATACTTGTGGGCATAGCCATCGGCGCAGCCATGCTGATGGTCGGACGGCTGGTTTCTCCCAATCGTCCGGATCCGCAAAAGCTCGCACCGTACGAATGCGGTTTCGAAGCTTTCGAGGACGCCCGCATGAAGTTCGACGTCCGCTACTATCTGATTGCCATCCTGTTCATCCTGTTCGACCTCGAGATCGCTTTTCTTTTTCCGTGGGCGGTGGTTTTGCCGGACATCGGCATCTTCGGGTTCTGGTCGATGATGATCTTTCTGGCGATACTCATCATCGGCTTCATTTACGAGTGGAAAAAGGGCGCGCTGGAGTGGGAATAGCGGCCCGAGCAGCGAGAGGGGACCCGCGAGCGAAGCGAGCGGGGTCGAGCGTCCGCGGGTGGCCGCAGCCGCCGACGCGCGACGCGACATATTCGCGCGGTCGGTACTAGAAGGCGGTAGGAGTAGCCATGTCACTTGAAGGCATTCTCGAAAAGGGTTTTGTCACCACCTCGCTCGACGCGCTCATTAACTGGGCGCGCAATGGGTCGATGTGGCCCATGACATTCGGCCTGGCATGCTGCGCGATCGAGATGATGCACGCGGGTGCGGCGCGCTACGATCTCGATCGCTTCGGCGTCGTCTTCCGCCCGAGTCCGCGCCAGTCCGACGTGATGATCGTCGCCGGCACCCTGTGCAACAAAATGGGGCCGGCGTTGCGCAAGGTCTACGACCAGATGGCCGAGCCACGGTGGGTGATCTCCATGGGATCGTGCGCCAACGGCGGGGGTTATTACCACTATTCCTATTCCGTGGTGCGCGGCTGCGATCGCATCGTCCCGGTAGACATCTACGTCCCGGGATGTCCGCCTACCGCCGAAGCTCTGTTGTACGGCATCCTGCAACTTCAGAACAAGATCTGGCGCACGAACACCATTGCACGATGAAGATCGATAGTCTTGCCGCTGCGCTGCAGACGGCGCTCGGCGATAAGCTCGCGAGCGTAACGACCGCGGCGGGCGAGGTCACCGCCGTCGTCAAGGCGGCCGACGTGTCGGCGACCATGCGCGAGCTGCGAGACCGCTCGGAGCTGCGCTTCGAGATCCTAGTCGACGTCTCCGGTGTCGACTACTCGGCTTACGGGACGACGGGGCGGGGCATGATGTATACGAGTTCGGGTTCCATGCCGGTCGAGCCCGTCGATGAGCGCAAGCACGGCGGCCGCTTCGCTGCCGTCTACCACCTGCTTTCGATTGCCAACAACTGGCGATTGAGAGTCCGCGTATTCGCCCCGGACGACGACTTTCCGGTAGTGCCGTCGGTGGTCGACATCTGGCCATCGGCGACGTGGTACGAACGCGAGGCTTTCGACTTGTACGGCATCGTGTTCACCGGGCACCCCGACTTGCGCCGGATCCTCACCGATTACGGTTTCGTCGGGCATCCGTTCCGCAAGGACTTTCCCTTGTCCGGCCATGTCGAAATGCGCTACGACCCCGAACAGGGCCGCGTGATCTACCAGCCGGTGACCATTGAGCCGCGCGAGGTCACCCCGCGCATCATCCGCGAGGACAGCTACGCGGACAACGAATGACGGTCCGATGGCCGAGATCAGAAACTACACCATGAACTTTGCCTCCGGCCGCCCGGCTGCGCCGGGCTTAACCTGCGCGCAGCGCAGGTTAGCCTACGCCGAAATGCATCTGCGCCTCAGTTAAATGGCCGAGATAAGAAATTACACGATGAATTTTGGGCCGCAGCATCCTGCAGCGCACGGCGTGCTTCGACTCGTGCTCGAACTGGACGGCGAAGTGATCCAGCGCGCGGATCCGCACATCGGCCTCCTGCACCGTGCCACGGAAAAGCTCGCCGAATACAAGACTTATCTGCAGACGCTGCCATACCTCGACCGCCTCGACTACGTGTCGATGATGTGCAACGAGCACGCGTACTGCTTGGCCGTGGAGAGGCTCCTCGGCATCGAGGTGCCGATCCGGGCGCAATACATCCGGGTGATGTTCGACGAAATCACGCGGCTCTTGAATCACCTGTTGTGGCTGGGCGCGCACTCGCTTGACGTGGGCGCGATGACCACGTTCCTCTATTGCTTCCGCGAACGCGAAGACTTGATGGATGTGTATGAGGCGGTTTCGGGCGCGCGGATGCACGCGGCCTACTATCGCCCCGGCGGCGTCCACCGCGACCTGCCTGACAGGATGCCCCAGTACCAGGTTTCAACCATTCACGACGCCAAGGCTGTCGAGCGGATGAACACCAATCGCCGGGGAAGCGTTCTCGATTTCATCGAGGACTTTACCAACCGCTTCCCCGGATACGTCGACGATTACGAGACGCTGCTCACTGAGAACCGCATCTGGAAGCAGCGCACCGTCGGCATCGGCGTGGTGAGCGCCGAGCGAGCGATGGCGCTGGGTTTCACCGGGCCGATGCTCAGAGGCTCGGGTGTTCCATGGGATCTGCGCAAGAAACAGCCCTACGAAGTCTACGATCGCATGGACTTCGACATCCCCATCGGAACCAACGGCGACTGCTACGACCGCTACCTCGTGCGCGTGCAGGAGATGCGCGAGGCGAACAAGATCATCAAGCAGTGCATCGCTTGGCTGCGCGAAAACCCCGGACCGGTCCTCATCGACAATCACAAGCTCGCGCCGCCGTCACGCGTGACGATGAAAGAGAACATGGAAGAGTTGATCCACCATTTCAAGCTCTTCACCGAGGGCATGCACGTGCCGCCGGGAGAGGTTTACGCGGCAATCGAGCATCCGAAGGGCGAGTTTGGTGTCTATCTCGTCTCCGATGGCGCCAACAAGCCGTATCGGCTCAAGTTCCGCGCGCCTGGATTCCCGCATCTTGCTGCGCTGGACGAGATGTCGCGTGGTCACATGATCGCCGACGTGGTCGCCATCATCGGCACCCAGGACATCGTTTTCGGGGAGATCGACCGATGAGCGTGATCGATTCCAGAGTGATCAATATCGCCGACCTGGAGCTCAAGCATTTCGCCAACGGCGACAAGTTCGAGTGCCGAGCATCGCGCATCGGACCGCTGCTCGGGGCCAAGGACCTCGGTTATTCCTACGATGTCGTGCCGCCGGGGAAACGGTCGTGTCCGTTCCACAGTCATCGCGGCGAAGAGGAGATGTTCTTCATCGTCAAAGGCACCGGCACGCTGCGCTACGGCGCGGAGACTCGGAGGATCCGCGCCGGCGATGTCATCTGCTGCCCGACGGGCGGCCCGGAAACCGCACACCAGATCGTCAATGATTCGAATGACGAGCTCGCCTATCTGTCGATCAGCACCATGATGCCGGCGGAAGTTTGCGAGTATCCCGATTCGAAAAAGGTCGGAGCCTTCGGCGGGGGTTTGCGGCACATGACCAGCTCCGGTGCCCACGTCGACTACTGGGATGGCGAGTAGCCATGGCGCGATTGCGGATGCGCCATAGCGATTACAGGCCCTCATGCTGAGCGCAGATTCACTCAAGAGGATCGATCGCGAGATCGCCAAGTACCCGGCCGATCGCAGGCAGTCGGCGGTGATGGCAGCGCTCGCGATTGCTCAGGACGAGAAAGGCTGGCTGTCCACCGAGACCATGGACTTCGTCGCCTCGTATCTCGGCATGCCTTCGATTCTCGTCTATGAGGTTGCGACCTTCTACGAGATGTACAACACCAGCCCCGCTGGTAAACACAAGGTGTCGATCTGTACCAATCTTCCGTGCGCGCTGCAGGGGGCGGCAAAAGCGGCGGATCATCTCAAGAAAACGCTCGGCGTCGATTTCGGCGAGACAACGGCCGACGGATCGTTTACGCTCAAGCAGGGCGAGTGCTTCGGCGCGTGTGGCGATGCGCCGGTGCTGCTGGTCAACAACAAGCGCATGTGCAGCTGGATGAGCAACGAGAAAATCGACGAGCTCATCGCCGAGTTGCGCGGCAAGGGAAGCTAAGGCCTGACGTGAACGCTCCGTCCGAAGTCCTCGATTACGGTCCCGATGCCATTCTCATGGCGGGCCTCAACGGCAGGAACTGGCGCCTCGCCGACTATGTGGAGCGCGGCGGCTACGAGGCGCTCAAGAAGATGCTGACGGAAAAGACTCCGCCTCAGACGATCATCGCCGAGGTGAAGAAGTCGGCGCTCCGCGGGCGCGGTGGCGCCGGATTTCCAACTGGGCTCAAGTGGAGCTTCATGCCGCAGCAATACGCGGGCGAGAAGTATCTGGTGTGCAATTCCGACGAGGGGGAGCCGGGAACGTTCAAGGATCGCGACATCCTGCGCTACAACCCGCACATGCTCATCGAGGGAATGGCGATCGCCGCGTACGCGATGGGTTGCAGGCACGCCTACAACTATATTCACGGCGAGATCTGGGAGACCTACGAGCGTTGCGAGGAAGCGGTCGAGGAGGCATACAAGGCAGGCTACCTGGGCGACAACATCCTCGGCAGCGATTTCAGCTTCCACCTCTACAATCACCACGGCTTCGGCGCGTACATCTGCGGCGAGGAAACCGGATTGCTCGAGTCGCTCGAGGGGAAAAAGGGTCAGCCCCGGTTCAAGCCGCCGTTCCCCGCGAGCTACGGCCTTTTCGGCAGACCGACGACGGTCAATAACACCGAAACTCTCGCCTCGGTGCCGTGGATCATCAAGCATGGCGGCGAAGCGTTTCTCAACCTGGGCCGGCCCAACAACGGCGGCACCAAGCTCTTCTCTGTTTCCGGCGACGTCGAGCGGCCGGGGAATTTCGAGGTCAAACTCGGCACGCCCTTTGTGAAGCTGCTCGAGATGGCTGGCGGCATGCGTGGCGGCAGGAAGCTCAAGGCCTGCATCCCCGGCGGGTCTTCGATGCCGGTGCTTCCCGGGGACATCATGATGACGACCGATATGGATTACGACTCGATCGCCAAGGCAGGGTCGATGCTGGGGTCGGGCGCCGTGATCCTCATGGATGACACGCGGTGCATGGTGCGCTCGCTGCTGCGGCTCTCCTACTTCTATTTCGAGGAGTCGTGCGGCCAGTGCACGCCGTGCCGCGAAGGCACGGGCTGGCTGTGGCGAGTCGTCAACAGGATCGAGCACGGCGAGGGGCGCAACGAGGATCTCGAGTTGCTCACCTCGGTCTCGGACAACATCGCGGGACGAACCATCTGCGCGCTCGGCGACGCCGCTGCGTTGCCGGTCAAGAGCTTCGTCAAGCATTTCCGCGATGAATTCCAGTATCACATCGATCACAAGCGCTGCCTGGTGCCGGATTACCTCTGATGAGCACAATCAACCTCGAGGTCGACGGCAAGCCGGTGCAGGTGCCCGGCGGCTCGACCGTCATGGACGCCGCTCACAAGCTCGGCCTCTACGTTCCGCATTTTTGCTGGCACAAGAAGCTCACCATCGCGGCGAACTGCCGCATGTGTCTGGTCCAGGTGGAGAAGGCACCGAAACCCCTGCCGGCGTGCGCCACACCCGCGACCGAGGGGATGAAAGTCTGGACCCATTCCGACGCCGCGGTCGAGGCGCAGAAGGGCGTCATGGAGTTCCTGCTGATCAACCATCCGCTCGACTGCCCGATCTGCGATCAGGGTGGCGAATGCCAGCTGCAGGACCTGGCAGTCGGCTACGGCGCGTCGAACTCGCGCTACACCGAGGCCAAGCGCGTCGTGCTCAACAAGAACCTGGGGCCGCTCATCTCCACCGACATGACGCGCTGCATTCACTGCACGCGCTGCGTGCGATTCGGCCAGGAGATTGCCGGCATTATGGAACTCGGCATGGCCAAGCGCGGCGAATTTTCCGAGATCATGACTTTCGTCGGCCGCACCGTCGATTCCGAGCTCTCGGGCAACGTCATCGATCTGTGTCCGGTCGGTGCGCTCACTTCGAAGCCCTTCCGCTACACGGCGCGCACCTGGGAGCTTGCGCGGCGCAAATCGGTTTCTCCTCACGACGGGCTGGGCAGCAACCTGATCGTGCAGGTCAAGAACGACCGAGTGATGCGCGTCGTGCCGCTGGAAAACGAGGCGGTCAACGAGTGTTGGCTCTCCGACAAAGATCGCTTTTCATACGAGGGACTCAATTCCGAAGATCGGCTGAAGAGGCCGCGCTTGCGGCGCGACGGCACCCTGGTCGACTGCGACTGGCAAACCGCACTCGAACGGGCGGTCGGCGAGTTGAAGCGCGTCCGCGAGCAGCACGGAGCTTCCGCGATCGGCTTGATTGCGTCGCCGCATTCGACGCTGGAAGAGCTTTATCTGGCGCAAAAGCTTGCCCGAGGCTTGGGCAGCGACAACGTCGACTTTCGTCTGCGCCAGACCGACTTCAGCACCGCTCCCAACGGGGCACCATGGCTGGGCATGTCCATTGCCGAGTTCGCCGCGCTCGATCGCGTGCTGGTCGTCGGCAGCTTCCTGCGCAAGGATCATCCGCTGCTGGCGCAGCGCCTCCGGCAATCGGTCAAGAAGGGAACGCAGCTTTCGATCGTGCACTCGTCTGCCGACGATCTGCTCATGACCGTAGCCAACCGCATGCTGGTCGCGCCGTCGTTGCTGCCGCGGGCGCTCGCCGAAATCGTCGTTGCCGCGGCCGGCGAAGCAGGTGAGACTACGCCGGCCGAGCTTTCCGGCGTTACGCCATCGGCGGCGGCAAAGGAAATAGCAGCGAGTCTGCGCAGCGGTGAACGCAAAGGGATCTTCCTCGGCAATTTCGCCCAGCATCATCCACAAGCCGCACAGTTGCACGCGCTTTGCGCCGCGCTTGCCAAGCTGACCGGAGCCAGGCTCGGTTTCATGACCGAGGCCGCCAACTCGGTCGGCGGCTACCTCGTCGGGGCGATGCCGCGCAACGGCGGATTGAATGCACAGGCGATGCTGACGCAGCCGTGTCGCGCATACATCATCCTCAACGCGGAGCCCGATCTCGACGTTTCCGATCCGACTGCGGCGCGGACGGCGCTCGCTGCCGCGGAGGTTGTCGTCGCGCTGACCCCGTTCGCTTCGATCGCGGCGGAGCACGCCCATTTGCAGCTTCCGGTGGCGGCGTTTGCCGAGACGGCGGGAACCTTCGTCAACTGCGAAGGCCGCCCCCAGATGTTCAAGAGCGTCGCCTTGCCGCCCGGAGAAGCGCGGCCGGCGTGGAAAGTCCTGCGCGTCCTGGGCTCCATGCTCGGCCTCGCCGGGTTCGATTTCGAATCGATCGACGCCGTGCGCGCCGAATTGCCCGCTGCTGCCGCGATTGAGGCGGGCCTCTCCAACGCGACTCAGGCCTCGATCGCCGTCCCGTCCACATCCGCGGGCGAGCTCGAACGCGTGGCCGACGTGCCGATCTACGCGGCGGACCCGCTAGTGCGTCGGGCGCCGTCGCTGCAGAAGACCGCCGACGCCAGGCCTCCCCTTGCCCGCATGAATGCCGCGACACGCTCCAAGCTCAAGTTGAGCGATGGCATTGCGGTACGTGTGCGCAACGGCGCCGGGGAGGCGATATTGAAGGTCGCCGCCGACGAAAGCGTTCCCGACGGCTGCGTGCGCGTTGCCGCGGCGCATCCCGCAACGCGGATGCTCGGATCGATGTTCGGCACCCTTGCCCTGGAGTCGCTCTAGATGGATGCGATGCTCGCACCGGTAGCAAGTTTCTTTGGGGTGACCTGGCCTCTGGTGTGGAACATCGTCAAGATCTTGGTCATCGCGCTGCCACTGATGATCGCGGTGGCGTTTCTGACCCTGGCCGAGCGCAAGGTGATCGGCTACATGCAGGTGCGCATCGGCCCCAATCGTGTCGGTCCGTTCGGACTGCTGCAACCCTTCGCCGATCTGGTGAAGATGTTGCACAAGGAGGTCATCGTTCCGTCGGGAGCGAGCCGATGGCTGTTTTTCATGGCGCCCATGCTCTCCCTTGCCCCGGCACTGGCCGCGTGGGCGGTGATCCCGTTCGCCGACGGCATGGTGCTCGCCGATATCAACGCAGGATTGCTCTACTTGATCGCCATGACTTCGATGGGCGTCTACGGCATCATCCTGGCCGGCTGGGCATCGAACTCCAAATACGCTTTTCTGGGTTGCTTGCGCTCCGCGGCCCAGATCGTGAGCTATGAAATCGCCATGGGGTTCGCACTGGTCGGGGTGTTGATGGTCGCGTCCAGTTTGAACATCAGCGATATCGTACGCGGCCAGGAAGGCGGCGCCGCTCACTGGTACATCTGGCCCCTCTTGCCCCTGTTCGTCGTCTACCTGGTCGCCGGCATCGCAGAGACCAACCGACATCCCTTCGACGTTGCAGAGGGCGAATCGGAGATCGTGGCGGGATTCCACGTCGAGTATTCGGGCATCGCCTTCGCACTGTTCTTCCTCGCCGAATACATGAACATGATTTTGGTGTCGGCGTTGTGCTCGACCATGTTTCTCGGCGGCTGGCTATCCCCATGGCCGATCTTGAACGACATCGAAATATTGGGCTTCCATCCCTTCGGCGACGGCCTGGGGTGGCTGTTCCTCAAGACCTGCGCCATTCTTTTCATCTTCTTGTGGATCCGCGCCACTTTCCCGCGCTACCGCTATGACCAGATCATGAGACTGGGCTGGAAAGTGTTCATACCGATCACGCTCATCTGGATCGTGTTCCTGGGCGCCATGATGCAAACGCGCTGGGCGTACCTGTTCCACTGAAGAGACACCGTGCTCCAGCGCATCAAAGACTTCTTTAACACTTTCCTGCTCGTCGAACTGGCGAAGGGCCTGTGGGTGACGCGGCGGTATATGTTTGCGCGCAAGGTCACCGTGCAGTACCCGGAGGAAAAGACGCCGATGAGCCCGCGCTTCCGTGGCCTGCACGCACTGCGCCGCTATCCGAACGGAGAGGAGCGGTGCATCGCCTGCAAGCTGTGCGAGGCGGTGTGCCCGGCGCTGGCGATCACCATCGAGTCGGAGCAGCGTGCGGACGGCACTCGCCGGACAACGCGCTACGACATCGACTTGACCAAGTGCATCTTCTGCGGTTTTTGCGAGGAATCGTGTCCGGTCGACTCCATCGTGGAGACGCGAATCCTCGAGTATCACGGCGAAAAGCGCGGCGATTTGATCTACACCAAGGAAATGCTGCTCGCGGTGGGCGATCGTTACGAAGCCCAGATAGCCGCCGATCGCGCGGCGGACGCACATTATCGTTAGAGGGAATCCCCTGCGCTTCCGATGAACATCCAGCCGTTTGTCTTCTACGCCTTTGCCGCGATTCTGGTGTTTGCCGGGCTGCGCGTCGTCACCAGCCGCAATCCGGTGCATGCCGCCTTGTGGCTGGTGCTTGCGTTTTTCAGCGCCGCCTGCGTGTGGCTGCTGCTGCAGGCGGAATTCCTGGCCATCGCGCTGGTTCTGGTCTACGTCGGCGCCGTCATGGTCCTATTCCTGTTCGTGGTCATGATGCTCGACGTCAACTTCGCCAAGATGCGCGAGCGCTTCAAGAGCTATATCCCGGTCGGCGCGACAGTGGGCATTCTGGTGCTGGTCGAGATGGCGGTGGTGTTGATCGGCGGCTATCTCTCACCCGGTGCGGCGCCTGGGCCGGCGCCCGTGCCGAAGAATTTCAGCAACACGCGCATGCTCGGCCTGCAGATCTACACCGACTACGCGTATCCGTTCGAGATCGCGGCGGTGATTCTTCTGGTCGCGATCATCGCCGCGATTGCGCTGACGCATCGCAGGCGCGTGGCGACCAAGCATCAGAACCCCGGCGATCAGGTGAAGGTGCATCCGAAGGATCGCCTGCGGGTGCTGCAGATGGCGCCGGAAAAGAAAGTTTCCGAGCAATAGTGCGTGCGCGCCTCTGGCGCGAGCAACAGGCGGGGCTCGGGTGACCGCCAAAGAGGGAGGAAGAAGCGGGTGACGTTGCTGTCGCAACCGACGCTGGCGCACTACCTCGTGCTGGGGGCGGTCCTGTTCGCCATCAGCGTCGTCGGCATTTTCCTGAATCGCCGCAATGTGATCATTCTGCTGATGGCGATCGAGTTGATGCTGCTCGCCTGCAATCTGAATTTCATTGCCTTCTCGCATTTCCTGGGCGATTCAGCCGGCCAGGTCTTCGTGTTTTTCATCCTGACGGTGGCGGCCGCCGAATCGGCGATCGGGCTGGCGATTCTGGTGCTGCTGTTCCGCAACGTCGGCTCGATCGACGTCGAGGATCTGGACAGGCTCAGGGGCTAGGGATTGCCGATGACAATGCAGCAACTCTATCTGCTGATCCCCCTGGTGCCGCTCGCCGCTTCAATCGTCGTCGGGCTCTGGGGTCCGCGCCTCGGGCGCACGACCTCGCACCGGATCTGCATCGCCGGTGTCATGGTCTCGACCCTGGCCTCGGGCTGGGTTTTGAGCGACGTGCTGGCAGGCCACAACTTCAACGGCGACATCTACACATGGATGATCTCGGGAGGGGTCAAGTTCGCGATCGGGTTTCTCATCGATCCGCTGACTGCGCTGATGATCACCGTGGTGAGCTTCGTTTCGCTGATGGTGCACATCTACACCATCGGCTACATGGCCGACGATCCCGGCTACACCCGATTCTTTTCCTACATCTCGCTGTTCACCTTCAGCATGCTCATGCTGGTGATGGCGAATAACTTCCTGCAGCTGTTCTTCGGCTGGGAGGCCGTCGGTCTGGTTTCGTATCTGCTGATCGGATTCTGGTACGAGCGACCGACCGCGATCTACGCCAATCTCAAAGCGTTCCTAGCCAACCGGGTCGGCGATTTCGGATTCGTCCTCGGCATCGGTCTGATCGTGGCGTACCTTGGCACGCTCGATTACGAGACGGCGTTCAAGGCCGCGCCGCAGCTGGCGGGAACCTCGATCAACCTAGTCGGCGATGCCCAGTGGTCGCTCATGACGGCGATCTGCATCGGACTCTTCGTCGGCGCGATGGGCAAGAGCGCGCAGGTGCCGCTGCATGTGTGGCTTCCCGACTCGATGGAAGGTCCCACGCCGATCTCCGCCCTGATCCACGCGGCAACCATGGTGACCGCCGGCATTTTCATGGTCGCGCGCATGAGCCCGCTGTTCGAACTCTCGGATACGGCTCTGTCGTTCGTCACCGTCATCGGCGCCACGACGGCGCTGTTCATGGCCGTACTGGGCATCGTGCAGCACGACATCAAGCGGGTGGTCGCTTATTCGACGCTCTCCCAGCTCGGATACATGGCTTGCGCGCTCGGCGCCTCCGCGTACTCGGCTGCGATCTTCCATCTCATGACGCATGCGTTCTTCAAGGCGCTCCTGTTCCTAGGTGCGGGCTCCGTCATCATCGCTATGCATCACGAGCAGGACATGCGCAAGATGGGTGGCCTGAAGAAGTACATGCCGATCACCTACTGGACCATGGTCATAGGCTCGCTAGCTCTGGCCGGGATTCCGCCCTTTGCCGGATTCTTCTCCAAGGACGCGATCATCGAGGCGGTACAGTTGTCGAGGGTTCCGGGTCACACCTATGCGCAGTTCGCCGTGACCGCCGGCGTGCTCTTGACCGCGCTGTACAGCTTCCGCCTGATCTTCCTGACCTTCCATGGAGAGGAGCGCTTCCGCCATGCCCAAACGCATGACGACGCGCACGGCCATGATGAGCATGGGCACGCCGATCCACAGGAAAGCCCGTGGGTCGTCACGCTACCGCTGGTCGTGCTCGCGATCGGGTCGATCTACACAGGATGGGCGTACGTGGGCGACACCGTGTTCGGCGACTTCTTCGGCAGCTCCATCGCGGTAGCCGAACAGCACCCGGGCGTCGCAGAGATGCGCGAGGAGTGGCATGGCCAGGTCGCCTTCATCCTGCATGCCCTGGCGGGACTGCCGTTATGGCTGGGCGTCGCCGGGATCGTCGCGGCGTGGTTCTTCTGGTTGCGCCGCCCCGAGTTGCCTGGGAGGATCGCCGCATCGCTCGGCGGGCTCTATACCCTGCTCGTCAACAACTACTTCTTCGACAAGTTCAACGACTGGTTCTTCGCCGGCGGCTTTCGCAAGATCGGAACCATCGCTTCCGACGTCGGCGACCGCTCGGTGATCGACGGATTTTTCGTCAACGGAAGCGCTCGGGTGGTTGCGGCCACGTCGGCGCTCCTGCGCCATATCCAGACCGGCCGCGTCTACCACTACGCCTTCGCCATGATTCTGTCGGTGTTCGCGCTGCTCACCTGGTGGGTCGTGCGCTAGGGTCTGTGAACGCTATGGACACAAACGCGTTGCATTGCCGAAAACGCCTAGTGCAAGGCGCAAAGGCGAAGGCGGGCAGGGCGCCCGGCGAGACTTTGCAACGCTGCGATCGGCGTTTTCGGCAGCAACCCGAAGGGAGCGGGCGTCCTGGGGCGCCACTCGGTGTTGCCGTCCTCGCCAAGACCGCTAGTCTTGGCTTCGTCCTGCGCCTTGATTGGCGCCCCAGGGCACCCGTTCGCGTATCCGCCCATAGCGTTCACAGGCCCTAGGGCTCTTCAAATCGTGCTGCCTTATATAAGCCTCGCCATCTGGGTGCCGATCGTCTCCGGGGTTCTGGTGCTGGCGCTGCATCGCGACCGCGACGCCGCCGCGGCGCGCTGGCTCGCGCTGGTCGGCGCCATCGCCGGATTCGCGGTGACCATTCCGCTGTATCTTCATTTCGCCATAGGGACCGCGGAGATGCAGTTCGTCGAAGCGGTGGAGTGGATACCGCGCTTCAACGTGAACTATATCGTCGGCGTGGACGGCATATCGCTGCCGCTGGTCCTGCTCAACAGTTTCATCACGGTACTTGTCGTCTGGGCCGGCTGGGTCGTCATCCAGACCCGAGTCGCCCAGTACATGGCGGCGTTTCTCATCATGTCGGGGCTTACCAACGGTGTTTTCACCTCGCTCGACGGCGTACTGTTCTACGTCTTTTTCGAGGGCATGTTGATTCCGCTGTACTTGATCATCGGCATCTGGGGCGGTCCCAACCGCGTCTACGCGGCGATCAAGTTTTTCCTCTATACCCTGCTGGGGTCGCTCCTGATGCTGGTGGCGCTCATCTATCTTTACACGGTGAGCGGAGGGAGCTTCTCCATCCTCGAGTGGTACCAGCTGCCGCTATCGCTCAAGACGCAGGTGCTGCTGTTCATCGCATTTTTCGCTGCGTTCTCGGTCAAGGTGCCGATGTGGCCGGTGCACACTTGGCTTCCCGACGCGCACACCGAAGCTCCAACCGGAGGCTCGGTGGTGCTGGCGGCGGTCACGCTGAAGGTCGGCGGCTACGGGTTCATCCGTTTTGTGCTGCCGATCCTGCCCGACGCGAGCCATTATCTGTCCGGGTTCATGATAGCTCTGTCGCTGATCGCGATTGTCTACATCAGCTTTGTCGCGCTGGTGCAGCCCGACATGAAGCGGCTCATTGCCTATTCCTCGATCTCGCACATGGGCTTTGTCACCCTTGGCGTATTCCTGTTCAGCGCGATGGGGGTCGAAGGCGGGCTGGTGCAGATGATCTCGCACGGCTTCGTCTCCGCAGCGTTGTTCCTCTGCGTGGGCGTCCTCTACGACCGCATGCACAGCCGGGCGATCTCTGACTATGGCGGCGTGGTGAACACCATGCCCAAGTTCGCCGCCTTTGCCATGCTTTTCGCCATGGCGAACTCCGGACTACCCGGAACCAGTGGCTTCGTCGGCGAGTTCATGGTGACGCTCGCATCGATCAAGACCAACTTCTGGCTCGGTTTCCTGGCAGGGACCATGATGATTCTCGGCGCCGCATACACGCTGTGGATGTACAAGCGCGTTTGGTACGGCGCGGTGTCGAATGACCACGTCGCGGCATTGAAGGATCTTTCCAGCCGTGAATTCTGGCTCCTCGGAGCGCTTGTCCTGGCGGTGCTTGCGCTGGGCGTGTATCCCAAGCCTTTCACCGATGTGATGCACGCGTCGGTCAGCGATCTGCTTGCTCACGTGGCGCAGAGCAAGCTATAGCCTGGGACGAGACAACACCATGCTCTCCGGCTTCGATCTCACGCCCGCCCTTCCCGAAGTGACGCTGCTCGTCGCCGCGTGCGTCGTGCTGGTGGTCGATCTGTTCGTGCCCGATTCGCAGCGGCGGGTCTCCTACTGGCTCACCCAGCTCGGGTTGCTCGCCACCGCGTGGTTCTCGCTTTACGTGTTCCACGAGACGCCGGTCCGCGCCTTCGGCAACGCCTTCGTCGCCGATGCTTTGGCCGATCTGCTCAAATTCTTCAGCTGCATCACCGTGGTGCTGACGCTGCTGTACTCCCGGGTCTATCTGACGGCCCGAGGGCTTTTCCGTGGCGAGACCTTCGTGCTGACCATGTTCGCGTTGCTGGGGATGATGGTCATGATCTCGGCGGCGCACTTCCTGACGCTCTACCTCGGTCTCGAGCTCATGTCGCTGGCGCTCTACGCTCTGGTGGCGCTGCAGCGAGACTCCAACGTCGCTGTCGAGGCTTCGATGAAGTACTTCGTTCTCGGTGCGCTGGCGTCGGGCCTGCTGCTCTACGGCATGTCGATGATCTACGGCGCCACGGGATCGCTGGAGATCAACCAAGTAGCAGTCGCCGTGTTCAGCGGCCACGCCAATCGCCTCATCCTTGCATTCGGCCTGGTGTTCGTCGTGTCGGCGATCGCCTTCAAGCTCGGCGCCGTGCCGTATCACATGTGGATACCCGATGTTTACGAGGGCGCGCCGACGGCGATCACGCTTTTCATCGGGGCGGCGCCGAAGCTTGCGGCGTTCGCCTTCGCCATCAGGCTCTTGGTCGGATCGCTTGCCGCGATGTGGTTCGACTGGCAGGGAATGCTGGTGGTCCTGTCGGTCTTGTCGATGATCGCCGGCAACGTGATCGCCATCGCACAGAGCAACATCAAGCGCATGCTTGCCTATTCGACCATCGCCAACATGGGCTACATGCTGCTGGGCTTCCTGACCGCCAACGTCAATGGCTACAGTGCGGCGATGTTCTACACCATCGTTTACGTACTCACCACTCTGGCCAGCTTCGGAATGGTGCTGCTGCTCTCGCGCAGCGGCTTCGAGGCCGACAAGCTCGACGATTTCAAGGGCCTCAATCAGCGCAGTCCGTGGTATGCACTGATGATGTTGCTGGTCATGTTCTCGCTCGCCGGAATCCCGCCGACGGTGGGCTTCTACGCCAAGTTCGCTGTGTTCGAAGCGGCGGTCGATGTCGGGCTGGTCTGGCTAGTGGTGATCGCCGTCATCACGTCGCTGATCGGCGCTTTCTACTATTTGCGCATCGTCAAGCTCATGTACTTCGACGATCCTGTGGACCAGGCGCCCCTGGAGTCGAGGTTCGACACGAGAGTGCTGCTTTCGCTCAACGGCCTCGCGTTGCTGTTCTTCGGCGTCTTCCCGCAGCAACTCATGGGCATGTGTGTGGTGGCGCTGACGCACTCGTACTAGGGAACCTCCGAAAGAGCCGCGCGTGGCAGCGACGGAAGCTTACGTGGGCTCCTTCAGAGGTTCCTTGGGCGGGTGGCACGCCCTTCAGGCGTAGCTGTGCCGCCGTGCTAACATCCGCGGGTCGTCCTGCCTTCTTCCCATGCGCGTCGGCTTTTTCGTCACCTGTCTGGTCGACCTGATGCGGCCGTCGATCGCCTTCGCGGCGATTCGCCTGCTCGAGTCGGGCGGCGCCCAGGTGGTCGTTCCGCCGCCGCAGACCTGTTGCGGACAACCCGGCTACAACTCGGGCGATCGCGAAGGCGCCAAGACGCTCGCCACCAAGCTCGTCGCTGAATTCGAAGGCTTCGATTATTTGGTTGCCCCGTCGGGCTCGTGCAGCGGCATGATCAAGACGCACTACGCCGATCTTTTTCGCGACGATCCGGCGCTCGCTGCTCGCGCAGCAGCGCTTGCCGTGAAAACCTACGAGCTAACCGATTTCCTGGTAAACGTGGTCAAGCTCGAGCGCGTTCCCAGCAGTTTTTCGGGCAGCGTGACCTACCACGATTGCTGCGCGGGCCTGCGCGAGATGGGCGTGAAGGAGCAGCCCCGCGAGCTGCTCTCGAAGCTGCCGAATGTCAGGGTCACCGAGATGCCCGACTGCGAAACCTGCTGCGGCTTCGGCGGCACCTTCTGCATCAAGTACGGGGAGATTTCCGCGCGCATGGCGGACAACAAGTGCAGACAGATCGCGGACACCGGAGCCGATGCGGTTGTCCTCGGCGACCTGGGATGCATCCTGAACATCGAGGGCAGGCTGCGCAGGCGCGGCGACATGCGCACCCGAGTGCTACACGTCGCCGAGATTCTCGCCGCACCTGAAACTGGGGTATAGCGTGCAGATCGCGTCGATGCATTTCAAGGAGCGTGCCCATGCCGCCTTAAGCGACGCGCAGCTCCAGCAGAACCTGCAGAAGTTCCGCACCAAGTTCGTCACCAAGCGCCGCGAATCGCTCGCCGAGCTCGACGACTTCGAGGCCACACGGGAGGCGGGCAGGGCGATCCGGCAGCGCACGCTGGACAATCTCGACGCGTGGCTGGAGATCTTCGAGACCAACGCCACGGCGCGCGGCGCGATCGTCCTCTGGGCCGAAACGCCCGCCGACGTCAACCGCCACGTGCTCGACATCGCGCGCAGACACGGCACGACCAAGGTCATCAAGTCGAAGTCGATGGTGAGCGAAGAGTCCGCGCTCGATGCAGCGCTCGAGGGAGCCGGCCTAACGGTGGTCGAGACCGATCTCGGTGAATATATCCTGCAGATCAACGACTACGAGCCGCCGTCGCACATCATCGGGCCCGCCTTGCACAAGAGCAAGGCGGAAGTAGCCGAGCTGTTCGCCAAAAAGCACGGCACGCCGCGCAAGACCGAGATCAACGAGCTATGCCTCGAGGCGCGCAAGGTGCTGCGCGGACACTATCTGAGCGCCGACATGGGCATATCGGGCGGAAATTTTTTCGTCGCCGAGACGGGCTCGGTTGTGCTGGTCACCAACGAATGCAACGCGACGCTGACAACGACGCTGCCGAAGGTCCACGTCGCCATCTCCGGCATCGAAAAGGTCGTCGCCACGCTGGAAGACGTCGCCACGCTGATGCGCCTCCTGCCGCGCTCCGCGACCGGGCAATCGATTTCCAATTACGTGGACATCCTCACCGGAACCAAAGGGCAGGGCGATTTCCACGGCGCCGAGCACATGTACTTCATTCTCGTCGACGCCGGCCGTGCACGGGTGCTTGGAAGCGAAGTCAGAGAGGCGCTGCGCTGCATTCGCTGTGGCGCTTGCATGAATCACTGTCCCGTTTATCAGAACATCGGCGGACATTCGTACGGCTGGGTGTACCCGGGGCCGATCGGTTCGATCCTGACGCCGTCGTATATCGGACTGGAGAATGCGCTCGACCTGCCCATGGCCTCGACCATGTGCAATCAGTGCGGAGTGGTCTGTCCAGTGAAGATTCCGCTGCCGGACTTGCAGCGCAAATTGCGCGAAGAGGAGTTCCGGCGCCAGCTGCGCCCGTGGAGTGAGCGTTTGGGCTTGAGAGCGTGGTCGTGGCTGGCTTCACGGCCCCGTCTGTTCGCGCTTGTCACACGAATCGGAGCGCGCGTGCTCAAAGGCATGGGAGGACGCGATCGCCTGATTCACCGCCTGCCGCTCGGAGGCGGCTGGACCGAGGGACGCGACATGCCGGCGTCTAGTGGCCGCACTTTCCGCGAGCTCTACGCGCAGCGCGAGGCCTCGCGATGAACACGCCTCGCGATCACATCCCGCGAACCGCGCCGCCGATCAGCCATCGTGGGGACTCGCTCGGCACCGAAAACGCGTTCGTCGTATTGGCCGAAGTAAACGCGCTGCAGCGCCAGGGCCGCGACATCGTTTCATTCTGCATCGGCCAGCCCGACTTCCCGACGCCGGCCAACGTGCAGGACGCTGCGATCGCAGCCATACGCGGCGGAAAGCACGGCTATACGCCCTCGGCCGGCATCGACGAGTTGCGCGCGGCGGCCGCACGCGACATGGGCAGCCGCCGCGGGCTCGACATCGCCGCCGAAGATGTCGTCGTGGGAGCGGGCGCCAAACCGTTCATCGCTTATACCATCGCCTCGGTAACCGATTACGGCGCCGGCGAAGAGGTGATCTACCCCGTGCCCGGGTTCCCGATCTACGAATCGCAGATCGTCGCCAACGGCGCCGTTCCGGTTCCGATTCATCTGCGCGAGGCGCGCGACTTCGCATTCGATCCGCACGAGCTGGAGGCGAAGATCACCGAGAAGACGCGGCTCTTGATCCTCAATTCGCCGCAGAATCCGACCGGCGGCGTGCTGCAGCGTGCCGACCTGGAGGCGATCGCCGAGATACTACTCCAGCATCCCCACGTCTGGGTCTACGCTGACGAGATCTATTCGCGGCTCCTCTACGACGGCGAATTCAGCTCTCTCGCGTCGCTCCCAGGCATGCTCGAGCGCACCGTCATTTCCGACGGCGCATCGAAAACATGGGCGATGACGGGCTGGCGCATCGGCTACATCGCCAATCGCGCGCTGGCGCCTGTTTTTACGCGCTGGATCACCAACACCGATTCCTGTGCCAGCCAGGTGAGCCAGTGGGCCGCGCTCGAAGCGATCGAAGGACCGCAGGAAAGCGCTGCTGCAATGCGGACATCGTTTCTGGAGCGTCGCGATCTCGTCGTCGGATTGCTCAATGCGGTGCCGGGCGTGAGCTGCAAGACTCCTGGAGGTGCTTTTTACGCCTGGCCGAACGTGACCGAAGCGTGCAAGCTCACCGGGTGTGCCGACTCCGAAGAGTTGCGCAAGCGCCTGCTCAACGAAGCCGGTGTCGCGGTGCTTGCCGACATCCACTTCGGACGGCGCGTCCCCGGCGACGGCCAGCACATCCGCCTTTCCTATGCAGCATCGACCGATGCGATCCGCTGCGGGGTCGAGCGCATCGCGGAATTCGTGCGCCGGAATCAGCGATGAACGGGGAGCGCGAGGCGGTTCTGGGTCGCGTACGTGCAGCGCTGGGCAAGCGCCAGCGCGACGCAAGGGCGGTCGCCGATGCACAGGCCATCATCGAAGCGCACGCGCATGGGCCGCGCCCGCGCATGACGCCGGATGTCCTCGCACGGTTCCTGCGCCGGGCGACCGACATGGAGAGCACCATCGAGCGGATCGGCGGCCGTGGCGAGATTCCCGCTGCGGTGGCGCGCTATGTCGATGCGCTCGAATTACCCCCGGCACTCGCTCAACAGAAGTCACATTGCGGCGTCTGCTGGCCCGAATTTGGTGACCTCGACTGGGCCGCGGCCGGTCTCACCATCGAGGCGCAGCCCACCATCGGCGATGACCGGCTGGGCATCACCGGCGCATTCTGTGCGATTGCCGAGACCGGCACGCTGGTCATTCTTTCAGGCGCGGATACGCCGACCGCAACGACGCTACTTCCGGACACTCACATCGCGGTATTACACGCAAATCGCGTCGTCCCCGGAATGGAAGAAGCGTTCGCGCTGATACGCCGCGAGCATGGCCTACTGCCGCGCGCGGTGAACATGATCTCCGGGCCCTCACGCACCGGCGACATCGAGCAGACCATCGTGCTTGGTGCGCACGGTCCATATCGCGTTCACATCCTCGTCCTGACTTAGCACGAGTGCATTGTGCGCCCGGCGGCGATGAGCAATGCCTGGGTGCGCTCTTTCGCACGAGCCACCGCTCGCGCTCAACGTTGCGCGCCCGCGCTTTCGCAGTGAGTCGCGCGGCTCGCGCTCGACGCCGCGCCGCCTTATCTGCAGCGTCGGCGAAGACTGCAACGAGATGTCGGTGTTCGTCCGACGTCGCTGCATTTCGACACAATTTTTGAGGAACTGCACCTTTGTTGACCGTGTCCATCCCTTGCGACCACCTGTCGGTCGTTCGCGCTGCGCGTATGTGAACTGCGGCAGCTCGCGAAAACAACCACGAGAGGTGCGTTATGTTTATTCGAAAGAGCATCGTGTTTGCAGCATTCGCCGCGGCTGCGGCGCTTGCACCGACAGCCGATGCGGCAAGGTTTGACGTCGATGTGAACATTGGTCCACCGGCGCCGATCTATGAAGCTGTCCCGCCGCCGCGCGCGGGCTACGTGTGGGCCCCTGGGTACTGGGACTACTACGGCCACCGTCACCACTGGCATCACGGATACTGGATGCATGAACGGCGCGGCTATGCCTGGGCGCCGCATCGTTGGGAGGAGCAGAACGGACGTTGGCATATGTATGGCGGTCGCTGGGAACGCGCAGGGTAATCCCAAACGCCTCAGTTAACCGTAGTAACACGATGCCGGGCGCGAGCCCGGCATTGTTTTACGCATAGACCACGCTGATGATCACGAACAACGGCAGCAACAGAACGGAAGCGTAGCCGAGGTAGGCGAAGAAGCCCGGCATTCGTACCCCACGCTGCTCCGCAATCGCCTTGATCATGAAGTTTGGCGCATTGCCCACGTAGGTCAGGGCTCCGAAGTACACCGAGCCCGCCGAGATCGCGACCAGCGTTCTGCGCAGCGGCCCCATCAATGCGACGGGGTCACCGCCCGCGAGATTGAAGAACACGAGGTAGGTCGGAGCATTGTCCAGAAACGCCGACAAGAGGCCCGCAATCCAGAAGTACATCACGTGCCTGGGCGCTCCGCTTGCGCTGTCCGTGACCAACTGGACTACGCGGGCAAGCGGTCCGGCGCTGCCGGCTTGAAGCATAGCAATCGACGGAATGATGGTTATGAAAATGCCTGCGAAGAGCTTGGCGACCTCTGCAATCGGCTCCCACGTGAATGCATTGCTGTCCCGAACGACGCGCGGCGTAAGCGCGAGCGACAAAATGGCAAGCGTGGCCAGAGTGATCTCGCGCACCAGGTCCTGCAACTCGAGCGATGTTCCTGCGATATCGAAGCTGATTCCCGGCTTCCACACGCCGGACAGCAGCACCGCGGCCACGACACCCGCGATCAAGGTGAAATTCACCGAGCCGTCGATGGCCAGGGGCTCGTAAACAGCGGGTGCTGGCGGCGCCTCCCGGCGCCAGAGTCGACTGTCGATAAGGTAGAAGATCGCGAGCAGCGCGGCCGACACCAGCAGTGTGGGAAGCGCGAGTGAGCGCATCGTCCAGAAAAAGTCCACCCCATTGAGAAAGCCGATGAACAGCGGCGGATCGCCCAAGGGGGTGAGCGCACCGCCGATGTTGCCAACCAGGATGATGAAAAAGACGACGACGTGTACGCGCTGCTTGCGCATCTCATTCGCGCGCAGCAAGGGCCGGATCAGTAGCATGGCCGCGCCGGTGGTCCCCATGGCGCTCGCCAGAATCGCACCCACAGCGAGAAGCGCCGTATTGAGCTTGGGCGTCCCGACAAGCGTGCCGCGCACGGAGATGCCGCCAGAAATCGTGTACAGAGCGAAGAGAAGGATCACGAACGGCAAGTACTCGCCCAGCACCGCGTGCACCACTTGATGCACGGTCTCGCCAAAGCCGAAGACCACCGCAAAGGGAATCAGCAGCGCCAGACCCCATGCCGCGCTGATCTTGCCGTAGTGGTGATGCCAGAAGTCGGGATCGAAGATCGGCCACAGCGCAAGAGAGAGAAGCAAGCCTGCAAAGGGCAACGTCCACGACAGCGACAAACTGGCGCCACTGAAGGTCGACGCCGCATCGGTTGCGGCGAGTGCTTGCGGAGCGCCGAGTGTCATTGCCGCCGACGCAATGATTCGCGCCCACAGCGCTGCATAACGCATCACGGCGATGGAGGTCTCCTGGGAAAACGCTCCTAATGTCTGAACCGGTAACGGCACTGACAAGCCGTGCGGTCGCGGACTGCGAGATACGCTCGGCATTCCACGACTGCTACACCGAGTGGAACTGCCGCCGGGCGTATTTTTGTGCCGCAGATTGTACTGTCCAGGGTACGACACGCCAATCGCACGATTTCCGGGCGTTTGAACACCACAGGCCCGATCCTTGCTTGTCAGCGTCCGGAGGGCCCCTTAGACTCAAGCCTGCCGCCCGGATTCCCGGGGGAGGGACGGGGGCTAGAACCGGGACGATGGCGCTCACCCGCCCACTGACACGCCTCGAGCACCCGACGCTCTCGACAGTGAGCGAGGGGCTGGAACGCGACGCTCTGCTCGCGCTTTCACAGCGCAAGCTGAATGCGCTCGGGCTGCCCATCTGCTACATCGATTCCGAGCAGCGCTACCGCTTTGTCAATCGCGCATTCCTCGATTGGACCGGCAAGCCTGGATCCGAAGTCCTTGGGCGCGAAGTCGTCGAAGTCGACGGCCGCGAGCTCTATCAGCTCTACCACGCTTATCTCGAAGCCGCGCTCTCAGGCGAGCGGGTGAGCTTCGAGCGTCAGCTCTCCTCGGTCAAGCGCAACGCTTTCTGGATTCGCGTCGATTTCTACCCCGACCGCGCGCCGCGCGGAGAAGTGCGCGGCGTGCTCGCCACTTACACCGATGTCGACAACATCAAGCGGCTCGAGCTCGAGGCGGGTGAGCGCGAGCACCGCTTGCGCGTCGTCACCGATAGCGTCGGTTTGCCGATTTTCTATTTCGACCGGGCTTTGAGACTGCGCTTCGCCAACAAGCCATACGGCGACTACATCGGCATTCCCATCGATGACATCATCGGGCAGCCGCTCAACAAATTCCTGGCATCGGACGCGCTGGCCGAAATGCAAGGCTATGTCGAGCGCGCGTTTGCCGGCGCGACCGTGCGCTACGACCGCCGTGAACGCCCGGCGTCGGGTGAGCTGCGCTGGGTACGTATCACGCTCTTTCCCGATCGCGAGGCCGGCGGCAGGATCGGCGGCGCGTTCGCGGTGATCAACGACATCGAAGACGATACCCGCATCCGCGAGGCCCTTAAGTCGCAGGAAGCGCAGATGCGGTTGTTCGCAGACAACATCCCGGGGCCGATCGCGTATCTCGACAAGAAACTCAAGTACACCTTCGTCAACCAGGCCTTCGCCAACTGGGTCTGCCGACCGCAGGACCAGATCTACGGCAAGACGCCGTACGAGGTGATGCCGCACGACGTGAACGCGTTCCTGCGCCCGATTATCAAGCGCGCGCAGGAGGGAGAGAACGTCGACTACGAGCGCATTGGCGTCTCTGCCGACGGGCAGCGGCGCTGGATGCATGGACGCATCGCGCCAGACCTCGACGCCAACGGCACGGTCCGCGGACTCTACTGCACCGAGTACGACATCCACGATCTCAAGCTCACGGAGCAGGCGCTGGCGACGCGCGAGGAGCAGCTGCGGCTCTTTACCGACAACATTCCCGAGCCCGTCGTCTACGTCGACATCGACCGCACCTACAGTTTCGTCAACGACGCTTTCCTGCGACTCATCGGCCTCGATCGCGAGTCGGTGATCGGCAAGTCAGTGAAGGAGGTCATCGGGCCCGAAGCCTTCGAGCTGGAGCAGCCGTTCATCGACCGAGCGGCGCGCGGCGAGGACGTTACCTACGAGAGGGAGGCCGTCGACGCCAACGGCCGCTTGCGGTGGCTGCGCAACAAGATCGTTCCCGACCTGCGCTTCGACGCGACCATCAAGGGCTTCTACATAGTCGGTCACGACATCACCGACTTGAAGGAGGCACAGGAAGCCCTCGCAGCGCGCGAATCGCAATTGCGCGCGATCATGGACGGCGTTCCCGCGCCGGTTGCGTACATCGATCGCGACGAGCATTGCCAGTACGTCAACCGGACGTTCCTGCAGTACTTCGGCCTCACCGCGGAACAGGTCGCTAGCCTGCGCCTGCGCGACGTGGTGGGTCATGGCATCTACGCCAGCGCTCAGGCGATGCTGCAGCGTGCGCTCGAAGGCGAATCGACCGCGTTCGACCGGCTGGTACCGGGAGCAGGCGGCGCGCGGCGATGGATGACCATCCGCGTGGTGCCGGATGCTTCGCCGTCGGGCGAAGTGAGTGGTGCGTTCGTTTTGATGAACGACATCCATGGGCTGAAGCAGGCGCAGGAGGCGCTGCGCGCCAGCGAAGCCGAGCTGCGGCTCATCATGGACAACGTACCGGCTCGCGTCGCTTACATCGACCGCGACTTCCGCTTCCGATTCTTGAACCGCCACAATGAAGAGTGGCTCTCGGAGACCGCGAAGGATGTGACCGGGCGGCGCATCGGGGAGGTGATCGGCGACGCGCGAGCGCGCCAGCTGCAGCCGCTGCTCACTCGGGTGCTCGCCGGCGAGACCGTCTCCACGGAGCAACTCCTGGTACAGCCCAACGGCGAGCAGCGATGGGAATCGGTTCACTTCGCGCCGAATCGCGACGCCGAGGGCAGCGTGATCGGCATCTACGCGGTGCACACCGACGTGCACGATCAGAAGCGCAACGAAGAGGCGTTGCGCCGCGCCAACTGGATGCTCTCCTCGCACATCAACAACACGCCGCTCGCGGTTCTGGAGTGGGATCGCGATTTCCGTCTGGTGCGCTGGTCGCCGCAGGCGGAGAACATTTTCGGTTGGCGCGCCGAGGAAGTGCTCGGCATGCCGCTTACCGGAAGCCAGCTTACCCACGAAGCGGACCTCCCGGTAGTCGTCGAACTCATCAACCGCCTCATGGCCGGCGAAGAGCCGCGCGCGACCGTCTTGAATCGCAACTATCGCAAGGACGGCGAGACAATCTGGTGCGAGTGGTATCACTCCTGCCTGCTCGACGAGGCTGGCCGCATCGTGTCGGTGCTTTCCTTCGTGCAGGATGTGAGCTCTCGTATCCAGGCCGAGGAGCGCCTGCAGTATCTGGCGACGCGCGATGCGCTCACGGGGCTGCCCAACCGGCTGCTGCTGCAGGAGCGCGTGGCACAGGCGATTGCCCAGGCCAAGCGCAACGGGCGCCGTGTCGGCGTACTCTTCATCGATCTGGACCGCTTCAAAAACGTCAACGATACTCTTGGCCACCGCATCGGCGACGAGCTGTTGAAGCGCGTGACGGCGTCGCTGTCAGCCGCACTGCGCGAAACGGACTTGCTCGCGCGCCTCGGCGGTGACGAGTTCATGGTCATCGTCGAGGAGTTCGAAGATCCCTCGGTGCTCAACCGCGTCGCGCAGAAGCTCCAGGACGCGATTGCCCAGCCCTTCGAGGTCGAGGATCACGACATCTACGTGACCTCCTCGATTGGCATCGCAGTATATCCGGACGACAGCGACGATCCCGAGGGGCTTCTGAAGCATGCCGACGTCGCGATGTACCGGTCGAAGGAGCTGGGACGCAACACCTATCAGTTCTTCGACGCGAGCCTCGCCGAGCACAGACTCAAGCAGCACACCCTCGAAGCCGCGCTGCGCACCGCAGTCAAGGAGGGTACGCTTAGGCTTCACTACCAGCCGGTCATGCGCATCGAAGACAAGGCGATCGTGGGTGCGGAAGCGCTTCTGCGTTGGCACGACGAAGAGCACGGAGACATAGCGCCGCAGGTGTTCATTCCGCTCGCCGAGGAGTCGGGATTGATCCATCTTCTCGGAGACTGGGTACTGCGCTCCGCTGCCGAGCAGTGCGTCACATGGCGCAAGGCCGGCATACCGCTCAAAGTATCGGTGAACTTGTCCGGACGGCAGTTCTATCGCGACGACCTGGCGCAGAGAATCTCCGAAATCGTCCGTGGCGCCGGTTGCGAGCCGGGATGGATCGAGCTGGAAGTCACCGAATCCAGCCTGCTGCACGATCTCGACTCGATCAAGAAAGTGCTAGAGCGGTTACGCGAAGAAGGATTCTCTGTCGCCATCGACGACTTCGGAACCGGGTATTCCAGCCTTTCACACCTCAAGCACTTTCCGATCGACACGCTCAAGATCGACATCTCCTTCATCGCCGATCTGGAGACCGACCCGGGCGACGCGGCGATCACCGAAGCGATCATCGCTCTGGCGCGAGGCTTGGGGCTGCGCGTCGTCGCCGAAGGCGTCGGCACCAAAGCCCAGCTCCAATTTCTCGAAAAGCACGGCTGTCACTGCTTCCAGGGCTTCTGGATCAGCCAGGCGCTGCCGCCGGCGGAGCTCGCCGAGTTCACCAAGACCAGGCATTAGGTCATTCATTTCACCGCGACATCCTTTTCCAGCCACGCAAGCAACGGCTGCGCGACGCTTTGCCAGTCGCGCTCGAGCATCATCATGTGCGCCAGCCCGCGTATGATCGACGGTGTAGTGCGATAGAGCGACGCGGTCGCCCTGACGTCTCGTGGAGTGGAAATGCGATCGCCTTCCGCCCCCAGCACCAGCAGCGGTGCCGGCGCGACAGGTTTTCCGTCGTGCAGGCGCAGGGTCAAGTCGAGTAGCGCCCGCGGCGATTCTATGGTCAGGTGCGCGACCGCCTGCACAAGAATCTCCGGCGCAACGTCGTCGCTGAAGTACATCGGTCGCAGCGCGGCGAGGATGTCACCGGAGAGATGAGGTGCATCGAGGCGCTGCATGTTCACCAGATACTCCGGTTGCCAGATGAGCAACCTGCCGGCGACCGGAGCGAGCCCGCCGGGCGGAATCGGCGCCAGCAATGCCGATGCACGCACGGGGCGCGTCGCCATCAGCCGCTCGACGATCGCCGCTCCCATGGAATGGCCGATCAGCACCGGAGGTGAATCGAGGGTTCCCGCGACGTGCTCGACATCGGCAACATAGTCATCGAGGCCGGCGACGAACAGCGATTCCCGCCCACCGCTCGCGCCGTGCCCGCGGAGCGACAGCGCGTAGGAGGCATATCCACGTGCTGCAAACCAGGGCAGGAAATACGGGTCCCAGCACCAGCCGTCGCAGTAGCCGCCGTGAACGAACAGCAACGGCGGCCTTGCCGACGATCGGGCAGGCAAGCGCGAACGAATTTCGAGCCGTTTTTCCGGTGGCAGCATCTAGCGAGTCAAGCGGCGAGCCGGTAAGCCATCGTCAACGAACCAGCGACTGGGGAACGCTGAATCTCACGCGGCCTGCACGCAGCAAGCGGCGTGCTAATATCGCATCCGCCGCCGTCCCCTCCGCTCCGTGCGCCGCGGAGCGCGCAATTCTACATGACTCGAGCTGCCCTCCGCGAAGCCGCCGTGCTTCCTGCTGAAGCATACGATCCGGAGTGCCGGCGCTGCCCCCGTCTCGCGCGTCATCTCGATGAAGTTCGCGAGGAGCATCCGACCTACTTCTGTCGCCCCGTACCTCCTTTCGGCGATCCCCGGGCGTCTCTGGTCATCGTTGGCCTCGCACCGGGAAAGCACGGGGCGAACGCCACTGGGCGTCCGTTCACCGGCGACTATGCCGGGATCCTGCTCTACGCAACGCTGTTCAAGTACGGCTTCGCTTCTGCGCCGGAGTCGATATCGGCCGGCGATGGACTGCGCCTTATCGACGCGCGCATCACCAACGCAGTCAAATGCCTGCCGCCGGGGAACAAACCGCTCCCTGTGGAGGTCAGCAACTGCAACGCCTACCTTGGCGCAGAGCTCGGCACGCTGCCGGAAGGCGCTGCGCTCCTGGCGCTGGGGCGCGTAGCCCACGAGGCGAGCCTGCGCGCACTAGGGGGAAGGCCAAAGAACCACCCATTTGCGCATGGCGCCGAGCACAACCTCAGCCGCAACGTACGCCTGTTCGACAGCTATCACTGCAGCCGCTACAACACCAATACGCGACGCCTGACCACAGCGATGTTCGAACGCGTTTTCGAATCGATCAGCAAACATCTCGCCAGGCGTCACGTCGCGCAGGCTGTCTGAACCGATGAGCTCCGTCAAAGCCGATTCCGGTGCCTCCAGTGCGTTCGATGCGCGCGAGCTGATCGCTTCGCTATCGAATCGTCCCGGGGTGTATCGCATGCTCGACGCGGCGGGCGGCACGCTCTACGTAGGCAAGGCGCGCGATCTGAAAAAGCGAGTCGCCAGCTATTTCCAAAAGACCGACCATGAGCCGCGAATCGCCGCGATGGTCACGCAGGTCGCCCGCGTGGAGACGACCGTCACTCGCTCGGAAGGCGAAGCGCTGCTCCTGGAAAATAACCTCATCAAGGCGCATCAGCCGCGATACAACGTTCTCTTCCGCGACGACAAGAGCTACCCTTACCTGTGCTTAAGCGGCGATCCTTTCCCTCAGCTACGCTTTCATCGCGGACGGCTGGAAAAGCCCCACCGCTACTTCGGTCCCTTTCCCGGGGCGCATGCGGTGCGCGAAGGCATGGCGATCTTGCAAAAGGTCTTCCAGCTTCGCACCTGCGAGAACAGCGTGTTCGTCAACCGCTCGCGCCCGTGCATGCTGTATCAGATCCAGCGCTGCACCGGTCCGTGCGTTGGCCTCATCTCGGAAGCGGATTACGCGGAGGACGTCAACAACGCGACCTTGTTCCTTCAGGGCAAGACCAGCGAGGTCCTCGAGGGCCTGCAGCGGCAGATGGAGGAAGCGGCGTCGATGCTCGCGTTCGAGCGCGCGGCGAGGATTCGCGACAAGATCGCGCGGCTGACGCAACTTCAGGCGCGCCAGTTCGTCGAAAGTGCAACGGCGGGCGACATCGACGTCGTCGCGGCAGTGTCGGCACGAGGGCTCACCGCCGTCAATCTGGTCATGATCCGCGGCGGACGTCATGTCGGCGACCGTACGTTCTTTCCGCAGCACGCGGAAGGTGCGACGCTGGACGAAGTCGTTGCGGCATTTCTGCTGCAGCACTACATCGATCGTCCCGCGCCGCCGACGATCATCGCCGAGCACGGAGGCGACGACCCGGTGCTCGGAGAAGTGCTTTCCGCGCAGACCGGCCACAAGGTGCAGCTCACCGCGAACCCGGGGGGCGAGCGGCGTGTCTGGGTCACCATGGCGACGCAGAACGCGGAGCTGGCGATCCAGCAGAAGCTCGCGCAAAAGACGACTCAGGAGGAGCGGCTCGCATCGCTCCAGGAGGCGCTGGGGCTTACTTCGTCGATGCAGCGTATCGAATGCTTTGACGTGAGTCACACGATGGGAGAGGCGGCGGTCGCGAGCTGCGTCATCTTCGATCGTCTGGCGATGCAGACCAACGAATACCGTCGCTTCAACGTCAAGCCGGCAATCGGCGGCGACGATTACGCGGCGTTGCGCGAAGCGCTGACACGACGCGTTGCGCGCATCGTTGCCGGCGAGTACCCGGCGCCGGACCTATTGGTAATCGACGGAGGCAAAGGGCAGGTGGGTGTTGCCGCGGAGGTGCTCGCGGAGCAGGGACTGCACGCAACGCGGCTGCTCGGCATGGCCAAGGGTCCCGAGCGCAAGCCGGGTCTGGAGGAAATCGTCTTCGCGGATCGGCAAGAGCCGCTGCATCTGCCGCCGGATCACCCCGGGTTTCTCTTGCTGCAGCAGATTCGCGACGAAGCTCACCGCTTCGCGATTCAGGGCCACAGAGCGCGTCGCGGCAAGGCTCGCACAACGTCGTCGCTGCAGGAGATCGGCGGCATTGGCGCCGCGCGACGCCGGGCGCTGCTTGCGCATTTCGGCGGATTGAAGGGCGTTCACGCCGCCAGCATCGAGGACCTCGCACGCGTGCCCGGCATCAGTCGAGCGCTGGCCGAGCGGATCTTCGCGGAATTGCATTAGTGCGCTGCGATTTCATGAGCTCATTTGTCGCCGGAATCCGTGGAACCGGACGCAAGGTGCCGGAGTAGAATTGCCGCCGATGTCATTCAACTTCCCCATTGCACTCACATGGCTGCGGATCATCCTGATCCCGGTGTTTGTCGGCGTTTATTACCTGCCCGCGACGCTGTTGTCGATGTCTGCCAAGAACTGGATCGCGATGACCATCTTTGCCGTTGCCGCGATCACCGACTGGGCCGACGGCTACTTCGCGCGCAAGTGGGGACAGACGTCGGCCTTCGGCGCGTTTCTCGATCCGGTTGCCGACAAGCTCATGGTCGTCGCAGCGCTGATCGTGCTGGTGTGGCTCGATCGTGCCGACGCCTGGCTCGCGATGATCATCATCGGCCGCGAGATCGCGATATCGGCGTTGCGCGAGTGGATGGCGCAACTTGGTCAGGCGAAGAGCGTCGCCGTCGCGTTCATCGGCAAGGTCAAAACCGTGGCGCAGATCACGGCGATCATCGCGCTCTTACTCTATCAACCGGCGATTCCGGGAATCGATACGGTGTTGCTCGGCACCGTTGCGCTGTGGATCGCGGCGATTCTCACCTTGTGGTCCATGTTTCATTACCTGCGACTCGCCGCGCCGCATCTCGGGCGAGAGGCGCCGCTGGAGCAGCCGACTCAGCCCAAGAAGAGCAGTGCTCGCATTGACCCGAACGCGCGCAGCACGATAAAATAATTGGCTGTTCCCCGATAGCTCAGCTGGTAGAGCGACGGACTGTTAATCCGCAGGTCCCAGGTTCGAGCCCTGGTCGGGGAGCCAATCGAATCAAAAAGTTGCGCGTCAGTCCACACTCCGTTGGGTATATTTGATCCGTCGCTCTAATCTATTTTGACTGTCGCGCATCTTCGCAATCGACTAGCGATTACCGGCTCGGCATGACGTGGCGAGGTGCGCTAGCGACGGTCTCGAACTGGAAGTTTTGCGGTTCCCGACCACGCCATCACATTGAGCATTAATCGCAGTGAAGAAGCTCTGACCGCGTCCAGCCGTCAACAGGTAACACATCGCGCAAGCTCACGCATGAAGCATCAATAGTTCGTACCTTTTTGGCCACGTGCAGTCCCGCGTTCCTGAGTAACCCGTGTGCGATGGTCCGCGCTCCCTCGCCCCGATGCGGGCGTTTACCAACGATAAGTCTGGAGCGACTGACCATGGCATGAAGCATGTCGTAGCTTCACGCCGCGAACCTCCAAAGTTAGCCAAGAGTCACAAAATCGCGTAGATTGGGCTTAATTGGCGCGCCTGCCGCGTCGAAGTTCGGCACCCGTCCCATGGGGAGGCTCGGTGTCCTGCTTCGGTCAGTTCGAACTGCGGTGCCGGGCGGACGTTCGATCGGCCGCCGGCGCCCTGCGCCGGGGACTCCTCCCGGCGCCGTCTCCTATTGCTCAAGCGCAGTGCGCTCTCGCAACGCGAAGGCCAGTTCGTCTGCTGGCTAGCGCTGAGCGTCGGACGAGGGGAGGATTCCGATGAACGAACAGCAACTGCGTGACCTCATCGACCAGGTGAAGCGCGGGAAGCTCACGCGCCGCCAGTTTACCGCGACGATGCTTGGGCTCGGCATCGCCGCACCCGTCGCAACCCAGATGCTCGCCTGGACCGGCGTCGCAACGGCGCAGTCTCTGCCAGCTTACAAGCCCACCAAACGCGGAGGCGGCGGTTTGTTGAAACTGCTGTGGTGGCAGGCCCCGACGCTGCTCAACCCGCATTTCGGCGTCGGCCAGAAGGACATCGATGCGTCGCGCATTTTCTACGAGCCGCTCGCGACATGGGACCCCGAAGCCAATCTGATACCGATCCTCGCGGCCGAGATACCAAGCGTGCAGAACGGAGGCGTGGCGAGCGACGGGCTGTCCGTGACCTGGAAGCTCAAGCGCAATGTCACCTGGCACGACGGTAAGCCGTTTACGGCGGATGATGTGGTATTCACGTGGGAGTATGTCAGCGACCCAGCAACGGCGGCTGTCTCGAGCGGCGTCTACAAAGAAGTGAAGAGGGTCGAAAAGCTTGACCCATATACGGTACGGGTTGTCTTCCTCGAGCCGGTTCCCTTCTGGGCGAGGCCCTTCGTGACCAACCTCGGACTGATCATTCCCAGGCATCTCTTCGATGCGTTTCGCGGAGCGAAATCGCGCGACGCGCCGGCGAACCTAAAGCCGGTCGGCACCGGGCCGTACAAGTTCGTCGATTTCAAGCCGGGCGACATCGTCCGCGGTGAGATCAACCCCAAGTATCACGAATCGAACCGGCCGTACTTCGACGCCATCGAGATGAAAGGCGGCGGCGATGCAGTATCCGCCGCGCGCGCCGTGCTGCAGACCGCCGAATTCGACTATGCATGGAACGTGGTGGTCGAGGACGAGATCCTGAAGAGACTCGAACAAGGCGGCAAGGGTCGCGTGCTGTTTGCATTGAGCGGGCGCGTCGAGCATGTGCTGTGCAACTTCTCCGACCCATGGACGGAGGTCGACGGCGAGCGCTCCAACCCCAAGACGCGCCATCCGATCCTGTCCGATCCGGCTGTGCGCGCAGCGCTCAACCTGCTGGTCGATCGTGGCTCCATCCAGGAGCACATCTACGGCCGAGGCGGAACCGCCACGCGCAACTTCCTGAACAACCCGGCGCGTTTCCGCTCGCCGAATACGAAGTGGGAGTTCAGCATCGACAAGGCCAATCAAGTTCTCGAAGCGGCGGGCTGGAAGCGCGCTGCCGACGGGATCCGGACGAAGGAGGGCAAGAAGCTCAAGCTCCTTTTCCAGACGTCGATCAATGCTCCGCGACAAAAGAGCCAGCAGATCATCAAGCAGGCGTGCCAAAAGGCGGGCATCGATCTGGAACTCAAGTCGGTGATGGCGTCGGTGTTCTTCTCCTCCGATGTCGCAAACCCCGACACGAACACTAAGTTCTATGCCGACCTGGAGATGTTCAATATCGGCAGCGGTCCGGATCCGTGGTTCTTCATGAATCAGTTCTACTCCGCGGAGATTGCGAGCAAGGACAACAAGTGGCAGGGCCGCAACCTGGGCCGCTGGCGCAACGACGAGTACGACAAGGCCTACATTGCCGCCAAGGGCGAGCTCGATCCTGTGAAGCGCGTGGCACTCTTCGTCCGGATGAACGAACTGGTGATCGAAAACCACGTTACGATCCCGCTGGTGAGCACGCCGGAGGTAGGCGCCGCCTCGAACAAGCTGCGCATGACGCTGAGCGGCTGGGACAGCCATCTGGCGCTGCTCAAGGATTGGTACCGCGACGAAGTCTGAGCAAGCGCTGCGACTCCCATGAGCAAGTACGTTCTCCGACGTCTTCTCATCGCCGTGCCCAGCCTCATTGGCATCAGCATCGTGCTCTTCACAGTGCTCGCGCTAGCACCGGGCGATCCGTTCGGAGAGCTCGCCACCAACCCCAATGTCCCGCCCGAGGTGCGCGCCAACCTGCGCGCGCAATTTGGACTCGACGATCCGATCGCGGTCCGTTACCTGCACTGGTTCGCCTCGATGCTGCACGGCGACTGGGGCTTCTCTTTCGCGAGTCGTATCGATGTCGACCAGCTCATCCTGCAGCGGCTGCCGACGACCCTCCTCGTGCTCGGTGCATCGCAGATCCTCGCGCTGCTGATCGCGCTCCCTGTTGGCATCTACGCAGCGACGCGGCCGTATTCGCTCTTCGACCAGATCGCGAACACGCTCGCTTTTGTCGGGTTCTCGCTGCCGACGTTCTTCACGGGACTCCTCTTCATCCTGTTCTTCAGCATCCATCTCGACTGGCTGCCGTTCGTCTACCGGGCGGATATCGACGCCGTGGGCTGGCGCTGGTGGTGGGAGCACGTCCGGCAAGCGATCATGCCCGTCGCAGTGCTGGGGTTGTTCCAGGGCGCCGCGTGGACGCGGTTCGTGCGCTCCGCGGTACTCGACGTCATTCGCCTCGATTACGTCACGACGGCGCGGTCCAAAGGTCTGGCCGAGCGCATGGTCATCTTGAAGCACGTCGTCCGCAATGCTCTGATCCCAGTGGTCACGCTGGTCGCGCTGCAGATGCCGACGATCTTCGGCGGCGCGATCGTGACCGAACAGATCTTCCGTGTTCCGGGCATAGGGTCACTCTTGATCAACGCGATCCTCGCCAACGACACGCCGGTCATCATGGCCGTTACATTCGTGTTTGCGTGCCTGGTGATCCTGTTCAACCTGCTTGCCGACGTGCTGTATGGTTGGCTCGATCCCCGCATCGCCTACCGTTGAGGCGGCATCGAGCCCGCCGCTGTCGCGGCGCAGCCGCGGCCTCGGCCTCGAGGCGTGGCGCCGGTTCCGGCGCCATCGGCTGGCGCTCGCCGGCGCGTTCATCCTGCTCATCATCGTGCTCGCTGTCGTAGCGGGTCCGTGGCTCTGGCAGGTTCCGATCAACGACATCGATTTTGCCGCGCGGCTCAAGGGTCCCTCGCTGGCTCATCCCTTCGGGACCGACGACCTTGGCCAGGACGTCCTCGCGCGAATGCTCTACGGAGGCAGGATCTCGATCGCAGTCGGACTCGCCGCAATGCTCATTGCCCTCGTCGTGGGAACGATCATCGGTGCGATCGCTGGGATGTCGCGCGCCAGCGTCGACGCGGCCCTGATGTGGCTCACGGATCTGTTTCTTTCGCTGCCTCAATTGCCGCTGCTTCTGCTTCTGATCTATCTCTTCCGCGACGCACTCAAGGCCGCATTCGGTGTCGAGGCGGGCGTCTTCATTCTGATCGTCGCGGTGATCGGTGGATTTCGCTGGATGCCCGTAGCCCGCCTCGTGCGTGCGCAGTTCCTTTCGCTGCGCGAGAAGGAGTTCGTCGAGGCTGCGCGCGCGCTCGGCGCATCGCCGTTGCGCCAGGTTATGCGCCACATCCTCCCGAATTCGCTGGGCCCGGTCATTGTCGCCGGCACGATTGACGTGGCTGCCGCAATCCTCGCCGAGTCAACACTGTCGTTCCTCGGACTCGGATTCCCGCCCGACATCCCGACCTGGGGCCGCATCCTCTTTGACGCCAAGGACTCGCTCGACATCGCGCCGCACTGGGCGCTGGTTCCGGGCATCGCGATCTTTCTCGCGGTGCTGTCGATCAACTACATCGGCGACGGACTGCGCGACGCGCTGGACCCGAGAAAGGTGATGTAGGGCGAGCGATGAGCGAACACCTGCTCGAGATCCGGGGCCTGCGGACGCATTTCGCCACCGATGACGGCATGGTGCATGCGGTGGACGGCGTCGATCTTGCCATCGATGCTGGTGAAACGCTCGGTGTGGTCGGAGAATCCGGCTGCGGCAAGACCGTGACTGCCTTTTCGGTGATGCGTCTCGTCCCCATCCCGCCGGCGCGCCTCGTCGCAGGGGAGATCCTCTGGCGCGGCACCAACCTGCTCGCCCTGGACGACGAAGCCATGCGCGCCGTACGGGCTCGGGAAATCGCAATGGTTTTCCAGGAGCCGATGACCTCGCTCAATCCCGTCTACGCGGTCGGCGAGCAGATCGCCGAAGTCGTTCGCCTGCAGCAGGGCCTCGGCCGGCGGGCCGCACGCGCTCGAGCCGTGGAGATGCTCTCGCTCGTGCGAATTCCGCATCCGGCGCGTCGCGCTTCCGACTATCCGCACCAGTTCTCCGGCGGCATGCGCCAGCGCGTGATGATCGCGATGGCGCTGGCGTGCAACCCTAAGCTCCTGATCGCCGACGAACCAACGACGGCGCTCGACGTGACGATCCAGGCCCAGATCCTCGATCTGTTGTCCGAGCTAAAGCAGAAGATGGGCATGGCCGTCATGCTGATCACACACGCCATGGGTGTGGTAGCCGAGACAGCGAAGCGTGTGGTCGTGATGTACGCGGGCACGGTCGTCGAGGAGGCCCCAGTGCAGACGCTCTTTCACGCGCCGAAACACCCATACACGCAAGGTCTCATCCGGTCGATCCCACGGATCGATGCCGCCGAGGAGAAGACGCGCCTCGAAGCGATCCCTGGCGTCGTTCCGACCCTTGTCGATCCGCCTCCGGGCTGCCGCTTCGCGCCGCGCTGCCCGTTCGCGCGCGCGGAGTGCATAGAGCAGACGCCTCGACTGCGTGAGATCGCGCCCGGCCACCAAGTGCGCTGCGTGCTCGCGTGACCGCTCCCGTCCAACATCCGCTCCTTCGCGTGTGCGACTTGGTGAAGCACTTCGCAGTGAAGCGAGGATTTCTCGCGCGAGAAGCGGAGAAGATTCACGCCGTCGATGGAGTGAGCTTCGAGGTTGCCCGGGGCGAGACGCTCGGCCTGGTCGGCGAATCGGGCTGCGGCAAGTCGACCACAGGGCGTTGCATCCTTAGACTGGTGGAACCGACTTCGGGCGAAGTTTCGTTCGAAGGCAGGAACGTCGTCGCGCTCGACGCCGGAGAGCTCCGCGGGCTGCGCCGCGAAATGCAGATCATCTTCCAGGATCCGTTTGCGTCGCTCGACCCGCGCATGACCGTGGGTGCGATCATCGGCGAGGCACTGGTGATCCACGATCTTGCAAAGAATGCGGGGGACTTCAGGGACCGCGTCACGGAGCTGCTCGAAGCCGTCGGCCTCAACCCCGACCACATGAAGCGCTACCCACACGAGTTCTCCGGCGGGCAGCGCCAGCGGATCGGCATCGCACGCGCTCTCGCGGTCTCGCCGAAGCTGATCGTGTGCGACGAGCCGGTCTCTGCGCTGGATGTCTCAGTTCAGGCGCAGGTCATCAACTTGCTCGAAGACTTGCAGCGTCAGTTCAACCTGACCTATGTGTTCATCGCCCACGACCTATCGGTGGTCAGGCACATCAGCACACAAGTCGCCGTGATGTACCTGGGCAAGATCGTCGAGCGGGCCTCTGCGCACGACCTCTATGCGGCGCCACTGCACCCGTATACGGAAGCGCTGCTCTCGGCGGTCCCGGTGGCCGATCCGACGCGTATGCGTCGCCGCATCACGCTTGAAGGCGACGTACCGAACCCGATTCAGCCGCCGACGGGCTGCCGTTTCCACACGCGCTGCCCGATCCGTCGCTACCCCCTATGCAAAGAAAGGGAGCCGCCTCTCGAAGCAAGCACCGGTGGCCATTGGGTGGCCTGCCACTTTCGTGGCAAATAAAAGTGGATGTGCATCGAGTGCTGCCGCAGCGCTAGTTCAAAGTTGGGTCTATCAAACTCGCACCGCTGACCGTCCGCGGGCCTTAAGTCCCATTAAGTGCCAAGAAACTGACCCAACGCAAAGAGCACAAATACTTGATTGCGAGCGTTAATTCGGTCTAGCACCCGACGGACTGTTAATCCGCAGGTCCCAGGTTCGAGCCCTGGTCGGGGAGCCAATATCCACGCGGGTTTCCGCGGCTCGGCCTTTCGCCCCGGTAATATTGGCT
>Ga0126381_100000465_pt1 | contig 44649 bp, 39 predicted proteins | sample PanSoiMetPlot_28_FD_96465 | JGI IMG/M metagenome (GOLD analysis project Ga0126381, IMG submission 96465) | Tropical forest soil microbial communities from Panama - MetaG Plot_28 | ecosystem: Environmental > Terrestrial > Soil > Tropical forest > Bulk soil | place: Panama | collected 2016-02-17 | reverse complement strand
TCGATGCAAGCATACCGGTGCACACGTCGACGATTGCAACGCCGTATTTCATCGGCGGGCCGTCCGGCTCGCCGCAGATGCTCATGAGACCGGACTCTGCTTGCAGGATGAAGTCATAGCCGGCAAGCGCGGCCTTCGGGCCGCTTGAGCCATAGCCGGTGATGGAGCAGCGCACGAGGCGCGGCGCCTGGCGCTCGAACCATGCGTTGGTGAAGCCCCATTTCTCGAGCGTCCCCACTCTGAAATTGTCGATCAGCACGTCAGCCTTTTCGATCAGCCCGGCGAGAATTTTCTGTCCCGCCGGCACGGCCATGTTGAGCGTCAGCGAGCGCTTGTTGCGATTAACACCGAGGAAATAGACGGCCTCACCGGCAAGGAAGGGCGGACCCCAGGCGCGGGTATCGTCGCCGCGCTCGGGCGGCTCGACCTTGATCACCTCCGCGCCCATGTCGCCCAGCATCATGGTGCATAAGGGTCCTGCCAGGATGCGCGTCAGGTCGAGGACACGGATCCCGGCGAGCGGTCCATCCTCGCTCATGATTGCTTCCTGCGCATGGAGGGCGGCGCGTTGAGATCCTTGGCGCAGCCATCGAGATAATCCTCGAGCTCGCGTTTGTTGCGCATCCGGAATTTCTGGAAATCCGGTTTGCGTCCCTGAAGGAAGGCGTCCATGCCTTCGAGGCTTTCCTCCGATCCCCAGACATGGGCCAGCAATTCCATGCCGTGCTGCCACGAGGCATAGAGCAGATCGGACTCGAAGTTGAGGCTTTTCTTCGTCATACGCAGCGTCTGCGGGCTATGACCCTTGATGGTCTCGCACCATGCGAGCGTCTCCTTGCGCAACTCGCGCTGCGGCACGCACTTGTTGATGAGCCCGATCGCAACCGCCTCTTGCCCGGTGAAGCGGCGGGCGCAGAAGATCATCTCGCGCGCGAGCCGTTCGCCGATGATTCGCGGCAGGTACTGCGTGGCGCCGACCGTCGGGCAGGCGCCGACCCGCGCGCCGGTTTGGCCGAGCACGGCATTGTCCGACGCAATGACCAGGTCGCACCACAAGGCGAGCTCGTGGCCGCCGCCCATGCACCAGCCGTTGACCATGGCAATGACCGGGATCGGCAAACCGCGGATGGTATTGGCGAGGCCCAGCATGCGGTCGTTCCACATCGCGGCGTTGACCCAATTGAGCCGCTTCATGGCGTAGAAATCGCCGCCCGCGGAAAAGGCCTTGTCGCCCGCGCCGGTCACAACCGCGCAGGCGATTGACGGATCTTCGCGGGTCGATTTCAGCGCGTCGATCAGCTCGTCGAGCGTCTGCTCGCGAAAGGCGTTGAGTACGCGCGGCCGGTTGATGGTGGCCCACGCCACCTGATCGCGGACCTCGTAGAGAATATCGCTGTAGCGCCGCTCCTTCGTGCTGCGCGTCTTCGCCGCCGTCTTTTTACCCATATTCTTCATCCCGACCCGCGCGCTTGCCGTCACGATAGGCAGGCGGCGAGAAATGCAACGAGCTGTGGTGAGGCGATCACTGTGGCTGCAGGATTGGCGGCCGGCTCCTTGCGATGCATGAAGCCGTGCTCGGCGTCGGGATAATACTGCCAGATCGTCGGGGCCGCGCGCTCGTGCAGCGTCTGCCTGAGCGCGCCGTAAGTTTCGACCGTTGCGACGTGATCGTGGCCGGGTTGAAGGACCTGGACGGGGCAGCGGATATCCGCAGCGAGCGCAACCGCGTCGTACTCCTGGTTGCTAAGCCGCGGATTTTCAATGGAGGGATACGCGGCGGCGCAAGCCTTCATCCTTCTCTCCTGCGTGGCGGCAATCAACGCATAGCGGCCGCCCAGGCAGAAGCCGACCACGCCGATGGAAGTGAGCCGCAAGTCGTTTTCCAGATAGTCGACCCATTTTTTCACGTTGGCTTGCATTCCGCTGTCGCTCAGCTTGCGCGAGCGTTTTTTCGATTCCTCGTAATCCGTGATCAGCGGCAGGCCTTCGTACGGATCCCAGACCGCGGCGGCGAGCCCGGCGCGGGCAAGCGTCTCTGCATATCCGCGCACGAACGCGTTGACGCCGAAGATCGTCGGCAGAATGACGACGCCGCTCTTGGTTGGCGCGTCGGGTTGCGCGAGAAAGCCGAACAAGCCGAACTGCTTGATGTCCTGGGACTTGGGCGACATGGAAATCCCCTTGGGTGTGGAGGAGCGGCGAGGGCGGTATTGCGCCGCCAGGGAGGTTGAGGATGGTGGTCGGCACCTCATTCTTCTCTTGCACCTCGCCTTGCACAAGGGGAGGAGGGCGGTGCTGCCGCGTTTGTCGAGCGTACAATCGTGGCACCACGCGCAATATTGCCTGTGCGATCAAGGACGTGCATTAATCGAGTGCGAAAGCTCGATGGCGGCCTGTCAGCGGCCTGCCGGCATGCGAGATGGCGCCCATGCGCGTGAACGACGTTCGCGGATTTGATTTCGGCCTCGGCGAGACAGCCGACATGCTGCGCGAGAGCGTGCGCGGCTTTGCCGCTGCGCGCATTTCTCCGCGCGCCGAGGAGATCGACCGCAGCAACATTTTTCCGCGCGACCTCTGGCCCGAGCTGGGCAAGCTCGGCGTGCACGGCATCACGGTCGAGGAGGAATGGGGTGGGGCAGGGCTCGGCTATCTCGAGCACTGCGTCGCGATGGAGGAAATCTCCCGCGCGTCCGCCGCGATCGGGCTCTCCTATGGCGCGCACTCGAACCTCTGCGTCAATCAGATCCGCCGCAACGGCACGGACGAGCAGAAGCGCCGCTATCTCGGAAAGCTCATCTCCGGCGAGCATGTCGGCGCGCTCGCCATGTCCGAGCCGGGCGCCGGCTCCGATGTCGTCTCGATGAAGACCCGCGCGGAGAGGCATGGCGACCGCTTCATCCTCAACGGCACCAAGATGTGGATCACCAACGGCCCGCAAGCCGAGGTGCTGGTGGTCTACGCCAAGACCGATCCGGCGGCAGGGCCGCGCGGCATCACCGCTTTTCTCATTGAGAAAGGATTCAAGGGATTTTCCACCGCGCAAAAGCTCGACAAGCTCGGCATGCGCGGCTCCGACACCAGCGAGTTGGTATTTCACGATTGCGAAGTCCCCGCGGAGAACGTGCTGGGGGACGTCGGCGACGGCGTCACGATCCTGATGTCAGGGCTCGATTACGAGCGCGTGGTGCTGGGGGCCGGGCCGCTCGGCATCATGCAGGCATGCATGGATGTCGTGACGCCCTACATCCACCAGCGCCGCCAATTCGGACAACCGATCGGGGAGTTTCAACTGGTCCAGGGCAAGGTCGCCGACATGTATGTCGGGATGAACGCGTGCAAGGCTTACGTCTATGCCGTGGCAAAGGCATGTGACCGCGGCGAGACCACGCGCGAGGATGCCGCCGGTGCCATCCTCTACGCCGCCGAGCACGCCACCAAGATCGCGCTCGATGCGGTTCAGCTTCTCGGCGGCAACGGCTATATCAACGACTATCCCACCGGACGATATCTGCGCGACGCCAAGCTCTACGAGATCGGTGCGGGCACGAGCGAAATCCGGCGCATGCTGATCGGCCGGCAGCTGTTCGATAAGACGCGCTGAGCGAGCGGCGATGACCGCGCTCACATCCGCTATTGACCCAGGCTCGACGGAATTCGCCCGCAACGCCGAGGCGATGAAGGCCCTGGTCGCGGACCTGCGCGGCAAGCTCGAGGCCGCGATGCAAGGCGGCAGCGAGGAAGCGCGCGCGCGGCACGTTGCGCGCGGGAAATTGCTTGCGCGTGAGCGCATCGGTCTGCTGCTCGATCCGGGCAGCCCGTTCCTGGAGCTTTCGCCGTTGGCCGCGCACGGCATGTATGGCGGCGACGTGCATTCCGCGAGCATCATCACCGGCATCGGTCGAGTGAGCGGCCGCGAGTGCGTCGTCATCGCCAATGATGCCACCATCAAGGGCGGCACCTACTATCCGATGACGGTGAAGAAGCATTTGCGGGCGCAGGATATCGCGCGCGAGAATAACCTGCCATGCATCTACATGGTCGATTCCGGCGGCGCATTCCTGCCGCTGCAGGACGAAATCTTTCCGGACGAGCGGCATTTCGGACGCATCTTCTACAACCAGGCGCAAATGTCCTCGCTCGGCATTCCCCAGATCGCCATCGTGATGGGATCCTGCACCGCCGGCGGCGCTTACGTGCCCGCCATGTCCGACCAGAGCATCATCGTGCGCCATCAGGGCACGATCTTTCTCGGCGGCCCGCCGCTCGTGAAGGCGGCAACTGGCGAGGACGTGAGCGCGGAGGAACTAGGCGGCGCCGACGTGCACAGCCGACAATCAGGTGTGACCGACTATTATGCGACCGACGACGGTCATGCGATTGGCATTGCGCGGCGCATCGTCGCGGACCTCAACCGGCTGAAGCATTCATATCTGGAGGTCCGCAAGTCGCAAGATCCGTTGTTCCCGGTCGAGGACCTCTACGGCATCGTGCCCGCGGACCCGCGCACGCCGTACGACGTTCGCGAGGTGATCGCGCGCATTGTCGATGGATCCGAGTTCCAGGAGTTCAAGGCGCTGTACGGCGAGACGCTGATTTGCGGCTTCGCCCACATTCATGGCTTCCCCATCGGCATCCTCGCCAACAACGGCATTCTGTTCAGCGAGAGCGCGCTCAAGGGCACGCACTTCATCGAGCTGGCGAGCCGGCGCAATATCCCGCTGCTGTTTCTTCAGAACATCACCGGCTTTATGGTCGGGCGCAAATACGAGGCGGGAGGCATCGCCAAGGACGGCGCCAAAATGGTGACGGCGGTCGCCACCACCAACGTCCCGAAATATACCCTCATCATCGGCGGCAGTTATGGTGCCGGCAATTACGGCATGTGCGGACGCGCCTATGGGCCGCGCTTTTTGTGGATGTGGCCGAACGCGCGCATCTCCGTCATGGGCGGTGACCAGGCCGCCAGCGTGCTCGGACTGCTGCGACAGGAAGCAACCGAGGCGAAGGGCGGCGTCTGGAGTGCGGCCGATGACGAAGCGTTCAAGGCGCCAATCCGTGAGCAATACGAACGCCAGGGCCATCCCTATTATGCGACGGCCCGCATCTGGGATGACGGCATCATCGATCCGGCCGACACGCGTACTGTGCTAGGACTTGCACTGGCTGCCGGCCTCAACGCGCCGCCGAGCGAGCCCACGCGGTTCGGCATCTTCAGGATGTGATGGTGTCGCTCGCCCGGCGTTTCGACAAATTATTGATCGCCAATCGTGCGGAGATCGCGTGCCGAATCATCCGCACGGCCAAACGTATGGGTCTGCGCACGGTCGCGATCTATTCCGATGCCGATCGAGGCGCGATGCATGTTGCCCTTGCCGACGAGGCGGTGCTGATCGGCCCAGCGCCGGCGAAGGACAGCTATCTCCATATTGGCGCGATCATCGAGGCGGCGCAGGCGACAGGCGCCGAGGCGATCCACCCCGGCTACGGTTTTCTCTCCGAGAATGCCGACTTCGCGCAAGCGTGCGCTGATGCTGGTTTGGTTTTCGTTGGCCCCTCCGCTGCAACCATTCGCCTGATGGGCTCCAAATCGGGGGCCAAGGCGCTGATGGAATCCTCAGGCGTCCCGGTCGTGCCGGGCTACCACGGCGAGGATCAGGGCCTCGCGACGCTCAAGGAAGCTGCCGACCGGATTGGATATCCGCTTCTGGTCAAGGCGTCCGCGGGCGGCGGCGGCAGAGGCATGCGCCTCGTCGGCGCGGCCGATGAACTCACGGAGGCGGTCGCGGCAGCCAAGCGCGAAGCGGCGTCCTCATTCGGCAACGACCAAATCCTGATCGAGAAACACATTGCCAAGCCGAGACACGTCGAAGTGCAGGTCTTCGGCGACAATGACGCCAACGTGGTGTCGCTGTTCGAGCGCGAATGCACGCTTCAGCGTCGGCACCAGAAGGTCGTCGAGGAAGCGCTCTCGATCGGCATCACCGCAGAACGGCGCGCAGAAATGTCGGCAGCGGCGCGCTCCGCCGCGCAGGCCGCGGGTTACGTTGGGGCCGGTACCGTCGAGTTCATCACGGATTCATCCGGTTTCTATTTCATAGAAATGAATACGCGCCTGCAGGTCGAGCATGCAGTCACCGAATTGATCACCGGGCTCGACCTCGTTGAATGGCAGTTGCGCATCGCCATGGGCGAAAAGCTGCCGTTGGGACAGGATCACATCACAGCCAATGGCCACGCCATCGAGGCACGCATTTATGCTGAGGATCCCGAGAAGGGGTTTCTGCCGGCGAGCGGAACCATCCGCACGTGGCGCGAGCCCTCGGGCGAGGGCATCCGCGTCGATACCGGCTTTCGCGCAGGCGACGACATCACTCCCTACTACGATGCGCTGCTGGCGAAGCTAATCGCTTGGGGCGACGACCGCTCGCAGGCGCTCCATCGCCTCGTCGAGGCTTTGAATGGGTTCGAGATCAGCGGTGTGACGACGAACATTGCTTTCCTCGAGGCGCTCCTGACTCATCCGCAGGTCGTCCGCGACGAGATCGATACCGGCTTCATCGAGCGAGAGCTTTCCACGCTCACGCGGCGTGCGCCTGCGCTCGTGGTTCTCGATATAGCCGCGGCTTGCGCCGCGGTGTTGCTACGCGAACAGGCTGAGCAGACTGCAGCCGAGAGCTCGCCCTGGGATCACACCGACGGCTGGACGCTCGCTGGTCGCCGCAGCCGTCCCTTGAGCTTTCGTCACGGCACCAAGCGCTACGACGCGGTGCTCTGGTACGGCCGCGGCGGCTTGAGCCTGGAGTTCGATGGCAAGAACGATCGATTGCAATTCGTGCGGCGCGAGGATGGTGTGTTCGATATGTGCCTCGGCGACGCGCTCGAGCGGGTATCGGCGGCATGGGTCGGCCGCGAACTCGACCTGAGTACGTTGCGTGGGGCGCGCAAGCTTCACTGGGTCGATCCGTTCGCTGCGAACATATCCGAAGCCGCCGCGGCGGGCCGCATCGTCGCGCCGATGCCGGGCACGGTGACGCGCATTCTCGCCGAAGCGGGCGTCGGCTTGGCGCGTGGGACGCCGGTCATCGTGCTTGAGGCAATGAAGATGGAGCACACCCTGCGCGCACCCGCCAACGGCCGCCTGAAGGCGCTCAAATGCGCCGTCGGCGACTTCGTGCAGGAAGGAACCGAACTCGCGGATTTCGAGCCGGCTGCAGAGTAATGTGATTTTGCTCGCCGGGCTTGACCTCGCGTTCCATCTATTTACGAAAGCACTTCGCAAGACAGTGAGGCGGTGGGCCACGCCCCGCCGCGACCGCAGTAGATGATGGGTACCACTCTCGGCATGGACGCACAGGTTCTCATCGTCGGCGCCGGCCCGACCGGCTTGACCCTTGCCATCGACCTCGGACTCCGCGGCGTGCGCGCGATGGTGATCGAGCAGAAGGATGCGCCCCAGTTTCTGCCGAAGATGGAGCGCTGCAATGCCCGCACCATGGAGATCTACCGGCGCATGGGCATTGTCGAGGAGGTTCGCGACGCGGGACTTCCCGCGGATTGTCCCATGGACATCTTCGTCGTGCTGTCGCTCGTCGAACCACCACTGGTGCACCACGTGCACCCCTCGGTGGCGGAGGCAAAGGCGCAGATCGCAAAATCACAGGACGGCAGCCAGCCGCTCGAACCGTATCAGCTCGTCTCGCAATACACGCTCGAGCCGCTGCTGAAACGGATCGCAGAGGCGCTGCCCACCATCACGCTGCGCTACGGTTGCGAGCTCGTCTCCTTCGAACAAGACGAGAATTGCGTGACCGCGCAGGTCAAGCGCAGCGATGGCTCCTTCACCGCGCTGCGCGCCGTCTACATGGTCGGTTGCGACGGCGGGGGGAGCCTCGTGCGCCGGCAGCTCGGCATCAAGCTCAGCGGCGAGGCCAACATCCAGGAGCTGCGTCAGGCGCTTTATTATTGCGAAGATCTCTATGAGCGCATCGCAATTGGCAAGGGCCGGCATTATCACGTTGTCGACGCCGAGGGGAGCTTTCTGATCGTCCAGGATTCGACCCGGCATTTCACGCTGCATTCGGTCGTCGAGACGGACGCGGACATGGCCCGTATGTTCGAACGCGTCGTCGGCATGCCGGTCAAATACGACATGCTCTATGTCGGCCAGTGGCGGATGAATCTGCTGCTGGCGGACCGTTATGGCGAAGGCCGCGTTTTTCTGGCCGGCGACGCCGTGCATCTCGTCATTCCGACGGGCGGACTTGGCATGAATACCGGCGTCGGTGATGCGATCGACCTCTCATGGAAGCTCGCGGCCACGTTTGCCGGATGGGGCGGCCCCAAACTGCTCCCGTCCTATGAGATCGAGCGCCGGCAAGTGGGTGAACGCAACGTCGCGGCATCCGGCTTTGCGACGCAGGGACGGCGGCGGTGGCGCTCACTCTATCGGCCGGAGATCCGCGAGCGAACGCCCGCCGGCGCGGCGCTGCGCCAAGAGCTGGCGCGCGTCGCCGATGTCGAGCAGCACAAGGCGACGGAAATGATCGGCGCCGAGCTTGGCTATCGCTATGTCGGCTCGCCGCTGATCGCCGCGGAGCCGGGCGAGGGGCCGCCACACGAGTTCATGACATATATTCCAAGCACGTGGCCGGGTGCGCGACTGCCGCATGTATGGCTCGACGACGGCAGCGCGATGCAGGACCGTATCGGCTACGGTCACGGCTACACGCTGTTGCGCTTGGGCGGAACGAAGGCCGATGCGAGCGCCTTGCGCCAGGGATTTGCCGCCATCGGCGCGCCCCTGCAGGTTCTCAATCTTCCCGATAACCGGCCGCGCGACGTCTACGGGTATGATCTGCTGCTGTTGCGGCCAGACATGCATGTGGTCTGGCGCGGCAATGATTTTCCGGCCGAGCCGGAAAAATTGGCGGCGCTCGCGACGGGACAGTGATTGCGGACGGCCGACGGCCTCGTCCGAGAGGCTGCGCCAGGCTCGCAGCCTACGGTCACACCAACATCACGATCGATCCGGTGGTCTTACGAGATTCGATATCGGCATGGGCGCGGGGCGCCTCTTGCAACGGGTAGGTCCTGCTGATCTCGATCTTGATCTTGCCGCTCGCGACCATGGCGAACAGGTCGTGTGCTGCGGTCAAGAGCTCGGCGCGGGTGGCGGTGTAATTGGAGACGCTTGGGTGGGTAAGGTAGATCGAGCCGAGGGCGCCCAGCCGGCGCGGAGGCATGGGATCGGGATCGCCGGAGGCTTCGCCGAATGAGGCCATTACCCCGCGCCGGCGCAGGCATCGCAGCGATCCTTCAAACGTCGCCTTCCCAACCGAATCGTAGACCACGGGAACGCCTTCGCCGCCGGTGATCCCGCGCACCCGTTCGGCAAAATCCTCGCGCGTATAGACGATTGGATGATCGCAACCGTGCGCGCGGGCGACCGCGGCCTTCTCATCGCTGCTCACGGTGCCGATGACCGTCGCGCCGAGGTGCTTCGCCCATTGGCACATAATAAGGCCCACTCCCCCGGCCGCGGCGTGGATCAGGATCGTGTCGCCTCGCTGCACCTTGTATGTGTCGCGCAGCAGGCAGCGCGCGGTCATGCCGCGGATCATCATCGAGGCAGCCGTGCGCTCATCGATGCCCGTGGGCAGGGTGATGAGGCGCGCCGTCGGGACGATGCGCAATTCAGCGTAGGAGCCTTCCGGCATCCCGGCATAGACGACGCGATCGCCAACCGCAAAGCCGTTCACGCCGGGTCCGAGAGCGTCGATGATTCCCGCGCTTTCAAGCCCGATCGCCGAGGGTAGTGATTTGACCGCGTGCACGCCACGCCGCATCAGCACGTCGCGATAGTTGATGGCGACCGCGAAGTTGCGGATGCGTACCTCGCCGGGTCCAGGGGCGCCGATCTCGACGTCCTCGAAGCGCAGCACCTCGGGGCCGCCGTGCTCATGGAAACGAAAAGCCCTGCTCACGGCGGGAGCGGCTCGAGATCGAGTTGCAGGGCCTGCAGCACGCGCGCATTCATATTGTAGGTGCCAATGAGCACCGTCAATTCGACGATCTCTCTGGCGTTGAAGTGGCGGTCGAGCTCCGCGAAGACCGCATCCGGCACCGCGATTTCGCGGGTCATGGTATCGGCATAGGCGAGGGCGGCGCGCTCGCTCGCGGTGAAGAATCTTGAGGCGCCCCAATCCGAAAGCGCATCGCATTCCTCGATCGAGAGTCCGTCCGCGACCGCCAAAGACGGCACGTGCTGGCGCAAGACATATTGCGACTTGGTCACGTGACCCATGCGGACGATCACGATCTCGCGCAATCGCCCAGGAAGCGTCGTCTTCCATCGTACCGTGTTGGAGTGATTGAACCAGCTCTCCGCGAGCGGTGGCGCGTTGAGCAGCATGCGATAGATATTGATCAGCTTACCGCGCCGCCCGGCGCGGAATCTTTCGATCATGTCCGCGAGTTCGGGACGCTCTTGCTCCTGGATGAGAGGTACGCGAGCCATTGCAGTGTTCTCTTTCGACCGGCAAGGCTACTCCATCTTGAAACCGGTCGCCTTTATGATCGGGGCCCAGCGCTTTAGCTCCTGGCTGATGAATTGCTGTGTCGCTTCAGGCCCGGAATCGAGGATTGGCTCGAAGCCGGAGGCGATCAAGATGCGCTGAACATCGGCGTTCGCCATCATATCTCGGGTCGCCTCAGTGATGCGGTCGATCGTGGGTTTGGCGAGCCCGGCCGGAGCAAACAGCCCATTGAGATTGCCAGCGATCATGTCGGGCAAGCCCGCCTCGATCGCCGTGGGAATGTCGGGCGCCGCCTTGATGCGCGTCGGCGCGTTGACTGCAAGGATGCGCACCTTCCTCGCACGATGAAACTCGATAAGCGGTCCGCCCACGTTCGGTGTCATCATGGGAATGTAGCCGCTGGCGAGGTCGGCGATGCCGGGCGCCGCGCCCTTGTACGGAATATGGACAATGTCGGGTGCGCCGATCAGTTGTTTGAACAATTCGCCTGCCAAATTGGTGAGCGTCCCGGCGCCGGCCGACCCATAGGAGAGTTTGCCCGGATTGGCCTTCGCATAGGCGATGAGCTCAGCGAGGTTGCGCGCAGGCACCGAGGCGTGGATCACGATCGACGTCGGTGCGTTGCAGAGGATGTAAATGCCGGCAAAATCCTTGAGCGGATCGTAGGGTGGATGAGGGATGATCGCGGGAATGAGCACTTGCGTGCTGGTGTTGCCGAATAGGAAAGTGTGGCCGTCCGGTTGTGCGCGCGCCACTTCGGCGGCACCGGTCACCCCGCCACCGCCGCCACGGTTCTCGGTCACCACGGTGCCGAGCACAGGCTTCATCTTCTCGGCCCAGAGCCGGCCGACCACATCGGTTGCGCCGCCCGGCGAGAACGGAATGACGAGCTTTATGACATGATCCGGATAGGCACGGCTGCGTGGCGCTGCCATCGCGGTGGCCAAGAGGGTCAAGCCGCCGCCCAGCACCTCACGTCGTTTCATGCATTTTCCTCCGCCAGCCACATGCTGGTCATCGTGATCGCGTCGTTCCCTTGAGCTTCAACTAAGGGGTACTCACGTCGTCGCCTCGATCATGGTGCGCAATTCCGGTGTTACCGCGGGCATGATGCCGAACCAGGCGTGGAAGGCCGGCCGCGCCTGGTGCAGCAACATGCCGAGCCCGTTCACCGTCGGATTGCCGCGCTTGCGCGCGGCGGCAAGCAGCGCCGTCTCGCGCGGAATATAGATGATATCTGATACAAGCGCGCTCACCGGCAGAGGATCGAGCGCAAGGTCCAACGGCGGCTCGCCGACCATGCCCTGGCTGGTGGCATTGATCAGCATGACCGCGCCCTCGAGCGCGGCCTTGCGTTCCTCCCATCTTACTGCCGTGATCGGGCCGGCCAGTTCGCTCGCCAATGTCTTGGCGCGCATCAGCGTGCGATTGACCAGGCGAATTTCGCGGGCGCCCGCATCGATCAGGCTGACCAGCACGGCCCGGGCGCCGCCGCCCGCGCCAATCACCACGATCGGGCCTGCGTCTGCACGCCAGCTGGGCTGGGCCTCGCGCACACTTTCGATGTAGCCGAAAGCGTCGTGGTTCTGTCCTTCGAGTGATCCATCCGCCGCCACAACCACGCAGTTCACCGCACCGATGCGACGCGCGAGCGGATCGATTTTGTCGACGATCCCAAGCGCAGCTTCTTTATGCGGGATGGTCAGATTGCAGCCGGAAAAGCCGAGCGCCGGGAGCGCCCGCAGGGCCGCGCGTACGTGTCCGGCGGCAATGGCCAGCGGCACGTAGACGCCGGCAAGCCCGTACTTCGCGAGCCAGTAATTGTGCAGCTTTGGCGAGCGCGAATGCATCACCGGGTCGCCCATCACGCCGGCGAGCAGGAAGCGGTCAGGATGGTCATGGCTCATTCGCGACGATGATCGGCTGAATTGAACGCAATGGTCCGATTGTAACGAGGAATCGAAAACGCACCACAGCGGCGCGATGATCCCGCTCCTTTCCACGTATGGGCATCGCGAAAAATGACCCCCGGTTAGGCCGGGGGTTGCGCTTGGCGAAAGTCGAGCTAAACCAGCTTGACGTTCTTCAGCGGCAGCTGGCGCACCGGCTTGCCGGTCGCCGCGTGGATCGCGTTGAGCACCGCGGGTGCCACCACGCTGATCGACGGCTCGCCGACGCCGCCCCAGCCATCACCGCTCGGCACGAGCACCGCTTCCACCTTCGGCATCTCGGCGAGCCGCATGATCGGGTAGCTGTCGAAGTTCAAATCCACCATCCGTCCGTCCTTGACCCTGCACTCGCCATAGAGTGTCGCGGTCAGCCCGAAGGCGACCGTCCCTTCGATCTGGGCCGCGACCTGGTCGGGGTTGACGACATGCCCGCAATCGAGCGCCACCACCATGCGGTGGACCTTGACTTGTCCGCGGTCGCTCACGGAAACCTCGGCGACGGCGGCCGTAGTGGTACCCTGGTTCATGAACTGCGCAATTCCGCGATGAATGCCGGAAGGCAGCGGCCTGCTCCAATCGGCTTTCTGTGCCGCGGCGTTGAGCACCGCGAGGTGCTTGGGATGTTTGCTCATGAGCGCGCGGCGGAACTCGAGCGGATCCTTGCCCGCTGCGCGCGCCACCTCGTCAATGAAGCATTCCATGTAGACGCCGTTCTGGTTGGTGTTGACGCCGCGCCAGGGCCCGACCGGAACATGGGTGTTGCGCATGACATATTCGATGAGGAGATTCGGCACGGTGTAGCCGAGCTGCGCAGCGTCCGGCTCTTCCCAAAGCCCTTGCAACTGGCGCCGGTCCTTGCCGTTCACGATCCCCGCCGGATTCAACGTCGCGTTGATCGATTGGCCGCATATGCGCACATGCAGCGCGATGAGATTGCCGTCGGAGTCTAGTCCAGCGGCCATCCGGCATTGCGAGATCGGCCGGAAGAAATCGTGCGCCTGGTCTTCCTCGCGGCTCCAGATCAGCTTGATCGGGACTCCAGGAAACTCCTTGGCGATCGCCACCGCCTTATGGACGAAGTCCTGCGTGCCGCCGCGTCGGCCAAAGCCTCCGCCGAGATCTGTCCTGTAGACCTCGCATTGGGCGAGCGGCACGCCGGAGGCTTCCGAAAGCGCGGCGAGCGAGGCTTCCGCATTCTGCGTCGGCACCCATGCCTCGGCTTTCTCGGCAGAAATCCGCACCGTGGTATTCATGGGCTCCATGGTCGCGTGGGCGAGAAAGGGCGTGCTGTAAATCGCTTCGACCTTTTTGGCCGCCGTCTCGATCGCTTTGAGCGCGTCCCCGTTCCGGCGGTCGCCGTTGGTAACGGCCGCAGTGAGCCCTTCCTTGAGCTGCTCGGCAATGGTCGCGTTCGATACGGAGGCGTTGGGACCCTCGTCCCACACGATCGGGAGCGCTTCGAGCGCCGTTTTTGCCCGCCACCATGTATCGGCGACGACCGCGACGGCGCTGTCCTTCACCTTCACGACCTTCTGGACGCCGGGGCGGCCCGCAATCTTTGCTTGGTCGTAGCTGGCGACCTTGCCGCCGAACACCGGGCAATCCTTGATCGCCGCGCACAGCATGCCCGGCAGCTTGACGTCGACGCCGAAAATCTTGCTGCCGTCGAGCTTGTCTGCAGTATCGAGCCGTTTCACCGGCTTGCCGGCGATCTTCCAGTCTTTCGGGTCCTTGAGCCTGATCGTTTTGGGATCGGGGGCCGCAAGCTTGGCTGCGGCCGCCGCGAGCTTGCCATAGCTCAATGACCGGGCGGACGCGGCGTGGGTGATTACACTGTCCGCGACGGTGAGTTCGCCAACTGGGACCTTCCACTCCCCGGCCGCCGCCTGCAGCAGCATCATGCGCGCTGCGGCGCCACCGCGGCGCACGTGATCGTGCGAGGTACGGATGCCGCGGCTCCCGCCCGTTGACATCTCACCCCACGCGCGCTTGCGGGCCAGGTTTTGTCCGGGCGTGACCCTTTCCACCGTCACCTTCTTCCAATCGCATTCCAGCTCTTCAGCCACGAGCTGGGCGAGGCCGGTAATGGTGCCCTGTCCCATCTCCGAGCGTGCCACACGGATCACGCAGGTGTCGTCGGGCTTTATGAGGACCCATGCAGTGACCTCGACGCCGTCATCCGCGCTCTGCGCGAGGGCGGAACCGAAGCCGGATTGCAAATTGAATCCGAGCGCGAGCCCGCCGGCGGCGGCGGCGGAGCCGACAATGAATGTACGGCGCGAAAGTTTTCCGGCTTTGCCGCGGAGCGTATTTTTCACGGCAGGCCTCCCTATGTTCTGGACGTGTCGCTGGCCGCCATGTGCACGGCGGCTCGGATGCGCTGATAGGTTCCACATCGGCAGATATTGGTCATGGCCTCGTCGATGTCTTGATCGGTTGGTTTCGGCGTTCGCTTGAGCAATGCAGCAGCAGCCATGATCTGTCCCGACTGGCAATAGCCGCACTGGGGCACGTCGATTGCCGCCCATGCCTTCTGCACGGGATGCGAGCCGTTGGAGGAGAGCCCCTCGATGGTGACAATCCGGTCGGTCGCTTTCACGTCTGCGACGCGGATCGAGCAGGAGCGCTGCACTTCATCGTTGATGTGGACGGAGCAGGCGCCGCATTGAGCGATGCCGCAGCCATATTTCGTTCCGGTGAGGCCGACCTGCTCTCGGATGACCCACAGCAGCGGCGTATCAGGTTCCACCTCCACGTCACGAATGCTGCCATTGATGTTGAGTTGTGCCATGAACTCCTCTCGCGAATGCGTCGTGATCCTCTTGTTCTTGCTTTACGGCGGCGCAGGCCGGTGAATTAGAGGATTGAAGGCGCCTGCGGGCGTTATGCAGCATAGCCCTGCAGCGCGGTCTTGCCTACGCCAGTTCCCCCGCCGTCCCGAGCGACGCGGTGCAGTGCTCCCGTTGTGGTCGCCGCCTCACATCCTTACATTGCAACTCGAGGAGGGCGACGAAAAGAGGCGGACATGGACCGACGACGATCCAATCAACCCGGCGAGCCGGAAATTATTCCGCCCGGCGATGTACGCTCGCGTGGGGCATCATTCGATGGCGCGCAACGCATCTATGTGGCGAGGATTAGTCCCGTCGGCTTTGCGCTCATGGGGGTCATGGTCGCGGTGCTGGCGGCACTCTTTTTCCTATTGTTGGTGGGGGCGTTCGTCGTCCTGCTTCCACTGGCAGGCTTGCTGCTGGCGGTCATCATCGCCATCGGTCTTTTCCGAGTATTGATTTGGCGGCGCCTCTGAGCGCCTAACCTTCCCCTCACGCGCGGCACAAAATGGAGAGCGGGCTGGCACTTTGGCGCCAGCCCGCCCAACCTGATCATGGACATTGAGATGAGAGCGATCGTCCGAAGGGACGCGGACGCCGCGATCAGAGTGCGCTCACTCCCGACTGTTTGAGGAGGTCGGCCATTTTGTTCCGGGCATAGAACATGCGGGTCTTCACGGTTGCTGCGGGCACACCGACGATTTGCGCGACTTCGTCAACCGATTTCTCGTGATAGTACACGAGGTCGATGACTTCGCGGTGCGCAGGCGAAAGCTGCCGCAGACACTTCTGTACGATCGTGCTGCGATCCTTCTTGTGGGCCACGGTCTCCGGATCGTCGGCCGTATCCTCGATCGTCGCGGCCGTCTGGTCGTCCAAGTGCTCGTCGGTCCGGCGCCGCAACGCCGAGAGCGATTTGTAGCGGGCGATTGCGAGCAGCCAAGTCGAGACTTGGGATTTGGATTCGAAGGCCTCGGCCTGGCGCCACACGTCGAGGAAGACCTCGCTCACGAGATCCTCGGCCAGCGACTGGTTTCCCGCCAGGCGGAGAATGAACCGGTACACCCTGACATTATGCCGGGCGTAGAGCACTTGCATGGCGCGCTTGTCGCCGTCGGCAATGAGGCCGATGAGCGCCTCGTCCGACGTCTCTTGCGCAGAACCCCTCAAGTGCGGCGACGCAATGTCGCGCAGCACATACTGATTTTGCATAACGATCCCCTGTTAGTCAGCCCTTAACCAATCTCACTAGCAGAGGGCTGTTGCTTCGATGTTACGTCAGGGGGGAAAAGTGGTTTCGTGGCGGGGATGAATTGTTTCGTCGCAAGCTTAACGACGAAATAAAGGTAATTAGCTACCGGCCGGTGTTTCGTCCGGTGCGGCAATTTTGCCTCAGTCCAGTGGCGATGCCTCGCCGGTTGGGGAGAATAAGTAGCCACCGCCGCGCACGGTGCGGATGACCGAAGGTCGGGCCGGGTCGGGCTCGATTTTCCGCCGGATGCGCATGATTCGCAGATCGATGGCCCGGTCGAAGGCCTCCGCGTCACGGGCATTGGCCAATTCCAGCAGGCGATCGCGCGAGAGCACGCGCTTGGGATTGGCGGCGAAGACCTTCAGCAGGCCATATTCCGACGCCGTGAGCGGATGCTCGTTGCCCTCGTCGTCGCGCAGCGCCCGGGCGTCGTGGTCGAGCCATTTGGTGCCAAATCGCACCCGCGGGGTGGGCGCCGCAGCCGGCGCACCGACCGCTGGCCGCGCTTCTGGCTGAACGGCGCTGCTGCGGCGCAGCACCGAGCGGATGCGCGCCAGGAGTTCGCGCAGCTCGCAGGGTTTGGCCAAGTAATCGTCTGCGCCGAGCTCGAGGCCGACCACGCGGTCGATCGCGCTCGCGGTTGCGGTGAGCATGATGATCGGCGCGCTGATGCGCCGCTTGAGATCGCGGATGATCGACAGGCCGTCCTCCTCCGGCATGTTGAGATCGAGCACGATGAGGTCCGGCATCTGCTGCGCAATCGTGTTGCGCAGACTGGCACCGCCGTCGCACAAGCTGACACTGAAGCCGTGCATGCGCAGATAGTCCCCGACCATCTCGCGTGCGGGCTGTTCGTCGTCCACTACGATGATGTGCTGCGCTTGGGTCATGCCACGGGCAATATCATCTTGAACGTCGCGCCCTTTCCCGGGCCGGCGCTGTCAACCGCGATCCGCCCACCATGCAGATCGACGATACGCTTGACGATCGAAAGGCCGAGGCCGGTCGACGTTTCCCCTGCAGTGGGCTTCGCCGAAAGCCGTTGGAAACGGCCGAACAGTCGGGAAATGTCCTCCGGCGAAAAGCCTGCCCCCTGGTCGCTGACTCGGACCAGTATACCGCCGTCCTCCTGGTCAACCAACAGGTCGATGGCTCCGCCGATCGGACTGTACTTGACGGCGTTGCTTACGAGGTTGTCGATCGCCTCGCGGATGCGATCGGCGTCGCTCATGGCCGCATGGTTGGGGGGCGCGGCGACCGTAATGGTCTGTTCCTTGCGTGCGGCGAGCGGCCGGTTCGCCTCCGCCACTTCCTGCACCAGGATCGAGATGTCGACAGGCTCGCGCCGGATGGTGATGTCGAGGGCATCGGCCATCGCGTCAGCTACCAGATCGTCGACCATTTCGGTGAGCCGGTTGGCTGCGTCGCGGATATAGGCGATCTGTACTTTGACATTGTCATCGAGCGCACCGGCTGCGGCGATCATCTCTTTCAATATTTCGGTTCGGCCGAGGATCACGCCGAGCGGATTTTTCAAGTCGTGTGCGACCGTGCCGAGGATCTCGCTCTTGAAAGCGTTCGCTTGTCGCAGTCGTGCCCACTGGGCGGTGAGCCGACGGTTGGCGTTCGTCAACTCTTGCGTGCGCGCGGCAACCCGCTCCTCGAGGCGCGTGTTCGCCCCTTGCAATTGCTCATACAGGATGACGTTATCGAAGGCGATGGATAGGCGACTGCAGAAGATCTCGACGAGCGTGCGATCGGTGCTGGAGAGTTGACGCGGTGCTTCAAGCACGACTACGACCTCACGTCCGCTCATAGTGCTGATGTAGAGGACCGAGCGACGCGGCGAAAACTCGTGGTGCCGGCGGGCGAATGCCTCGGCAACAAGCCGTCGCAGGTCGTAGTCGAGAATTTGCGACACCTCACTGCCAATGAAACGGCTATAGCAGCCCGAACCCGCGAGTACCGAGAAGGTCTCGCGAGTGTCTTGCGCTTCGCGCAGCACTAGGATTCCGGCGCAGTCGACGTTCAGCAACGAGCCAATCTGAGTGAGAACGCCTTCCGCGAGCCGCTGCATCGACTTGAAGTCGAACAAGGTCGATGCCGCCTCGATGATAATTTCGAGTCCGCGCCGGGTTTCCACCATGCGCTGCAGCTGTTGGTAACTGCGCAGCGCCGCGGTCAAGGAGGTAAACAGCTTGTCGGCGGTGAGCTCAGTCTTGGCCTTGTAGTCGTTGATGTCGTAATCGACGATGACACGGCGCTCCGGCGCTTGGCCCGGTTGGCCGGTACGAAGGATGATGCGCACGGTCTCGTTCTTGAGGTCTTTGCGAATGAATTCCACCAGGCCGAGTCCGGCGGTATCGGTCTCCATGATGACATCGAGCACGACGACGGCGACGTCGGGATGGCGGCGCATGAGCTCGCGGCCCTCGGCCGCCGAATAGGCCGATAAAATTTCAAGACCTTGTCCGTTAAGACGGTAGTCGCTGAGCGCGAAACGCGTGCCATCGTGGACAGCCGGCTCATCGTCGATCACCGCCACTTTCCAACGCGGACCTTGCTCGGCCGGTTTGCCGCGCGGATCCTCGATCAATTGGACGATGTCGTCCTCAGCCATCCGCTTCGTCCGTCATTGTGCGGCCTGCGCCGGCTGCGATTCGCCGGGCGCGACGCGGGGCAGCGTGATACGAAACCGCGTCCCCCAGCCGAGCCGGGATTCGAAGGCCAATCGGCCGCCAAGCTGCTGCGTGACGAGATTGAAGATGATGTGGAGGCCAAGCCCGGTTCCGCCCTCGCTGCGGCGCGTCGTGAAGAAAGGATCGAACGCGCGACGCTGGATCTCGTCGCTCATGCCGATTCCGTCGTCGGACACGAAGATGTCGACGTCGTCGCGCACTTGCCTCGCCTCGACGATGACGCTTCCGGCGCGCCCGTCGGGAAAGGCATGAATGACGCTGTTGAGGAACAGGTTGGTCAAGACCTGCCCATAAGAGCCCGGATAGCTGTCCATGCTGATGGCGGGCGGCACGTCGACGGTCAACGTGATCTGCGATTTCTTCAACAAGGGACGCAAGCTCGCGACGATTTGGTCCGTCGATTCGCGCAGATCAAAGGGCCGCCGGTCCGCGTGGCTGCGGTCGACCGCCACTTGCTTGAACGATTGCACAAGTTCGCCCGCCCGCTGCAGGTTGGTGACTAGTTGGTTGGCCGCATCGCGCCCGCCCTCGAGGAATTCGTCGAGACGCGAGCGCCGCAGCGGGCCTGACTCGACTTCTCGCGCGAATTCGTCGCACCTGCGCGCGAAACTTGAGGCCACGGTGAGGCTGATGCCGATCGGATTATTCACCTCATGTGCAACTCCCGCCACGAGGCCGCCGAGCGCCGCGAGCTTTTCCGCGGCAATCAGATTTTGCTGCGCCTCGCGCAGGTCCTCGAGCGCCTGCTCCGCGCGATCCCTCGAGGCGCGCAATTCGTTCTCTGCTTTGCGCTTGGCAATGGCGTTTTCGCGAAACACCGCTACTGCACGCGCCATCTCGCCGATTTCGTCGCGGGCCTGCGTTCCTTGAATGACCTGGTCGTATCTCTCCGACACGACGCCGTGCATGGCGGCCATGATTTCCTTCAGCGGTAATATGATGCTGCGGGCGATCAGAGCTCCGATAACCACGATCAAAGTCAGAAAGATGACCGCCACGAGCGCGACGTTCTGGTAGATATTGGCGAGAGTGTGGTCGAAGCTTCCCTGCGCCTGCAGCTCGCGCAGCGTCATCTGCGCGGAGAGTTTATTGATCACCGAGATCATGGCGGCCTGGTTGTCGTCGATCGCGGTCTTCAGCAGATTGGTTCGCATCGAGAATTGCTCTGCCAGGGTCTTCAGGCCGTCGCCGAAGGCGGCGGCCCGCTGGGCCAGCGCGATCAGTGCCGTGCGCTGCAGGTTATTTTCCGCAAGATCGATCATCACCGGGATTGTCTGCTCGACGGTGGTGATGTTTTTGCGCGCCTCGTCGGCGGCGTCCGATGCCAGTGACAGATAAAACGCATTGGCGGCAACGAGGCTCGCGGTGAACGCCTCGCGCGACTTTCCCAGCGAAGGCAGCAGCAAAGCATCGCGCGTGCCGATCGCTCCCTCAATGATCGCGTAAAGGCCTGCCATTTCCCGCGCTGGCTTGAGTACGTCGCTCTCGTAGGTGTGCGCGATTGTCGTCTGGAGCGCGCGGACCTCACCAAAGCCCTGAAGAAAGCGTTCGGTGACGGCGCGCAGTTCGTCGGTGGATCCCGATAGAACCGGATCTGCCGCAGCGCGGCTGCGAAGCGTGCTTAGAACCTCGCCATGCAGTCCAAGAATTTCGGTCAGGACCTCTTGGCTCGGCTGGTTGATGTAGCGATGGATGAGGTTTTGTAGGCGGCTGGCTTCGCTTTCCAGCAAGACTAGGAGCTTGTCGGATTCGCGCACCGTGCGCACGTCGTCCCAGGCGCGGCTGAGAACATTGGCGCCGTTCCAGATAAGCGCCGCCAGAATGATGGCGGCCGTCGCGTTGAGTGCGGCAATCAAGAGCAGGCGCCACCTGATCGGCAGCGCCCGCACGACGCTTTGCGTCTCCTGGTCAAGACTTCGCCGCGGCCGCACAGATCGTGCCGCCGATTGTTGCTCCTTCAGCGCAATCAAGTCGACAGTCATTGAACCTTTCGAATGCGCTCGATCAATTGGCGCAAGCCGGGATCGGTGACCGTCTCCGCATAGATCGTGTTCATTGCCTGCTCGAACGGCGTGCGGTCGAACTCGGTGATGATCGTGTTTCCCGCTGCCCGCGCCTGCTCGCGCGACCGCTCCTCCAACCCGGTCCACAAGCCACGCATGTATGCGCTGGACTTGCGCGCCGCATCGCGAAAGATGGTCCGGTCTTCCGCCGACAGGCTTTCCCACGCGCGCGGCGACATAACAAGCACCTCGGGTCCCATCGTATGCTCGGTCAAGGTATAGTAGGGGGCGAGCTTGTAGTGGTTGGTCGTGACATAGGAAGGCCAGTTGTTTTCCGCGCCGTCGATCAATCTGGTGGAGAGCCCTGTCGATACCTGCCCATAGGGGAGCTCTATAGGTTCGGCGCCAAGCGCCTTGATCATCGCGACCATCAGCTCGGATTGCTGGACCCGAATTCGCAACCCCTTCATGTCCGCGAGCGTGCGGATCGGCCTCACGCTGTTGTAGATCGACCGCGATCCCGAATCGTAGAAAGTCAAGCCGACAAAACCGTGGCGCTGCGAGCCGGCCAGGATCTCGTCGCCGATCGAATGATCGAGCACCTTGTGAAGGTGCTCGAACGAGCGAAACAGAAACGGCAGCGCGAGCACGTTTGCCGCCGGAATCAACGACCCGATCGGCGCGACGTTGGTGCGATTGAGATCGATCGCGCCAACCCGCGTCTGTTCGATCGTCTCTTTCTCTTCGCCGAGTTGGCGTGAATGGAACACGCGAATGCGGTGGCGGCCGCCGGTGCCCTCCTCGACGAGTCGTGCCATGAACATGAGCGCCTGAACGGTGGGATAATCTTCAGATTGCGTATCGGCAACGCGAAACTCGCGTGCGTCGGCGAAAGAGATAGCCGCTGAGACGGCCATGCAGAGCGCCGCCGCTTTCCAGAAATTCATGCGCAAAATGAAGGACATGACCCGTGCCCGTTGGTGCGTGCCGACGGCAACCGAGAGTACCGGTTTCGGCCGAAGTCCGTCAATCGACGTGGCACCCCGGTACGGCGGCGCGCGCGCATCCCGGAAGAAATCCCGTTGAGGAGATCGAAAAAAGCCCCCCAAGATGGCTGTCGGCAAGTGCGTCGGCCACCCACGAGCACGCCCCGCGATCTTAAGAGCCCGACGGGCGCCATATGGGTAATCATTGGGAGGAATCGATGAACGAAAATTATGCCCGCTTTTCGCGCCTGCAAATCGATCGTCCACACCCGCGGGTGCTGCGGGTGATCATGAACAGGCCGGAGAAGCTCAATGCCGTCGACGGCAAGATGCACCGGGAGCTGACCGAAATTTGGCGCGCTATCGATACCGATGCGAATGTCAATGCGGTTGTGCTCACTGGCGCTGGCAAAGCGTTTTCGGCCGGCGGAGATCTTGACCTACTCGACGACATGATTGCGGATTTCGACACCCGCATCCGCGTGTGGAAGGAAGCGCGCGACATGGTCTACAACCTGATCAACTGCAACAAGCCGGTCGTCTCGGCCATCAACGGCGCGGCGGTAGGTGCAGGGCTAGCATTGGCAGTTCTCGCGGACATTTCGATTGCCGGCGCATCGGCGCGTCTCATCGACGGCCATACCAAGCTCGGCGTCGCCGCCGGCGATCATGCGGCAATCATCTGGCCTCTCCTGTGCGGCATGGCGAAGGCCAAATACCATCTGCTGCTGTGCGAGACCCTCACGGGTGCGCAAGCCGAGCGCATCGGTCTGGTGTCCCTCGCCGTGCCCGACGAGGAGCTGCAGGACCGCGCACTGGAGATTGCCGTGCGCTTGGCGGAGGGCGCTCCCAACGCGATTGCATGGACAAAATACGCGCTGAACAATTGGTTGCGCTCAGCCGGGCCGATCTTCGATGCCTCCCTCGGCATGGAATTCCTCGGCTTCAGCGGACACGAAGCGCCGGAAGGCGCGGCGGCGCTGCGCGAGAAGCGCGCGCCGAGATTTCCACAGAGACGCACGTGAAGGCGAGCTGCTGAACGATCGAAGGCGGCCAGCACTATATCGCGCGAGCATCGCCGCCAACCGATCAATGCATGACGGTTCCGCCATCCACCGCAATCGTTTGTCCTGTGACCAGCTGGCTTGAATCGGAAACTAACCAGTGAACGGCGCCGAGCAGATCGGACGGGTTAAGATTTCGCGCGATCGCCTGACCCATCCTGATGGTATCGAGTGCCTTTTCCGCCTTTTCCGCGAAGAATTCGCGCGCCCCCTCGGTCAAGACCGCACTCGGCGCGAGGGCATTGACGCGGATGTTGTCGCGGCCGAGTTCGCGGGCGAGCCCGCGAGTGAGCCCGATAACGGCAGCCTTGGACGTCGTGTAATGCAGGCCGTACGGCATTCCGTACGTAGCTGCCAGCGAGGCGACATTGACGATGCTGCCGCCGCCGGCCTGTCGCATGGCCGGGACGACCGCCTTGCAGCAGTTCCAGATCCCTTTGACGTTGACAGCCATTGCAGCGTCCCACTCGGTCTCGGCGATAGTATCGAACCGGCCGCCCTTGAGCCCACCGAAAAGCGCCGCGTTGTTGATGAGCGCGTCAATTCGTCCGAACGCATCAAGCGCCGTGCGCGCCATGTCCAGTGCCGATGCTGCGCTCGCCACGTCCAGCTTAGCGGTAATCGCCGTACGGTTTTCTGCTTGCAGGAGCTTGAGCGTCTGCGCGCAGTCGTTGATATCCGCGATCACCACCCGAGCGCCGTGGCCTGCGAGATATCGGGCATATTCCTGGCCAATGCCACGCGCGGCGCCCGTGATGACGATGACTTTCCCCTCGATCTTCATGCTTGCCCCTTGTCAATGCGTCGGCTTGATGCCGAGCTCATGAGCAATCGTTGCAACCTTGTCGCGTTGTTCCTCGGTTGCTCGCGCGAACTCGGCGGGCCCGCTGATGTTGAGTATTTGTCCGGTGGCGACGAGGCGCTTCCCAATCAGCGGGTCGGCTGCAACGATCGAGCGAATATCAGCGGCGATGCGCTCGCGAAGCTCGTTCGGCATACCGGACGGCCCGAACAAGCCGACGAGGCCATCGAAGGTAAGCTCGCCGTAACCCGCCTCTTTGACCGTGGGAATGTCGGGCGCGGCGGGCGCGCGAATGCTGTTGGTGACCGCCAGCAACTTGATTTTTCCGGTCTGAAGCTGAGGCCTTACGATCGCGAGTGCCGCCATATACATCTGTACGCGCCCTTCGGCGAGATCGTTGGCGGCCTCGACCGGATTCCGATAGGGCACCTTGGTCATGGCCAGGCCGTTGCGCTGTAAAAATCCGGCAAGCAGGAAGTCCAGCGCGCCGGTGACCCCCGCCCAGTTGAGCTTGCCCGGTTGCGCTCGCACCTGAGCCACGAGTTGCTGTAGCGACCCGGCTTCCAGCGAAGTGTATGCCGCGATGGTGATGAGGGTGTTGGAAACCCTTGCGATAGGCAGGAGATCGCTTGGGTTGTAGGGCAAGTTATCATGCAGATAAGGATGGGCGGTAAATGAGGAGGTGGGAGTCACAAGCAACAAATGATCGTCATGAGCGCTGGCGAAGGCGCCGATCGCGACGATCCCATCGCCCCCCGGGCGGTTTTCCACCACCACGGGTTGGCCCCAGCGTGCGCTCAGCCGATCCGCCAGCAGTCGAGCGCCGATATCCACTCCCGAACCCGGACCGAGCGGCAGCAGGAATTTAACCGTGCGCTGAGGCCAGCTCTGTGCCAGCGCCGCCGACCCCGAAAGCAGGAACGGCGCGAGCAGGCCTAAAATGAGCAGCAAGCGCCGAGCCCTGCGCATGGGCTCGTGCGCTCTCAGGTGGGAGAACGGCCGCGACATTTGCGCATTTCCTCTTGATTGGCGGCAGGATCATTCACGATACGCGTCGCGATTCTGCACCGAGCACAAATGACGTGGTACTGTTGCTACTCGCGAGGGCCCGCGACATTTTGCAGCTCGTTGTGGCCTGGCGAATGGGAAGGGGACGCCGGGCATCTCGGCAATCTTTAAACTAATCGATCCATTGAACGTTCCCGCGCGAGCACCTTGTCCACCATCTCGCCGGCAAGCCCGAGATAGGCCGCCGGATCGCACATCTTCTCGAGTTGCGCGCGGGTGAGGTGGCGCGAGACATCGCCGTCGCGCGCCAGCACTTCCACTAACGGTTCGCCGCTGGCCGTGACCTTGCGGCAGATGTCGTAAACGAGGTCGTGCGCCCGCTGGCGCCCAAGATGGGGCCCGAGCCCCATCATGACGGCTTCTGAGACGATCGTGCCGCGGGTGAGATCGAGATTGGCCCGCATCCGATCGGCATCGACCTCAAGCCCCGACAGCATGAGCTTGGTCTGCGCGAGCGCGCCCGAGGCGAGCAGAAAGATTTCAGGCAGTGCAATCCACTCGATCTCCCATGGGCCGGTCGACCGCTCGTGGTCGGCGACGGCAGCCTCGAGCAGGGCTGCGACCTGCTGGCGCACCAGCGCGGTGGCGGCGTGGATGTAAAGGCACGAGATCGGATTGCGTTTCTGCGGCATGGTGCTCGAGGAGCCGCGGCCCTCATGGAATGGTTCGTAAACCTCGGCCACCTCGGTCTGCATGAGCAGCTTGACGTCCATGGAAATCTTTCCGAGCGTGCCGGTGAGAAGGCCGAGAAAGCAAGCGACTTCGCCGATGCGGTCGCGCAGAGTGTGCCAAGCGATATCCGGCTGGCCGAGCCCGAGTTCCTGCATCAGTTCCGCTTGCACCTTGAGGCCATCGCTGCCGAGCGAGGCCAGCGTCCCGACGGCTCCGCCGAATTCGCCGACCAGAACGCGCGGCCTCAACTGCGCCAACCGCTCACGGTGTCGCTGCATCGCGGCGAGCAATGCCGCCGTCTTGAATCCGAACGTGAGCGGCACGGCCTGCTGGAGATTGCTGCGGCCGGCCATAGGCGTGTCGCGGTAACGGCGGGACAGGTCAGCGAGCGCGCTGGCGATTGCATCCATGTCCTGTTCGACAAGTTCGAGCGCAGCTCGCACTTGCAGGATTGCCGCGGTATCGGTGATGTCCTGCGTAGTAGCACCCCAGTGGCACCATTCGCCGAGGCCCTCGGCGCACAGCTCCACGATTTGCTGCACAATGCCGAGGATCGGATAACCGATCCGCTCGGTCTGCTTCTTCAGGCGCGCGAAGTCGATGTTCTCGATGCGGCACTGACGCACGATCTCGCGGGCGGCATGCTCGGGGATGATGCCGACGCGCGCCTGCGCACGTGCGAGGGCTGCCTCGATTTCGAGGCAGTAAGAGGTCCTAGCTTCGTCGGAGAAAATCCGCCGCATCTGCGGCCTGCTGAAAATATCGCAGAAGATGGCGGAATCGAGCGCCGTCGCGGTCATGCTTTATCTCCGATCACGCCGATCTGGTAGAGCGTGAGCGGTGTCTTCACGCGACTTTGCGCCCGCGGGCAAGCGCGTCGATATGCGCGAGCACATCTTCGATATGCATGACGTCGGCGTATTTGTGATGCAGATCGAATAAGTTGACCTTGTGGCTGATGACCGAGCGGTCGTAGGTGCATTCCTCCACCACCACGTTGTGGAAGCCGTAGGAATAGGCATCGACGGTCGAGGCGCGCACGCAGCCGGACGTGCTTTCACCGCAAATGATCAGATTATCGATGCGATTTTGCTGAAGATGCGCGATCAAGGGCGTGCCGAAGAACGCCGAAGCCCGCTCTTTGTAGATGACGAGTTCGCCCGCTACCGGGGCAAGCTCGGCTTTGATGGCGTAGGTGTCGTCGGCCTCGCGGCCGATGTTGCGGTTGGTCGAATGCACCCCGCCGGTGTCAACATGGCGAGTCGTATAGATGATCGGTATGCCGGCCCTGCGCGCGGCGCCAAACAAACCCTGGGTCGGCGGAAGCGCCCTCCACGCATGTTCGCCGCAGGAGCCGGAGAATTCCCGATCGACCTCCTTCACCGGACGATCGCCGCCGCGATACGCCTTATTGTAGAGATCGATGGCGAGCACCGCGGGATTGTCGCCCACATAGAGCTTGCGGCGATAGGCTTGGTAGATCTGGATCGTGTCGGCGTCGATGAGGTCCTTCCAGCAATGGTCTTCGAAGTCGCGCGCCATGACGTGCTCCTATTTGAGCGGGGAATAGCGGGTCGCGAATGGCCCCTATCATGCCTCGCCATTCACCATTTGCGCTAATTATTACTCCATCCGCACGTTCTTGGCGAAATCATAATCGGCGGAATGGTCGCATTCGTAGATTTGCACGCGGCGCGAGCGGTCATAGCTCGGGTCGAACACGCTCTTCAGGAATGCGCGCTGCAGCGCCCAGGCGGCTTCGGCCTGCTCGCGGCGATACCGACCGGGCATAGTATCGTTGAGCCAGCCGTGAGGAGCGCCAGGATAGACTTTAATCGTATAGCTCTTGTCGTGATGATCGAGACAGTCGCGCAGGCGGCGCACGTCGTTGAGCGAGATCACGTGGTCGGCTTCGCCGAAGATTCCGAGAACCGGACATTCCACCGCGGCGACGATCTCCTCGAGCGGCTTGGGATAACGCGAGCTGATCTGCCACTCGCGCGCCGAGGCAGCTCCGTACCAGATGATCGCCGCTGCAATCGGCCGCTGCGCCGCCAGCACCAGCGGATGGCGTCCGGTCTGGCAGACGCCGGTCACCGCGATTCGTGACGCGTCGACCCGCGGTAGCGCGATGAGGTGGCCAATCGCGGCTTCGAGAAATGCCACCGCTTCGGGATCGCTGATGTCGTAGCCGACCTCCCCGCGGTGGAGTGCTGCCTGATCCGGATGCTTGTGAAAGAAATCCGGCGCAATGCACACGTATCCGTCCCTGGCATAGCGCTCCGTCAGATCACGCGTGTGCTGCACCATGCCATAGCGTTCGTGCATGAGCACGACGGCGGGGCCGCGGCTATCCGTTTCAGGAACGGCGAGAAAGGCGGGGAGTTCCCCTGCACAGTGCACTGTTTTGGTGACGATAGCGGACATGGGTCTCGGAGGAATGGACGCCCGGCAGATCGACCTCACGCGACCTAAAGTACGATGCTCGGATTGCGTAGGTTGCGATCGCAGTCGATCAGGTTGACCTGTCGAACCTGGATCTGCCAGCGCTCCGCGCTGTGCACGAAACGGTGGCCGCACCAGCCCGATAGGAATCGCGTTCCATCGACACGGAACTCGCTGATCAGGAAGTTGGAACGAACCATGCGCGCGGCGCCTTCGCGCGTGGCGAAGACTTCAATGTTGGAAACGAGCCGCACGGTTCGCGACTTCGGCGCTTGCGACCAAGCATAGCCGGTGCGCAGGCGAAAGATGCGGTCTTCCATGCGCCGGCGATCGTCGAACGAGATGGCGATCTCACGCCGGGGATCTCCGCCGCTGGGCGTGCCCGGCACCCAATAGATACATTCGGGCGCATACATCGCGAGCCAATCATCGAAGCGAAGCTCATCGAGCAGACGGGCCTCGCGTTCGACGAGCAGCCGGAACTGGTCGCGCACCTCGGGAGCTGTGATCACCAGCTCCTCCCGTTGCCAATCGGTGAAGTGCTCCACCAGTTTCCGGTAGAGCTCGTCATTGACGTAGTAGGAACTGATCGCGGGATCGTGCGCGGTTTGCATCTGCACGGTCACGGCTCGCGTTGAACGACGAGTTTCGGCGTCGTCTTCATCAGTCGCTTCCATTCCTTGATGTACTCCCGCATGAACACTTCGTCGGTGGCCGGCGCCGTGATGATGCCATTCGCGTGCGTCTTCACGCGGCCGGGAATGCCGAGTCCCCGATGCATATAAATCCATTCGTCCTCTTGGCACGCGAGGCCGCGCTGGATCTCCTCGAAATTCGCGAGGTCGTCGACCTCGCCGAAATTGGGGAACTGCTCCTGGGTGCGCATGCGCAACGCATTGATATCGTCGACGGCGCCGTCGAGCGTACCGTCCTCGTCCACGACCGCCGTGCCGTACCAAGTGACGTCGGTTTCACCGACGGAAATGGGGTTGAACACCTGGATGTGGTTGCCCAAGAGCGAGAAGTTGGGAAAAACGTTGATGTTGACAGGCTCGGAAGAGGCGAGATCGAGAATGTCTTCCGCTTTGGCACCGAACCGCTGCCGCAGCGCCTCCGCGTAGTGCTCGCTGCCCGGCGCAGGGCCTTCCACCGCCCACAATCCCCCGGCTCGCCGCTCTATGTTGGGTCGTTTGTCCTTGAAATGATGGCCGTTGCCCATATAGGCGATGTACATCGGCGCGGTGTCCGGCGAGTTCTTGTAGTAGGACATGCCCCTGTTCGCGACGTCGGCCTGGCGATTCTCCATCTCCAACAGCGACCGGTGCGAGAACACCACGTGATAGCCGTCGCCGGAATTGTCGTAGGCTAGCTTCCAGTTGCCCTTGTACTTGAGCCTGTTCGCCTCGCATACTCGAATCCGTCCTTTCGGTTGCCGCTCCAGCCATTCGTCGATCGGCTTGGTGATAGGCCCGAGATAATCGAGAAGCGAGGGCGCATCGGGGTTGAGCGTTGCGAAGATGAAACCGCGATAGCTGTCCACGCGCGGCACCTGCGCGACATTGTACTTCGCATCGTCGAAGTCGCAGGCGTAGCCGTCGGGCCAAGGGACGGCACGCAGCTTGCCCGTGTTGAGATAGCTCCAGCCATGATACGGGCAGGTGAATATGCGCGCCGAGCCTTTGTCCTTGCGGCAAAGCGTGGTGCCGCGATGCGCGCAGCGATTGAATAGGGCGCGGATCTTGCCGTGGGTGTCGCGCAACAGGATGATGGGCCGCAGCCCCAGGCGTACGGTGATGTAGTCGTCGTTCGCGGGGATCTGACTCTCGTGGCCCAGGTAGACCCAGACTGCACCGAAGATGTTCGTCATCTCCAAATTGAAGATGGCGGGATCGGTGTAGATCAGCCGATGGACGCGATCCTCTTGGACGAGTTCGTCCCAATCGTAGCGGTCGACGCTGTCGATCCGGGATGCATTGAGATTTTCCAGCATGCGTTATCTCTCCGCTGGCCTGCTGCCGTACTCTTTCCCTGTGCGCATGGGCGCATCATGCATCCGTCTAGAAAAAATCGAAATACTCGTTGTGTTCCCAGGCGGTCGGCTCGTCGCTCTCCTGTACACCGGTCTCCTTGAGCCATTGCGCAAACCGGCCCGCCTCGTTGCGCTTGAGTTTGAGGAAATAATCGATGAATACGTCGCCGAGTTCGCGCCGAAACAACGCTTCGCGCTCGAGCGCGTCCAGCGCGGCCGGTAAGTTCGTGGGCAGGGGCGGCAGCTTCGCGTTATAGGGGTCATCCTCGGGGGGGCCGGGATCGAGCCGGTGCTCGATGCCGTCGAGTCCAGCCACGATCTGCGAAAGAATAAAGAGGTACGGATTGGCTGCGGGCTCGCCGATCCGGTTCTCCAGCCGCGTGGCTTCGTCTCCCGGGGCGCCCAGCACGCGGATCATGACGCCGCGATGGTCGTAACACCATGACGCCCGGTTGGGCGCGAGGGAATTTGGCCGAAATCGGCGGTACCCATTGACGGTCGGGGTCGCAAACGCGGTCGAGGCCGCCGCATGTCGCAGTAATCCGCCAAGAAAGATAAGGCCCAGCGGAGACAGATGTTCGCGGCCGCGCTCCGCCGTGAACAGATTGCGCCCGCTCTTCGCTTCGAACAAAGACTGATGCAGGTGCCAACCGCTCGCATAATAGCCTTTGAGCGCCGGCCGGCACATGAACGTTGCGAAATACCCCATCCGGCGACAGATTTGTCGCGCCGCCGTGCGGAACAGCAGCGCATGGTCTGCGGCCTCCAGCGCTGGCCGCGCGGCAAAGGTGCATTCGAGTTGGCCCGGCCCCCACTCGTTCTCGATCGAGCGCAGCGGCAATTCGATTGTCTTGAAATGATCGGTGAGCGCGGAGAGCACCGGCTGCATCAAATCCATGTTGGATTCGGAGTGGTAGGAAAAGCCCGGTTCTACCGGGGCCGTTTTGATCGGCTGCCCACGTACGCCGGGAAAGCCAATATTGTCCTCGCCAAGCTCATCTTGCGCCACGCGCAGTAGGTACCACTCGATTTCCAGCCCGACGCGTAAGTCCATGCCCTTGTTGCCGAGCCGCTGTAGCTGCGTGCGCAGCAAATGCCGCGGCGAGAAATGAAACGGCACGCCGCTGTTGAAATATTCATCGCAAAGCACCCAGGCGGTGCCCGGCGCCCACGGCAGCACGCGGAAGGTGGAAGGATCAGGAACGATCGTGAGGTTGGGAGAGCCCGTCATCTCGTCGAGACCCATCCCGCCGCCGCGCGTGAACGAAGCAAACGTGCGGGCATTGGCGGAATCGAGCGTGGTGGTCGCGACGTTGATGTTGTAGCCGGTCTCAAGCGCACCGAGGAAAGCCGGCACTGTGACTGCCTTGGCGCGTGCGGCGCCGTGCGGATCGGCCCAGGCAAGGCGCACGAGATTGAGGTCGTCCTTCTCGACCCTGCGCCTGAGCTCGTCGGCTCGCCGTCGTTGCTCGTCGGTCCATAGGTCGTGCCGTTCGATGAATGCGAGAGGCTTTTTCACCTATGCCATTTCCGTGGAATGCCGCGGCAGGGCTGCAATCTAGATGACGCGGTGCCGGCGATCCAGATTGAGAGGCACGACGCGCGTGGCATTGACGCAAGAGGCGCCTGCCGATTTGATCCTGCCGTGGCAGCACAAAAGGTGTGAAGCATGAGAATCCGCGCGCCGAAGGATTTTTGGTCGGGCGTGATGTTCTGCGCCTTTGCCGCCGTCGCCCTCTTTGCCGCGTGCGGATATTCCATGGGAAGTGCCGGCAGGATGGGGCCAGGCTATTTCCCGCTGCTACTCGCGAGCCTGCTTGGTGCGCTCGGAGCGGCGCTAATGGGGCGCTCGATCCTCGTTGGCGGTGAGCCGGTCGCGCGCCTGCAGGTGTTACCGCTAGCGGTGATTGCAACTGCGATATGCCTGTTCGGCCTTCTCATCGAGCCGCTTGGGCTCATCGTTTCGCTCGCCGTGTTGACGGTGATGTCGGCTTGGGTCGGCGCGCAGTTCCGGTTAGCCGAGACGGTCGCATTGGCGGCCGCGCTGATCCTCTTTTGCGTCGGCGTTTTTGTCTATGCCCTCGGCCTTCCGCTCAATCTCTGGCCGAGCATGTAGAATGGACGTGATCTCGAATCTCGGCCTGGGATTTTCCGTCGCGCTGACCATCCAGAACATCACTTACTGCTTGATTGGCGCGCTGCTCGGAACCCTTATCGGTGTATTACCCGGCATTGGCCCAGTGACCACAGTGGCCATGCTGCTGCCGATCTCGTTCACGCTACCGCCAGAATCCGCGATGATCTTGCTCGCCGGGATTTATTACGGCGCTCAGTATGGCGGCTCGACAACTGCCATCCTGGTCAATATCCCGGGCGAGGCCTCATCCGTCGTCACTACGATCGACGGTCATGCGATGGCGCGGCAGGGGCGGGCCGGGCCGGCGCTGGGCATCGCTGCGTTAGGTTCCTTCTTCGCCGGTTGCGCCGCGACGTTACTGATCGCGCTTGCCGCGCCGCCGCTCGCGACCATCGCATTGCAATTCGGCCCAGCCGAATATTTCTCGTTAATGGTCTGCGGCTTGATCGCAGCGGTTGTTCTGGCGCGGGGATCGCTCTTGAAAGCCATCGCGATGGTCGTGCTCGGCTTGCTGCTCGGCCTCGTCGGGACCGACGTCAATTCCGGCGCACGACGTTTCAATTTCGGCATGACGGGCCTTGCCGACGGCATCGAGTTTGTCGCGATCTCGATGGCGATCTATGGCATCGCCGAGGTCGTTTACAATCTCGAGCAGAAGCAGGCGGCGAAAATGGTCACCGGCGCGCTGGGTCGCGTGTGGCCGAGCTTCGCGGACGTCAAGCAGTGCGCGGGCTCGATCCTGCGCGGCACCGGCCTTGGCGCGATTCTCGGCGTGCTACCCGGCGGCGGCGCGCTGCTGGCATCCTTTGCGGCCTACACGGTGGAGAAGAAAGTCGCGAGCGCGCCGCGGCAATTCGGCAGCGGCGACATCAGGGGCGTCGCGGCGCCGGAATCCGCCAACAATGCAGGCGCGCAGACGTCGTTCATCCCGATGCTGACGCTGGGCATCCCTGGGAATCCCACCATGGCGATGATGATCGGGGCACTGATGATTCACGGCATAGCGCCGGGTCCGCGCGTGATGACGGATCGTCCGGGACTGTTCTGGGGGCTCATCGCCAGCATGTGGCTCGGCAATCTCATGCTTGTGGTACTGAATCTTCCGCTGGTCGGCATCTGGGTGAGATTGCTGCGCGTGCCTTATCGGCTGCTCTATCCCGTCATCATCGTGTTCTGCTGCATCGGCGCCTATACCATCAACAACAAGGCGTTCGACGTGTTTGTGATGTCGTTCTTCGCAATCTTCGGCTACGTGGCACTCAAGCTCGAGTGCGAGCCGGCGCCGCTCATTCTCGGCTTCGTTTTGGGGCCGATGATGGAGGAAAACCTTCGCCGCGCTCTTCTGATTTCGCGCGGCGATCCGATGGTTTTCCTGCAGGAGCCGATCAGCCTCGCTTTCCTGGTGTTGGCAGCGGGGCTTTTGGTTGTGATGGCGGTGCCGGCCATTCGGATCAGACGCGAAGAGGCGCTCAAGGAGTAGCTTAGGATCGTTTGAATAAGGAGATGATCCAGCTCCAGAGCGCCTTCGCGAGCAGCGCAAAGCCTGAGATCGGCTTTGCCGTTGCTGTCGGGCCAGCATTTGCCGCGGTGGGAGGCGACGGCTGCGTTGGGGACGGCTGCGTCGCTCCGGGTACGGGAGCCGGGGACCGTTCCTGCGCGAGCTGCTCCTTCAACCGCGTCGCGAATTGGTTCATGAGCTGTGCGGCCGTTGCCTGGATGATGCCGACGCCGCGGCCGTACTGCGCCACCGCGCCGGATAGTGCGAGATTGGTGTGCACCAGCACTTTGGAGCCGCCGCCCGCCGGTTCGATCCGAAAAACCGAAGCTGCATTGGCGCCGCCGCGCCCCTTCGCGTCGGTGCCCTGCGCCGCGACGCGTGCCGTGTAGGCTTGCCCGTCGATCTGCTCGAATTTGACGATGCCCGCGAAGGTCAACGCCACCGGGCCGAGTCGCACGTTGATCTTGCCTTTATAGGTGCTCTGATCGACGACCTCGGTCAGCTCGGCACCCGGCATGCACGGCGCGATGCGCTCGATGTCGAGCAATACTTTCCACGCCTCGGCCGGCGGCAGCGGCACTTCGAATGAATTGTCGAATTCCATGTGAGCTCAATTCTTGCCAGCGCGCGCTGCCGAGGCGCCGGCGATGCGGCCGAAGACCGCACCCGACGTGAGCCCGGAGCCTCCCGGATAATTGAAATAGAACAGCCCGCCGACCAGTTCGCCGGCGGCATACAGGCCGCGGATCGGCTGGTAGTCGGTATTGAGCACTTCGCCTTCGGTGGTGATGCGCAAGCCGCCGAACGTGAAGGTGACGCCGCACGTCACCGCATAGCCTTCGAAGGGCGGTTCATCGATGGTATTTGCCCAGTTGCTCTTGTTGACGGCGAGTCCTTCCGTGCGGCGACCGTCTTTGATGTTTGGGTTGAACGGAACGTCGGTGCGCACAGACTTATTGTATTCCGCAATCGTCTTGAGGAATTGTTCCGCGTCAACGCCGTCGAGTTTGTGCGCGAATTCCTCGATCGTGTTGGCGACGACCTTGGTGATCTGCCGGATCTTGTACTCGTCACGCTGCAGATACTTCACTTTCCGGTCGAAGATCTGCCAGGCGAATTGCCCGGGCTGCTCCAGCACTACGCGCCCGTATTTGGCATAGGTATAGTTGCGGAAGTCGGCGCCTTCGTCGACGAAGCGCTTGCCGGTGGCGTTGACGAGAATGGCGAAAGGGTAGGAGTGCTTCTGAAACTGGTCGCCGACCGCGAGGTCGCCAAACTCCGGCGCGTTCATCTCCCATTGCACCGCGTGGCAGCCGGACCAGTTGCCGCAGGGGCTCGCGCCGATGTCGATGGCCATGCGGATTCCGTCGCCGGTGTTAAATCGTGTGCCGCGTACCTTCGCCATGTCCCAGCCGGGCCCGAGATAGCGCGTGCGCCACTCGGAATTCGATTCGAACCCGCCGCACGCGAGCACGACCGATTTGCTGCGCAGCTTGGTTTCGACGCCGTCGTGGCGGATGCGCACTCCGCTCACCCGCACACCGTCATAGAGGAGGCTCAACGCGCGCGTGCGGTAGCGAATTTCGATCCCGCGTTTGGTCGCTGCGTCAGTGAGCATCTTGACCAGACCGGGACCGCCCCCGACCGCCTCGACGGTCAAGCCGCCCCAGAATTTGAATTTGCCTTCGATCTTGAAGGCTTGGCGGCCGTAGATCGGAATGAAGCGTACGCCCTTGTCGCGCATCCAGCAGAACGTGTCGAAGCTTCTGGTCACCAACAGCTCGACCAAATCGGGATCGGCGCGATTTTGCGTCACCCGTGCCATGTCGTCGAAAAATTGCTCTCGCGTATATGTGCCGAAGTCGGTGGTGGCGATCTCCTGCTCGGTCAGATCGGGGACCAGCGTCTTGATGTCGTCCACCCCGGTGTAGACCACACGCACCGATCCCGCGGTGAACCGGCTGTTACCACCAGCCTCCTCCTCGGGCGCGGCCTCGAGCATCAGCACCGAGGCGCCTTGCTCCTGCGCCGCAAGTGCCGCGCAGAAGGCGGCATTGCCTGCGCCCACGACGATGACGTCGGCTTGCGATGTCGCCATTTAGCCTCTCACACGGTGCTTACGGCTGCCTTCGCGCAAGCCGGGACCTCAGGCGGATACGACTTTCCATTCGATCGTCTCTCCACCGCGATAGATGAGTGCCTTCTCATCGGGCCCTTCGACCTTGACCTCCGGCGGGATAGTCCATGGGGACTTTTCAAGCGTGATCGTCGTTTCATTCACCGGCAGACGATAGTGTCTGGGGCCGTTAAGCGACGCAAAGGCTTCCAGCCTATCGAGCGCGCCTTCCTCCTCGAAGACCTTGGCATAGGTCTCAATGGCGACCGGCGCGTTGAACACGCCGGGGATGTCGTTCACCGCGATCTTCTTCGCCACCGGATGAGGGGCGGAATCGGTTCCGAGAAAATAGCAGGCCTCGCCCGATGTCGCTGCCTTGCGCCGCGCCGCCCGGTCCTTCGCCGTTTTTATAACGGGCATGCAATACTGTACGGCTTGAGTCCCCATCCGAGCCAATCGGTGCGGGTCAACACGAGATGATAGGGCGTGATCGTGCCGCCGACCTGCGGCGCCGCGCCGCGGACGAAATCGACGCCGTCCTTCGACGACAGGTGCTCGAGCGTAAAGCGCAGGGCAGGGAACTGCCTCGTCCACTTCGAGAGATAGCGCTCGATGAACATGGCTTCGCGGTCGAAGATATCGACCTCGGGGTCGACGTCCTCGCCGTGCATCAGGAACGGCATGCCGATCTCTTCCATCCGCTCTAGACCGGCATGATCTTGCGGTGGTCCGTGACGCCCGCAGCCGAATAGGTGGTGGCGTGGGCGGGGTAGAGCTTCACCGCGGTGAACACACCCTCCTTGAAGTCGCGTTCGACGTCGTCGGGGTCGGTGTCGTCGGTGAGGTAGCAGGTCATCAGCGGCTTAAAGTTGGAGCCCTTTGGCAGCGCGGCCATCACTCGCCCGCGATAGGCGACGGCATCCTTGGTGGTCACGACCGGCGGCACGAGATTGGGCATGAGGATGGCGCGACCGAAATGTTTGGCCGTGAACGGCAGCACCGCCTTGAGCATAGCGTCATCGCGCACGTGCAGATGCCAATCGTCGGGTTTTCGAATGGTGATGCGGGTGCTCATTTCATGCGTCCGAGCGATTGGCCTCGGCTCGAGCAGCTTCGATCAACCGATCGGGGCAGCGGCCGCGGCATAAGTCTCGCGCGGCGCCTCGTCGATCATAGCGCCGGTGAGATCGGCGACACGGGCAAAGCCGCGCTTGGCGCACCATTCTTCGAGGCCCTCGATGATCGCGATGATTCCCGACGGGTTGCGGAAAATGAGATAGCCGATCATGACCGCGCTGGCGCCGGCGAGCATGTATTCGACGACATCCTCGACTTTGACGATGCCGCCGCAGCCGATGATCGGAATCTTCACGGCCTTGGCGCACTGATAGACCATGCGCACGATGATCGGCTTGATGCCGGGGCCGGAGAGGCCGCCGAACTTGTTGCCAATCGCGGGCCGAAACGTGTTGATGTCGATCTTGAGGCCAAGGATCGTATTCGACACCACCAGCGCGTCGGCTCCCGCTGCTTCGGCTGCCTTGGCAATGGCGACAACATCGCCGGCATTGGGAGAGAGCTTGCACCAGATCGGCTTGTCGGTCGTCTGGCGGATGCGCCGCATGACGTTAAACGTATGCTCCTCGTGCAGCGCGAAATTGCCGCCCTTGGGATCGCGCGTGGGGCACGAGATATTCACCTCCAGGACATCGATCGCGGACGGGCTGACGTCGCGGGCCATCGCCTCGAAATCCTCCAGCGTCGTCGCCGAGATCGAGCCGACGAGCGGCGGCGCAAATCGCTTGTAGTCCGGCACCTGGTGGCTGAGGAAATAGTCGATGCCCTTGGTCGGCAGGCCGATGGAATTGATCATGCCGCCTTCGACTTCGGACACGCGCGGCGGCGGATTGCCGGCGCGAAATTCGCGCGACACGGTCTTTGCGACCAGCGCGCCCAGCCGGTTGAGGTCGATCACCTGCGCAAGATCGGTCGAGAAGCAGCCCGATGCAGGCATGATCGGGTTCTTGAGCGTTACATTCCCGATCTTCACGCTCATGTTTACCATCCGACGGCCTCCTGTAGATCGAATACCGGCCCGTCGATGCACACGCGGCGAAGCTCCTTCTTGCCGTCGACCTCGAACGTGCGCACGCAGACGTAGCAGGGGCCGAGCCCGCAGGCCATCACCTGTTCCATGGCGACCTGACCGGGTATGCCGTGCGACTTGCCGACGCGCTTCATCAGTTGCAAGAGCCGGTTCGAGCCGCAGGTATAGAAAGCGTCGGCTCGGCTCTGCGCGATCAGCCGCTTCAGTATCGCCTCCACGTGCTCAACCGCACTGGTTCCGTCGGTGTCGAGCACCGCGACGACGTCGCCGACCTTGCCGAAGAGATCGTCGGCCATCACGAATTCCGCGCTTCGGGCGCTCAAGATCGCGGTGACGCCGATGCCGCATTCGCCGGCGAGCTGGGAAATTGGCGCCAAGGTGGCAAGGCCGACCCCACGGCCGAGGACCACGATGTGCTTCCAGGCGCGATCGATCGTGAAGCCGACGCCCAGCGGCCCGACCATGTTGAGTTCATCCCCCGGCTCAAGCGTCGCCAGTCCAAACGTTCCGCGGCCAACGCACTTATAGAGAAACTCGATGCGGCGATTCTCGCAGTCGATGCGATAAACGCTCTGCGGACGGCGCAGCCAGAGTTCGGCGGCATCCGGCGAAGGACACAATAGGTTGAAAAACTGGCCGGGTTTGACCGCGAGCGCCTTGGGTGAGGCGTCCACGACCAGATGCTTGTATTCCGAATTGATCCAGTCGTGCGAGACGACCGGACACAGCGATTCCTCGGCCGGTATATGCTCTTCCACAGATGCGGGCGCGCCTTTGCCCACCACGTAAGGTGCCGATGCGAACGGCCGGTGCGCCATAACGAAGTCCTGCCTCGAAGTCCCTCGAGATTGCCGCTAGCTACTCCGCGTGCGGCGCGAAAATCAACATTTTTCGGTCAACGGCTTTTCGCAGGATTTGCCTGCGATTGTGTTGCCTGCGCGCGCAGCCGCTTGGCTGCGTCCAGCGTCGCAATGACGATGTTCTGATAGCCGGTGCAACGGCAGAGATTCCCGGAAATGGCGATCCGCACCTCTTGCTCGGTCGGATCCGGATTGTCGCGCAGGAATTCGATCAGCGTCGTAAGAATGCCCGGAGTGCAGAAGCCGCACTGGAGACCGTGGTGTTCATGGAAGGCCTGCTGCAAGGGGTGCAGCTCGTCGGCTGAGGGCGCAATGCCCTCGACGGTGAGGATATCATGGCCGTCCGCCTGCACCGCAAGCATCAGGCAGGAGCGTGCTGAGCGATCGTCGAACAGGATGGTGCAGGCGCCGCAGACGCCGTGCTCGCAGCCAAGGTGCGTGCCGGTGAGACCGAGCTGATGACGGATGAAATCGGCGAGGGTAACGCGGACCTCGACCTCTTCCTCGTACCGCTTTCCGTTGACGGTCAGGATGATTTTGCGACTCTCTCCCATCGTCGGTTCCTAATGCGCACGCTCGTGCGCGTCGAGTAAGCGCGCGTGTGCCTTCTCCAAGGCCCGCCGCGACAGCACCGCTGCCAGATGCTGGCGATAGGATGCCGGCGCATGCACGTCGTCGATCGCTTCAAGCTTGCGGCAGCTCTCGCAAGCGTCGCGAAACAGTGTGCCCGCTGGGACCTGTCCCAGGAGGGCGCCCTCGACATCGCGGGCACGCTTCGGCGCCGTCCCCATGCCGCCGATCGTCACCGACGCGCGCGTGATCTTGCCGGAGGCGTCGCCCTCGAGCAGAACGGCCGCGGAGGTGATGGCGAAGTCCCCGTGCCGGCGCGAAAACTCGACGAAGGCATAGCCGTGCTTGGCCGCCCACTGCGGGTAGCGCACGCCGACCACGAGTTCGTTCGGCTCGATTGCGGGCGTCATATAGGCGACGGGAAAGTCGGTGAACGGGACCTCGCGTTGCCCGGTCGGACCGGCGACCGTGACGCTCGCGTCATAGCCTAATGCGAGCGAGACCAGTTCCGCCGCCGGATCGAGATGGCATAGCGAGCCGCCGATCGTGCCCCGGTTGCGAGTCTGCCGATGTCCTATCTGGAGCAACGCCTCGTGCATGATCGGCCAGCGCGCGCGCACCGCGTCGGAATATTCGAGATCGCGTTGGCGCGTCATGGCGCCGATTTCAAGCGCGCCTTGCGTCTCGCGGATGTAGGACAAGCCTTCAACACGGTTGAGATCGACGATGTGGTCGGGCAGCACGAAACGCATGTTGAGCATGGGCATCAACGACTGGCCGCCCGCAAGCAGCTTGGTGTTTTCGAGGCTAGCGAGCAGGCCGATCGTCTCGCTGACCGTTTTCGGGTCGTAATAGCGAAAGGGTGGCGGCTTCATCTTTGCGCATCGATCTCCTGGGACGCCGCTTCTTTACATACACCACCAACTGTGCCTCAATCCAAAAAAATAAGCTTCCCGCATATGCGACGAGCGGTGTTCGTTCTGCCTTGCTTCGGTGGTCGCCGTATCCGCGGTGAGCAACGATGAAGCCCGCGCGTTTCCGATATCACGCCCCCAAGACGATCGAAGAAGCAGTCGATACGCTGGCAGAGGTTGCGGCCGAAGATGGGCGCGTGCTCGCAGGGGGGCAGAGCCTCGTGCCGATCATGGCGTTTCGTCTGGCGCGCCCGGCGCATCTTGTGGACATCAATGGCGTCGAGACGCTGCGGCGGTTGGCTGTGGATGGCAACCGGCTTTGCATTGGCGCCGGCGTGCGTCATGCCGCGTTCCACAAGCCGGTGGTGGATGGGCCGCTCGGGCGGCTTCTCGCCGCGGTGGTGCGTCACATCGCCCACTATCCCATTCGCACCCGTGGCACGTTCTGCGGCAGCATCGCGCATGCCGACCCGGCGGCCGAGTGGTGTCTCGTCGCCGCGGCGCTCGGGGCGGAAATGGTGACTAGAAGCGCGGGCGGGATCCGCGTCGTTCCGGCGCAGGACTTTTTCCGCGGGATCATGACAACAGCTCTCAACGAGGACGAGCTTTTGACCGAAGTGCGGCTGCCCGTGCTTTCGTCCGACTCGCGTTTCGGATTTTATGAGTTCAATCGTCGCGCCGGCGATTTTGCGCTAGGCATGGCGCTTGTGACCTTTCGCCTGCAAGATGGGATGATCTGCGAGCCGCGGGTCGCCATTGGCGGGATCGAGCCGCAACCGCGGCGCATCGCCGACGCCGAGCGGGCTCTCGCCGGACAACCGGCAGAGCGCGCGGTTTTCGAGGCGGCGGCGGCGGCGGTGGCATCCGTAGTCGATCCGCTCGAAGACGCCGTGACCAGCGCAACATACCGGCGCGACCTCGCCCTTACCGTCACCCGCCGCGCACTCGAACAGGCGGCCGCATGACCGTCAGCGTCGATGCGAGACCCCGGTCTGAGCAATCACAAGCGAGCGGCGATAGCCGACACGCGGGCGCGACGGTAGAGGCGACCAACAAGTGGATCGGGCAATCCGTGCCGCGACTCGAGGATCCACCCCTGGTTCGCGGGCGCGGCCGTTTCGCTGGCGATATCTCTTTTCCACATCAGCTGCACATGCGGATCGTTCGCTCCAACCATGCCCACGGCAAAATCGCCGCGATCGACAGCTCGGCTGCGCGTGCCTTGGCTGGAGTCGTCGCGGTGTGGACCGCGGCCGATATTGCTGACGTACCGCCGATCGACTTCCGCGAGGGACAAATTCCAGCGCTCGAGCCCTATCGGCAGCCGGTGCTCGCCACCGAGAAGGTGCGGTATGTCGGCGAGCCGGTCGCCGCGATTTTCGCTGATGATCCCTATGTGGCGGAAGACGCGGCTGAACTTGTCTCCCTCGAGATCGAGGAACTGCCCGTCTTGCTCGCCGCCGACGCCGAGCCCAACGAATTCTCCGCCGGCCGCAGCACCGAGGTGTCCATTATCCGCCAGGGCTACGGCGACGTCGACGCGATCCTGCACGCCGCACCTAAGGTCGTTGAGCTCGAATTGGCGATCGGGCGCCATTCCGGTGTGCCGCTTGAGGCGCGCGGTGCGATCGGGCGCTATGACATAGCACGCGACACCCTCGAATTGCATGGCGCTGCCAAGGTGCCGCACCGCAATCGCGAGCTGCTCGCGCGGATGCTTAAACGCGCGCCGTCCTCGATCCACGTGCACGAATCCCACGTCGGCGGAGGTTTCGGCATCCGCGGCGAGCTCTATCCGGAAGATGTGTTGGTCTGTATCGCGGCGATGCGACTCAACCGGCCGGTGAAATGGATCGAGGACCGCCGCGAGCATTTGATGGCCGCCAATCATTCGCGCCAGCAGCTCCACCGCCTGCGCGCTGCCGTCGACGATGAGGGACGGATCCTCGCCATTGATGATCGCTACTTCCACGACCAGGGCGCCTATGTGCGCACCCACGCCGCCCGCGTCGTGCATATGACCGCCGGCATCCTACCCGGTCCCTACCGAGTGCCGGCCTATCGCGCGGTCGGCCATTTTCGCCTCACCAATAAGACGCCAGCTGCCACCTACCGCGCCCCGGGACGTTATGAGACGACGTTCGTTCGCGAGCGGCTGATTGACGCTATTGCTACCAGACTCGGCATCGACCCAAACGAGGTGCGCCGGCGCAACGCGATTGCGACGGATGAGATGCCCTATCATCGGCCGCTCGAGGCCTTGGGCGAGGAGATCGAGTACGATTCCGGAGATTATGTAGGCTTGCTCGACAAGCTCTTAGACACGCTCGAGTGGGACAAGCGCAAGGTCGAGCTGGCGCGCCGCCGCGCTGCCGGCGAAGCGGTCGGGGCCGGATTTGCAATGTTCGTGGAAAAGAGCGGGTTGGGTCCCGCCGACGGCGTGCGACTCGAGGTCGACCGCTCGGGCGCGGTTGAACTCGTTACCGGCGGCGCCTCACTCGGCCAAGGCTTCGAGACGGTGATGGCGCAGGTATGTGCCGAGATTTTGGACATTGATTATCGGCGCGTCCGCGTGACCCACGGCCAGACCGATCGCATCCCCTACGGAATCGGAGCGCATGCGTCGCGCGCGACCGTCATGACGGCATCCGCCACCCATGACGGCGCTGTCAAGCTGCGCGCAAAAGCCATCGAGGCGGCGGCGGCACTGATGCAAGCGCATCCCGAGACACTTGAGATCATCGACGGAAACGTGCGGCGCAGGGACGAGCCTGCGGGGCCGTCGATGAGTCTGGGCGACATTGCCGAGCATCTTGCCCCGACGTCGAAGACGCTCGGCGGCCGAATGCCGGGTTTATCAGCCGAAGGCTGGTTCCGGGTGAGGCACCAAGTCTACCCGTACGGCCTCCATTTCGCGGTGGTGAAGGTCGATCCCGATACCGGCGATGTTGAGGTCGAGGACTACGTCATCGCTTACGATATCGGGCGCGCGGTCAATCCGGCGCTGGTGAAAGGGCAGATCGTCGGTGGATTTGTTCAAGGATTGGGCGGGGCGCTGCTCGAGGAATTTACCTATAATGAGCGCGGCGATCCGCTGGCAACGACGTTTGCTGATTACCTCATGCCGACCGCTCGCGAGACTCCCGAAGTCCGTATCATGTTGCGTGAGGACTATAGGAGCCCGCTCAATCCCCTCGGCATCAAAGGCGCGGGCGAGAGCGGTATCACCGGGGTCGGTGCGGCGATTGCGTCCGCCATCGACGACGCCATCGGAATGCCCGGTGCCGTGACGCAGTTGCCGGTGACGCCACAGCGGCTGAAGCAGCTCTTGAGCCGGCCGCATAACTCGTCGTCCCGCGTGCGGGCTACGAGCTGAATTCGATCGACCCGGTAAGCGAGGAGTGCCAGATGCAGACCGTCGCCCAGGCCACCAAGCGCTCGGCAAGTAGCGCACCTAAGCCGTCGAACCAGGACCTGCGTACTTGGGTCGATGCGTTGCGCGCGGCGGGCGAGCTGCAGGAGATCAACGGCGCGGAGCGGGAGGTCGAAATCGGCGGAATCGTCGACCTCTACATGCGCAAGATGGGGAACCGCGCGGTGCTATTCGACGATATTCCGGGCTATCCTCGCGGTCACCGTATCCTCGCGAACATTCTCACCTCAGTGCGGCGTATCAATCTCACCCTTGGCGTGCCGCTCGACGCTTCTGCGATCGAGCTCGTCTCCTATTGGCGCAAATACATGAAGGAGGCGCGCAGTTTCGCACCGGTCAAAGTGAAATCCGGACCGCTCATGGAGAACGTCAGCAGCGGCAAAGACGTAAACATCGCGACGATCCCGACGCCGCGTTGGCACGAGCACGACGGCGGCCACTATATCGGCACGGGCTGCATGGTGATCATGAAGGATCCCGATACCGGTTGGATCAATTACGGCGCTTATCGCGTGCAATACCAGGGGCCGAACGTGGCCACCGTAATGTGCTCCAAAGGCAAGCATGGTGATTTGATCAAACGGCGCTATCACGAGCGCGGCGAGCCGTGTCCGATCGCGGTGGTGGCTGGCATGCATCCCGCCTTGTTCATGGTAGGGGGACTCGAGATTCCATACGG
>Ga0126381_100000464_pt1 | contig 44667 bp, 30 predicted proteins | sample PanSoiMetPlot_28_FD_96465 | JGI IMG/M metagenome (GOLD analysis project Ga0126381, IMG submission 96465) | Tropical forest soil microbial communities from Panama - MetaG Plot_28 | ecosystem: Environmental > Terrestrial > Soil > Tropical forest > Bulk soil | place: Panama | collected 2016-02-17 | reverse complement strand
GCGCGCGATGATCTTGGCCGTCCCGTCCGTATCCATTACTTCAAACTCGGTCGACGCGGAGTCTGACGCCGGAACAACCTTGAGAACGCCTACACGCACGGCCAAGCCGCGCGTCGTCACGACATTCACTCGTCCGTGCTCAAGCTTCACCGCACCGGATCAAACTGCACCAGCGAGTCAGAGGATGGTGGACATGGAATTTCTCCGGACCTGTTTCAGCCTGGCTCACTCGCCGTAACTGCCTGACATTAGAACTACTGCTGCAATCGTTCGATATCTGCGAGAAGGGTTTTTTCGTGCCCTTCGGGGTTCACTTTTTCGTAGACCTTTCGAACGATGCCTTTCGGATCGACCACGAAAGTCGTGCGTTCCCAGAATTTCATCCCCTTCCATTCTGACTGGCCCAGGCCGAGCGTCTTCATGAGCGACGCATTGGTATCCGCCAGAAGATCGATCGTAAAACCAAATTTCGTACAGAAATTCTTGTGGGAGGCGGAGTCGTCGGCGCTGATGCCGACGATCTTAATGCCGGCCGCATCGAAGTCGGCCTTGCTAGCTGTAAACGATTTGCCCTGAATGGTGCACCCCGGCGTGTCGTCTTTTGGATAGAAGTAGACGACGAGCCAATGACCCGCGAAGTCCGAGAGTTTTGTGGTTTTTCCGTCCTGGTTGGGAAGAGAGAAACTTGGGAAGGGTTGGCCTGTCGCCAGCATGAATCGAATTGTCCTTTCGAGCTGATAGTTAGAAAAAATTGTACAGCAGGGCGCGCCGACCACGGTGGCTCGCGGATTGAATGACGACGATTGGACTTGGGGCAATAGCGATTCGTTGTCTCTCGCCTGTGTGAGAAGGAAAGACATTGATCGTTGCTTATATCAACTATATGATTGCTAAAAGCAACTATATTGTTTTTTTTTTGTTGGGTGTTTTGTTCTTTTGGTTTTGCTGCGGGGCTGTTCTTCAGTTATAGGAGGTTGAAGGCGATGGCAACGACATCCTTCAGGTCGAGTGTGGCGGAAATACGGCACTTCAATCGTTTCTACACCAAGCAGATTGGCGTGCTGCAGGAAGGGTTGTTGAGCAGCCCGTTTTCGCTTACGGAGGTACGCCTGATGTACGAAATCGCGCATCGGAAGAACCTCGCCGCTGTCGAGTTGTGTCGCGAGCTTGGGTTGGATGCGGGGTACGTCAGCCGGATCTTGCAGTCGTTCGAGCGGCGGGGACTGGTCCAGCGCCAGAGATCGGGTAAGGACGGCCGACAGAATCTACTGGCACTGACGGCAAAGGGAAGGAAGACTTTTCGCCCGCTGGAAGCGCGTTCGAACCGGCAGGTGACGGCGATGCTGGAGCAAGTACCCGATCCGCGGAGGAAATTGCTGATCGATGCGATGCACACGATTGAGTCAGTGGTTGATCCCCAGTCACAACGGGACAAGGCCGCTTCGTATGTATTGCGTCCGCATCGCCCGGGAGACATGGGATGGGTCGTCCATCGTCATGGGGCGTTGTACTGGAAGGAGTACGGCTACGATGAGCGCTTCGAGGCGCTGGTCGCCAAGATCGTGGGACAGTTTGTCGAGCGATTCGATCCGCGGCGTGAACATTGCTGGATTGCCGAGAAAGACGGCGAAATCGTCGGATCGGTGTTTGTGGTAGCGAAATCGAAGACAGTGGCGAAGCTGAGGCTCTTGCTTGTCGAGCCTTCGGCGCGGGGGCTTGGGATCGGCCGACGATTGGTGGCGGAATGCGTGCGCTTCGCGCGAGAGGCCGGCTATCGGAAGATGATGCTGTGGACGCAGAGCGAGCTAGGAGCGGCACGGCATTTGTATCAGGAGGCCGGATTCAAACTGGTGGGGCGGCAAAGACATCGGAGTTGGGGACGGAAGGGGTTGGTATCAGAAACGTGGGCCATGAAGTTGTGAGTGTGGAGCTCCGAGTCCCAAGTTCCGAAGACTAAGTTTTTCAAGCTCGAACATCAGAGCTGAAACAGCAATCCTTAATCGCAGTTCTCAAGCCTCACTTCTGCGTCACAAGCGCGAGACCCACCAAACACAAAACCACGCCAGTAAGATTGCGGGCGGAGACGTGCTCGTGGAAGAAAACTAGCCCGATGCCAACCAGCAGAAGCGCGCTCGCGGTGTTGCCAATCACCGACAGGATGCTGATTCTCCAGCCGGTGCGGTAAGCAAGCAGCACGGAGAGTTCGACGGCGACGATAGAAATACCAACAGCGCAGCTGGCCCAATTCACTCCCTTCAATGACCATGATCCAGCGGTCCGCGGCGGGTAAATCGGAATAAGCAGCATCGTCCCGATGATGGCGGTGATGTAGTTCATGGCCAGAGAGAACGTTGGGTTGACGTTTGCCGGCACAGACTTCTGAGCGACGTGGTAACAGGTCGTGCCGAGAATCATCAAGAGGATGGGGAGATAAACGATCATCAGGTCCCTTCGAAGCAGCACATCCTGCGAGCGCCGACATGTGGTTTTATTAACGCGCCGATGAGGATATCCGAAATCGCAAACCGCAGTGATTTTGTCGCAGCGCGCAATTCTGCGACAGAAGATCAAAAGTCGAATTAAACATTCACCGCACACCTCCGCATCTTCCAGGGAAAATCGGAACAGCTAGCGAAACAAAAGGGGGAAATCCCCGACTTGACGCCCGCAGATCAAGAATCCAACAATATCGACGAAACATTTTAGACGCGATCTGATGCCGGGTCACGCCGCAATTCTGTGAGAGGGCTAGCGGAATGAGTTCGAACGCGAACAGTTTGGTTGGTATGCCCAGCGATTGCATCCTGAACTCGTGGAAAGAGATTGCGAATTATCTGGGCGGGGGTGTACGCACGGTGCAACGGCACGAACAGGACTGCGCGCTTCCTATACGTCGACTACCGGGCAAACCGCGCTCCAGCGTGCTCGCACTGCGTCATGAACTGGATCAATGGGGTGCGGAGCACATCGATGCCTATATCCGGCGATGACGACTCCGTCGCCGCGAATGCACGATTCATCGCCGCTTTACGCGAACGATCCGATCAGGATACAGTCAGCGGACTTACGTTCTAAGAATCGCGTGCTTCTTGCTACGTACCAAGCGGCGACGCTGATGTGGCGACGACCGTACGTTCCATTCGTGCGAGTCTTGCAAAGAAAGCCCGGCCGCTGGGGGTTGCGCCTTTGAAACTGGAATTTTCGGAGACCGATCTGTCATAGTCATTAGTTGCCTTGCCGGAATCGGTGGTAGTAGACGGCCGCGATAGGTGTGGCTCGACCAGAGCGGCGTCGACGCCTTGCGCCAGCAAGGCATGATTCAATTCTTTGGAAAGTGCCAGAATCCGCTGAGAATCTCGTTCTTCGGCTAACTCTCGGGCGATCTGCCGCCATGGGCGAATTTTTCCATCGGGTTGCGACATAAAGACATGTGGCTGTCATCTCCATCGTGACCGAACCGGAAGTTGGAACGTGTGCGCCAATACGCGCAAGCGTGTTGGATAACGTTTACTGTTTACCATGGTCGTCGTAGCGATTCCCCCACCGCGAGCTTCAAATCTTCTGCTGCTTCCAGCGGCCGCGACGGAATAGAAGAATTCCGGCGGCGGCAATCGAGCATTCTGCAATCACGATCGAAAAGAAAACTCCCTTCGAGCGCAGGTTCATGGGTAGCGCCAGCCAGTAGGCCAGCGGTATCTCCAGAAACCAGAATCCGAACAAGTTGACGATCGTTGGCGTGATCGTGTCCCCCGCGCCGTTGAATGCCTGCAGCATGACCATACCGTAGGCGTATCCGATGTTGCCGTAGCTCAGGATGCGCAGGCAGGAAGCGGCAAGTGGCACGACGCCGGGATCGTGCGTGAACAAGCGCACGATTGGCTCGGCGAATATGGCCATGGCCAACCCAACAAGTCCGAGGAAGATCATGTTGTAAAAGCCGGTGCGCCAGACGGAGGTCTCGGCGCGATCGGGCTTCCCTGCCCCCAGATTCTGGCCGACCAGGGTAGCGGCGGCATTGCTCAATCCCCACGATGGCAAGATGACAAAGATCAAGATGCGGATTGCAATGGTGTATCCGGCGAGCGCGGCAGCGCCAAAGATACTTACGATGCGTACCAGGCCGATCCAGCTGGTGTGCGCGATCGCAAACTGCAGGATCCCGGTGATAGAGACGCGGATGAGTCGCCACAGTACACCAAAATTGACGCGGAGATGGCGCGCGAGGCTGGGCAAGCGCTCGGTGCCCCGGCCTAGGCGATAGAACTGGTAGAGAACCCCGATGCTGCGTCCGGTGAACGTGGCTAGAGCCGCGCCGGTGACACCGAGGCGTGGAAACGGACCAAGGCCGAAAATCAGGCAGGGATCAAGGATCAAGTTGATGATGTTCGAAACCCACAGCAGACGCATCGCGATGGCGGCGTCGCCCGCTCCGCGGAAGATCGCGTTATTAAGGAACAACATCATGATGGCACCGCAGCCGCCGAGCGCGATGCGTGCATACCCGGAACCGGTCGCAACGATCTCGGGAGTCGCACCCATTAGTGCGAGCAAACGCGGCGCATAGATGAAGCTGGGAATCCCCACGCACAATGAGACTGCCAGACCGAGAACAATCGCCTGCACACCGGCGATCGAGGCTTGTTCGGGCTCCTTCTCTCCGATGCGGCGCGCGACCATAGCAGTGGTCGACATGCTGAGGCCAATGGCGACGGCGAATACGAGGCTCAGCATAGACTCGGTCAGGCCGACGGTGGCGACGGCATTTGCGCCCACGCGGCCGACGAAAAATACGTCGACGACGGCGAAGAGCGACTCGAGCACCATCTCGAGGACCATGGGAATCGCGAGTAGGAGGATGGCGCGGTTGAGGTCGCCCGAGGTGTAATCCTGGTGCGAGCCGCGAATGGCTTCGCGTATCGAGGACCACATGCCAGGTTGTGGCAGTTCGGGGAGCGTGGTTGTCACGTCCATAAAACACCTTCAAAATTTCTGCGTACCGGGGCAACCAAGCACGCTACTAGAGGGAGCTTTCACCGCTGACGGGAAATGGGGAATCGCAAAATGCGGGTGGGCACTCGCGAGGAATCAGCGGTCAGAGGGCAAAGGACTCAGCGAGGTCGCGGGACAGTGACGTGCATCGGGAGCACCCCAAATTGGCTGTACGGAGAAGTGTAGTAGATAAGAGCGAGTTTGGAAAGAAGGGTCTTCGAAAAAGCTTTGACGCAGGTTCGCGAAGAAAAGCCACCGAGGGACACTGAGGATCACAGAGTACGAGATTCGGCGTCTCTCACATTATCTTGTTGATTGGGAGAAGTGGGATTTGCCTCACATGGGTTCACTATCCTTTGCGCGGGACTCGGTAGTCGCGAATCCCGACTTTCCATGGCTCCCGTATAATCTTTTGTTTTCCGGAGCCCTGCTTGGCCTACAACGATCTGCGTGACTGGATCGCCGCTCTTGACCGCGCCGGCGAACTTCGCAAAATCCGCACCGAAGCCGATCCTATTCTCGAAATCACCGAGATCGCCGATCGCGTCAGCAAAAGCAACACGTCCACATATGGAACCGGTGGCCCGGCTCTTTTATTTCAAAACATCAAAGGACATCCTGGCTCACAACTCCTCATCAATCAGTTTGGCTCCGCACGCCGTATGAACCTCGCCCTCGAGGTCGACTCGCTTGACGAGGTGGCCGATCGCATTCGCGCGTTCATGGACGTCAAGTCGCCCCAGGGCTTCCTCGACAAAGTAAAAATGCTTCCCATGCTCGCCGAGATGGGCAAGTTCTTTCCGAAGTCGGTTCCCACCGGCGCCTGTAAGGAAGTGATCCGGCGCGACAATTTTTCGTTGCTCAACTTCCCCATCTTGCAGTGCTGGCCCAAAGATGCCGGCCGCTTCATCACGCTACCCTGCGTCATCACCCGCGACCCCAAAACTGGGAAGCGCAATGTCGGCATGTACCGTATGCAGATATACGATGAGCGCACCACCGGCATGCATTGGCAGCGCCAGAAAGTTGCTGCCGAACACTACCGCGAGCATTTGCGGAAGGGCGCACCGAGTTCAGTCGACATCATGGCGCGCACCTCCGGCGGCTCTCAGCTCGCCGAAGGTGATCGCCCATCCGGCAAAATGGACGTCGCTGTCGCCATCGGCACCGACCCCGCGCTCACCTTCAGTGCGATCGTCCCCGCTCCACCCGACGTCGAAGAATTTCTGATCGCCGGCTTCCTGCGTCAGAAGCCGGTCGAACTGGTGAAATGCGAAACCGTCGATCTCGAAGTTCCCGCCGATGCCGAAATCATCCTCGAGGGCTACGTCAATCTCGATGAGCTGCGGACCGAAGGTCCGTTTGGCGACCACACCGGCTTCTACTCACTCGACGACTCCTATCCCGTCTTCCACGTCACCTGCGTCACGCACCGTAAAGATCCCATTTATGCCACCACCATCGTCGGCAAGCCGCCCATGGAAGACGGATGGATGGGCAAAGCCGTTGAGCGCATCTTCCTCCCGCTGATGAAGCTCAGCATTCCCGAGCTCGTCGACATCAACCTCCCGCTCGAAGGCGTCTTTCACAACCTGATGATCGTCTCCATCCGTAAGTCTTACCCCGGCCAGGCGCGGAAAGCGATGAACGCCATCTGGTCGCTGGGCCAGGCGATGTTCACGAAGTGCATCCTGGTCGTCGACGAAGATGTAAACGTTCATGATATCGGCGACGTCACCCTGAAAGTCCTCAACAACATCGACCCGGAGCGCGACATCCAGTTCACCCTCGGCCCGGTCGACTCGCTCGATCACGCCTCACGCCTGCCCAACTACGGATCGAAGATGGGCATCGACGCAACTCGCAAGTGGTCTACTGAAGGCTTCACTCGCCCCTGGCCCGACGAAATCCTCATGGACAAAAAAACGAAGTCCCTTGTCGACTCAAAATGGAAGGCCCTCGCGAAGGAGTTGGGGATCGAGTAAACGTTTCTGGCTTGTCCTCGTGAGCGAAGTGCGAGAGCCGAACGCGGTCGAAGAATCTCGTTTCCTGAGCGGCCCTACAACCACAAAAGGGAGGTTTACCGACAGGAGAGGCCACGCTCCAGCCTGTTCCATGTTCGTGCTTCATGGAACCGCTCCTCTCGATTTCACGTACTTCCGATAGATGCGGCGACGAAGAGTTCTACTGTGCGTGGTTGTTCTTGCGCTCGGCTACGCTCTGTTATGTGGAGCCGGCGGCGTATTCGTGGCAGAGGCCGCGCTGCATCCGGGCCGCCGCGTTCTCCTCGAATCTGATCGCCAACACGCCGAATTGATGGCGCAACGCCGCGATTCCCATCTTGCGAACGTGACGGTCACAACTGTAGACGGCACGACATTAAGCGGATGGATTGTGCGTCCGCGACAAGGCGGTCCCAATTTCGTAATGCTCTTGCACGGTTTGAGCGATAACCGGATGGGCATGATCGGCTATGCCGAATCGTTCGTAAGCCAGGGGTACAACGTGCTGATGGCGGACGCGCGGGCTCATGGCACGAGCGGTGGGGAGTTGGCAAGCTATGGCTTGGTAGAGGCCAATGATATCCGGCGGTGGGTGGATTGGCTGCGGGATCACGAGCACGCCGATTGTGTTTACGGTTTTGGGGAATCGATGGGAGCGGCTCAGTTGCTGCAGAGCCTGTCAGTGGAAGACAGGTTTTGCGGCGTGATCGCGGAATCATCTTTCTCCACATTTCGCGAAATCGCTTACGACCGGGTCGGACAGGCTTTTCATACTGGACCGTGGCTGGGCCGATCGGTGCTGCGTCCGCTTGTGGAGGTCGTGTTTGGCTACGCGAAGTGGAAATACAAACTGGATTTCGAACGGGTGTCACCGGACCGCGCGATTGCGTTGAGTCATGTTCCCGTATTTCTGATTCATGGCGAAGACGACAGCAATATTCCAGTGCGCCATTCACGAATCATCGCGAGGGATGATCCAGAAGTGACGCTTTGGATTGTGCCGGGTGCGGAACATTGTGGCGCGATCAGCATGGCGGCGCGAGAGTTCGAGCAGCGCGTGGTCGGATTCTACGTCGGGCATGTTGCGGAACATCGCGCTTCAGAGCCGTGAAACTCTGGTTGGATCAACAACAAGTGTCCGGAGAGCGTGGTGGACGCACCATCCCGGAGCGCCACCTTGCGGCGTCAACAGCTTACCTGGAATTGATCATCTTTTACTGGAATGTGTTGCAAGACTCGACTATGCCCCCGTTCATGCCTCGCTGAAACCAATCCATGCGTTGCGCCGACGAGCCATGAGTAAACGACTCGGGGCTCACGCGTCCACCCGACATGCGCTGTAGTCGGTCATCGCCCACCGCTGCAGCCGCTCCAAGAGCACTCTCAACATCGCCGGCCTCGAGCAGACCGCGCTGCTGCGTCGAGTGTGCCCACACTCCCGCAAAGCAATCGGCTTGCAGTTCGAGCCGCACGGAAAGCGCATTGCCGGCGCTGGGATTCTGACCTTGCAGATTGCGCACCTTACGTTCAATTCCAAGCAGGTTCTGCACATGATGACCAAGCTCATGAGCCAGCACATACGCCTGCGCAAACTTGCCCGGCGCACCGAATCGCTGTTCGAGTTCATCGTAAAAGCCGAGATCGATGTAGACCTTCTGGTCGGCGGGACAATAGAAAGGCCCGGTCGCTGCTTGCGCCGTGCCACACCCCGAGTAGGTTGCGTCTCGAAACAAAACAAGCTTGGCATGTGGATAGGTGGCGCCCTTTTCTTGGAAGATGCCAGTCCAGGTCTTCTGGACATCGTCGAGCACGAATGAGACGAATTGCACGGTCGGTTGCTCGCGAGCGTCGCGTTGCGGGTCAGGCTGCGATAGTGCAGGGCCGGTCGCTACTCCTTGTCCGCCGAGTAGCGAGAAGAAATCACGTTTGAACACAACGCTGAGTACCAGCAGGATTAGAAACCCGCCGATCCCGATGTGCATTCCGCCAATGCCGCCCCCACCGCCACCTTCGCCGCGGCGATCCTCAATGTCGTCACTTTGCCCGCCAGGTGTCCAACGCATACCGCACTCCTGAAAAATACGTGGCTGCGATTATATGCCCGCAAAGCTGACTCGGGGCCATACAGAATGTCCTGCAAATTCAAACAGGATGAACATCTCAGGCGAGATCATGGGATACACTACAAAACTTTGATAACTCTTGAGGAGGATTTGCGATATGTCCGAAGCCACACTGAGTGGCGCTGAATTCAAGAAACAGTTGCGCGCCGGCAAGCCAAAGATGGGCTTATTTCTGAACGCGCATAGTCCCACCATCGCCGAGCAGTTGGCACACAGCGGCTATGACTGGCTGCTGGTGGACACACAACATGGCCCCATGGGCTACGAGAAATTGTCGGCGATGCTTTCGGGGATTTCGAATGGCGGCGCGAAATCGATGGTGCGGGTCGGAGGATACGATGACCGGCCGGGAATCCAGCAGGCGCTCGATCTGGGCGCCGATGGCGTACTCGTGCCCTACATCAATACTGCGGATGAAGCCCGACAGGCAGTCAGTTGCACGAAGTATCCGACGGCCGGTACCCGATCCGTCTATTTCCCGCAACGCAGCATGAACAAAGGTGGTCTGCTCGGATATGCGGGAGGCTTCAACGCGAACGGAATCGTGGCGCTCCAGGTTGAGACGGCGTCCTGCATTGAGAACATTGCCGAGATCGCAGCAGTTCCGGGAGTGGACATTCTTTTCCTCGGCCAGAACGATCTGTGCATGTCGATGGGACTTTACGAAAAGTACGAATTCCCACACATGTACACGTCGCCCGAACTGGGCGCAGCTACGCAGAAATTGGTTGACCACGCCCGCAAGAACAACGTGATTCTTGGACTGTTTTTGTTCGGCACCGCGCGGGTCGGAGAATTTTTGGAGAAGGGCTTTACCTTTGTCAGCATCGGCAATGATCTGCACCATGTCCTGACGCAGGCCGGAGCGTATGTAAAGGACATGGAAGGCATAGCCAAAGAAAAAGGGAAAGAATGGAACCGGAGACCTACGGCGCTACTGTAGGTTCTGAATGTTTCATGGCGAGGTTTGTATTGTTTCGTTGCGGCGCCTTTGTTACAACCCGGGCGCCGCTTCCCTTTTAGCTTTTGTTTGACTTGCCTGTACGGAATCTCTAGCATCCGTGATCGAGTGGATAATTCTGTTTCCCGGAGAACTCTGCCTATGAAGCCGTTCCGCCGCTTGGCCCTTGTTATGTCGGTTGTACTCGCTGGTGTGGTTGCGGCTCTCGTTCTTTCAGGTGGAATGCGAACGGCTACAGTTTCGGGGCAGGAGGTGAAGTCCGACACGGATGCACGCCTAAAAAAGGCGTACCGGTTCACGCAGGATGGCTGGACCTACGTGCATCTGGAAGGCTCACCCGCCGAGATTGGCTTCCAGCACGGATATCTGCTCGCTCCCGAGATTGAGGACGCATTCAACGCTGTCGAAGTCGAAGACACTCATGCCACCGAGCGTGACTGGGCATTCTTTCGCGACGCCGCTCACAACATGCTCTGGCCGCATATCGATCCGGAATATCAACAGGAGTTGCAAGGCATCGCCGACGGCCTCAAGGCGCGGGGAAGCAAGTACGACGTCGACGATGTGGTCGCGGTTAATGCGTTCATGGAGCTTTCCGACTACTACGTTCCGTGGCTCAACAAGAAAGAGAAAAGGGCGGCCGTTCGGAACCTGGTGGCGCCCGGAAACTGCAGCGCTTTCATCGCGACCGGGAGTATGACGAAAGACCACAAGATCGTGCTCGCGCACAACAACTGGACCAGCTACATCCAGGGATCGCGGTGGGTAATGATGTTCGACATCGTCCCGCAAAACGGCAATCGCATGTTGATGGATGGCTTTCCAGGCGTGATCGTCAGCGACGACGATTTTGGCGTGAACTCGGCAGGGATGATGATCTCGGAAACAACCATCAGCAAGTTCGAAGGCTGGGATCCGGATGGCAAACCGGAGTTCATGCGCGCGCGCAAAGCTCTCCAGTATTCCAACTCGATCGATGACTATGTCCGCATCATCAAGGAGGGGAACAACGGCGGTTATGCGAACGATTGGCTGATCGGGGACCGCAAGACCGGCGAGATTGCGTATCTGGAGCTAGGCCTCAAGAACACACCCATATGGCGAAAGAAAGACGGCTACTTCATCAGTTCGAACTTCGTGCAGGATCGGAAGGTCCAGAAAGAAGAAACGACGTTCGATTCGAAGGATATGACCTCGTCTCCGAATGCGCGCCGGGTTCGGTGGGAGCAGTTGATGAAGGAGAACAAGGGCAAGATTGACGTCGACATGGCGCAGACTCTTCTTGGCGATCACTACGACAGCTACGAGAAAAAGCAGGCTGCCAATTCGAGAACGTTGTGCGGGCACGGCGACACCATGGTCGGACATGACAGCCAATTCGAGTGGGATTCCTATCATCCCGGTGGCGCCGTTCAAGGAAAAGCGACCGACAGCACCATGGCTGGAAAGATGAGCCTGAGAGCCCGCGCCGGACATCCCTGTGGCGCCGACTTCCTGGCAAAGGATTTTCTCGCGCAACACCCGGAATACTCGTGGCAGAGCTCGGTGCTCAAAGACATGAAAGCCGGCCCGTGGACGACATTTGAATCAGGACAGAAAAGGGTCCAGTAAAGATTCGTTCTTGAGTTTGACAACCTCTATGTGTCCGACCGGGCTATCAACGATAGAGTCCGCAGCTTCAGGTGGGTATCAGGAACTGGCGAAGCGATCTGCCATTTTGTTCAACTCTGTTTTTCTCGAACCCTGGCCACTTTCTCCGCATACAACTTCCTAATGGCATCCATATCCCTGAAGAGTTTTTCGTCTGCGTCATCGTTGATCTTCAGGAAGGTGTCCTCGCCGGGATGGGTCGCCGACCAGTTGGACTTTTTGTCGTAAATGTTGATCGTGAGAAGCCAGTGCGTCTTGATTAACTCGCTCACGTCATCTCGTTCGCCCCAGCCCGACCAGCCACAAACCGAATGGTGGCCATATCCTTCGGCCGGGTCCGCAATTTCGAAACATACCACCCACGCAACCATCTGTTTGGTACCGTCCACTTTGCTGGTCCGCCCCACCAAAGTTCTAAAGCCGCTATCTCGTCCAACAATTGATTGATAAATCCCGTCCAGTCCAAAGTCAGGGCGTTCCCGTGCTAGCATCCTCGATCTCAATTCGTTCGTCCAAATCCCAGTGAGTGACATATCGACCTCACAAAACTATGTCTTCGAAGGTGGCAGGCGATATTCGCCGAAGATAGCACTTGATGACGATTGATGAACTGTTCCGAATCGTAGCAGACGCCAGGCTTGGCCCGCCCTAGGACAGTTGTTCAATCTGATTTAGAACTTCTTCCCTGCTGTAGCCGCTTTCGCGAAGATGGCGGATGCTGGCGGAGTCGTGGCGCTTCGCCATTCGCTGACCGGTTTGATCGCGCACAAGGTCGCAATGAAAGTAATCCGGCGAGGCATACTTCAGCGCGCGAGCCAGCAGAATCTGGCGAGCCGTGGATTTGAGCAGATCTGCGCCACGCACGACTTCGGAGATCCGCATCTCCTCGTCATCCACCACCACCGCAAGCTGATACGCGGGTACGTCATCTCGTCGCCAAACGACGAAGTCGCCGAAGTCCCGCCCGGCCAGGTACCGTTGCGTTCCCAGATGTAAGTCTTCGAAACCAACGGACTCGCCATCCGGTACGCGAAAGCGCCAGTTGACTCCCTTGGGCTCCGCGAACTGTTTCGCATCGTTTCGTAATCGGCACGTACCAGGATAGATCGGCTCGTCGTCGTCGTTGGGCGCGGAGGCGGCGAGTGCCAAGTCTTTCCGCGAACACACGCACGGATAGATCCAGCCGCCGTCTCTCAGACGACGCCACGCGGACAGGTAGAAGTCGCGTCGTTCGCCCTGCGCGTACGGAGCAAACGGACCGCCGCAGTCCAGACCTTCTTGCCAGTTCATTCCGAGCCAACGAAGGTCTTCGATCATGGCGTTGACGAACTGCTGGCGACAGCGTTGCGGGTCGAGGTCCTCATTGCGAAAGACCAAAGTTCCATTGTGCTCCCGAGCGCGCTGCGCGGCGATCAGGAACGTTCGCGCATGTCCGAGGTGCAGATAGCCCGTGGGCGATGGAGCCAACCGTCCGCGATATGTCTTTGTCAGATTTGTGTTCACGCTGGAGGGTTACTTTCGCGCCACGGAGATCGAGTCGATCTCGAGTGCAGGGAGTGCCGCGTGCGGTGGATACTCTCCTTCCCACCGGGCTACCACCACGGTCGCCAGACAGTTGCCCAGAACGTTGACAGCGGTTCGACCCATGTCCATCAATTGATCGATGCCGAGGAGAATAAAGACCGGCTCGACTGGCAGTCCGAAGGAACCCACGGTGCCGAGCAAGATCACAATAGCCGCTCGAGAAACTCCAGCGACGCCTTTGCTGGTGAGCATGAGCGTCAAAAGCATTACCAGTTGTTGACCGACGTTGAGATGTATGCCAGCGACCTGGGCAACGAAAATCGAAGCCAGAGACAGGTAGAGCGTGCTGCCCACGAGGTTAAAGCTGTAGCCGGTCGGCATGACGAACGCCACAACGGATCGCGGTACGCCGATCTCTTCGAGAGCTTCCATCGCGATCGGAAGTGCGGCTTCGGAACTAGCCGTGCCGAAGGCGATAGAGACAGGCTCCGCCACCGCGGACATAAACTTTCGCAATGGAACCTTTGCGATCAGCGCGGTCGGCAGAAGCACAGCCACAATCACGATAAAGAGAGCCACATACAGCGTGACCAGTAGCTTCGCAAGATTCGCTAAAACGCCGAGTCCGGTCGTACCAACCGTGTAAGCGATCGCAGCACCCACTCCGAAAGGTGCAAAGTACATGACGATGTTAGTGAACTTGAACATCGTCTCCGCCAGGCTCTCCGTCAGATTGAGCAGCGGACGGCGGCGATCTTCGCGAACAAGCGCTAGCGCAATGCCGAACAGGATACTGAAAACGACCACTTGCAGGATCTGCCCTTCCGCAATCGACTTTGCCACGTTCTCGGGAAAGACGTGGAGAATCGTGTCGGTGGCATTTAACTTCTGTACCTGCAAGGATTCGGCGGCCGATGGGGGCAGAGTCGCGCCAACTCCAGCCTTGCTTATGTTGATCGCCGCGAGGCCGATGACGAGCGCCAGTGTGGTCACAATCTCGAAGTACAGGATCGCCTTCACACCCATGCGTCCGACCTTTTTCAGATCGGAATGGGCGGCGATCCCACTGACCAGCGTCGCGAAAAGCAGCGGCGCGATGATGGTCTTGATTAAGCGAAGAAAAATCTGACCCAGCACACGCAGATTGATGGCGGCCTGTGGCCAATCGTGACCAAGTGCGGCGCCAGCGAGCATCGCGAAGAAAATCCAGGTTGTGAGCGACCGCCGTGCGAGCGCGTAGAGCCCAAAGGCGGCAATCGCTGTCCATCGAAGGCTAACTAGAACCTCGCCGGGGATCGGTGTCGCGACATAGCTGACGACGCTGAGGAGCCCGCTGACAATGATCAGCGCGACTGTCAGAAGCAGGAGGCGACGGGTCATGAAGATTTCCGGCAGCAGGATTGTAGACGAATGTCTTCCGTTTCTCCTTAGTAGCAAACCGGCCGACTTTTCGATCGCTTCAATGCATTTTGCGGACGCAACTTCTGCACCATTCTTGGTGCATATCGAAGTTGTGTAAAGCTTCCCCCATGGTGCACCCGGATGCGCTAGAATCTCACCCGCGATCACAGGGGATGGCATAACGCGCTTTTCGCGCCTAGCTCACTCGCGTCCATGCGCGTCCGATATCGAATCCCGATCTCCCGTTCAGCAGCCGCCACGACGTAACCAACCAAGGAGGAACTATGGCAACGGCTCTGCCTACGATTCAACTGGACGATAAAGTTGCGGAATTTATCTCGAAACCTCGCAAGATGCTCATTAACGGCAAGTGGGTGGAAGCAGCCTCGGGCAAGACCTTTCCTACCTACAATCCGGCGACCGGAGAAGTGCTGGCTCGGATCGCTGAAGGCGACAAAGAAGATATTGATCGCGCGGTGAAAGCGGCGCGCGCGGCGTTCGATAGCGGACCGTGGCCAAGGCTAACCGCTTCGGAACGGGGCCGGCTCATCTGGAAACTGGCTGACCTGCTTGAGCAACACCTGCACGAGTTTGCCGAACTCGAGACTCTCGACAATGGCAAACCGCTCAAAGTTGCCCGTGCTGCCGACGTACCCCTCGCCGTCGACTTGTTCCGTTACATGGCGGGATGGAGCACAAAGATCGAGGGCAATACGATCCCGATTTCGGTCCCCTACACTCCGGGAGCCAAATACCTTGCGTACACCCTTCGTGAACCGGTGGGCGTGGTGGGACAAATTATCCCCTGGAACTTCCCGCTCTTGATGGCTGCCTGGAAGCTGGGCCCTGCGCTCGCAACCGGATGCACGGTCGTAATAAAGCCCGCCGAGCAGACTCCGCTTTCGTGTCTGCGACTGGCGGAACTGGTTCAGGAAGCCGGCATCCCCGATGGCGTAGTCAACGTCGTACCCGGCTACGGCGAGACGGCGGGCGCCGCGCTGGCGGCGCATCCGGACGTCGACAAGGTCGCATTCACCGGCTCGACGGAGGTCGGGAAGCTGATCCTGCAGGCTGCGTCAGGCAATTTGAAGAAGGTGTCTCTTGAGTTGGGGGGAAAATCGCCGAACGTCGTATTCAACGACGTCGATCTCGATACCGCTATCGCGGGCTCGGCGAGCGCGATCTTCTTCAATCACGGCCAATGCTGCTGCGCCGGTTCGCGGCTGTACGTGGAGAACGATATCTTCGACAAAGTCGTAGAGGGCGTTTCTGCGAAGGCGGCAAAGATCAACGTCGGTCCGGGCTGGGAGAAATCTACAGACATGGGTCCACTGGTCTCCGAGGAACAACTGAACCGCGTCTGCGGCTATCTCGAGTCCGGATTCTCGGAAGGCGCAAAGGCCGTGGTGGGGGGAAAGCGCGAAGGCGACAAGGGCTACTTCGTGAAGCCGACGGTCCTCGTGAACACGAACGAGAAGATGAAAGTTGTCCAGGAAGAAATCTTCGGGCCGGTCGTCACGGCAATCCCGTTCAAGGATCCCAATGAACTGGTCATGAAAGCAAACGACTCGGCCTATGGTCTCGCCGCCGGAATCTGGACGCGTGATATTCAGAAAGCGCACCGGCTCGCAGCTCAGCTTCGCGCCGGGACCGTCTGGATCAACTGTTACAACATCTTCGACGCCGCGCTGCCTTTTGGCGGATACAAGCAATCCGGATGGGGCCGCGAGATGGGTCACGACGCAATTGAGTTGTATACGGAAGTGAAGGCCGTCTGCACGGCTCTTTAAGGACGGAAGAGGGACTAAGCAGTTGGAAGAGGGGAGCCGAAAGCGGCTCCCCTTATTTTTAGCGGTTCTCCGCGTAACAGAGACCCGCTCGCATAGGTACCGCCACGGCTCACGTGGGGACAGACGCCCTCGTCTGTCCGGCGGAGCGAAGCTCCGCAGTGAACTGCTAAGTTCAGAACTGACACGTGAGAACTGAGAACCAACGATTCACATCCAGCAGTAACGCGCCTAACGTCAGACCCGCGCGCTTTGTCTCGCTCGCTGGATGTCTTTCATGTCGCCCATCGCAATGATGACGCCGCCTTGCGGGACGACCGCATCGTCGGGAGGATTGATCACCAGGTCAGCACCCTTCTCCGGCGGATTCTTTAATCCGAGGACAAGCAGGTTGTACTGACCCTTGAGGTTGAGGTTGTGTAATGGAATGCCAGCCCACTTCGACGGCGCAACTACTTCGATCTCTTCTACGCGTAGCGTGCTTCCCTGCTCTTTGAGCATGCGATCGAGAAAACCGACCACGAGCGGGCGGATGACCTCACTGGCAAGGCGCAGTCCTCCAATTTGACTTGGCGAAACCGTTGAGTTTGCGCCCGCACGGATCATGCGGTCGGCAAATTTCTTGTCTGCGGTCCGAGCGACGATCCGCATCTTCGGAAAGCGCTGATGAACAACGACCGTGATTACCAGGTTGTCTTTGTCGTTCGGAAGCGCGGCGATCAGTCCGCGTGCACGAGTAACGCCGGCCTTTTCCAAAGTGTCTTCTTCGGTCGCATCGCCGATCACGTAGAGAAGTTCGTTAAACGTTTCTGCATGCAGGTCGCGCGAACGTTTCAAGTTGTCTTCCGAAGAATCAATCACAACGTAGGGAGTGCTGGTCTTTTCAAGTTCGCTAACGGCGTAGCGGCCCGTGTCACCGAGTCCGCAAACAATAAAATGATCGCTGAGTTCACTGATGCGCTTCTGCATCCGGCGCCTCCAGAATGGGTTCCTGACCTCGACCTCTACGAGAAAAGCCGCTACGACGGAAAAGACATAGACGGTGATTGCGACTCCAAACAGAACAATGCCGATATTGAAGACGCGGAGTGCCGGGTTGTGACTCGTGTCCACGATCTCGCCGTAACCGACGCCGGCGAGAGTGATTACTGCCATGTACAGCGCCTGAAGAAATGTGACCGATTCTCCGCCAAGGATGCGGTATCCGGTGACACTGATCACGATCAGGCCCACGAGCAGTGCCACCGCGAAGAGCAGGCGTTTTCGCAAGGCCATCAGATCACCGCCGCCACTCGTCGATGAGATTGGCGACCAGTCCGCTCCAGCCGGTCTGATGACTGGCACCGAGACCCATGCCGGTGTCGCCGTGGTAGTACTCGTTGAACAGGAGAAGATCGCGCCAGTGCGGATCTTCCTGAAACTTGTCGTACCGGCCGAAGCAAGGCCGCTTGCCCGAGGCGCTCCGTTTGAAAATGGAGATCATCCGGTTCGCCGCTTCCTGCGCCATCGCTCTTGGGGAGATATGGTCACCATTCGTGGCGGGAGTGCGAACAGCAGAGGACGCACCGAGAGCCTCATCGAACTTCATGAACGAGTGGATCAAAAGGTACGATGTGGGAAACCAGATGGGTCCACGCCAGTTCGAATTTCCTCCCTTTAGTTTGACCTCAGCTTCACCTGGCTCGTAGCCGAGCGTGCGATCCCCGAAGCGGAAGGGCTGTCGTTGATGAAGTTTCGACAGACTTCGAATTCCATAGCAGGATAAGAATTCGTCCGAATCCCAAATGCGCTCCAGCAACCGCTTGAACTGGTTTGGATCGGCGATCGATAACACGTATCGCTTGTCACCGTTGCCGACTGCATAACAAGCATCTCCAACCAGGTCGGGACGATTCTTGATGAACCACTCGACGTCGCGCAGAAAAGACGGATGAGCCTCCAATTCCTGCTCCTCCAGCACCTCGATCGCATACAGCGGGATTAACCCAACCAACGAACGCAACCGGAATTTGTGAAATTCACCGTTTGGGAAACGCAGGACGTCGTAGAAGAAGCCGTCGGCTTCGTCCCACAACTGATAGTTGCGGCCACCCATCTTCTTCATGGCGGCCCCGATGTAAATGAAATGCTCGAAAAATTTGGTGGCGACGCCTTCGTAGACGGGATTGGTTTTCGCAAGCTCAAGGGCGATTCGCATCAGGTAGAGACAGAAAAAACCCATCCAACCGGTTGCGTCGGACTGCTCGAGGATGGCTCCGTTCGGAAATTTCTCTCCGCGATCGACGACGGCGATGTTGTCGAGCCCGAGAAATCCTCCCTCGAAAACGTTGTTGCCTTCACTATCGACGCGATTCACCCACCACGCAAAATTCATTAGCAGCTTGTGAAGACATCTCTCAAGAAACTGCGCGTCACCCTTGCCGGTGCGCTCTTTCTCAAGTTGGAATACGCGCCAGCAAGCCCACGCGTGAACCGGCGGATTCATGTCAGAGAATTCCCACTCGTACGCAGGAATCTGCCCGTTCGGATGTTGGAACTGTTCGAACAGAAGGATCCAGAGATTCTCTTTCGCGAACTCAGGATCGACCAGCGCGAGTGTGACGCATTGAAATGCGAGATCCCATGCCGCAAACCAGGGAAACTCCCATTTATCGGGCATCGAAATCACGCGCATCGAATTCAAATGCCGCCAGTGCGCATTGCGAAATTGTTTTCGCGACTGCGGTGGAGGCAGCTTCGGGTTGTCGCCATCAAGCCACAGATTCACATCCCACAAATAGATCTGCTTGCTCCACAGCATGCCGGCAAGAGCTTGCCTCTGGATCGATTTCTCTTCGCGCGTGGCCTGGGGTGGTTGAATCGCAGCATAGAACTCGTCCGCCTCTGCTTTTCGTTGCGACACAATCCGATCAACGTGTTCTAGAGCTGCTTCCATCCGTTCGGGCGCGAGCCGCAGCCGCACGACTATCGACTGACCCGCGGCGAGGTTGTGCCGGTACCGCACGCACGCCTTCGTTCCCGACATATCGGGATTGACTACGTTCTGGGCATGAATGATGTAGCGATGAAACGCATCTTTCACAAACGGCGTGCGGTTGGACGCACATCCATAGAGACGAACCGCATTGCTTTCGTTGTTCGTGAATAACGGCTCACCCGCGGGAGCGCACAAGAACCGCTTTCCCAGCGAGTATGGAAACTGAAGATTTCGGAGTTGCGGACGCCCAAAATCATCCACTATGAGAATGCATCCGTCATCTGACGCAGCCAACGTTATTTGGGGTTCGCTGCCGATCGGGTCCGTCCATGCCCATGTGTTGCGAAACCACAGGTGCGGGATGATCTCCAGCGAAGCCGCTTCTGGTCCACGGTTGATCGCCTCGATGCGGATGCAGAGGTCTTCGGGACTGGCCTTCGCGTACTCGACGAAGACGTCGAAATACCGGTTGTCGTCAAAGATGCCGGTGTCGAGGAGTTCGTACTCCGACAAGGACGATTGCCCGGATCTCCGTCGATTCTCTTCAATCAGATTGGCGTACGGATACTCACGTTGCGGATACTTGTAGAGAAATTTCTGATAACTGTGCGTAGGAGTGTTATCGAGGTAAAAGTAGTATTCCTTCACGTCCTCTCCGTGATTGCCTTCACTTCCGGAGAGGCCGAACATGCGTTCTTTCAAAATCGGGTCTTTGCCATTCCACAGGGCAAGCGCGAATACCAGTAACTGGTAACGGTCGCAGATGCCAGCAATTCCATCCTCACCCCAGCGATAGGCTTTGCTGCGGGCCATGTCGTGGGTGAGAAACTCCCATGCGTTGCCATCCGCGCTGTAATCTTCACGTACGTTTCCCCAGGATCTCTCACTGACATAGGGGCCCCATTTGCGCCAAGGGGACACAGGTCCCGAGTAGGGTTCGGCGAGACGCTCGTGTTCCCTGGATAAAAATCGGCTCGGCGTGGAACTCATGGCCGCGCGCTAGCCTTCTGGTCGCGGGTTTCACCGGAGACGACGGCACTCACTCTGCGCATCTGCGCAGCGAAACGGGGAGCGTTGTAGGCAGAAGGATTGTCGAGTTCCTGAAAGAGCGCTTGGATCGAGTCACGAAACTGCGGATTGGCAGGGCGGGAGTTCCGCTTGTAAGCGACAGCCAGCGAATCCAGCGACATCGCGGCCTGTTCCGCGGCACGCTGTCCATAAGCAGAAATTGAATCGCCGTCTTCAGAGATTGCTCGCATCACGGCGAGCGTGGTCGCCTGATCATAGGGGCGATTGTTCAGTTCCCGCGCAACTTGCCCGGCAAGTCCTGAAGCGTGATTCGCCGTGGCCGCGATTTCCTGAGGGTTCCCGTTCCGCTGGCCGAGCAGCGATTTTAACTGTGTTAAGTCAGCTTCGAGTTGCGATGCGGCGTCGGAATTTGTCTTTCGCAGCACATGGCGAAACACCACATAGCGCGACTCGTTCCAGGCAGCAACTCCGGGTGTACGTCCGCTATAGCCCTCTTCCTGACGCCAGCTGTCTTCCGGCTTTGTGAGGCTGTGGTGGCAGGCGAAGCAATCGAGTTCACCGTACTCCGGCCAATTCTGGCTGTTGGCTCGCCGAGCCAGGCGTTCGAGGCTTTTTTGCAACTGCACAGCTTCCCCAACACTCCATTCCTGCACGCCGCGCCAACCATCCGCAGAGTCATCTTTCCAGTGCTTGGGCATCACTGAACTGAAGAGATTGAGTTCAAATGTCAGGTCAGGGTGGCCCGCCGCGATCATCTCGTGATCGACGAACTTTTCTGACGTTCCCAGATGACAGGTCAAACAGCGCTCGCTGCGCTTGATCAGATCGCGCGTGTCATACATGCCCAACTGAACGGATTTCTCGTGAGGCCAATCGCGGGTTGTGTGAGGTCCGAGCCATGCGGAGGCCGGTCCGTGACAACTCTCGCAACTCACGCCATCGACGAGTTCGAACGTTTCCGCGCGCTGTTCCGCAGGCACTGAGAGCGCGTGGCAGGCAAGACATTTTGTGGATTGATCCGGACGTCCGACGTTGAGGATGCGTCCTATTCGGATCGAGACGGGGTTGGACAGAACCTGATAGGCCCGCGCGTGTTTGTCTTGGCCGGCCCAGATGCTGTACTCGTTCTGGGCAACGCGCGTCACCTGCCTTGGCTGAATGCTCCCGTGACAACTGCTGCTAGCGCAGCCGCCGGGGCCGTTGTACTTGCCGATGGGTGGGTTTTGGCCGTTGGCAGCGAGTCCCAGTGCGAGGCACACCACCACACACCACGCCGGGTTCGCCGTCTTGATCATCTCTCGCTGAGTTCGATAGGGTCCGCGTTTTCGCGGATTGTGCCTTGCTTATAACCCAATTCTGGAGCGAGGAACAATGGACAGTTTGGTACGGAAGTAACACGTCCGTACAAGCACTACGGTGACTCTTAGGTCCCAAGATCGGCATTCCCCGGAGTGTCTTGTTCTCGATAAGATTTGGCCAATCTCACAAATCTTGGACGTGGGTGAAGGGGACCCTACCGCCTTGTTCGACCATCTCAGGGCGATTCAGCAGGAGTTTGGGTATTTGCCGGCCGATCAATTGCGGCAGTTAGCCGCAAAGATCAACGTGCCCGTCAGCCAGATTCACACCGTAGCCAGTTTTTATCCCCACTTTCATCTGACGCCGCCGCCTCGCACCGAGGTCAAAGTCTGCGCCGACATGAGTTGTCACTTGCGCGGCGGCCCAGATCTGAAAGCACATCTTCAACACGCATGCCGCGGGCAGAAACCGGAAGACGTTTCGATTCGCGACGTGTCGTGCCTGGGGCGTTGCGATAAGGCGCCGGCTTTCTCGGTGAACGATCGGATCTACTGCGGCTTAGAGACGTCGGCTGTTACCGCGCTAGTAAGCGATTCCCTTTCAGGCCGAAAGCTCCCGCCCGAACCGCGCGACCATCCGCAAGCGAGCGTTGTGTCCGATCCGTATGGCGGTCATCCAGATTACGCAGTCGTTCGTCGATTTGTAGAGACACGGGACTGGGCCGCAATCATCGCTGCCCTCAAAGCAAGTGGGCTTCGCGGGATGGGCGGCGCGGGTTTTCCGACCGGAAACAAGTGGGAAATCGTCCGTAACGCGCCGGGAATAGCACGTTACATTGTTTGCAACGCGGATGAAAGCGAACCGGGAACGATCAAAGATCGCTTCATCATGGAGACAGTTCCGCACCTGGTGATCGAAGGGATGATTACCGCGGGCCTCGTGACGGGCGCACGCCAGGGAATTCTGTATATCCGGCACGAGTACGAAGAGCCAAAGGAGAGGCTGCAGGAAGAAATCGATCGCTGCTACAGCCAAGGATTGCTGGGCAAGCGGATCCTCAACACTGACTTGGCCTTCGACCTCGAAATTTTCGTTTCCCCCGGCGGATACATCTGCGGCGAAGAAAGTGCCTTGCTCGAAGCCATCGAAGGCAAACGCGCCGAGCCCCGCAACAAACCGCCCTTCCCAGGAACGAACGGCTTGTGGAATCAGCCCACCGTCATCAACAACGTCGAGACGTTCACGTTCGCAACCGTGATTCTGGCTCGCGGTCCGGAATGGTTTAAAGCGCAGGGAAAGAACGGATCTATTGGCATGAAATTCGTCGGTGTAAGCGGCGACGTGAACCGCCCCGGAGTCTTCGAGGTGCCAATGGGCACGAAGTACTCCGAACTGATTCATGAATACGCAGGCGGGGTGGCTGAAGATCGAAAGCTCCTCGCATTCGCACCGTCGGGGCCGTCCTCTGGTTATCTGCCGGCGTCAATGGATGACCTACCGCTTGACTGGAACGTCGTTGCCGCAGCCGGTTCGATGGTTGGCTCCGGCGCCATCGTGGTTTGCTCCGAGGGCCGTTGCATGCTCGACATGGCGCTCAACGCCATGCGCTTCTATCGCAACGAGTCGTGCGGAAAATGCGTGCCCTGCCGCATGGGTTCCCAAAAAATGGTCGAAATGCTGACCAGCTGGACCGAGGGCCGGTCATCGAGCGGAGACCGCCAATTGCTCGACGAGCTTTCCAGCGCGATGAAACTGACCTCGATCTGCGGCCTCGGGCAGGTTGTACCTGTCCCTATCGCCTCTGTGTTGAAACACTTCCCTGACGTCGTCACCGAGCACCTCGAACGCCGTCAGTGCACGGCGGGTGTCTGCTTCTCGCAGCGAGAGGCTCGATGAGCAACAATCCCGCGCAATCAAACGTGCATTTGACGATCGATGGCACATCCGTAACAGTGCCTGTGGGAACGACGATCTTCGACGCCGCCCGCATGCATGGCATCGCGATTCCCACCCTCTGCCATCAGCAAAACGAGAATCCCGTCGGAGTCTGCCGTGTTTGCGTGGTCGATATCGGGCAGCGTGTCTATGCAGCGTCGTGTATCCGGCAGGTAGAACCCGGGATGACAGTGAAGACGTCATCGCCGCCAGTGCAGGCTGCGCGTCACACGCTGATTGAGCTTCTCATGTCGGACCATCCGGCTCCCTGTGCGCGCCAGAAGCATTCAGGAGATTGCGAGCTCGAGAGGTTGGCCAGCGCGGCTGGAGTCAGCGAAGCGCGTTTCCCTCGCCGCTTGACTCCACGCGGCAAAGACGATTCATCCGCCGTGATCGCCGTCGACCACGAATCCTGCATCTTGTGCGATCGCTGCATTCGCGGCTGTGATGAGATCCGCCACAACTGGGTGCTCGCTCGCCGAGGCAAGGGTTACCAGGCCGGAGTGGCATTCGACACGAACCTCCCAATGGGCGAATCGTCGTGCGTCTCGTGCGGCGAATGTATGGTTTCCTGCCCCACGGGCGCTCTGACAAACAAGCGAGTCGTTGGCACAGAGCTTGGGTCGGGTGATGTGCTCGATCCGACCGAACTCCTGCACCTCCCGATTTTTCAACACGTCTCGGGCACCTTTCTCGAACTGAACCAGAAGGCCGTGGTGAAGCGCCAATTTCGCGCAGGCGAGATCATCTGCCGGGAAGGCGACTTTGGTTCCACGGCGTTTTACATTCTTGAAGGAAAGGCTGAAGTCTTCCTTGCAAGTCCAATAGCACATGTCAAGACTGAGGGTCGATCGAAAGGCTTCTTCCACAAGCTGACGAGTCTGCTCAGTTCGCGAGAAGGCGATCGGCGTAGCGAGGAATCGAGCCGTCCTTATATCCCGATTGACGCGGCGGTAGATCTCCCCTACGACAATCCTGTCGCAGAACTCAACCCCGGCGACCTGTTCGGCGAGATGACCTGCATGAGCTATTACCCGCGCTCGGCCACGGTGCGGGCGAAAACCGATTGCGTGATGCTCGAGATGCTTCGCAACGTGCTCGACATTCTCCAGCGCAACAAAACCTTCCGCGCGCAACTGGAGCGCAACTATCGCAACCGGGCACTGGATTCGCACCTGCGAAGCGTTCCCATCTTTGCATCGTTGACCAAAGATTTCATCGACCACCTGCGCGATCGCGTCGAACTTCTGCGTTTCAGTCCGGGGCAGGTGATCTGCAAAGAAGGTGATCCTGCTGACAGTTTCTACCTGGTGCGCATCGGCTTCGTGAAAGTGTCGGAAGACCGTCCCGGAGGCGAACTGGTCTTAGCGTATCTCGCGAGAGGTGGATATTTCGGCGAAATCGCGCTCCTGAATCGCACTCCGCGAACAGCTACATGCACAGCCCTTGATCACGTTGAAGCCGTTCGCATCTCCCGTGAAGACTTCGAGCTCATGCTGGAGCGGTTTCCCGACGTTCGCGCGCGCCTGGAGGCGATCGCTCGTCAACGACTCGAAGAAAATCGGCAGCGCCTCACCCAGCTTCAAACTCTTCCCGTAGACCAATTCCTCGCGAATGGCTTGATGGAAGCGCAGAGTCTATTGGTTCTGGACCTGGAGCGTTGCACCCGGTGCGACCAGTGCGTGCGTGCATGCGCCGATGCTCATGATGGGGTGAGCCGGCTGGTGCGCGAAGGATTGCGCTTCGATAAATATCTGGTCGCCACTTCATGCCGGCAATGTCGCGATCCGCTGTGCATGGTCGGCTGTCCCGTGGGATCAATTCGGCGCCGGAATTCTCTCGAAGTCATCATCGAAGATTGGTGCATTGGCTGCGGCCTGTGCGCCAACAATTGTCCCTATGGAAACATCAACCTGCATCCGTTTCCAGTCGAGACCGAGGACCCAACACACCCGGGCAGAAAAATCGCCAGCGTGCGGGTGAAGGCGACCTCCTGCGACCTGTGCCACGATCACGCTGAACCCAGCTGCGTGTACGCGTGTCCGCATGATGCGGCGCACCGCGTCAATCCTCCGGAATTTTTCTCGGGCCTACTGAAGCAGCCAACGCCGGGGGCGAAGTAGCCGATGCTCATCGATCAAACGCATCGGAACTGGTTCATCGGTAGCGCCATCGGCTTGGGCGCCGCAGTGGCCATCTATATCCCTTACAGCGTTCACTCCCCGCAAGCCCCGCGTGGCGGGAGCGCTCTCGGGCTTGTCTATGGCTCGGTCGGATTCGTCTTCATGCTGTTCGCCGGACTGCTGGGATTGCGGAAGAAGTTTCCGATCTGGAGGGTGGGCCGCGCGCAGACGTGGATGCGCGGGCACCTGTGGCTGGGGGCCGTCAGCTTACCGCTGATCCTCATGCACGGAGGATTTCATTTCGGCGGAACTCTGACGCGTGTGCTGATGTGGCTCTTCGCGCTGGTTTTTGTTAGCGGGATCCTCGGGGCTGCATTGCAGCATTTTCTGCCGCGTTTTCATACCGCCCGGCTTCCCATGGAAACGATCTACGAGGAAATCGATCACGTCCGGCAACAGCTCTTGCAGGAAGCCACAAAACTCGTCGAAGAAACCCGCGCCGCAGTGGAGGGAGATGTTTCGAGCGCGAGTGAACGGCAGCGCGCCCTCGCGGCCGCTGCGGGTGCAAACTGGGACGTGACCGTCGCCTCAGGTTTGCAGGTGGACTATGAGGCGAGCGTGGAACTTGACCGTTTCCTGCACGCGGAAATCGAGCCTTTCTTATCGCACGCTGGTTCAGGCAGGAATCGTCTATCGAATCCGCCTCTGGCGCGCGCGATGTTTCAGCAGCTTCGACTTCTGTTCCCGGCGAATCTACATGCGAACATCGACGATCTCGAAAACATCTGTGACGAGAAACGCCAACAGGACGAACAGCGCCGCCTGCACAAGATCCTGCATGGCTGGTTGCTCGTCCACATTCCGCTTTCCTATACAGTACTGATTCTCGGCGCATGGCACGCCATAATCGCCTTGAGGTTCTGAGACGATGCTCCTACGAATCCGCACCACCAAGAAGCTCGCTCGCCGGATCGATCTGCAATATTTCACTCGTCCGCATGCGTTCCGACGCTGGCGCTTCTGGCTGTCGGTAGCGATTCCCGCTCTAGCATTGGCGTGGCTTTTCACCCAACGCGTCCAGGGAAATCAAAAGGCGTACTCCAGCGGACCTCTATCGCAATCGCACGCCGTCTTCACGGAACAATGCAACCTCTGCCACCTCTCGCGCGTAGGTGTCTTTTCCAGGGCAGTGACCGACGACGCTTGCCTCACCTGCCACGACGCGCCTGTTCATCAGCAAAATCAGACATTCACGCCAACATGCTCATCTTGCCATTTGGAACATCGAGGATCCATGCGGCTGGCAGCCACGTCGGATAGTTCGTGCTCTCAATGCCACTCCAGCCTGCAAGTTCGAAATGGAAAGCTCCGTTACGCCGCGACGATCCATTCGTTCGATTCGGACCATCCGGAATTCGCCGTGCTCGCCCGGAACAAAGTCGATCCCGGCCAGATTCGCCTAAACCACTACTTGCATTTGCAGCCCAACCTGATTGGCCCACAGAATCGGCGGGTTCAGATGACCTGCGACGACTGCCATCGAACGCTAGGGACATCGGAGTCGTGGCCGTATGCGGGAGAAGGTAAAGTATCGAACGCTATGTTGGCAGTGAGTACCTCCAATTCAAATACGCCGTCAGGCATGGCCCCGGTTCTGTTCGCGACCCACTGCGCCGGATGCCACACTCTGCAGTTTGATCGTAGGTTCGGCGACGAACAGGTTCCCCACGATACGCCGCAGGCCGTGCACGCTTTTGTGACCAAGCAATTTCAGGATTACATCGCGATGCATCCGGCGGATATCCACCAAGCAGAACCACCGAATCGCCAACTGCCAGAACGAATGCGCCTACGCCCGGTCGCACGCAGTGCTGCTGAGTGGGTCCAGTTTCGATTGGAGGAAGCGGAATGGCTGCTCTGGACGAAGACCTGCAAGCAGTGCCACGCGCTCGCCGGGAACGATAGCGCTCTACCCACGATCGTAAAGGCGAACATAACCGAACGCTGGCTCCCGCACGCGGAGTTCGATCACCAATCTCATCGCATGATCTCGTGCGAGTCATGCCACACAAAGGCCCGCATCAGCCACGATTCGACCGACACTCTTGTGGCAAGCATCCAGACGTGTCGGCAATGTCATCGCGAAAGTTCTGCACACGACACCGCAGAGAGCCGCTGCTTCGAATGCCACGAGTATCACGATTGGACCAAGGCCAAGCGGACCAAGGGACCATTCACGATTCCGCAACTGCGGGGAACTGCGGAACTTCAGATTCCTCGTGATCGGCGGACCACAGACTAGCGACTGTTCGCTGAGGCCGTAGCTTCTTTCGGAGCCCCTGGCGGATCATCCGTCACCGTATAGACCTGTCCGTCACGCATAAACATCCGCTCCATTTCAGCCCGATTGAACGGACGTGCGCCCCGGCGCCCGAAAACCGCCAACTGATTTCCGTTCTCATCCACCGCACGATCCCGGTCGATTCCCTTCGAAATCGCCAATGCCGGGCCGCGAGTCTTGTATCGAGCAATCAGTTTTGGCGTGGGCTTCGGACTGAACCCGGCAAACGCAGGATTGTCTTCCGGAGAAAACAACTGCACCACGCGAAGTCCGTTCTTGCCGTCGGCCACGTATGCAAAAAGACTTGAACTGACCATACCGAGTTTCACGTCATTGGCATCGTTCAACTCGCCATTCGCATTGAAGACTTGACCTAGCCGGGGATGCTCCGGTTGCTCCACATCGACGATCGCCAAGCCCTGTTTGCCACCAGCGACGTAGGCGTAGGTTCGAGCGACATAGAGACCACGAGCATCTTCGAGGGGGACCAGCGCATTTGGCACGAACTCGGGTCGATCGAGGTGGGTTACATCCAGAACTTTCAGCCCTTCACGATCGACAACGAAGGCGTAACGAAACTGCACCGCGATGCCCTGCGGATCGACCAACGATGGAGCCCCGAGGGTCAGCGTTACTCGAGGTTTCAGCGGATTGTCCAGATCGACGACAACCAAGCCGCGGTCGCAAAGCACGTACGCGAATGTTCCCGCGATCGTGATCTTCCGCGCGCCATTCAGAATGCCATCGGGATTGAATGCCAACGCTCGCTTGAGGAAGTTGTTCGCCGGATTTCCGTCGAGCAGCGTGCCGACTCCCGGACTCTTCCCCTGCAGGTTCGGATCTCCCACCACGATCAGGCCCTCGTACTTGTCGGCAACGTAAAGGAACCCATACATCAAATGAACCGACTGCTCTTCGTTCTCCTTGTGATGCGATCGCAGGGGGTCTACGCCAAGCGTCGTCGGCGTTGCGATAGACATTGCATATCTCGTCGGAAGGTAAAAGCGCTGGCCTAGCGGAGAGGTCGGCGCCGTGATCAGCCGCTCGGATATGTCTTTGTTATCGATATTCGCGATGTCAAAGATTAGCAGGCCGTCTTTGCCCATAGCCCCGTAGAGATATTCGCCGCGAGCTTGTACATCCAGAACTTCGGAACCAGAGTGACCGTAAGCCTCCGTCAATTCCCTATGCCGGTCGACATGAGAACGATAGTCGTCCGGGTAAGCGATTCTCTGAAAATCGCTTCCTAACACAGCAGGCGGCTCATCATGTTCGGTGACGGCCACCGCTTCAAAGCCGCTCTTCCCATCTGCGACGAAGACATAGCGGCCCATAAAGTTCATGAAGTTCGTGCCCTCGAGCAACAACTGCGCCATCCATGCATTGTTGTCGTTGGCACGCGACACGTGGCAGTCGGTGCAGCCCTTGGTCTCTCGTGCGCGCACAGTGTGCGGCACGAAGGGCGAAAACGCCTGGCCACTGAAACCTTCTGCCGAAACAGTCTGCTGCTGGTAATAGAGCCAATCCCTATCACTGTTCTGAGAGCTGACCAGCACCGCACATGCCGAGCGTACCGGAGCCACGCGGTGTCCGGTGACGGTGCCGTCGATTCCGAGCGTGAAGATGTCGTCGCGCAAAACCTGGAAGTTGTATGAAGTCCAGTTACGCGTGGTTAAGCCTTCATTGTGGAGCATGGGCGTGCGTTGATTCGCCGTCATGGAAAGATGACAGCCGTAGCAAGTGGGCGCCCACGATGAGTGGCACGCATAGCACGTCATCCCGCTGTTCTGGTGTGCTAGCGTCGTCTGGTCTGAAGGAACATCGCCCCAACTCGTGCCATTGCGCTGAATGGTTTTCGCCAGCCGCGATTTCTCACTGTAGTGGGAATTGCCTGGCGTGATGCTGTCGAGTACTTGTACGACTTCCCATTCCTTATCTTTGTCCAGCATCGAGCGCTGGTGGAGCCGGTCGTCTTTCCAGTAGAAGCGTCGCTCTTTCCACGGCGTGCGTAGCGCCGCGAGAGTCGTACCGTCTTGCGGAGCAGCGGTGCCCGAAGTGATCAGAGTCGCTTTCGCCTCAATCGTGCCATGGCAATCGACGCAATCAATCTCCACCGCGTTGCGCGTTTCGCCGTACAGCTTGCCGTTTCCATGGCTGTCTTGCTCAAAGTGACAGTCCACACAGTGCATTCCCTTCTCCAGGTGAATGTCTTTCAGGTGGACTGCTTTCTGAAATTTCTCCTTGTCCTCAAAGGACACCGGGTGATCCTGCGCGTCGAGAAGCGTTCCCTTTCGATCGTGCTTAAAGGCCGCGCGGAAAATCCATCCATGACTATGGAAGTCTCCAAACTGGGTGTGTTCGAGTTGCTGATTGAATTCAGGTGTGCCGGTTTTTTCCAGGAAATTAACATCCGACCAGAGGCCGCGAATTGCCGATCGCTCTGGATTTCTCGCCTGGATCTCGCTTTCCTCAGCGGCGCTGGGATGCCGCTCAGCCTTGGGCCACATGTGGCTTCCATCCATTTCGTTATCCCACCAGGTGTAACCGAAATACGTTGCCACCATGTTCGTGCCCGGATGGATGTGGCACACGATGCATTGGCTCGACGGAATCGACCGTGTGAATTCATGCCGGATTGGGTGACCCGATTCGTTATGCGGGACGGTCGGATCGTTGGTCGAGCTTTGTCCGAGATTGCCCGCTATCGCAAACGATCCGGAGTGCTCCGGCGATCCGTCATTCGCGTAGACAACATGGCACGCCGTGCAGCCACTGCCTCGATAGTCGCCGGGTTGATCGTTGGTCCCCGGAAAAGACAGTAACGGATCGAGCAGGCGTGTTTTCTGAAGTCCCAGAAAAACCGGATCGGTGCGCAGCTCTGTGCCAAAACCGCGATCGCTTAGTTTGATCTCGGGTTTGCCCGGATCTTCGCTCGGGTCCGGATTGCCGATCTCGGGACGCTTACGGCCACCGCGCTCGAAGACGCGCAATACGTTTCCCGGCTGCGAGACTTCCCACCGCTCAAGCGGCTCCAGATACGGCAAGATACCTTTCCTCTCGGTCTCCTCTGGCGAAGGCGGAGGAAAGGTCATCAACCGTTGCGGTTCACCGTTCGGCCCATAACTCTCCCCGAAGAGCGGTGACTTGAACGGAACAGCACCATTGTTATAGAGCGCGGCTCCCCACAACATGGCACCGTGCGTCATCATGCTGGTCTGAACTTTCTGAACTTCCGTGGTGTGACATCCGGACTGCCCGCAGGTTTTCTCGGCGACGCGCAGATCACCGGGATTGACGAATCGAATGTAATTCCAATCCTCGTGCAACCAGTCTGTATAGACCCGGTCCGGATACGCCGAATGGCTCGATTGCAACAATCTTGGCTGAGGATGAGCGCGCTTCTTCGTCTGCGCATATTCAAGCGAATTGGGACTTGTTCCACTCGCAACTCGTTCGTCAACGTTGCCACCGTGGCAGTCTGTGCAACCAAGCCGCACTGCTTCGCTCGCATGCATCGTGGCCCTGTCCGTCGACGTATGGCACGTCAGGCACCCACTCGACTTTCGATCGGCGTCGGCTTGTGACTGCGTCAGGAGAGCGTCAGAAGTTGAAGCAGAATCTTGCGCGCGTGAGACCTGCGCGCTCCATGCGGCAAAACCTGTGCCGATGATCACGAGCGCGAGCAACGTTTTCCCGGAAACAAGTTTCATTCGAGAGAAGAAAATCAGAACTGGAATCTCACGTTTCCAAATAGCGAGAACAGCACTTCGCTGTTGTAAATCTGCTTGAACCCCTGCCCAGGCACCAATGCCGATGCTCCGGTTCGGATTACGATGTTCTCAGTCAATGGCGGCCGGTATTCCACGCCCGCTCCTAAGTCCGTTCCAATGCTGTGATCGATCGGCCGCTGAAATAGCAAAAGTTCCAGGGGTTCCGTTCGGTCAAAGCGCAGATAGTTCGTGTTGGCAAATGCACGCAACTTGGGAGTCAGGGTGAAATCGGCGCCCAGGTTGAACAGCATCACCCCGGGATTCACGAAGTTCGCCTGCCCTTCCTCTTTGTTGGCGCGCAGGCTGGGCAGGAGACTAAGCGGGCTGACTAGCCCAATTCCGGTTCCGGTCAGGCGAATACCCTCGCTATCCCAGAAGCTGAAATCCGTTCCCGCAAAATGCGTCTCATCCACGATGGAATCGAAGCCGTGCGCAGTTCCGTCGGTGCGCGAAGTTCCGGCTCGATTACTCGAGTCGCCCGACGCGTAAAAGAACGACGCCCGATAACGCGCCCAATCACGGTCCACAGAGAGTTCGACTGCCCCCATGCGCGCGTTGATATCGACGCGGCGGCCGGCGATCGCGTTGAAGGTATCGTGTCCAAGAACCTGATAGAACGCATGGCTTACGTTCAGGCGGCCAATGTGACCATTGCTTGCCCATCCCAGGTAGTAAGCCTGAATGTCATGGGTGCGGATCGTTCCATTCACAACTCCGCCGATGGGTGCCGGACGAACCAGAAATCCGTTGTCGTCGTAGCGTAAGCCGCCGTTGTCACGGTTTAAATGAAAACTGAATTCGTGTGTGTAACCTTTGGCCAGGAAATCCTGAACGTACACGTTCGCCACATACACCTGCTGGCCTCGGTTCTGGAACGTGTTCAGACCGCTGTTCGTATTCTTTTCGAGGAAGTAGAACCACGCCAGGTTGTAGGCGATGCGATTCGAGCGCAGGTTGCCGAACAACCGAATGCCGGGTTGTTCTTCGGAAAAAAGGAAGCCGCGGAAATCGCTGGTGAATTGCTGAATTCCGGCGCGCAGTGAAACAAAATCATAATTCGGGCTCAGGTCGTGCAGCTTTGCTTCGACGAATGCCTCTTGAATTCCAAGGTGCGTGTCGAACCGTTGCGTTCCCTTCGTTGGATCCGCATTGACGATCCCACGCTCGCGCGCCTGCAGAAAGCTCAGGCTCAGCTCCGGAGTGAAACGAAATCGCAAGTCTGCCGGACGAAAGCTTGTGTCGCCGTGAACCAGGTCGAACGAGAATCGCAGGTTCTCGACCGCGAAAGCCTGCTCCCCCCTGCCAAAGAAGGCACTGCTTTGTGGGTTCGTCGCGTCGAGTCCGCTGGGCAACGGCAACCGCCGCCCGTCGAAGGCCGAATCGCTAGTACCCGTGAAGTTCAGGAACCAGCGCTGACCAAAGATTGGATAGTCACCCTTGAATTTGTTGCGATTGAATGGGTCGTACCAATGACCCTTCACATAAGGAATGTCGCGTTGCTGCGCATATCGTTGCCCCTCGGGCATCGCAAGATCCCAGCGATCCGCTGCAGAGCCAAAGTTACCGAAACGTGGAGGAACTTGTTCCGGCATAACTGCCGTGTTCGCTTCGGCGGGAGCAGAATGACGAAGTCCCGGGTACTTGCTAGTGGGCGCGCTCGAGTTCGCATTGTGAACTGTTGCCCCCGGCACGCCCGACGGGCCTTTGCTTTGGGAGATTCGGCCAGCGAGAGCGCGCACTTGCAGGTTCAATACTTTCGCACCGGGCTGGTCAAGCTTCAGGCCGGGCATCATCAACGTTTCAATCTGATCGCCAAACGCGCGTAGGTCGTAAACCCCAAGCTGGACGTCCCTGAAACGGAATATCCCTTCTGCATCGGTCGCCACACCGACAATCTCATCGCCGCGTCGCAGTTGAACCTGGCAGCCGGGGACTGCGCGTCCTTCCTGGTCCTGCACAATTCCTTGGAAACTGACCGTCTGCGATGGCATCCGCTCGGGAATGCGTCTTTCAATTTGGCTATGTGCATCTCCTGCGGAAAAGAAAAGACAACAGACCACGAGCATCGCCGCGAAGGCGTATTCTTGAAAACACTCGCGAGTTCCCGCGTAGAGCTTTCGAGACACACCACCGCCCCTTCGCACTCGCGCCACTGGTTGCATCACTGAATGAATCCCTTGGTAACACAGGCCTTTAGAGGGCGCAAGATAACTACGACGTGGGACTTTGGTTCGTAAACGGTACCCACAATTGAAACAAGATCACGCGGGCCAGTTGCTAAACTTTCACGAATCTCCCAAGGAAAAAACTCATGCCTCAGAACGGCAATGGAACCGGAACAAATAGCGAGCGGATCGGACGTCCCGGCGATCCATGCATCATGGTCATTTTTGGCGCATCGGGCGACCTCACGCGCCGGAAGCTCATCCCGGCCCTTTATAACCTCGGCAAACACCAGTTGCTGTCGCGCGAGTTTGCCGTTGTCGGTGTCGCGCACGACGCCATGTCGACCGACGATTTCCGCAACAAGCTCAAGCAAGACTTGCAACAATTCGCCGATATCGAGATCGAGCCCGATCTGGCGGAGTGGTTTCAGCGCCGCATGTACTACCTAACCGGCGACTTCGGCGATCAGAAGACCTTCCAGCAACTGAAAGATCTCCTTACGAAACTCGACGCCGAGCACGCCACGCACGGAAACTACTTCTTCTATCTGGCAATCGCGCCGAATTTCTTCGGTCCTGTGGTTGAGCAACTGAGCGCCGTTGGCCTGATGACCGAGGACAACCACTCCTGGCGGCGGGTGATCGTCGAAAAACCTTTTGGGCGCGATCTGGACTCTGCGAAGGCCTTGAACAAGCAGTTGCTCAAGGTGGCGGACGAGTCTCAGATCTACCGCATCGATCACTATCTCGGTAAAGAAACCGTTCAGAACATCATGGCATTCCGTTTTGCAAACGGGATCTTCGAGCCCATCTGGAACCGGCGTTACATCGACCACATCCAGATCTCGGTCGCAGAGACTGTGGGCGTCGAGCAACGTGGAGGCTATTACGATCAAGCTGGCGCCTTGCGCGACATGGTGCCCAACCACATCATGCAACTCATCAGCTTGACTGCGATGGAGCCGCCGATTTCGTTCCAGGCTGACGCCGTACGCGACGAGCAGGCGAAAATCCTGCACGCAATTCAGCCACTCACGGCTGAAGAGGTGCTAAGCCGCACCGTGCGCGGCCAGTACGGTGAGGGAGAACTCCTTGGGCAACACGTTCCTGGGTATCGAGCGGAACAGGGCGTTCCCACCGACTCACGCACGGAAACCTATGTCGCGATGAAACTACAGATCGATAACTGGCGATGGGCCGGTGTTCCCTTCTATATGCGCACCGGCAAACGCCTAGCGGCGCGCAGTACCGACATCGTGATCCAGTTCCGGCGAGCTCCGTTCGTTCTTTTTCGCGACACCAGTGTCGAGAACCTCATGCCAAACCAGCTGGTCTTACACATCCAGCCGGAAGAGGGCATCTCTTTACGATTCGCGGCCAAAACGCCGGGCCCTGTAATGCGGCTAGGCACGGTCGACATGGACTTCGAATATGCCGACTACTTCGGCAAACAGCCCAGCACCGGCTACGAGCGCCTGCTCCACGATTGCATGGTCGGAGATGCAACTCTGTTCCAACGCGCCGACATGGTCGAAGCCGGTTGGAGCGTCGTGAGCCCAATTCTTGACGTCTGGAAGGCACTACCTCCGCGTACTTTCCCGAACTACGCAGCCGGCACTTGGGGCCCCAAAGAAGGGGACGCGTTGCTCGAACATGACGGCCGGCACTGGAGGAATTTCGAAAAGTAAGTCGAACTACTTAGTCTTCATCACGTAAACGCCATCCCAATTGGGCTCGGGCGCGTGTTCCATAAAGTCCAGCGCGCGCTGCAGGAAGATCTGCGTCGGCCCATCATCCGGGTAAGAAGACAAAAGCACCCCGAAGCTGCCTGCCGCTTCCTGCCACCTTTGTGCACGGTAGTCGCCCATGGCTTCATTGAAGCGCGTCAACAGCGACTCGTATTTGTCTCGGTTCGCAGCGACGTCCAGAAGCTCGTAGATTCCGACCGGCTGCAGCTTCCCTTTCACGCGAATCTTATCCAGATCGCGGCATACGAACTGGTGCTGCACCTCGCGATACGTCGCTTCGCTGATGACGATGCGACTCCGATACTGCTTCGTCATCCCTTCCAGCCGCGACGCAAGATTCACGTTGTCTCCCATCACCGTCCACGCCAGCCGCTTCGACGTTCCCATGTTGCCGACGTTCACAGGCCCTGTGTTCAGCCCGATGCCGATCGAAATGCGCTTCCGGCCCTCAGATTCCCACTTACGGTTTAGATCGTCGAGACAACGAATCATCTCCAGCGCGCAACTACAGGCGCGGAACGCGTGATCATCCTGCGGATAGGGCGAGCCCCAAAATGCCATCACCGCGTCGCCGATGTATTTGTCGAGCGTGCCGTAGTTGCGAAACAACGCGTCCGTCATGGCTCCCAGGTATTCGTTAAGCAGGTGGACCAGCTCATCAGCGGTCAATCCCTCCGACATCGTGGTGAAATCCCTGATGTCGCTAAACATGACGGTGAGCTCTTTCGTTTCCCCGCCCGGACGGATGTACTTCTGCGGGTCTTTCTCAATGAGGGCGATGACACCCGGTGATAGGTACTGAGAAAACGTCTTGCGAATCTTCCTCTTCTCACGTTCCTCAAAGATCATGCGGAAGCTCGTGATGGCCGCATAGTTTGCAATCAACGTGCCTGCAGGAATCACGAAACTCAGCCAACTTCCCCATTGCGCAAAGGCGAAGTACACAAACCATCCGAACAAGCCAAGAATCACAATCAACGATAGCGTCGAATAAAGCGGGGGCACACGCGCAAACAATACTCCGAAGCCAAGCCCGAAAAGTACGATGAACGCGATGTCGATCATCTCTTCGCGGGCGCCCCGTGTGAGGAACCCTCGCCCTGCTTCGCTGCTGTGCAATATGTTGTCGATGATGTTGGCGTGGATCTCCACTCCCATGTAGGCTTCCCCGCCCTGGAATGGAGTGTTGCGCAAGTCGCCGATCGCTTTGGCCGTGGCGCCCGCCAAAACGATCTTGTCTTTAAATGATCCAGGCGGAGTCGTGCCCGCCATCACATCCCACATCGAGTACTGGCGATAAGTCTCATAAGGGCCCGCGTAGTTGATGATCGCGCTCCCATCGCGCGACGGGCGAAATGCATGCGAACCGAACTGGATTCGCTCCAGCCCGTTTTCCGCAATGTAGGCAGCAATCTGCTGGTCGGGAATCTGCTCGTATTCGCGAACCGCTTGTAGTGCCAAGGATGGAAAGAAATCCTGATCGCGATATCGCAAGATCAGCAGCGCGTGTCGAAGCGTGCCATCCTGGTCAGGATTGATGTCGATGAACCCGTACGATGCTGCCGCTTCGGCCAGTTTCGTGATATTCGCTTCCGCCCCGGCCGCCACCGTTCCGCCGTTCGCGATCCACGCTTGGCTCATGTCGAAATCATGGCTGTCCTTTGATTTGACCTTCAGGACCTGCGGAAAGGCTTTCGCCCATACGATGTTGAAATAGTCCTCTTGAATCTTGGGGTCGGTGTTCCTCGCTCGTTCCTGATCCAGAAACAGATGCCCCAAGACGACGTTTCCGGATTGCTTGAGCGCCGCGGCAAAATGCCCGTCTTGATCGCTCGCTGCTTCCAGTTGGTGGATCTTTTCTATCAGCGCAGGCGGTGCCGACGGACCCATCTCACTCTGCAAATGACGGAGAGCTTGCGTTGCTGAGTTGGTCTCAGGCGTGGGGAATGTTGCGTCGAAAGCGATGACGCGAGCGCCGGCTGCGCTCAGCCTCTCCACCAGCGTCGCGTAACTTTGTCGTGGAAGAGGAAATGACCCGATTCGCTGCAGCGTCCGCTCGTCAATTCCCACGATCACAATCCGATCGTCGTGCGCCCTCTGGCCGCGCAGCTCAAAGCGCATGTCGAGCAGGCGCTGCTCCACATTTTGCAGAAATACAAAGCCGGCACCGCGGTTCCCCCCGATGCCGGCAAAAGCAAAAAGCAGAAGCCCACAAGCAGTGACCAGGATCGCGAGTGCGATATCGACCTGGCGAGCGGTAACTCTACTGATCCATTGTGTGAGACGTTGTGGTTGCCACGTCATGAAACTGGTTCCGTCAACAATTTCAAAGCGCAGCGTCCTTCAGCCAATCAGCTCCAAAATCGCGATCAACGCCCAATCCTACGGGCACAGTCCAGTAGCCGGATTCGGCTGGCAACCAGGCTTGGTTGTTACGGGAGGCGCCCCACCTGCCGAATGCAACTGTGTCACACCTACCGCCCAGCCTGTCGCGGCGACACCGACACCGATGAGAATGTTGCGCACCAGGTGCGGGTGAAGGGCCGGCGGCGGATTGTCCGGAACATCCGTGTCATTCATGCTCGCGCGCGAAATCTCGGGCGGCGTCGTACTCGATTGATATCCGGCTGGCGGAACCTCGGTACTGATAACCACCATCTGCCCAGCGGATACCGTAATGCTGCCATTCGAGTCGGCTTGGCCAGAATTGCGCACGATTTTTGCGTTTCCGCTCGGTGTGACCCACACTTTACCGGTGTAGCAGATCACGGTCGTGCGATTCGATTCGTACCCAACATAGAAGTCTGTGCCGATGACTCCGATCACTGCATTGGGAGTCTTCATCTCGAACTTTCCGTTCGGCTGCGTGATCTTCACGACCTTGCTGCGAACCTTTCCGAAGTCCATCTCCAGCGCCGTTTGTTGCGAGGCGGCATCGTGCTGGACAACGCGCAGTTCGCTATTCGATCCGACGCTCAGAATGGAACCGTCGGCCAATCCGGCACGCAGGCGTCCTGAAGTTCCCGTCTGCAGCAAGTCATTCCACTGCAAATCGTCTTTGACTTTGGCAGGAGTTGAGTTCCGCGAAGCGGACGGGACAAGAGCATTGATCTGCCCAGCATGATCGCCCGGAGCCGGCTGGCAAAGGGCCGGGAACGGCGAGAGTAAAAGGCAGAGAACAGCCGCAATCAGCCGTTTGCACATCTGAAAATTCTCCTTAGAACTTGAACAGAAAAAACCGAGGGAAACTTAAACGAATTTTGACAGAGGGGATTGGAAAGTCAACGTTACCGACCGCGGGATTGACATTTCTGGTTACACGAAAGTCGCAGCACCGTCGTTCTCATCACTGCGCCTATTAAAGTTCCGTTAGGCTGCGCCATTGTTTCACTATGACTGCTTGCGCACTTCTCCATCAACAATGAAGCGTACGTTTCCAGCAGCGATTTCATCGGCGCTTTCGACGTTTGCGCTCGCCTTTCTCATTACGATTTCAACCTCGTGCAATAACAGCTCGAACAATCCGCCTTCACCCTCACCCTCGCCAGCCACACCTCTTACGGCGACCGATGTCCAGCAAGTTGTCCAGGATGTCGCTCAGTCCGTTAACGTGCCACTCGTCATTGCGGCGGTTGATCGCACAGGAAACATTCTCGCGGTGTATCAGACTCCGGGCGCTGCTGCCACTTCGATTGGGAACTTTGGAGTGACGGTCAACAGCGACGACCTCGCGATTGCCCTCGCGCGCACGGCAGCGATGTTCAGCAACGATCAGGCACCTCTTTCGAGCAGGACAATTCGTTTCATCAGTGGCATCCACTACCCGCCGGGCGTGGCGGACGCTCCGAATGCCGACCTTTATGGCATCGAAAACACGAACCGTGGTTGCTCGTTGAACGTCACTTTCAACTCCGGCATGAGCATCAGCCCTGCGACGCTAATGAACGGGAGCAGTCCCGGACTCGGCATCATCAGCGGGAAGAGCGATGCATCGGACAGCGATCCCAGCGCCGTGAATCCGGGCGGGGTTCCACTCTTCAAGGACGGACATGCTGTCGGTGGAGTTGGCGTAGTCAGTACTTCGCTCGACGCTGCTGAGTACGCCGCGTTTACCGGAGCGACGCAGGCCGGATTCTTGCCCGCTGCATCGCAACTGCCGCCACCCGGCGTTGTCGTCATCGGCGGAATTACCGTTCCCTTCGTAAATCAGACGACCCTGCCTTCGGGGATGAGCGCGGGAATATCCACGGGCTCTTACGTCACGGGGCCGGTCGCGGGCGGCCTTCCTCCTGAAGGAGATCTGGTCGGACCGAACGCAGGTTCGTCTCTTACGCAAGCGGATGTCGCATCAATGATCAGCCAGGCGGTGAGCACGGCCAACCTCACCCGCGCAGTGATTCGTCTTCCTTCGGGATCGCGTACACGCATGACGATCGCAGTATCGGATCTCGATGGCACTATTCTCGCGCTGCACCGTATGCCTGACGCCACGGTATTCAGCATTGACGTCGCAGTGGCGAAGGCACGCAACGTCATTTACTTTAGCGGCGCCAGCACGGCCGACTTGCCGGGCGTTCCGACCGGAACGGCGGTCACAAACCGCACAATCGGATTCGGTGCCCAACCGCTCTTTCCGCCGGGCATCAACAATTCGGCGCAGGGTCCGTTCTTCAATCTATTCCTCAACGACCTGGCACATCCCTGCACTCAAGGGTCGCAGCCTGCGAACGCAAACCAAAATGGAGTGGTCTTTTTTCCAGGAAGTCTCCCGCTCTACAAAAACGGCGTCTTGGTCGGCGGCCTTGGCGTGAGTGGTGACGGCGTCGATCAGGACGATTACGTGACCAACGCCGCTGCCCAGAATTTTGCCGCTCCAGTCGCAATCCGCGCTGACCAGGTAATGATCAATAGCGTGCGACTGCCTTACTTGAAATTTCCCCGCAATCCGACGGATTAATACAATCTCTATTCGCTTTCGAACCCCGTCCTCATGGCTGCATTCCGTGCGGAATACGCAGCCGTTCGCCGCAAAAGACCGTGTTCCAAGGTTCGAGAGAGTAGACACGACGCGACCGAATACCCTTGCCGCTAGCCGCGCCCGCATGCTGTACTAATGGTGCAAGCCCCCCCTTTTCAGGATTTCCATGAGTCTGATTGTCATGAAGTTTGGTGGCACTTCTGTCGGCAGTGCCGAAAGAATTCGTCAGGCCGCGACCATCGCGTCGCAGCACGCCAAGCGCGGACACAAAGTAGTCGTGGTCGTATCGGCTTTGTCCAAGATCACCGACCTCATTCTGAACATCCTCAACTCGGCGCGCCTAGGCAAAGGCGAGGACATGAAGGCAGGCCTCGCGCAACTTCGCCTTCGCCACAAACAAGTACTCCAAGAGTTGTGCCACGGCGAGGCTCGCGAAACCGTGGGCACCGAAGTCGAAGCCACTCTTAGGCGAATCGAGGAATTCTGTTCCGCACTCTTACTTCTCGGCTCCGCGACGCCCCAGGTCATGGACATGGTCTTGCCCCTCGGCGAGCAGATTTCCGCGCGCCTGTTCGCGGCGTGCCTGAGCGAATTGGGCGCCAAGGGCCTCTTCATCGATTCCTCGCGGGTGCTCGTGACCGACGACAAGTTTGGCGACGCCAGCCCCGATATGGATGCAACTCGCGCAAAGTGCTCCGAGGTTCTCGGGCCGGCGCTGCAACAGGGACAGATTCCCGTCGTTATGGGTTACAGCGGCGCCACTCCGAGCGGGCAAGTCACCACGCTTGGCCGCGGTGGTTCCGACTACACTGGCACGATCCTTGGCGCGGCAATGGACGCGAATGAAGTCTGGATCTGGACCGACGTCGATGGCGTCCTCACGGCCGATCCGCGGGTCTGTCCAGATGCCGTTACTCTTCCCGAAATCACGTTCGCCGAAGCGATCGAGCTTTCCTACTACGGTGCGAAGGTCATCCATCGGAAAGCGATCTGGCCAACGATGGAACGCGGCATTCCCGTCTGGATCAAGAATTCCTTCAAGCCCGAAGTGCCCGGCACCAAGATTGTGGAGTCACTTCCGCCGAGCGATCGCCCCGTGAAAGCCGTCACCGCCGTATCGCAGGCATCGCTCGTGACTTTGACCACGCGCCGCGATGTTCATTTCGCCGAGATCTTTGGGCGCTTGTTCCTTCGAATGGGCCATGAACACATCGATGTTCTGTTTTCGACGCAATCCTCATCGGAAGATTCGCTCGGACTGGTTTTGCGCGAGGCCGATACCGAGCGCGTCGTTCATGCTCTCCAGAAACTTTTTCGCACAGAATTGAAACACGGCGTGCTGAACCCAGTCGCAGTTCATCGCGACATTGCGGTCATTGCCGTGCTCGGATCGGGCATGAAAGGTACGTGCGGTATTCTGGGACGCCTGTTCTCGGTGGTCGCCCGTAACAGTGTCAGCGTGATTGCCGTGGCACAGGGAGCCAGCGAACTGAATATCTGCTTCGCCGTTACAGCTTCGCGTGTCGATGACGTGGTCCGCGCGGTTCACCAGGAATTTCTCAGTCCCGGCGCGAGTTCTGCCGCCACGCAATCCGGCGACTGATCTCCGCGAGCTTTATCCTCGTCACCATTATGAAACGTGTTCGAGTCGGCATCGTCGGTTTTGGAACAGTCGGTCGCGCCACTGCCGACATCATTTCCAAACATGCCGACCTCATCGAGCAGCGCAGTGGCGTGCGACTCGCGATCACCGCGGTTTGCCGCCGCTCACCAATCTCAGCAAAAGACGTGCCCGCGGGCGCTCACGCCGTCTATTACTGGAAACAACTCGTGGAGGACCCCGAAGTCGACGTCGTGGTCGAGACGATGGGCGGTACTAATGATGCGCGTCAACTCCTGCGTGCCGCCCTCGAACACGGCAAGCCGGTGGTCACGGCCAACAAGAATCTGCTGGCCGAGTATGGCGATGAGTTCTTCTCCCTTGCCGCCTCCAAGAATCTGCCCATCGGCTTCGAAGCCAGCGTTGCCGGCGGAATCCCCATTCTCCGCGTGATCCACGAATCGACCGCTGGCGATCGCCTGCGCTCGGTTCACGGCATCTTGAACGGCACCGCGAACTACATCCTCACGCAGATGGAAACACGTGGCATCGAGTTCGACCAGGCGCTGGCGGAAGCCCAGAAAGCAGGCTACGCCGAAGCCGATCCGTCGTTCGACATCGATGGTCAAGACGCCCGCGACAAGCTTTGCATTCTCGCGCGCATGGCATTCGAAGGACGATTGACTGTCTCTCGCATTCCGACATACGGGATCCGCCATGTCCGTGCGATCGACATTCACTCTGCCAACCGTCTCGAAAGCACGATCCGCCTGGTCGGATCGGCCGAACAGACCGAGAGCGGCCTCGAAGTCGCTGTTCGCCCCTGGCTCGTGAACCGCCGCTCGATGCTTGCAAAAGTTGAAGGTGTCAACAACGCCGTATTCCTTCTCGGCGACAAGATCGGCACACAGATGTTCTATGGACGAGGCGCGGGAGGGGACGCCACGGGCTCCGCAGTCGTCTCCGATCTAATCGAGATCTCGCGCGACTTTGCGGCAGGTCAGATGAACGCCAAAAACATCTCTGGATTCTTGAACTCGAAAGATCTGGAGCTCTGCACCAACCCAAAGCCCGTAGCCTGGTACTTGCGATTAACGGTAAAAGACCAGCGCGGGATCGTTGCCCGCGTCGCTGAGGTCATCGCTCAGGAAGCCATCAACATTGATTCGCTCGAGCAGGAACCGCACCTCCCCAAGGACCGGGTTTCCTTCGTGATCACTGTGGAACCTGTCTCGGAGCCGGTCATCCGGCGGGCAGCGGAAACCATTAACGCTTTTGACTTTATGGTGGAACCCGTGCTGCTTCTGCGCATGGAGGAATCTTCGTAATCAGTTCTTTGAAGGTCCACGTTACCGATTGTCCTTGACTCACTTGCGCGGAACAGGATACAAAACTTGGAATATCTTCAACGGATATGCTGAGCTTTGGCGCCAATCCGAATCGAATTAGACCCGACAACGGAATCATTCTGCTCGGGACCCTCGTACTTGTACGAGTACTTGTACGATTCGACTGCGGCGGATGATGTAACGCTCAGCCAAGTTTCTGAACGGGCCATCATCCAGCGCAGGATGATGGCCCGTTTGCTTATGGTCTCTAACATGGATGAAGTGCTGTTGATCAAGAGGAAGTGACGCTATGACGAAAACCGGAGCTGAGATTCTCTGGGCCTGCCTGGAACGCGAGAACGTGAGCACCGTGTTCGGCTATCCCGGCGGCGCGATCTTGCCCGCATACGACGCGCTGAAGCACAGCAAGATCCATCACGTGCTCGTTCGGCACGAACAGGGCGCAACCCACATGGCCGACGGCTACGCGCGTGCCTCCGGCGAAGTGGGCGTCGCCGTCGCGACCTCAGGACCGGGCGCTACGAACATGGTCACCGGCATCGCGACAGCAATGCTGGATTCCTCTCCGATCGTCTGCATCACGGGCCAGGTGGGCAGCAAGCTCATCGGCTCCGACGCGTTTCAGGAAACCGACATCACCGGCGTCACGCTTCCGATCACCAAACACAACTACCTCGTCACCCACGCCAACGAAGTTGCGCGCACGATTCGCGAGGCCTTCTACGTCGCGCGCTCTGGACGCCCCGGTCCTGTGCTCGTCGACATCACAAAAGACGCCCAGCAAACATCTTGCGAATTCGATTGGGATGCGGCCAAACCGCAGCTCCCCGGCTACCGGCCCGACCTTTCGCCTGAACAAGCCGAGTACGAACAGGCTCTTGAGTTGATCAAGAACGCCAAGCGGCCCGTGATTCT
>Ga0126381_100000463_pt1 | contig 44780 bp, 41 predicted proteins | sample PanSoiMetPlot_28_FD_96465 | JGI IMG/M metagenome (GOLD analysis project Ga0126381, IMG submission 96465) | Tropical forest soil microbial communities from Panama - MetaG Plot_28 | ecosystem: Environmental > Terrestrial > Soil > Tropical forest > Bulk soil | place: Panama | collected 2016-02-17 | reverse complement strand
GCCGCCCATCCCCCAGGCAGGCCCACTCTGCGGGTACCCACCGCCGCTACCGCCACCGCCGTAGTTAGCGCCAGCGCCCCCGTTCCCCCCTACGGTGCCGTTGTTCCCGCCGCCACCGCCACCGCCACCGCCTGATCCGTGGCTGGCGTCGAATTCTCCGCCGCCGGCACCATTTCCACCATTACTTGAAGTGAGATATCTTCCACCTCCGCCACCACCGCCTGTCCCGACACTCCCGTTCCCGGCACCCGATCCGGCATCGCCGCCACCGCCGCCGTTGCCGCCGCTGCCATTGCCGCCGGCACCGCCATCGTTCGAGCCGTGCTCGGGGAGCCCCCAGCCGAACCGCCACCATTGCCGCCGCCGCCGCCGCCGCCGTCAGTTACTGCACGACCACCACCCCCAGCTGCGCCATCGCCGTTAGGACCCGCTGCGCCACCGCCGCCGGCGCCCGTCCAGGGTTCGAAAGGAACCGCCCCGCCATTTCCACCCGAGAACTTTGTACCACCGGGAGCAACCCCGCTCACAGCAGCACCCCCAGTACCACCATGTTTACATCGCCCGCCCCGCCGCCTTTGGCGCCTACAGATGATGCGCCGAGAGTGGGGCCATTGAACCAAGTATCGCCCCCGCTTACGCCAGGTGCACCGCCGGCACCGACCTGGATCGTTAGGGTGCCGCTAAGCCCACTGATATTGCTAATCTTTGAATAGCCACCACCACCGCCTCCAGAACCCGAAAAACTGCTGGAATTTGGCGTACCGCCACCGCCACCACCACCGACTGTCTCGATCGTGTTGGAATTCGACCAGTCCGCCGGGACCATCCAGGATGTGCCGGAGATAATATAGATTTGCGTCATGTCGGGACCACGAAGCAGTCGGGAGGTGGGGTCCGGCTGCTGCGAACGACAATATGGAGCAAGGTTCTCGGAAATGAGAGAGTGGTGGCCGAAGTGAGCATCACTCAAATCAACGTATGAACACTTCATCAATATAACGGTCACCGGGCATCGCGGTGTCATCGGCAACGAGACGACCCCGCGGGTGGACGTCCAGTGTGGGATCGGCATTGCATATAGCCACCACCTTGCCTGATTGGTCGACGACGCAGCATCGTCCGCTCGGTGGCGTGCAACCCGTGGCTTCAGCGATAGCAGCTCGGCAGGCTGCGTCGTCATAGGGACCGGCGAGCGGCAGCAGCAATACGCTTTCACGCGGTTCAGTGCGCAACTGCGCGAGCTGCGCACTGTGATCAGGGATCACCTTTCGACGAAGAACCTTGCTGTTCGTTGCATAGAAGACTGCGAGGTGGGTAGTTATAGTCATTACTAGGCTTCACCCTATTTCGGCGTGCACGATGATGGTTGAATGCCGCGCGAACGGGACGCTCGCCGAACCCGGCAGACTCAGCGGCGAGGCCCGCTACGTCGTGGTTCCTTGCGTTCGTAAGTCAGCCCAGCCCTTATAGGCCGCTGTGCCGGCGGGTAATGTCAATCGCAACCATACGCCTTGAGCGCCGGACGTGTTGGGCGCGGTCCCAGGGAGCAGGTTGCCCGGGCTCGGCACACCGACGAAGGCGGGTTGGGGTGTGAACGAGCCGACGCCCGACGATGGTGCGGTTTGGCGGTTCGCGGCAGTGCCAGAATCGTTCAGGGCCGTCGTCAATGCCAGATCCAATAGAGCGCCCGACGGCAAGCTCGGCGTCTCGCCCGCGACCTCTATGAGCGCTCCAGTCAGTGCCGTTCCAATATTGTTGTTGACGACGAAAACTTTTTCATAATAGATGCGCTGTGAGCCAGTCGGCGCGTCGGCTGCTGTGTTCGAAAACATGCGAATAACGGCTGTCACTGCATTTGGTGACACCTCGAACAACATTCCCTGAAGAATTTTGTAGGTGGTTGTATTGTCCGGTATTGTACCCCAGTCGCGACTGATTGCGACTAGATCAGTGCCATAACCCGAAGTGGAGATGATCTGTCGAAGTTGGTTTGCCCCAGTACCGCTTTTCGTCCAGATGAATTGTCCGACACCGACACTGGTACCGTCTCCCGACTGCAATTTGAACAACGCCGGGGTCGTGCCGCTGTGATTGGCAGAACCGGCCTGAGCGGTGCGCAGACTCGCGTCGGTTGTGACCGAGCCGGCCGGCAGCACACAATTGTGTGCGGCGAGAGCCACGTCACCGACGGCAACCGTCCCGCCTGGGTTCGGAATCGGACCGTTCGCGGTCGCACCGGACAGTGCGGCATAAAGCAAGCGCTCCAGCGACTGAAATCCTGTAACCCAGGTTTGACCATTCAAGGTCAAAGTCTGGCTCTGAGTGACGCCGGTCGGGTGACGACCATAATATGTTATCTTGGTCGCCGTGTCGCTGGCTGAGGTCGATATTACGTCTACGCTACCAGCCGGGGCGATGTCATAGAATGCGATACGGCGGGTGAAATCGACAGAGCCGCCGTTGATCGCGCCATCTGCCTCAGGCATATTGGCCGAACCGTACACGACGATGTCGGAGGGCAGAACGCTCATTAAAGGCTCCTAATATGCCTATTCACTTTGCTTAAGAAAACAACCTGCTGGGCGGGGCTAAATGGTCCCGATTGCAGTGACTTCTATAATTCGCAGCGAGGACCAATGAGGAAACTCGCTGCACCGATTACAGCCAAAGGCTACTTAGGCGTTTGGACGTGGGCCAAACGGGAGCAGTCGACCGGAGGACTAGCGTCGTGGGCCGAGTGCGGCTTTGAGCCTAAAGGTTATCCGTGCGGGGTTTGTGTTCCTTTGCTGCCTGGCTCAGCAGCACAGGACCATTTGCGGTGGAGAACAGCGGTTCATCCCCCCCGCGACGGGCCACATTCCCAGAATTTCCCGCGCCTCGTTGAGCGTGTAGATCCCATCCTTGACATAACTGCCGAGGATCGTCGCTTGATCCTTGGGATCAGTCGCTCGCGTACTAGACCAAGCGAATTCGAGATCGGCGTGACCCATTCTGGTCTGAATAACGCCGTCGACCAGCCGCTTCACCCAGCCGAGGAAGGGGGCAAGCCCTTCTTCGAGGGCTGCCTCCTGAGCAGTCTCGGCCGTAGCGCGATTGACCTGCGGGGTAAAGGCCGTCGGCGGCAACGAAAATGCGTAGCAGACTATCCGCGCCAGCCACTCGTCGAACTCGTCCTTGTATGGAGCCTCTTTAAAAGCTTGGTATTTGGCGCCGCTTGGACCCCAGACGAGGCGAGTGCGGTTTCCCGTATTTCCGGCGAGGATCGAGTCGAACCATTCCTGAAATTGGCGGATCTGCTCAGGGCTCCACCCGTCTGGTGCATTAAGTAGACCAGGCGGAACATTGCCTTCCGTGAAATGCTCCAGCTGCATCGCTTGACGGCGCAATGCGATATTGACCGTCGTTACGATCTGCTCGACAGGGCTGAAACCGTACGCCTTATGCGGCCGCGGGTTCCGTGGCAGGTAAATCAATTCGTGGCTCGTCAAGAGACGCCATGGTCGCCCGTGGATGATTTGTTCGTAAGCGGGGGCCGGTGGCCGCGGCCGCCGACCAGTGTCGTCCAATAGAACTTTGATCGTCGAGCCATCGACGACATCGAGTCCGATGACATCGCCGCCGCGGTTCCGGCGCAATTCAAAGGCTGCCGCGTCGAGTACGAGGACATCCTCGAGGGCTTCGCGCAGCCAGGTTGCGAATGGTCGTTCTCCATCGGGGCTGCGCCAGAACTCTGTTAACCGGTCAATTCGCGAGGCGGCGTTTGCGTCTGGCGATTTCTCGTTGCGTGACTTGATTGCCCATTCGAGTTTTTCGATCTGATCCTTGCGCGTTTCGACCGCAAGCCGGGTGATGTCGTGACTTTCGGCGAGCGCCCTCAGTTCGCCGGAGCCGATCGCCTCGTAAGAGCGCGGCGTATATATTGTGTTGAAGCCGACCGGATAATCCCAAACGCGTACTTGCTCGCGCTCTGGCGGCACCAAGGGATAACCAGGTGAAAAACTCCCTCGGTCGGGTTGGAATACATCACGAAATCTGGTGAGGTCGTTCTGACCGCCCCAGCCGCCCCAAGTGTATGATGCCAACGAGGTCCGCTTGCCGTCAAGGGCGGGCATCAGCGTAACTCCGTGATATCATAAGCAGAGGGGTCATGGAAACGTCCCTGATTCATCGCAACTGCCTCGCCAGTCCTCTGGTCATTGAAAGCCGACACAGTGGTAAGCGAGGACATCGCCGTCAAGGAATGTCCCGCTAAATGCTACACTAGCAGCCGAGGAGGCAGTCGGCCGTACGAGGGTCGCCGTGGTTTCGTCGAAAGCCGAGCAAACCGGAGAGTTCGGCCAAGGCGAGACGAATGAGATTGTGCAGTGACCACCATTGCCCGCACCGACGGTAACTCGCCCTACACTGTCATTGCCGCCAATCGAGGGTGAAGTCCCACAATCGCTGGGCCCTGAGCTGACCATCGGGGTCGCCCCGGTACTGGTCTGGTGTCCAAGCATACCAAAAGCGGCAGCGCTGCGCGGTGTAATCGACATTATTCGGAAATTGCTGCCGTCGAATTGCAGCGCCAGAAATTCATAATTGATCGCGGCGAGCGTTACTGAGTTCCCGGCAGTGCCGGTCGCCCCCGCCGGGTAAAGGATGCGTCCGCCCGAGGCGCCGTTTACCTGGACGGTCACAGTCTTGCCGTTGTCGGTCGCGAAACCCATCGTCCAGCCCGCTCCGATTGCCGTCGTCACCGGCAACGTCACCGTCAGAGACGAGGTTGGAGCGTTGTAGCTGGACAGTGCATTGCCATTGTCGTTTTGCGAAGCGGCATAGGTGCTGATCGGCGGAAAGCTCCAACGATTGATCCCCGGCGCGCTGCCTGTAATACCCATCAAGGCAGCGGTTGCGGGTGTCGCCTGAATAATGCGGAAATTGCCGCCGTCGAATTGCAGAACGATAAGTTCGTAGTTTGTCCCGGCAAGCGAGGCGGAAGTCGTGGTTGCTCCACTGCCAGGGTATAGGATGCGTCCCCCGGAGGTGGAATTGACTTGCACTGAGGCGGTCTTATTGCCGTCGGTCAAGATACCGATCGTCCATCCCATCGGGACGGACGACGTCGGCGGGAGCGTTACAGCTAGATAAGGGGCGGGACTGTTGAGGCTCGACACCACATTGTCATTGTCGGCGACGGTAGCCGAGTAAGAGCTAGTCGTGGGAAAACTCCAGCGGCTAATTCCACCGGTGCCGACCATCCCGATCGCCTGGGCTGTCGATGGTGTTGCTTCGAGAATGCGGAAGATACCGTTGCCGTCGTACTGCAGCACCATGAACTCGTAAGCGCCCTGGCTGGTGTTGGCCATCGTCAATGACGTCTGCGATCCGCCCGAACCAGGCCATACGATGTGGCCGCCAGCGATGTTATTCACCTGAACTGTCAGACTTTTATTGTTGTCAGTAGCGAAGCCCATGGACCAGCCGTCAGGAAGCCCGTTTGTCGGAGGCAGCGTAACCGTCAAACCCGCCGAGCTGTTGTAGCTCGACAGGACATTGCCGTTGTCGCCGAGCCCCGCAGCATACCCGGAGCTGGCCGGGAAAAGCCAGTTGCTTGGCCAGGGAGGCGGTTCGAAGCCGTTTGCCAAGCGCGTATTTCGCGTCGACGATACGATGCGGAAGTTGCTTCCGTCGGATTGCAGCCGCACAAACTCATAATTCCCAGCGCCCAGCGTCATTGTTCCAATGCTTCTGCCGCCTGAGACGATCGAGCCGGTGGTGGCGGCGATTGTCATGCCCTTGCCGTTGTCGGAAGCAAATCCCATGCTCCACCCGGCATTGACGCTAGCAATCGCAGGCAGGGTCACTGACATGGACGCGCCGGGCGCATTGTAGCTCGAGAGGTTGAGACCATCATCTATCGGCGCCGCGACGTAGGACCCGGTTGTTGGAAATAGCCAACTGTCTCTTGATCCCGTGCCGATCACCGAGATTCCAGTCGAGAGCGGGCCATAATTAACCGTTGCACCGCCATAATTGGGGTTGATCAGCACATTGCCGACGCTAGATGTTGTATTCACCGCCGTGACGTAGGGTGATACGAAGGTATTGAGCCCATTGTGATTGAAGGTTATCGACAAGCACGTCGGGGACACTTCGAGATCAAGAGCAAGGAAGGTGTTGCTGAAATTGTAACCATTCTCCAAAACTACGCCGCGGCCGCCCGTGCCCTCTGCCGTACCTGCCCCGGATATCCGGGAAAACTGAACCTGCTCGAATGCCAGGCCGGCCCCTCCGCCCGCCGCCACACAAACCGCGTAAACGTCACTGTCGAGCAGGTAGTTGAACTGACATCCTCCGCTTGCGGGGGCGGTGCTGGCGTTGTTGACGACCAGATGGTCTATCTTCGCCGAATTATGAGCATCGGTAAAATCGCTTGTTCCGAGCACGACTACGTATTCAGGGGTATTGCCGTTGACGAATAAGGTTCCCTCTTCTTTGAAATAAAAGCACCCTGTCGGGCTGCCCGGCGTACCGCCGCCACATTGGATCTGCAGCACCGGGCCGGACGGAATCGTGCGGCCGTCGATCACCGCGCCGTCCGAGATCAGTCGAAATCCGTTCGTGGCCTGGTTGGCGTAGTCTATGATCAATCGCGAGGTGACCTTGTAAATCCCGGCCGGAATGCGCATCGGCCAACCATTGGCAACGGCAACTGAAATAGTGTTCTCTATGGCGTCCGTGTCGTCATGGTTCCCGTCGCCGGTGGCCCCATTGCAACGTACGTCAATCCACGGGTGTCCAGAGCACATGGCCACGTCGCCTTTAAGGATGGATGGACCCGTGATGTTAAGAGATGAGCCGTTGATTGTCTGGGCTGCCGTCGGCAGCGTCACACCGAGACCGAACGCAAACGCCGCCATTCGCAAGACAGTCAGGGTGATCGACTGTCCGGCCTCCGGTCGTCGGTGAGAGAGGCCGAGCCCACTCGTCAGTCTCGCCATCACGGACTGTTACTCCGGTCGGTTAGGGTACTTCGAATACGAGTGATGCGGAGCACTCGTCGCATATTGGATAAGCGAATTTTTGCGATGCGACGCGACAGACCAGTCTCCGCGAGCAATATAACCGTCGTCGTGACGAACCAGATGCCAAGAGCAGCGGCAATCGTCGGCGGAATTGTCATGGCGAGATCTAAGACAAATGTTGGGATCGGCACGGAATCACCATCTTCGAGCCGCAAAGGATTGACCCGTCGAGCTGGCATAGAGGCTGACAGGGCCCGCCGGCTTGTAGCCGGATGGCGTGATGAAGACGGCACCCGGGGCGATCGGGATCGATCCTCCGCCGGCGCTCGCCACCCCGACATCAGAAACATAAAGGGTGGCAGAAGAGCTGTTCGCCACTAGAAAGCCGTTGACCGGAACCACGCCGGCAAACAGCGTCTGGGCCATCCCTCCGGTCATTACGGTGCCGCTGCCGTCTACTGCAGGACTACCGGTGGCGTTGATCACCGGGAGAGGCGACGTCGGGCCGACCGGCGTTGCAATGCCGCCGGCGATTGTCGCCGGCGCATGAACTGGCACGAGGTTGCCTGTGGCGTCGGCCTGCGTCGAAATTGATTGGGTCGTCGTATTGGCGTCCTTGACGAGCAGGGTCAATGACCGCTCCTTCCGGATAATGATCAGCAAAACAGGTTCATGAATCTCGGTTGGCACTATTCGCCAGCTGCCTGCTCAGCTCACGATGCACCTCGTAAATTCCTTCTCCGGGCATTGGTTCGACTAGGAGAGCGGTCAATGCCCAAACCAGTGCGTCGACCCGATCCGGGGAGCAGCCGGCGGACCGGATCGAAAGATTGCCATGCGCATCGGCGGTAAAGGCGCACATCTGATCCTCAAGTTCCGGGAACACACCGAGGTGATGCACCCGGCCTTGCTCGTACAGCGCCGCGACTGGCTCTGCGCGAGCGACCTTTCCGCGGGAGGCTCGTACCGCAGCGAATGGTGCGTTCGGCTCGATCATTCGCAATGTCGCTTCAATCATGTCGCCGCCATTGTTCACCTCGGCTACGATCCGATCGGCCCCGTGCGCCCGATAGACGGAAACGGCCGTCTTGGCCCATTCCATGGGCCGATAGCGGCCCGAAGCGTCGGCGAGCACCCAACCACGGGCGTCGGCATCCTTGCCGGCGACAATGATTCCGGTTTCGTCAGCCCTCTCGGTCGAACTTGCGGCTGGATCGATTCCGACGACGACTCGGATCAGCGGCGGAGCTGTGCTGGCCCGCAGCCCTTCCAACATGCCGCGGTTCCACAAGGCACCAGGAACATCCTCAAGGAGTTCTGCTTCTAGTTCCTGGCGACCCAACCGAGTTCCCCGGTACTTACGAATTATCTGTTCAAAAAAAGCGGGTGCGAGATTGGCGCGGTTCTCGTAAGTGGCCCCTCGTGTGATGATGACCGTAGGGTCCGCAATGAGCCTGCGAAGTAGCTTTGTTGCGCGCGGCGTGGTCGTCACCACGACGCGCGGGTCAGTCCCTAGGCGCAGCCCGAACATGAGCATGTCCCAAGCTTCTGGATGGCGCCAGCTGGCAAGCTCGTCGCACCAAGCCGCGTCATGCTGCGGTCCGCGAAGGCGTTCGGGTTCGTCCGCGCTGAAGAGAGTGGCGGTAGCTCCATTGGGCCAAGTCAGGCGGCGCTTCGAGGGCTCATAACGCGGCCGCTCCCAGGGCGGCGAAATAGCCAGTATGCCGCTTTCGCCTTCGACCATGACATCGCGGGCATCGCCGGCTGTCGGCGCTACGAGTGCGAGACGACGCGCGGTTCGTGCCGTCACCCTAGCGCGGATCATTTCTGCCCCCGTCCGCGTCTTTCCAAAGCCGCGGCCCGCAAGTACCAGCCAGACCCGCCACTCTCCGTCGGGTGACAACTGGTTAGGACGAGCCCAGAACGGCCATTCGTGGAGGAGCGAACGCGCTTCCGCAGCTGTCAACGCGCCGATCAACTCATCCCTCTGAAACTCCCCTCCCGAACCAAGCAAAGTGGGACCCAAGCGCCTCGCGCCCATCGTCTACGGAACCCTTCGGTTTTGCCTTCTGGCGCCGCGCTACCGGCGCGAACGTCGGGATGCCGGGTGGCTCGCACCGAGCGCACTCTTGTCTTCGCCGCTTGACGTGATCTTGCTCCGGCACCGAAGTCGGTCTGGCACGTAGCCGCGCGAAGCCGCGCCGCTCAGCAGAGGAGCCGCAACGCGGCAGGACCGGCCGGGGCCGTCCATTCTGTCACGCTGCCGATGGCGAGGATGATCCGATCGGCCACTCTTGCCAGCTTAACGCAACTATACCAGCTCAATCCGGAATTGTCAATATATAAATGTCTCTTCAGCAATTTTTGGGGCTCGCGAAATGGGCTTCGAGCGCTCCCAAGGAGGCGATGAGGATACCCGAAGCCGCCTCCTGGCTCACCCTCCGCCCATTCCAGCCCTGCCCCAGGGCCCACTCCTTGAGCGACTGCTGCCAACCTAGAACGTGCCATACACATGAACCTCCGGCCGAACCGAGGCCGCCCACCGCGAGGATAGCGCGCCACACTGCCTTACGCGCGTTCTCGATGCGCGAGCCAAGCTCATCCGCGGACCTAAAGCCAGTTTGGTTGCCCGTCCTTGGGCGCGAAATGTCGAAAGCGGCTAGCGGATCAAGTTGAGCGACTGCGAAGCAATCACGAAAATCTTCTCCGGCCTGCCGCATCCCCGGCGTAATCGTGCCCCGTCTTTCCATCGCTGCCAGGGTATCGATAGAGCGATAGGGTCGGCCAGGGCGGCCGGCGGTGTCGCTGATTGTCCGCTCGAGGCGCTCGACTGCGCCATGGTTGCCCCGCTCTGGCGTTGGGGCGTTATCTCCGCCTTCCCGAGTTGGTGGCCTGCGCCGAGGATGATTACGCGCCATAATCGGTCTCCCCGAACAAATCAAGAACATATTGGTCAAGGAAACTCGCGCACCGCTTGTTCCATTCGTCTCAGGAACTGTTGGGTCGGCTCTTCTCGCCGTCGCGCGCGCCGGCCTCCGACGGCGCTTGCCAAGGCTTCGACTTCGCGCAGCCGGTCAGTCTCAGCCTTGCTACCGGACACGATATAACAAACAGAATGGTGGTGCGGGCAATAAGACGAGGAGGCCCGCCGCGCGGCCCCGCAAGAGCGCTGTCCGTCCGGTTCATCGATCATATAGGCGCAACCGAGGTCATCCTCAAAATCCTCGGTCAACGGACACGAAAGAAGCTTTCTCATGTCAATCCGATTATTCACATTTGGCTTGTCAGTAATGCACCGGTATGTTAGGGATTCATCGTTGCAGTGTCAACAAATGAAAATTGTGAAGGGCGCATTATGGACGGCTCCTGGTTCAACCAAGCCCTGGTACGCGTCGGCGCGTCCCAGGCGGATCTTGCCCGCCATCTCCGTCTGGCTCCTTCAGCCGTATCCCGAATGCTCAAAGGAGACCGCCAAATGAAGCCGTTGGAGGTGGTCCATGTTGCGGCTTTTCTCCATGTGCCGGAAGACGAGGTCTTACGTCATGCCATCGACACTACGGCCCGTCCTCCGGCGGGCGAGGCGCCACGAGCCGGACGAGGTCGCCCACCCTCCGTCGGGCCTGCTACCCCCACCGCATCGTCCTCTCGAACGCTTCCAGAATCAGATCGCATCCCAATCCGCAGTGGTGCGCGTGGCGGCACGGACCAGGAAATGTTTCTCGAAGACGGTCCGATTGGATACACCCCGCGGCCCGCAAACCTGAGCGGGGTACGTTCGGCCTATGCGATTTATATGGTAGGCGACAGCATGGAGCCACGCTACGAGCCGGGCTGGCTATTGCATGTCAATCCGTTTAAGCCGCCAATCCGCGGCCGAGATGTAGTCGTGTACAAGGAGGGACAGGCGGTATTGATAAAGCAGTTCGTGGGGTGGGAGGGAGATACACTTGTCCTCCGGCAGTTCAACCCTCCAGCCACGCTGAACATCCCGCGCGACCAAGTCCGCGAATGTCACCTTGTCGTCGGCGCCGATCAGGAAGGGTGAGTCGCGGCGGCAAACTCGTGGAACCCAGGCCCGCCCAACCGTTCGTCAGACGAGGGTCTCGGCTGCTTCAGAACCCGGGTGGCTGATCGTCCGGTAAGGAGTGGGGCGAGGCTTGCGGCAAACTTTCTTCTGTTCCGTGGCGTTCGCCCTCGGTACCCGTCGGCTCGAGGTCGGCCGGGGTTGTCGGCCGTGGCGGACCCCCGTGTGAATTGGCTTCGCCGTTGGCATTCATAACGCGGAAATAGTGCTCCGCGTGCTGATAGAGATTCTCGGCCGCGATCCGATCTCCGCTTGCAGCTGCCTCACGAGCCAGCGCAACGTAGCGTTCAAACACTTGGTACGCATTGCCACGTATCTTTACGTTCGGGCCGTTGCTGTCAAAAGTCTGGATCCGGTGAGGCATCCGCGGACGATGGTGCGGGTTGTTCCCGTTGTTGCGGCCGCGCGAGCGTTTGTTTGGTCCTGGTCTCATGACACCTGTCTAATCGCGATGGATATCATCGGACCTTTGTCCGGCAGGAGCATTCCCCTAGCCCCTTCCCGAGCGGCTCAGCATGGCTATTGCCTTTTCCGGCCGCGACACCAAGCCCCGAGCACAGCTAGCCTAGACGCGACCGAACCGTATTCCAACCTTTTTCTGCCTTCACCCGCCATACAATGCCACACGCGCGATCACGCATCGAGCGATACCGGCAAGATCCCTCTGAATTTCCTCTACCTGCAAGCCGTTAACCTTCATAAAAATGGCGACCGTATCTGCCTGACCTGCTCCGACTTCGGTAACGACGATCCCGTGAGGGAACAGAAGCCTCGGTGCCGCTTCGGCTATTTTCCGGTACGGGCAAAAACCGTCCTCTCCGCCGTCGAGAGCCCGCCACGGGTCGTAATATGCGACTTCGCGAGGCAGCAGCGAGAGTGCTTTTGTCGCAATGTAGGGCGGATTTGATACAATTATGTCGAACCGCCTCGCCACTGAATTTGTCCAATCCCCGACAAAGAAGTGCGCCCGATCGGCAAAGCCAAGCAAGACAGAATTGCGAACCGCGGTCCTCACCGCGCCCTCGGCGATATCAACACCAATCCCGCTCGCATTCGGAAATTCCGAGAGGAGAGCGAGCAGGATGCATCCCGAGCCGGTGCCTAGATCGAGAAAGACAAGAGGCCTGTCCCGATCGAGGTGCCGGTTTAACACGGCCTCGACGACCGTTTCCGTTTCGGGCCGGGGGTCGAGAGTGTCGGTGGACAAAACAAACTCCAACCCCCAAAACGCGCGCCTTTCGAGCAAGCGGCTCAAGGGCTCACCGGCGGCCATTCGGTCCAACAACGCCCGCACCCGGTTGGTTTGCTCTTCGTTTACGGCGTGATCCGGGTGACCGAAAAGCTCGGTTTGTGATATCGCGAGCGCCTCGGCGATCAATCGGCGAGCCTGGCGCCGGGGGTCTACGAGCCCTACAGCGGATAACCGCGCCGCGGCTTCCGTGACCAGCCAACCGCGTGTCTCCATCAACGTGTTTCGACCGCAGCCAACCGAGCGGCCTGATCCTGAGCCAGAATCGCGTCGATGATTTCGTCCAGCGCCTCCCCGGTCATCACCCTGTCGACTTTATATAGAGTGAGGTTGATCCGGTGGTCGGTAACTCTGCCCTGAGGGAAATTGTAGGTTCGGATTCGCTCTGATCGATCGCCGCTGCCGACCTGGCTTTTGCGCTCTGCAGCACGTGCGCTGTCTCGCGCCCGCCGCTCCGTGTCATAGAGGCGTGAGCGGAGCACCTTTAGCGCCTTGGCCTTATTCTTGTGCTGCGATTTCTCGTCCTGCTGGATAACGACCAGTCCGGTCGGAATATGCGTAATTCGCACGGCACTGTCGGTCGTATTCACCGATTGCCCACCGGGTCCGCTCGCCCGAAAGACGTCAATGCGCAAGTCCCTCTCGTCGATGCGGACGTCAACGTCCTCCGCTTCCGGAAGCACCGCGACGGTCGCGGCAGAGGTGTGGATACGACCACTCGCTTCGGTTTCGGGTACCCGCTGGACCCGGTGAACACCCGACTCGAATTTCAGCCGGGCGAACACGTCTTGACCGCTGATCAAGGCACTAGCCTCCTTGAACCCCCCGAGCCCCGTTTCGGACAGGTCAAGGATTTCGAACCGCCATCCCCGCAATGCAGCATATCTTTGGTACATTCGAAACAGCTCGGCTGCAAACAAGGCTGCCTCATGTCCGCCAGTACCCGCGCGCACTTCGAGTATCGCATTACGCTCGTCGTCGAAATCCTTTGGCAACAAAGCCAACTTGACTTGCTGCTCAAGGCCAGGAATCCGGTGGCGCAAGCTGCGCAGCTCGTCCTCAGCGAGCTGCCGCAACTCTGCATCTTCGCCGGTCTCGGCGATGTCGGCCAGCGAAGATGCCTCGTCGCGAGCGCGCTTGAGGGCGTCGATGTCTTCCACGATGGGGCTCAGTTCGGTGTATTCCTTCGACAACTTGGCGAACTCGACGCCGCTCAACCCACTGGCGGCGAGGGCTTCGCGCAGCTCAGAATGCCGGCGGGTCAGCTGCTCCAGGTGAGCTTCGAACGAGCGGTCCATGAGGGAGCCTAGTTGTACAATGCCTCGAGCCGCGCCCGCAATTCGCTCAACTGCAGATCCATCGGCACCTCTACCTGTTCGCCGCTGTCGAGATCGCGCAACGCGACGACATTGCGTGCGATCTCGTCCTCTCCGATCAGCACCGCTGCACGAGCGTTGACGCGGTCAGCCCGCCGCATGCGACGAGCAAGGTTACCGGAGTAGCCGAGATCGACGGCGCAGCCATTGTTTCTGAGCGCTTCGGCGAGCGTTAGTGCCACCGCTTCTCCGACCTCCCCGATCGGCACCACGGCGATCGGACGCGGCGGCCCCGGCGGCTCGTCAATCAGCATTGCAAGGCGCTCGATCCCCGCAGCCCAGCCCACCCCCGGCGTTGATGGGCCCCCCATTACCTCAACAAGTCCGTCGTAGCGTCCGCCGCCGATGACCGTCCCTTGAGCGCCCAGTTCCGAGGTCACGAACTCGAATGCCGTGTGGCTGTAGTAATCGAGCCCGCGGACGAGGCGTGGATTGAGCCGGTAGGCGATCCCTATGCGATCGAGGCCGTCACACACCCGTGCAAAAAAATCGCGCGAGCGAGCGTTTAAATAATCGTCGAACGAAGGAGCTTCCAGGCTCACGCGACGGTCGGATTCGTTTTTCGAATCGAAGATGCGCAACGGATTGCGTTCGAGCCGGTGGCGGCTGTCCTCGGACAACTCCAACACGCGGGCCGCAAAGTGCGAGACCAGCGCTGTGCGATACGCCGCTCGGCTGTCCGGGTCGCCCAAGGTGTTGAGCTCGAGCACGGTTTTCTGGCGTATCCCGAGCGCATCAAGAATTCGACTGCCAAGCGCGATCACCTCGATATCGGCTTGTGGCTGCGCAATCCCGATCAGCTCGACGCCGATCTGATGGAATTGCCGCAAGCGTCCCTTCTGCGGCCGCTCGTAACGGAACATCGGCCCGCTGTAGAAGACCTTCAGAGGCGTGTTCCGGATCATGCCCTCCGAAAGCACAGCCCGGACGACCCCGGCCGTGTTCTCCGGCCGCAGCGTGATTTCCTCGCCGCCGCGATCGACAAAGCTGTACATCTCCTTCGTGACGATGTCGCTGGTCTCGCCGATCGGTCGACTGAAGACTTCAGTGAACTCGAAGATCGGGGTTGCCATCTCGGCAAAGCCATACAGCTCGGCGCTAGCGCGCGCGACCTCCACCACCCGACGATGGCGTCGTGCTGCCTCCGGGAGCAGGTCTTGAGTGCCGCGAACCGGTCGCAACGGGCGCATGCGAAATTTCTCCAGCGAAAGCCCTCCTTACGGCAGGGGCAGTTCGTCACCAGCGACAAGATGTTGGTTGGCTATGAGCGCCACAAGAGGTATTGCGCAGCCGCTCCAACCGATTGTTCACTCGAAGCTCCGATATCTTGGACCCGATGAACTCGACTGTCACCACAACCGATGCCGCGGCAAGAGCGCGTACCGTTGATTGGCTGACCGCGTGGGATTCGCATGGCACGCACCGCACCGGGACCGACGGCGACGAAGCGGGCGCGCGGTGGCTCGCCGATGAGGTTTCGTCCCTTGGTGTCGAGGTCACCTCGGAGGCGTTTGGTCTGGACCGCCTCGATCCGGTTGCATGTTATCTGGAGTTGGGCGGCGAGCGAATTCCGGCGGTTCCGGTATTTGATGCGCCGACCACCGATGCCGACGGCATTACCGGTCCCCTCGGTTTCTGCGGCGGAGGGGGCCGGGCCATTCTCATTGCCGAGCTGACACCTCGATCGGTCTACAGCGGAGAATACGAAAAGCTCCGCCGCGGTACCCCGCACCGTGCATTGGTAATCGTTTGCTCTGGCGAAGCGCCCGGCATGGGTCTTCTGAATGCTGAACATTTCCGCGACCCGTACGGCGCCCCAGCGATCCATGTGCCGAGTGACGTCAGAGAGCGAGTGCTCGAGGCTGCTGCCCGCAATACGACTGGCCGCGTAGTGGCCTACAACCGATACATGCAGACAATCGCTCGCAATATAGTCGTCCCGCTTCGCGGCCGGGGCGGTTCGTCTTCCACGGTCGTGGTGATGACTCCGCGCAGCTCGTGGTGGCAATCTACTTCCGAGCGAGGTGGTAGCGTCGTTTGCTGGCTGGAAGCGTTACGCGCACTGCTCAAGGCGCCGCCCTCATGCGATGTGATATTCACGGCTAATAGCGGTCATGAGCTCGGACACCTCGGTCTCGACGACTTTATGGCCCGGCGCCCCCGCTGGAAACGCCCGATCTCCGAAGGTGGCGCTACCTGGGTGCATTTCGGCGCGAATATCGGTGCCGCGGGCGGCGAACTGTTGCTGCAATCGGCCAGCGAGGATTTGCGCGACTTGGCCCTAAGCCAACTGACGCGTGTTGCTCAAATTCCGGACCTGATAGCGCCCATTTCGACGGTACCGAGCGGTGAAACCCGCGACATTCATCGCGCGGGTGGCTGCTATGTCACCTTGGTCGGAAGCAACCCGCTCTTTCACCTGCCGCAAGATCGCTGGCCACAGGCCGTTGACGCCGATGTAGTTGCGAGGATCGCGACCGCCGCGGCCGCATTGGTCGTGGCTGTCACACGTTGAGCCGGGATCCCACTCAGGAGGTCTGGCCGAAATCGCGGTTCAGGCGCGGTCGAAAGCCGGCATCACCTTCTTGGCGAACCACCTGAGTTGCTCCTTGAATTCCGCCGGCGGAAGCCCTTCAGCCCAGTGGATCATGAAATCCTCCAGCCCCGGATACTTCGCCTCGATCGATCGGATTCCTTCGATGATCTGAGACGGCGGGCCACAGAACCAGGCCTTCTGCTGCACGCCATCGCGCAGCGACGGCACCCTGGCCGGTGCGCCAGGAGTTCCCCAGGTCCGGCCCTCTTCATCGGCATAGCGGACGAAGCCAAACGGCGCGAACCATTTGTAGCGCTCGTCGTGCGAGGGCTCGACGCGTCGGATCGCCTCTTCCCTGCTGTCGGCAAGGTATACGCCTGCCCCCCAAATCATGTCTTGACCGAGCTGTGTAGCGCGCCCATGCCGTAAACAGGCGGCATGAAAAGCACGAACGACGTCGTCGAGAATTTTCTCGCCGTTCAAAGTAACCATCGCCTTCAGGCCGTATTTAGCCATCATATCGATAGTCCTACCGCTCGCTATCGGCATCCAGATCTCGACTGGCAAATGTTTCGGTCGTGGTACCATCGTAATTTCCTGAAGCTGATACCCGCGATAAGAGATCGATGGCGGGCATTCGTAAAATTTACCCTTGTGATGGAAGGCTTCATCGTTAAAGCATTTAATAAGAATTTGAAGCTGTTCCTCGAACAGCTCACGATTGGCCTCGGCATCCAGGAGAGGCGCCCCAAAGGTCTCGACTTCGCGCGTGTGATACCCGCGGCCAACTCCCATTATGATACGGCCATCGGTGACGATGTCCGCCATAGCATAGTCCTCGGCCAGCCGGATCGGGTGCCACATCGGGAGAATATTGAATGCGCAACCGAATTTTAGGCGCCGCGTTTGGGTGGCCAGCCACAGGCCGAGCTGGATCAGGTTTGGTAGGCATTCATATCCTTCGCGCTGAAAATGGTGCTCGGCCGTCCAGAACGCGTAATAGCCTAGCTCGTCCATCTCGCGGGCTACATCGCGGGCCGTCCAGAATACTTCGCTCAGCCGCTCGTTCGTATATCGTCGGTCGTTCGCGGGTGTGCCCTGAAGGCCGATATCGTCCAGCTCGATCTGGCCGACATAGAGAGCGTGAAATCTTCTGATCATTGGTTAGTCGACCTCCATCGTCTGCGAACCAGGGACCCGCGGCATTCCCCCGACGGTACTGTTCGGCATCCTCGACAGCGAACGCTTTTACCGAAAGATCATTGCAATGGGTGGCGCCCACGCGTAGGGGTAATTTGGGGTATTGCCGTATGCAGGCGGACCGGAAAAATAACTCGGAACGTACGGAGATCGGGCTGATTTCGGCTCCTCCACGGGTTTGCTGATGCTACCGATACGAGGAGCGGGATAACCGCCCCGGGGGCGAGCGATGCCCAACCTCAGGACCAACAAGCGGCCGGTGCCACCTTTGCGTCTTTTCGAGGGCGGTGCGGCGGTCCTCCGGGTGAGACGCGGCACTCATTGACCGCTCCCCGGACGGACCTAGCTTTTTGAGCGCCGACGTGCTGCGATCGGGGGCGAGGTGAGGACGGGGCTTCTCTTGCGACAGGTGAGGTCTCGGTCGATCCATTACCGACGAAGCAGGGTCCGACATCTGTCGCCCGCCCGCCTCACCCGGGGCGCTCCGCAGTGACGGCGGGAGCGGCGCTCGTGCCGCGGGTTCGTCTTCGGTCAAAGCCTCTGATCCCGAGACGGGCAGCGCCAGGGCTGCAATCGTCGTCAAGACGATCCCTGTGCGCTCGTTTCGCAGATTACCCTCGAAACAATTCAATCCGCTCGCCGACGATCGTTCATGCGCTGACACTCCGTTCCTCAATGGTACGGATCTGCGGCGTCACGCAGTCCATCTCCGAAGAAATTGAAGGCCAAGACAGTGATGACGACACAGGCGACCGGAAACATGAGCCAAGGGTATAGCGCTACGACATTGATATTTTGGGCTTCGTTGAGCAGCACTCCCCAACTCGTCATCGGCGGCCGCAGCCCGAGGCCGAGAAAAGAGAGAGCGGTCTCACCAAGGATCATGCCTGGGATCATCAGGGTGGCCGAGGCGATCAGGTGACTCATAAAACTTGGTAGCAGATGCCGGCCAATGATTCGCGCGGGCTTAGCGCCCATCAAGACCGCCGCGGTGCAGAAGTCCTCTTCGCGCAAGGACAGCAGCTTCGAGCGTACTGCACGGGCGAGGTGGGTCCATTCAATCATCCCGAGGATCAGGGTGATACCGAGATAGACGAGGATGGGGCTCCAACTCACCGGCAAGATCGCCGACAACGCCATCCACAGCGGCAAGTGCGGAAACGATTGGATCACCTCGATCCCACGTTGGATCAGGATGTCGGTCCACCCGCCGTAATACCCGGCAATTCCGCCGATCAGAATGCCGAGCGTAAAGCTGACAGCCACGCCAAGCAGCCCGACGGTCAGCGATATGCGCGCGCCGTAGATCATTCGCGATAAGAGATCGCGACCCAGTCGATCAGTCCCGGCCAGAAAGAGATGCCCTCCCTTGGCCGGACAAAAGAGGTGCAGATCCCCCGGAAACAACCCCCAGAAGCGATATTCACTACCACGGCAGAAGAAGCGGATCGGTTCCCTTTTGCCGTTGCTCGTATAGACACGCTCCAAGGTGTTCATGTCGAGCCGGTAATCAAAGCCATAAACAAATGGGGCTACCAATCGGCCATTATCGAAGATCCGGATCCGCTGTGGCGGAGCGTAAATGAAATCGGTGTTGCGGGCGTCCAAGTCATAGGGAGCGAGGAACTCACAAATCAAGATCGACGCATACATCACCAAAAGGATCACGCCGGACAGAACGGCAATCCGATGGCGGCGCAGCTTCCACCAAACCATTCGCCACTCGGACGCCATATAAAAGCGCTCCTGCGCTGGCGTCATCCTCTCGACTGAATGAGGGTCGAACGGTGCGTCGGAAACATAGTGGGGCAATCGGTCGGCGAGCGGCATCGCCGGGGTGTCAGGACGGTCCCGGGGGACGCCGCCTGCAAAGGTCATCTCGCTCATTGGTGCCTCCCCGCCTGCAGTCGGATACGCGGATCAAGCACTGCTAGCGCGAGATCGGAAATGAAAACGCCAATAACCGTCAGGAATGCCATGAACATCAGGAACGAGCCGGCGAGGTACATGTCTTGACTACGTAAGGCCTCAAGCAACATCGGTCCTGTTGTCGGCAAGGACATCACTACAGAGACAATCGCGGCACCGGAAATAACATGCGGCAGCAGCGACCCGATATCGGAAATAAATGGATTAAGGGCCATCCGCAAAGGATATTTGAATAGCAGCTTGAACGGGTGGAGACCTTTTGCTCGGGCGGTTACGACATACTGCTTCTGCAGCTCATCGAGCAAATTGGCACGTAGCCGCCGAATCATGCTCGCTGTTCCCGCCGTGCCGATAACGATAACCGGGATCCAGAGATGAGCAGCCACCGACAGGGCCTTATCTAAGCTCCACGGCTGATTGATGTATTTCGGATCCGTTAGCCCGCCAATCGAGATTCCGAAATATACATTAGCCAAATACAGCAAAACGAGCGCCAGCAGAAAACTTGGCGTCGCCAATCCGAGAAATCCAAGCAGGGTCAAAACATGGTCCGTCCAACTGTATTGGTGAGTAGCGGAATAGACCCCGATTGGGAAGGCAACAATATAAGTGAACAAGATCGTCGTGAAGGACACAATGAACGTCATCAACAATCGATCGCCAACGACTTGGTTGACCGGTAGATTGTATGCAAAAGAATAGCCCATGTCCCCGTGGAGGAGCCCGCCGGCCCAGAATACGTACTGCTCCCAAAGCGGACGATCGAAACCGTATTGTGCCTTCAAGAAATTGATTTTCGCAAGATCTGCGGCTTCTCCAGAGCTCTGCAGTTCAGCAATATAGGTTGAAAAGTAATCACCGGACGGCAAGTTGATAATCGTGAATATTACTATACTAATCGCGATCAATGTCGGGATCATGATCAAAATCCGGCGCACGAGATAGCTGAGCATTTCGCTCTCGGAGCTACCGGGGTGTCGGCGGTGAGCTATCTACTGCCGCCGATTTCGCCGGTGGTTCGGAAAGATCGAACCAGAACCCGTCCGGCTTGTAGATACCAAAATAGGATCCAGGATCCCAATTATAGATCCCCTGCTCGGGGATGTTGCGAAGTCTGTCATTGACCACTACAGGTTGTAGTACTCCTGTGACGGTTCCAATCGAAAAAACCTCGTCGGCCCAGATCTGAAGCATTTCGCGCCAGATGCGGGTGTGCTCCTCTTCAGAAACCGCGGCGAGCCACCTTTCATAAAGCTCCATCAGTCGGACGGCGGACGGCAGGTCTGGAGGCTCGCCCGCCTCGCCTTTGGTTTCGTGATACTGACCCCATTTGGGCCATTCTAATTGCTGCTGAGAAGTGGGTGCGAATTCCCATGGCGACATCGCCGCGGTTGCCAAGCCGTTCTCGATCCCCTTATCGATAGACATCAGCGTCTCACCGGAGAACACCCTCCGCCGGAACAGGGTCAACTGTGAAGGTTTGGCGAAGAGTTTGATTCCGATACGACGCCAGGAATCACGAATTAACTCGAGCACGTCCGATTGTTCTGTCGACTCTCCCGAGTTCTCTACTATGATCTCGATCGGTCTTCCGTCCGGAAGCTGACGGATACCGTCGCTACCCTTGGCGAGCCCGATAAGGTCGAGGAGACGGTTCGCCTCGGCCGGGTCGAAGCGCCCCCAAGCCGAACGAAACTGAGGTTCATAGAGCGGGCTTTGCGGCAGCAAAGTATTCTGGCCTTCTATCGCCAGGCCGAAATAGATAACTTGATTGATCTCGTGGCGGTCGACCGCAAGCGATAGCGCGCGGCGAAACCGCAAATCGCGTACTAGACCACGCCAGATCTCATCATTCACATTTAGGTTTGGATAAAGCGCAAGCTGGCTGCCGGGACCGGTCCGCCAAAGCCTGACGATGTAATGGTTGCGCCCCTCACCCTCCTTGAGAAAAGTATAGTTGTCAAAACGCAAATAGCGAGCTTGAAGGTCGCTCTCCCCCGCGCCGGTCTTGGCCGGAATGATTTTGCTGTCGGCAATTGAAAAGATTACCCGATTAATGTACGGCAACTGATTCCCTTGCTTGTCTATCCGATAGTAATATGGGTTCCTTTCAAATACGAAGCGGTCCGAGGGCGGTCTCGTCTTCAAAATCCAAGGATCCAATGACGGTAAATCGGGGTTGTCGTTCCGGTACATCGTATCTAATTTATTGTGGAGAGCTGCCCAATTGCGTTGCTTCGCTTCCTTTACCAGCGCGTCGAGTGCAGCTTTCTCGGCATACTTTTGATGAAATTGCTTTAGATAATGCGACGGTCGGTAGATATAGAGCGGGCTCGGCCCCGCCAGATCCGGCAAAAAGAGCGGGTTCGGTCGCGCCCAGCTGTAGCGGACCGCTGTTTCGCTCAACACCTCGAAGTTAGGTCCCTCGCCTTGCGGCAGCATCGATATGGGCATGCCCGACGGCGAGAGGTGTTTGTTCTGCGCGACATCCTCAAACCAATACCGGAAATCTTCCGTGGTAAACGGCTCCCCGTCGGACCATTTGTGTCCTTTCCGTAGATGCAAGGTAAAGGTCCGGTTCTCCTCGACTTCGATCGATTTGAGGATATCGGGCACGAATTTCAGCGAGGGAGTATACCCGACCAACCTTGCATAGCCGTAGACCACCATCATCCGGGTGTCCTTGGGACCGCCCATCAGCATTCGCAGCTCACCTCCCGGGGTGCCGATCGTCTCCAACTCCGCTATGGCCGGATCTTCCGGCACCCGCTGCTCGACTTTCGGCAGCTTGCCTTTTCTTGCATCGTCTTCGAGGGACGGCGTCTCCCGCAATTCGGCCGATGCAGGTTCCGGTCCGGCAAGCGCAACCGTCATGGCTAATCCCAGCTGCATTAGCTCGCGTCGGTTGGGATGGGTCGGGGTCATTGGCGCGGGGATCTACGCCCGGGCTCGGTTCACCGCGCGCCCCGACAGCGTAACCGGAGGCGCTGACGCTTCGACACAGTGGCCCGCCGAAACTTCGATTAGTCGCGGGCGGTTGGTAGGATCGCGGCGGAACGGTTCGGGCCAAGCCGCCGGATCCGATGCCTTGTCAGCAAGCAGTCGATTGAAATCCAGGCGGTGGGCTGGGTCGGGCGTGGGTACTGCGGCGAGCAGCGCTTGCGTATAAGGGTGAAGCGGATTGCGAAACAACATCGCACGGTCCGCAATTTCAACGATCCGGCCGGCGCACATTACTGCGATGCGGTCGGCGATGTAGTCGACAACGGCGAGATTGTGTGAGATGAAAAGGTAAGTAAGAGCCAACTTCTCCTTGAGATCCATCAACAAATTGAGGATCTGCGCCTGAATCGAAACGTCGAGTGCCGAGGTCGGTTCATCGCAGATCACCAGACCTGGCCGCAATGCGAGAGCGCGCGCGATGCCGATCCGCTGACGCTGGCCTCCAGAGAAACTGTGCGGATAACGCTTTAGATGCCGTAAATCCAGCCCGACGAGCGTAACGAGCTCGTGCACCATTTCGCGGCGCATGCGCGCGTCGCCGATCCCGTGGATGACCAGTGGCTCCTCGATTATGTCGTAGACCGTCATACGCGGATTTAGAGATCCGAACGGATCCTGAAAAACAAACTGCACTTGTCGACGAAACTGCTTCAAATCCTCTCCCTCGAGCGAGAGGACGTCGATCAAGCGGCCATGATCGTTGAAGATGATAGAGCCCGTGTCCGGTTTGACGGCGCGCAACAAGACCTTGCTGAGGGTGGTCTTGCCGCATCCGCTTTCGCCGACAAGTCCGAGGCACTCGCCACGCTCAATCCTGAGGCTGATTGCGTCGACTGCGACGACCCGGGGACCGGAGTTGGCGCTACCGAATAATCCGCTCTTGCGGAGAGTATAGGTCTTTCTGACGTCCACACATTCAAGCAGCGGTCCGACTGCATCGGTCGGCCATTTCCTCCTTTCCGCCATTAAGTGCGGCGCATCTCCGGGCGGTATATCGCGCAGCGGGACCAAACGCTCGCCGGGCTTCATATCGAAGCGTGGAACGGCCCGCAGCAGAGCTTTGAGATAGGGATGTTCGGCGCGACGGAAGATGTCGTCGAGCGTCCCGCTCTCCATCACCTCGCCCCGGTACATCACGATGATCTCCTCGGCGACGTTGGCAACGACACCGAGATCGTGGGTTATCAGCAGCACCGCCATGCCGAGCTCGTGCTGCAGGTCGATCATCAGCCTCAAGATCTGCGCTTGGATCGTCACATCTAGCGCGGTCGTAGGCTCATCTGCGATCAGCAGTGCCGGACGACAGACCAGCGCCATCGCAATCATCGCCCGCTGCCGCAACCCGCCGGACAGCTCGAATGGGTAGCTGCGCGCCGCCCGCTTCGGGTCAGGAAAACCAACGAGAAGGAGCATCTCCTCAGTAAATTCCGTCGCCTGTGTGGTGGTAACGGGCCGGTGGAGACGCAGTGCCTCTCCTACTTGATTGCCGACGGTATGCAGAGGCGAGAGCGAAGTCATTGGCTCTTGAAAGATGATCGAGATCCTGCCCCCGCGGATCGACCGCATTTCCGCGCTGTCGCTCGGCAACTTCGCGATGTCGACGACTTGCCCGTCGAGCCGCGGGTCGGCGAACAAGACCTCGCCTTTCGTGATGACCCCGCTGCGCGGAAGGATGCGGAGGATGGTCTGGCTGACGACCGACTTTCCGGATCCCGATTCGCCGACCAGGGCCACGATCGATCGCGGGCGCACGCGAAACGAAACGCCCGTGACTGCACGGATGAAGCCGCCTGGGGCGGCGAACCGGACGTGGAGATCGCGAACCTGCAGGAGATCGGTCATTCCGCGCCCTCGGTCACAATACCTCGCCGTGGTAAGCTGGCGGCATGAAGCTCGACGCCGAGCGCCCGCAAGTTGGCCGATGTGGCCGGGTCTAATGGGAGGCCGCGCCTTTCGGCGGCTGCCGCTGAGGCGCTGACCAATTGGGAAAAGCCTTCGATCCGGCTGTCCATCCGCAACGTGGACCAGCCGGCGCGAAGTTTGAGCTGCATCCATCCACCACGACGGTCCCGGCGCGTAGAGTAATAGGCGAGCTTCATTCGGTCGAGTTCGTTCCATCGGATCGAGGCCCGCAGCAGTCCCGATGCTCGAAGAGCCCTCTGGGTCATTTCGATGGAGGTGCAATGGCGAAGAGCGGTCCGGACGCCGAACACCGCAAAGAGTGTTGCAAACCCGCCGAGCATCGTTCCACCAACAATCCCGACCGGTGCGATTGCGAGTACCGCAACTGCCGGAACAAAACCGGCGATCGCTCGAAGGTAATCGCCGACCAGAGCCGAAGGTGGGTAGATATGGCGGGTCATGGCGGAACAAGCGGTGCGGGAGCAAAAATCTCGGCCGCACCGAGCCAGCGCGCCGCAGGATGTGTGGTGCTTATCGCGATCAGCTGGCCAAGGAAAACGTCCGTTTCCTCGTCCAAGAGAAGATGATGGGTGAGGATCCCCGTGGGCTCTTCTGCGTTTACAACCTTACGGCGGCGAGCCCGCAAATGGCCCACCAGCCCGCATAGCGCGGCTTCTTCTCCAATGAAGCGGCGACCGGCCTTCCAGGCGACGAGATCGATATGAACGTTACCCTCAATGACGCCGGGTGCTGGTCGGGGGCCGCGACGCGGCAGCGCTCGCGAAATCCCAGTTAGTCCCGAGCTGAGCAGCAATAGCAGAAAACCCTCATCAAAACGGTTCCACGGCGGGACTAGGACGGGTAATGCCCAGGTCCCGAAGAATTCACTAAGGCGTGTCCGGCCCGCCGACAAATCGGATGCCACATCTGCGCTCGGGCGAGCCGCCGGGAATTCGCTCTTCTTCCCAGCGCCCGAGTGGCTTAAATGCCGCCAACCGTGTTGGAGAACGGCTATATCAGCATTGTGTGCCGCGCGGTATTCGGCAAGCCACTCGGCAAACCCGTGTTCCACGGCGGCAGGGATCACCGCGAGAGAAATCGGAACCCCCGACGCTATCGAAAGCAAGCGATGGAGCCGTTCGGTCGGCGATACCGCGTCGTCGTCGCGCCACCACAGCGTCGCGACTTCCCCTGCCTCCTGCCAGCGGTCGAGCTCGGCCACGAGATCAGACCATCTCATCGTTTTCAACCGGGCAATGACCCGATCATGAGTGGATCATACCCATAGTCCCCAGCAAGGCCAAATCAGGGTGAGGAACGCGGATCGCGTTGGCAAGCAGCTTGGCGCTTCTTCGAGCACCGCCGATGTCAATTGCAATTCTCTCGGGAATGGCGGAAATCGCACGATAGACCGCGGACGCCAGAGTTTCAGCCGACAGCTGGTCTTCGCGGACAACTTGGAGGACACGGCGGGCGCCAAGGCGCTCCGCGCGCAAGCTCTGCTCGGTTTCGTGCTCGGATGCGAAGGGCACGACGACGGCAGCCACTCGGGCCGCCAGGACATCGAGCACAGTATTGTACCCGGCTTGACTTACCGAGATTCGGCACCGCCGCAAGATTTGCGGAAAATCCGACCGATACCGTTCAAGGATGACTCCCTGCGGCAGTCGCTCCGCGAGTGCCGCGAATTCCGATTCGGGAAGGTTAGGGCCGGAAAGCAGCCGCCATCGAAGCTTCGCCAGGCATCCCTGTCGGCGGGCCTCGAGTGCAGTCCTCAGCAACGCGGCGCCGACCGCCCCTCCGCCGGCCGAAACCACAACCTCGTCTTGGCCAGCGGTCTCGTCCAGGTTCTTGCCGGCATCCCAGGCCTCATGGTCCCCCGTGACATAGCCGGTATAAATCAGCCTGTCGCTTATTTCCGATGCAGACGGGAAGCTGTCTTCGAGCGGAATGAATGCGGGATCGGCATGGACCAGCACGAAATCGAAATCATTGCGGACGCGATCGATGATCTCCGTCTGGCGCTTCGGGTCGGGGTTCACGACCACGATGTCGCGCAGCGAACAAACAATGAGCGGCCGGGGCCGGCCTGCCCGAGCGGCCTCGATCAGGCCATCAAGCTCGAAGCGGAATGCCCGACGGCCAAAGGGAAACCCTTCGATCAACAACGCGTCGGGCTGCTCATCCGTGAAGGCGGCCAAGAGCGCCGATCTTCGCGTTGCTCGCATCTCGTCATCGATTGGCCGGCCCGTCCCGTCGACGAGCACCTTGAACCCGGGGTCGAGGGCTCTGATCGGCGGCAGCTGGATGATGCGTGCGGCGTCGATGCGTGCCGGGGAGTGGAGCGGTTCCCCCCCGGAGATTAGGGTAACCCTCATTCCCTCACGCACCAGAGCGTCGACGAGCCGCAACGAGCGGCGCAGGTGCCCGATACCGAGCAAGTGTTGCACATAGACCAGGACGGAGCCGGTCATGAACCTCGTCGGCTCCCGGTCATGGACGAAAAACCCGGCGACACCATGCGGATCACCGCGTCGAGACGGCGAGCTGCGAAGGATATGTCATGCTCTGCCGCGACTCGTTGGCGCGCGGCTTCGGCGAAGGCAGCACGCCGGGGACGATCGACGATCAGGTTCCGCACCGCCTCCGCGAAGGCCGCCGCATCTCCCGGCGGAACCAGCAGGCCGGTTACACCCGATACGACGATCTCGGCGACGCCGTCCCCTTGGCCTGCGATCACCGGCACTCCACTCGCCTGTGCTTCAAGCAACGCCATGCCGAAGGCCTCGTTAAGAGCCGGCCACACGCACAAATCGGCTGAAGCGAACCGGCTCCCGACTTCTGCGGGATCGATCTTCCCTCCCCAGGTCACCCGCTCGATTACGGGATAAAGCGAGGCCTCGACGTCGCGCCGGGCCGGCCCGTCGCCGATCACTTCCAATGACCACGGCAGGTCCAACAGACGAGAGAGAGCTTCCCCCAGAATTTGATAGGAAGCGAGCTTATCGCCTTGACGCATCATCCCGACCGCGATCAGGCGTGGCGGCCCACCGTTCTCGTGTGTGAGGTTGGCATATGACGCAGCATCGATAAAGGGCTTGAGGGGCACCCAGCGCCACGCGTCCCGCAACAACGGCAAAACGCATTCGCGATCAGCCGGGTTGAGCCCAATCACGGTGTCCGCCCGCCTGATCGCCCGCTCAGCCGCTTCGCGACCCGCTGCCCAACTGCACAACGCCTGTTTCGGCGCGTCCGAAGCCTCGGCGACGATATATGGAATGCGGAGAGCATCTGCGACTTGCGGACCTAGCCAATCAGGCGCCTTATGGTAAACGTGATAAGTAAACCATAACTCGGGAGCTTTTTGCGGCCACTCGCGGGAGCGGCGTATAAAACGGGCTGCAAGCCGCGCGCCGACAGCCGCCAGCCGAGCTTGGCGCATTCTGTCGCCGCGCCCGTCGTAGCTGCGAAATCGGGAAGCGATCAGAGCCTCGTGACCAGCCATCCGCAGGGCTGCGAGGAACAGCTGCGCCACCCTGCGGTCCCCCGAAGGAATTGGATGATCGGGAGATTTCAGCGGCGCATAGAAGGCGATACGCATTCCATTTGAGATGATTCCTGTCCGATCCACGCGGCGCCCTCGATGATCGGGAGGACAGGCCTATCGCAGGAGGCTTGTCTGGAGGCGACGGTACCCAGCCCAAAACGCGCCGCCAATACACCGATCCCCTCTTCCATCGAGAAGTGACGGCGCACGCGGCGTTCGCCTGCCGCGCCCAATCGAGCCCGCTGCGCAGGATCGCCGATCAGGCGCTCCAACGCTTCCGCGAGCGCGATTGGGTTGCCTGGCGGAACCAGCACTCCGGTGACCTCTTGCTCGATCAACTCCGGGATCGCCGACAGGTCGGTCGAAATACAAGCGAGCCGCTGGCTTTGCGCCTCGATCAGCACGTTGGGCAGGCCATCCTGGTCGCCGTCCTGCGCAATTTTGGAAGCGAGCACGAAGAGGTCGGCCTCGCGGTAGGCGGAGAGCACGTCAGGCTGGGCCATAGCCCCCCGCCACTCTATGCGGTCTGACAGCCTGAGGCGCTCCGCCTGGAGCTTCAGCGCCGCAGCGAGGCCGCCGCCGCCGATATGTACAAAACGCCAATGGAGATCGGGCGGAAGGAACGCAAGCGCTTCGAGCAGATCATCATAGCCCTTCTTCGCAACCGCCCGACCGACCGAGAGGATGATGACCGGCGCGCGCGCGTCGCTGCCGTCGCTTCTGGCCGAACGCAGCGGCGGCCGCTCGAAACGGTCAAGATCGAGACCGTGATAGCATAGCCACACAGCGTCCGACCGCGAGGTCAGACCTGCGAGATGACGGCGCGCCATCTCCGTACAAGTCACGATCCACACTGCTTCCGCCAGCTTTGAGCGCTTTTCCCACTCCGGCAAAGTCCATATGTCCCGGGCATGCGCCGAAGCTGTCCAGTCGAGCCCGGTCAATAATGCGGCATAACGCGCGACGGAGCCCGGCGTATGCAGAAAATGGGCGTGAAGATGATCGGTATCGTCCGGCAACTCGGCAGCCAGCACCAAAGCTTGGCCGAAGCGGCGGATCCGGTTTGGAGTTGGGTCGCGTAGTAAATCCGAAAGCCAGGCGGCCCGCGCCGCCGAGTATCCCGCCTTTCGGCGAGACAGTCGCCAGCTGCGCCACACTCGAACGATTTCCTGGTGGAGATACTCGGGCAGATACAGCAGCGCCGCTCGGATTTGACGGTGAATCGGATGCGCGGTGCGATCCGTGGGATGACGCAGAGAGACGATGAGGATCTCGAGCCCCAGACGTTCCAGAGCCAGAATCTCCTGAGCGATGAAGGTTTCCGAAAGCCGCGGATATCCTTTGAGGACGAAGGCGACGCGACCCGCAATCCTGATCGAGGCCGTCATCCCCAGCTTCTGTAACGCCTCCGCGCCGCAAAGCGACCGGCCCGTCCCCGATCGAGCCATTTTCGGGACAGGCGGTTGACTTCGGGCATGCCGTCGAGCAGGCCGGGGATGCGACGCGTCGACGGGGGCGGCTGCTGCGCCAGTCGACGAAGGGCGGTGGCCATCACGCTCGGGTCACGCGCCTCATCCTCGGAAAGCATCGTCATCAGGCCGAGCGCGGCGGCTCGTTTCGTCCTGATGAACTGCTCCAAACGGGGCGCGGTCCTCGGTATTACCAATGCACGTTTGTCGAAGGATAGGATCTCGCAGAAAGTGTTGTAGCCGCCCATCGCGACGACACCGGCAGCCTGCGCCATCAAGCTTTCAAGCCGGGCGCTGAACGTTATCGCCCGCACTTTGTCAAGGCGGGCCGCGCGGCTGGCGAAGGCCGCCCGCTGCTCGGGCAACATAAATGGGCCGAAGACAAGCAAGGCAGAGTGCGGGATAGCGCGATCATACTCATACGCCGACAACAGCAGATCGATCAACGCCTCACCGTCCCCCCCGCCGCCCGGAGTGACCAGCAGAAAATCACTGCCGAGAATGCCCGCGATCTCCGGGGTCAGCTGTAGCTCGCCGGCGACGCGTCTCAAATACCCAGTATAGATCATACGCTCCCGTACGCTCTGCGGCACAGAAAGGCCCGCGAGCGGGTCACAAATCTGCGGCAGCCCGTAGACCCAGATTTCGTCGTAATATTCCTCCAGGGCCGGAACCGCCTGCTTGCGCTCCCATTCGCTCTCGAGCGCTTCCGGGTCGTCCATGACGTCGCGCAGGCCCAAAACCAGGGCGGTGCCGCGTCTCTGCAGCAGGTCGAGAGTATCGCGTACTTCGCCGCGCAATCCGACTGGTTCCTTGTCGACGATCAGCAGGTCCGGATCGAAGATGTCGGCCGTGTGGCGAATGATCGAGGAACGCATAGCGAGCGTCTCGTCGATGTTGATGTGCAGATTGAGCGAGACGTATTCGCCGTTTCGGAGCTTGATGACACCCGGCACACGCACAAAATCTACTCGGGAGCGGAAGTCGAAGCTGCCGATAATCGGCGATCCCGAGAGGATCAAAATCGAAACGGCAGGGTCGGCATCGACCAAAGAGTGTGCAATCGCCCGACACCGCCGCAAATGGCCGAGTCCGAAGCTGTCGTGGCTGTAGATTAGCACCCGTCTGTGATGACGGCGGACGGTCACACAGGGTCTCTTCGCATAATCGACGACCGGACTATTGCATAAGCGGCGTTAGCGCGAAATGATCTTTTCATGAAGGCGATGATGATGAAGGGAGTAGCGGCGGTCCTCAGCCCCGTCGACGCTGCTCTTCCACCCTCGCGAAATGTCCTCAGATCTTTGCTGCAGCCCCGCAACCCGACTGGTTCATCGACCACCCAGCAACCTGAAACGGAACCCCGGGATCCAAACGCGCTGGAACCGAGTATTTATCGCTTTGTTCTCGGCCATAGCTTACCGCAGCAGTTGATACTTATCCTATTCACCTTGATCTCGTTTCCTTTTCTCTACTTCTCGCTGGATCTTCCGAAAACGATCATCAACAGAGCAATCGGGGGCAAGCAATTCCCGCAAGCCATATTCGGGTTTCATTTCGATCAAACTTCATACCTCCTGATCTTATGTGGCGTTTTTTTGACGCTTGTTTTCGTAAACGGGGGGTTCAAATACTACATAAATACGTTCAAGGGTCGTCTGGGCGAGCGAATGCTTCGCAGATTCCGATATCAACTCTATCACCGAATGTTGCGCTTTCCTCTTTCTCAATTCAACAGAACCTCGGCAGCTCAAATCATCCCGATGATCACGGCAGAGTGCGAATCTCTTGGTGGGTTTATCGGAGATGCCTTTGTCACCCCAGTATTCCAGGGCGGCACGCTGCTGACAATTATTTTTTTCATGTTCATGCAGGATCCGGTGCTCGGTGCAGCAGCAGTCGCGCTTTATCCGGTGCAGGGCTATGTAATCCCAAAGTTGCAACGCAAAGTGAACCAACTCGGGAAACGCCGTGTCCGCACGGTGCGCGAAGTCGCTGACCGCGTCCACGAGTCAGCCGCCGGCATTATCGATATTCATGCCAACGATGCGGCGAAACTACAGCTTACTACTTTCGCCCATCTCCTGGGCACGATTTACGATATACGGTTCGAGATTTACCAGAGGAAGTTCTTCGTAAAGTTCCTTAACAATTTCATTGCACAACTTACGCCGTTCTTCTTCTATTCGATCGGCGGATATTTGGTTATTCGCGGAAATCTCTCTTTCGGCGCGCTTGTTGCGGTACTGGCAGCATACAAGGATTTAGCCTCACCCTGGAAGGAGCTGTTGGACTTTTATCAGATCAAGGAGGATTCGCGGATCAAATACGAGCAGATCGTGGAGCAGTTCCAGCCTGCCGGAATGATCGATGCGCGCTTGCAAATGGACGAGCCGGAAACCGTTGCGCATCTCTCAGGCGAACTCTCGGCCGTCAACTTGTCATATGCCGAGGAGGACAGCAGCCGTGTTCTCGACGCCGTCAGCTTCACGGTTTCGCTCTCCGAGCATGTAGCCATCGTCGGACAAGGCGGCAGCGGCAAGAACGAGCTGGCCTTGCTGCTCGCTCGCCTGATTACGCCGACTAGCGGGCGAATCATAATTGGCGGGTTCGAGTTAGCGAAGGTGCCGGCCGCGGTGATCGGGCGCCGGATCGGCTACGTCGGAGCAGCCCCCTATTTGTTCGCCGGCACCTTGCGGGACAATTTATTGTTCGGCCTTCGACACATTCCGATGCGCCCGGCCCACGACAGCGGCGGCATAACCGCCAAACGCCGGGCTCGGCGGGCTTATGAAGCTCGCCGATCGGGCAATATCGACTTTGACCTTCACGCCGACTGGATCGATTACGAGGCTGCAGGGGTTGAGAATTTGGAGGCGCTGTCACGGCGCATAACCGAGGTGCTCGTCCGTCTCGATCTTGACGAAGCGATCTATTCGCTGGGGTTGCGTTGGAGGCTGGACCCGGAGGTCCATCCTGACGCGGCAGTGCAGTTGCTGGAGGCCCGCAAGGCACTTGCTTACCAACTTGCTGAGGAAGGAATCACCAATCTCGTTGAGACTTATGATCCCCAGAAGTTCAACCTGAACGCGTCCGTGGCAGAGAACTTATTGTTTGGCACGCCGATCGGTCCGGTCTTCGATTATGCAGCGCTCGCCGAAAACACCTATGTTCTGCAGGTTCTGAGAAAAGTCGGATTGACGGAAGACCTGGTTGCCGCCGGCAAACAGGTGGCGGAGACCATGATCGAACTGTTCGCCGATCTGCCTCCGGATCACGAATTCTTCGAGCAATTCAGCTTCATCGGTGCCGGCGATCTGCCCGATTTTGTGGCCATTCTCGGCCGGATTGGTGACGGGGGAACCGCGGCACTTAACAACCAAGACCGCACAAAACTACTTTCGCTGCCATTCAAGCTGATCCCTGCGCGACACCGGCTCGATGTTCTCGATGAGCCAATGCAGCGCCGAATTCTTGAAGCGCGCAAGATGATTCGCGCCGATCTTCCCTCGGAAGCGCGGCAACAGATCGAATTCTTCGATCCCGAGCGTTACAACGCGGCCGCCTCTGTTCAAGACAACATCTTGTTTGGCAAGATCGCCTACGGCGAAGCAGATGCGCCGGTCCGCATCCCCGAGATCCTCGCCGAGGTGATCGATGGGCTGACGCTACGGCAGGTCATCATCGATGTCGGCCTCGATTACCATGTCGGAACCGGCGGCACGCGGCTCTCCGTCGCGCAACGCCAGAAAACCGCGATCGCCCGGGCTGTGCTTAAGCGGCCTGACCTTTTGATTCTTAACGAGGCGACGTCTGCGCTCGACGGGCAAGCGCACATGAAGATCAGCAATGGGTTGAAAGAGGAATTTGCCGGTCGCGGAATCATTTGGGTGCTGCATCGGGCGAGCCTCGCCAGGGATTTCGACCGGGCCCTAATCTTGAGCGGCGGGAAGTTGCGAGAGCAAGGTATAATTTCGGAGTTGCAGGGCAGTGGTTCGCTGATGTCCTTGCTGATTGCAGCCGAGTGAGGGAAAGCATCGCAAAACGAGCAGGAGGAGGGAGGAAATGAGCCTAAAGCAGGAGTTCGAGTTGCTTCGGCGCGTCCCGTTCTTTGCCGAGATCGAACCCTCAAAACTGAAGCTGCTGGCTTTCATGAGCGAGCGGGTCGGTTTTGACCCTGGCAAGAATCTGATGCGGCAAGGGGATCAAGCCGATGCGGCATATCTGATTATCGACGGCCTGGCAGAGGTCATCCTCGAAACGCCGGCTGGACCGGTTGTCGTAGCAACGCTCGGCGCCAACGAGATCGTCGGCGAAATGGGGATACTGGGTAATGTACCGCGGGCGGCGACGGTCCGCGCCAAAGACCGTGTCATCGCTCTGCGCATCTCCAAGGAGCCGTTTATGCGCATGGTGCGGGAATTCCCGAATATGGCGGTCTCCATCATGCAGGAGTTGGCACACCGGGTCGAATCGACAAACAATCAGCTGCGCGCCGCACTCGCCGAAATAAAACAGCTACGCGAAACCGCCGGCATTGCGGCGTAATACCGTTGAGCCGGTTGGACAGCTTCATCCGCCGGCTCGAGGCACAGCGCGCCTGCCTCGAATTGGCCGCCGATTTGGTCTCTGGTCTGGACGGTGAAGTGCTTGAGCTCGGTCTCGGCAATGGCCGAAGTTACGACCATCTTCGAAAACTCTTCCCGTATCGCAACATTTTTGTCTGCGAGCGCACCATTGCAGCTCATCCCGATTGTGTTCCGCCGGCCCAGTTCCTCCTGCTCGGCGATATGCGCGAAACTCTGCCGGCCGCCAGAAGGCTCCTTGCCGACCGTGTGGCGCTTGCTCATCTTGACACCGGGAACGGCGACATCGCGGCGAGCAAAGCCCTTGCCGACCATCTCGTGCCGCTGATCGTCCCACTTCTGCGGCTGAACGGAGTGCTGGTCAGCGAAGCAAACGTAATTGCCGACGAATTGAACGCTCTTCCACTGCCGGCCGGGATCGAAACGGGACGATATAATCTATACCGGCGTATCAGCCGCCGATCGCCACCATGACCGGGACGTGGTCCGACGCCCTGTCCCAGCCGCGGCTGTCACGGTGCACCCGCGCTTCGCCGAGCGCTGTGACGAGAGACGGTGTTACCCAAATATGGTCGAGACGGCGCCCGCGATCGGACGCTGCCCAATCTCGGGCACGATAGCTCCACCACGTGTACAGCCGCTCTGTAGGCGGCACGAAGTGCCGAACGGCGTCGACAAAACCCCCCGCCCGTTGCAATCCAGCGAGCCGGTCAACCTCCACCGGGGTATGGCTGACCACAGTCAGGAGCTGCTTGTGCGACCACACGTCAGTCTCCAATGGCGCGATATTGAGATCTCCCACAGCGATCATCGGGCTGGCGCTCTGCCGCTCCATCCCGAACCAGGCTGTGAGCTCGTCAAGAAACCGCAATTTGTGGGCAAATTTGGGATTGGCGGCGGGGTCGGGAACGTCACCGCCGGCCGGAACATAGATGTTATGGAGTTCGATGCCGCCGGGCAGCTCAACTACGGCATGCCGGCAATCGAAGCGGTTGCACCACGCTTTGGTCACAGCCGATGCGAATGGCGCACGAGACAGGATTGCTACGCCGTTATACCCCTTCATCCCGTGAACCAGCATATGGCGATAACCGAGTTCTTCGAATGCCTCACGCGGAAACCGCTCGTCGGGGGTCTTAGTCTCCTGCAAGCACAGGACATCGGGCGCCCACTCCGCCACGAGCCGCCGGACATTGCCAATGCGCAGCCGTATGGAGTTGATGTTCCACGTGACCAAGCGCAGCGTCACGGATTGACCGCTCCCGGAGGCTGGTGGAATCGGCGGAACCAGGAAAACAACGGCGCCCGGTCGGGGGGGAAGACCGGGCGCCTGCATGTCAGAAGCGTTTGGGGGAAATCGGGCCCGCAGGGGAGACGGGTCCGCTCTAAAGAGAGCCTCTTGCTGGCCCTCTCCGCTTCCGAGTGATGCACATGGGGTTCAGCCGAGTAAAAACAAACGGCGATTCGTGCATATCGGCAGCCGCAAAAACGCATGCGACGGGGGGGAACCGACGCCAACTCTCTCATGCCGCGCGCATCGCAACAAGTGTTCTTGTGCAAGCTGTATGATGGCACGCCTCGGCGAACGATGAGAACAGTGCTCGCGAGAGGGGGTTCTGTAGCACTTTATACTCAGGATGCCACTGCACGCCCACAACGAACCGAGCCTCGGGCAAGCTCACCGCCTCGATTTGACCATCGGGCGCGATCGCTTCTACGCGAAGCGCCGGGCCAGGACGATCGATCCCTTGCGAATGCAGCGAATTCACCATCACCTCAGTCGCACCAATAAGCGAGGCCAGAAGCCCGTCGGAGCTCAGCGTCACATTGTGGGCCGGGCCGTAAGGACCATCCGGCGAGTCTTTCCGCGAACGGTGATTCAGCCGGCCCGGCAGTTCATGCACTCGCTGATGCAAAGTGCCGCCGAGCGCCACATTCAGCTCTTGAATACCTCGGCAGATCGCCAGAATCGGCAAGTCACGGCGAACCGCTTCGCGAATCAGTGGCAATGTCGTCGCATCTCGCTCCGGATCGTGAAGCGTGTCGGGATGACTTGGCGCGCCGCCGTACTCATCCGGATGGACGTTCGATGGACTTCCAGTCAGGAGCAGCCCATCGAGCCTGTCGAGAATATGACAAACATCAACCCTAGCCCCAATGGCGGGGATCAGAATAGGCAGACAACCGGTCGCGTCTATCACCGCATTCGGATATCTCGCATTCACGCCATGGAAAACCCTCTCTTTGATTTTACGCATACAGCTGGGAATACCGATAATTGACACTTGGCGGGCGGGCATGCGGCTCAGCTCAAGGCTCGTATTGGCGGCGCGAGGCCGCATAAGGATCCTGATATACAAACAGCTTGGGGTCGAGCGCCATACCGAATCGTTCATCGTAGAGTGAAACAGTAGTGGTCTTGCGTTGTTGGTCGACGATCGACCATTGCCGCAGCCCCAGCGGATTGTCGCTGAACACCATCGTCAAACTGCCGGTATCCGGCTCGGCTTTTTCAACGACGGTTACTCTTGTGGTGTTTGCCCCTCGCTCGAAGCGGGTCACGATGAGGTCGCTAAACGTGATCGGATCGCGCAGAAGCAGCCACGCCGGTGTCGACTTCAGCCCGACCTTGGACATCTGTACCAATTCTTTGTCGATATAATAGACATAGAACATGTCGGCGAGGAGAAGAATTGGCGAGGGCGGGTTGTATTCAAAGCGCATCCGGCCTGGGCGTGCCATCCACAACTGGCCGGTGGCCGCCCCGCCCCCTGAGGAAACCTGTTCGAACTTGGCGTACATTGTACGAATACTGGTCAAATAGACGGCAAGCCGCTGCAGATCTGCGCTGTCCTGCGGAGTCAGCGCGGCAGCGGCGGGCATTTCGGCGGCGTCGGCGACCCTCAAGAGCCGCGCCGTCACCGACACCAGGCAGGAGCCGATCACTACGCGGCGACTGATCCCACCGTATCTGGCGAGAAGGCGGGATTGTTGTCTGCCTTTTCCGATTGCCGTCATCTGGCTTCTCTCAGACACATCGGAAGGGAGATGACGTCGGCCAGCCGATGCTTCAATTGCGGTTAATCGCCGCCGCGCGCTAGTACCTCGCGCTTTCCGACGTGATTGGCCGGAGTGACAATACCCTCCGCCTCCATTCGTTCGATAATTCGTGCGGCGCGGTTATACCCGATCTGAAGATGACGCTGCACAAAGCTCGTCGAAGCTTTTCGTTCACGGCACACGACCGCCACCGCCTGGGCATACAGCTTATCGGCTGATTGGTCCTCCTCGCCGTCGCCTAGCAGATCGAGGGGAGCGTCGTCGTCTTCTGTGATCTCGTCGATATAATCCGGGCACCCACGCGTTTTCAGGAACGATACGACGCGTTCGACTTCTTCATCAGACACAAACGGTCCGTGAACGCGGGTGATCCGACCGCCGCCCGCCATGTAGAGCATGTCGCCTCGTCCGAGGAGTTGCTCGGCCCCGCCTTCACCCAGGATCGTGCGGCTGTCAATTTTCGAGGTCACCTGAAAGCTGATGCGGGTTGGAAAATTTGCCTTGATGGTGCCGGTTATGACGTCGACGGACGGGCGCTGTGTCGCCATGATCAAGTGAATCCCGGCGGCCCGGGCCATCTGTGCCAAACGCTGGATTGCCGCCTCGATCTCCTTGCCCGCGACCATCATCAGGTCGGCCATTTCGTCGACGACCACGACAATCAACGGTAATTGGCTCGTATCGAACGGCTGCCGCTCAAATATCGGCTGACCCGTTTCCGGATCGAAACCGGTCTGCACCTCCCGGATCAGGGTTTCGCCCTTGGCCTCGGCTTCGGCCAGGCGAGCGTTGAACCCATCGACATTGCGCACCCCCAATTTCGACATCTTGCGATAGCGGTTCTCCATCTCCCGCACTGTCCATTTCAGCGCGAGTACAGCCTTCCGCGGATCCGTGACGACCGGCGCGAGAAGGTGCGGAATGCCGTCATAGACGGAGAGTTCGAGCATCTTTGGGTCAATCATGATGAATTTGCACCGGTCTGGCGGCATTCGGTACAGGATCGACAGAATCATCGTGTTAATGCCGACCGATTTGCCTGATCCGGTGGTGCCCGCTATCAGCAGGTGAGGCATTTTCGCGAGATCTGCCAGGATCGGCTCGCCGGAAATATCCTTACCAAGGATCAGTGCGAGGCGTCCGGGGTGCCCTTCGTAAACTGGCGAATCGAGCAGCTCGCGCAGAAAAACCGTTTCCGCCCTACGGTTGGGGAGTTCGATCCCAATCACGTTGCGCCCGGAGACAACCGCAACGCGAACCGAAATTGCGCTCATCGAGCGGGCAATGTCATCGGCGAGCCCGATGATCCGGGAAGCCTTGATGCCCGGAGCCGGCTCAAGCTCGTACAACGTAACGACGGGTCCCGGCCGAACCTGCACAATCTGGCCGCGCACACCAAAATCCTCGAGTACCGTCTCCAGCAATCGGGCGTTCTTCTCCAGAGCCTCCTCGTTGATCGCCTCGGCCTTCGCGGGCTGCGGCTTTACCAAAAGCTCAAGGGAGGGCAGAACCGGTTGCTGCTCGGGCTCCAGGTCGAGCGCGGGCTGACGCTCCTGCTCGGCGCGCTTTCCCGAGCCCAGCGGGCTCTCCTCTGGCGAGATAAACCGGACGAGGCCGCCCCGGTCCTGCGCTCTGGCCGCCCCGCCGGCTTGCGCTTGAGTCAGGCGAGGCTCACGTCGGCTGGGCAACGGGGTGACAACCGCCGGGCGGCGGACCTGTGAGGTATTGGGGCGGCGATCGCCTTCCGGGTTGTCCGCGGCGCGTGATTTCCGCCAACCGCCCCAGCCCCGACCGAGGAGCCAGCCCGCAACCCTCGGACTGTTCCCGGCGAGCCGGCTCGCGCCACGCCCGGCGCCTTCACCAATTTGGCGCCAGTCGCGCAAGGATAGACCCATGGTGGCCAGTAAGAGCATCCCGGCCACCGCCGCGGCCGCCATCGAAATAGGCAACGCCGCGGTACCGAGACCCGAGCGCAACAGAACGCGCTGCAGCCCCCATCCGATGGCTCCGCCGGGACCGGCGGGCGGAGCCAGCGCCCCGAGATCGAGGATCGACACCGCGACCGCCGCCAGCATCAGGACCGCCGGGACGAGCGCCAGTCGAGGCCAGATCGAGCGCAGGGAGCGGTGCAGCATCAGTCGGAAAGACCAGGCGACCAGTAAAATCGGAATCAAGAAGCATGCAAGCCCGAGGCTCTGCCAAAAGAGGTCAGCCAGCACCGCCCCATCGTGGCCAAGAAAATTGTGGGGCGGCGCATCAACTGCCGTGTTCAGCGACCCATCACGCGGATCGTAGGTGAATAATGTCAGGAAAAGCAGCATGCATATCAGCAACAGAGCGAAGCCGAGCGCCTCCGATAGCCGTTGCTTTATGGCCGCGAGCGCTTGTCCGCTCGCCCACCCACCTGCAGATTTGGCCATGCTGTCCCCCCGGCGCTGGCCGCGACCCCAAAACTCTCCGCTTCAGTTACAACAGCCGCCGTTTCTGTGCAAATGTGGAAAGCTGGTATTTTCGCCCGGTTCCACCCTTCCGCAACGCCTGCGCGGGTGGAGCGGGCGGGGAGGCACGGGCCCCGCCTCCCCCGCCGACCCCCTGGGTAGACCGCCAGGGTAACCCGGGATCCCGCGGCTCATACCCAAGCTCGTGTCGTCACTCAATCTCGTGTCGTCACTCAATATAGTCCTATTTCGGATGAAATGGGCTTGATCGGGAGCAGATTTTACTCGCCAGGGTCCAGCAGCTCCGAGATTGACGGAAAAGCTGTAGTCGGTGGACCCGATCCTTCCCCAGGCCCTTAGCCGGTTCGCCAATCCACCGGTCGAGCGCAATGCGCCTCCTTGATTAGTGCCGCTACGCGGCGCAACTCGGCGCCACGTTGGATCTCCTCGAGGCCGCAAGACAAGCGCCTACGCCAATTCGGGTACTCGTCGCTGGTACCCGGCAAATTCGCCTGGTCGACCTCGGAGAGTACATCTTCGAGCTGAACCAGCATCAGACGAGCGCGGGAACGGGCGAGGAATCCGAATATCGCGTCCCCGAGAGCGGGCGTATACACCGGTAGCCTCCCCTCAACCAGAAATTCCGCAGTCTGTGTGGGTGAGAGCAATCCTTCCCGAACCAGAGCGTCAAGCAGGAGCCGGCGGTCGCGATGACGCTGGTTTGCATCGGCTTCCAGAGCATTGCGATCGGGATAAAGTCCGAGGCGTCGGCGCCAAACGATATCGGCGCCGAGCCAAAACCCTTTTAGAGTGGCAAGATCGTGAGTTGCTGCAGAAGCTGCAGCCAATGGCGGGTACTGCGCGGGCGGAGTGAATGTTCCGTCATTTCTGCGCTCGAACGCAAAGATGCGATACGACAATATGTTTGTCGAGCGCATAGTGTCGCGAAACCCCTCGGGCACAGTGCCGAGGTCTTCGCCCACGACGGCGCAACCTTGTCGCCGACTCTCGAGGGCGACCAGTCGGACCATTTCCGTGAAGGGGTATTTCACATACGCGCCGGCCTTGGCTTCCATCCCACTAGGGATCCAGTACAGCCGGTTGAGCGACATGACGTGGTCCATTCTCAGGATTCCGGCATGGCGCATATTCGCCCGCAATGATGCAATAAACGGCCGGAAGCCCCGACGCCGAAGCACCAGCGGGTTTATCGGCGCCAGACCCCAATTTTGTCCACCGCGACTCAGTGCATCGGGCGGCGCGCCAATCGACGCGCCTGGCGCGACCAGCTCCTGATCAGCCCACGCTTCTGCCCCATTCGGATCCGCGCCGACCGCCAAGTCCCGATAGAGTCCGATCGAGAGCCCCGCTTCGCGGCCGGCTCGCGCTGCGGCCGCCAGCTGACGGTCCGCCTCCCATTGGAGAAACTGGAAGAACTCGACGCGATCACGGTGGGCCGCCGCAAACGCGGCCACCTCGGGCGATCGCGGGTTGCGCATTGGCGGCGCCCAGTCGTGCCATGAGAACGGCTGCTTTTCGTAGAGGTGGTGCTCTTGCAGCGTTTCGAACAATGCGAAGTCGGCGAGAGATTGCCCACTGCTGCGCTGAAAGGTGCGGAACTCGTTTCCGATCGTGCTCGCCGCAGTGCCGTCCGCCCGGAGTTCATGTGCCTGGAACCGGCGGAACAAGGCTTCCAGTACCGGGCGCTTGCAAGCTGCGACTGCACCATAGTCGATCAGAGCGGCCGAACGCGCCGCCCAATGTGTCGCGCCGAACCATCGGCCGCCCATCATTTCGCGCACTGTCGCGTCCTCGGCAAAGCCAGGAACGGCTGTCACATCAATGTACAGATAGTCGAGTTGGCTGCGGCTCGAAGGCGAGTAGGGGCTGACATGCTGCGGCTCGGCGGCGAAGAGCGCGTGCAGCGGGTTGATGCCGAGGACTGCGGCAGAGTATTGCCCCGCCGTCCGGCTGAGGGCTGCGAGATCGGCGAAATCTCCGATCCCCCAGTTCCGCTCGCTACGCAGCCCATATAGTTGGCAGCTCAGACCCCAGCTGCGCGCCCCCGGCCCGAGACCAGAGGGCAGATAACAGCGATCGGGCGAAATGATCAGATCAGTATGAGCTGTGAGGCTGCCGGCCTCGATTTCGAGGCGGTGATAGCCCAGTGGTAGGCCCTTCGGCAGCGCCATTGCGAACTGCCGCTCACTCGAGCTGATCTCCGCCGCAACGTGCCCCGATCGCATCTCACCGTTCTCTAGATGGCACCTCCACAGAAGCCGCCCGCAGCCCGGCGGAAGGCGCAGGCTGACTTTCGGACCTACATCCTTGGCCCGGAGGATATGGACTACGCCAAGTCCAAGCGGCTGCGAGTTTTGCTGCTGTTCCAGCTCCGGCCGAGCCTGAAGCGGGTCCGATGGCAGGCCAAACGCGGCGACTAGCGCCAGCAGCGTCTCGTCGGATACCTCTCGGGTCTCGCCCAGCGCGTCAGTGTAGCGTATCGCAACGCCGACCATCCCCGCGAGCTCCAGGAGCGCGTCGTGAGCGGTCACGTCCGCGCCCACCATAGCGCCACTGAGACCTGACGGATTCCATCTCTGATCAGAGCACTCGATGGCAGGCTCAAAGCCACCTCAGTGGGGCACCGCAAAGCGTCTGCCAATACGGATTTCACAGCGATGCGCCGGTTAAGATGTTGCATTCTGTTCCCGCGCTTCGGCATGGCTCGGCATGCCGGGGTCACGCTCGCCGTCGAGAAACACGGCACCACTCGCCACTGTGCTTTGGAGCGGCGACACTGCCCTCGGTGCTCGGTCAATGAACAACGCGAAAGAACGGGCTTGCAGTCGATATTTTTCTCCCGGCGCGTAAAGCTTAACCTCAGTGACGCGTCCGGTGGGCTCCGCGGTGTCGACCAGCGGCTCCCACAACATTGGCGACGCAAGAGTCGGAAAACTAAAATCGAGTTTCTCAGAGTGTGCGTTCATCATTACGAGAAAGCTGTCGTCAATATCGCGCTGACCGCCAGGGGTGAAGAACTCGCCGGCCGCGCCGCTCAGTACATAACCGAGGGTCAGCCCCACAGGGTCATTCCAATCCTCGGCCGTCGCCTCCTTGCCCGAAGGGGTAATCCAGGTAATGTCTTTGACCCCAGCCTCGGAAAGTACCTCACCACGTAAAAAACGTGGGCGTGAGAAGACGCGGTGACGACGGCGGAGATGGATCAGATAGCGGACGAACCAAGCCAGTTGCTCGTCTGCCGGTCCGACGCGATTCCAATCGAACCACGAAGTCTCGTTGTCCTGACAATAGGCATTGTTGTTGCCGCGTTGTGTCCTTCCAATCTCATCGCCGGCCAATAGCATCGGCACGCCGAGCGACAGCAGGAGCGTCGCCAACAGGTTTCGCTTTTGGCGATTCCGCAATGCCATAATCTGCGGGTCGTCGGATGCGCCCTCGACACCGTAATTGCAACTGTAGTTCGCGTCTGTGCCGTCGCGGTTGTCCTCGCCGTTAGGTTCGTTGTGTTTGTTATTGTAGCTGACGAGATCGTGCAGAGTAAAACCGTCGTGAACGGTGAGGAAATTTATGCTGGCCCAGGGCCGCCGACCGCGATATCCGAAAATATCCGAGGAGCCGGCTACCCGCGAGGCGAGGTCGGCGACGAGGCCTTTGTCACCTCGCCAGAAGCGCCTGATGGTATCCCGATATTGTCCGTTCCACTCCGCCCAACCCGGCGGGAAATTGCCCAGCTGGTAGCCATAGGGCCCGAGATCCCAAGGTTCGGCAATCAACTTGAGCCCGGCCGTTACCGGGTCCTGCCTGATCGCGTCGAAAAAAGCACTGCCCTGCCCGTAATCGCCGTTTTCTCGGGCGAGAGCGGGGCACAGGTCGAAGCGGAAACCGTCGACGTGCATCTCGGTGGCCCAGTAACGCAGCGAGTCCATGACCAGTTGCAACACCCGGGGATGGTCGAGGTTCAATGTATTGCCGGTACCGGTCACGTCGTAATAAAATCGGCGATCGGCTTGCAAACGGTAGTAGCAAGCGTTGTCGATTCCGCGGAACGAAAGCGTGGGGCCGAGATGATTGCCCTCGGCGGTGTGATTGTACACGACATCTAGGATGACCTCGATCCCGGCATCGTGGAGCCGCTTCACCGCCGTCTTGAAGCCGGCAATCGATGGCGTTGCGAGAAATCGCGGATCCGGCGCGAAAAAACCAATGGTGTTGTAACCCCAGTAATTCACCAAGCCGCGTTCGAGCAAGTGGCGGTCGTTGATCAGGGCATGGACCGGGAGCAGTTCGACCGCTGTCACGCCGAGACCAACGAGATAATCGATGAGAGCTGGTGCAACCAGCCCGGCGAAGGTACCGCGGTGCGCAGGCTCGACATCGGGGTGCTTAATGGTGGTGCCGCGCACGTGCAGTTCGATAATTACGGTTTCTTCCCATGGGGTCTGGGGCCGACGATCCTCACCCCAAGTAAAAGCCGGTTCGACGACCCGGCATTTCGGCACGCTGCGTGAATTGTCGCGTCGATCGAAAGACAGATCCGCGCCCGGACTCCCCAGACGGTACCCGAACATCGCATCGCCCCACCGAAGCCGTCCCTGAAGAGCCTTGGCATAGGGGTCGATGAGCAGCTTGTTCGGATTGAACCGATGCCCGTTTGATGGATCGAACGGCCCGTGGACCCGGTACCCATAAAGCAGGTTGGGTCGAGCGTCCGGCAAATAGGCGTGCCAGACTTCGTCGGTGTATTCGGGAAGGACGATGCGGGCCTCCTCATGTCCGCCGGAGCGGTCGAAGAGGCATAGCTCGATTTTTTCGGCGTGCGCTGAAAAGATCGCAAAGTTGACGCCTTGGCCGTCCCAGGTGGCTCCGAGCGGGTACGGGTGGCCCGGCCACACTTTCCACGCCGAAGCCATCGATCAACCTGGAGTAAAGATCAGAGTACCCAGCGGCGGCAAATTCAAAAGCAGCGAATGAGGCTGCCCATGCATCGGGTGCGGATCGGCATGAACCTCGCCGGCATTGCCGATGCCGCTGCCGCCATATTCCTTCGCGTCCGTGTTGATGCGCTCGCGATAACGCCCCGCGCGGGGAACTCCGATCCGGTAACCTTCTCGTGGCATCGGAGTGAAATTGCAGACGATTACAGCCTGCTCCTGCGGATCCCGGCCCCGGCGCAGATAGGATATGACGCTTTCGGCCGCGTTCGCCACATCAATCCAGTGGAATCCTTCGGGCTCGCAGTCAAGCTGGTGCAACGCCGACGTACTGCGGTACAAACGATTGAGATCCTGCACCAGTAGTCGCACCCCCTCGTGCAACGGCTCACCGAGCAGCTGCCAGTCGAGCCCGATGTCGTGATTCCACTCGCGCTCCTGC